>CXWL01012036.1_pt1 | contig 120367 bp, 112 predicted proteins | sample 590931 | NCBI WGS metagenome assembly CXWL01 (sample SAMEA3498368, study PRJEB10139) | groundwater metagenome | biome: water well; material: biofilm material | place: Germany | collected 2015-04-27 | reverse complement strand
AGGGTGGCTATTGTGCCAGAAAGTTCTCCGTATGACCTGTCTACTTTTCTGGGGAGCTTACGACTCCATCAGCTTATAGGATGGTGTTAACAAGAGATCAATATTGTCTTGAGGGCGAACTTGCGCCGACTCCTCTTCAACACTGTCAAACACGTACGGAAGCCCCTTCCGTAAGGTCTCTGCAAGGGGTTGCCCAACCTCAATAGATCGCCGCGCAGTTGAAGAGTATCTGCTATATGAACGAGCAAGTAGTTCTGTCCTTGAATCCATTTCGCTGAGATCCAGTCTTACGCGAAGAGGAATTTTCTCAGGCCAATCCCGAAGGACAGCGGGTGTGTCTGGCACGGATGGAGAAGTAAGACAACCAGCTGTAAGTAAAAGAGTTCCAACGAGAAGTGCGCTGCTCATGAGCCAAAAGAAAGTCATGTTCTTCATCGGAGGACTCCTGAATCCGTAACAGCTCAATATCAATAATAACTCAACGATTGATGGGACTCCATAATCGTCACCCCCTAAGTGGGAAGGTTATGGAGTCTGACTCCTTTGTTTTCGAGGGGGTTTGTTAGTGGCGGGCACGAGCGGCCTTTCTATGCAGGATCGAAAGAGCAGAGTCTCAATGGCCTAACTTGTCTGACGAGGCGCTGCTGCAATCGCTCCTTTCATGGGAACAATCGCGCCAACTCGAACAATTGGCTCCCACGCATCTGACAGTGCCGAGCGGATCGAACGTTCGTGTGGAGTATGAGACGCTCGATCTCCCTATCCTAGCTGTGCGATTGCAAGAAATGTTCGACTGCAAGGACACGCCTCGTCTCGTCGATGGAAAAATTCCGGTCATGCTGCATCTCCTGTCACCGGCACGACGGCCCGTCCAGATTACCAAAGACCTGGCCAGCTTCTGGGCCAATGTCTATCAAGAAGTCTGCAAAGAACTTCGGGGCCGCTATCCCAAACACCATTGGCCGGAGAACCCCCTCACGGCGCTGCCGACGTCGAAAACGAAACGAAAAACGCAATGATGTTGGTTAGAGCGGGCAACGAGCCGGCTCATCCCCACTCGCGCACGGAACGCATGTTCCGTCAACGTTCGATGCGTGGAAATTAGGCGCCCTCTCAGTGGCCCACCGCGCCTATGGTTGCAGACGGACGGCTCTAGGCAGGAGGCTTCACACCGGGATGTCTCGCGTACCGTCGTAGGATGTTCGTGATTGGTGGGAGAGCTTCACGATATCGCTGTCCCTGACCACCGTATCTTCAGCGCTGACTTTCTTATTCACCGTAATCATGACTTCTCGATTCAGTAAGAATTGCAGCAACGGACCCATGCGATCCTGGTTCGATTCGATGAGTTTCCTGACCGTCGTCGGCCTTGAAACCTCACATTCAAATTCTGTTTCCCCTACCGCATCGCGAAGGGTCAATCCAAACACCAACACTGTAACCATAGCTTCCTCGTTATTTGGTTCATTTGGTTCATATGGTTAGTTTCGAGCAACCAAAAACCAGACAAACCAAATAAACTAAACAAACCTACAACCGTTCGGCTGCCTCGTAGGCTTCCTGAATCAGTTGAGCAATATGTTTCACTTCCGCTGTACCTTGCAAGCCCGTGCGTAATTGAATCATGCAGGCGGGGCAACTCGTGGCCACCACATCGGCGCCGCTCTGTTCGACGGCCTGCCGCTTGCGCTCGACGATACGTTGCGACGTCTCGAAGTCCTTTACGAGATAGGTTCCGGCACCGCCCGCGCAGCGATCGGCGTCCGGCATCTCGACATATTCGACGCCCGGCAAGCCGGCTACAATCTTGCGAGGCTCTTTGGTGACTCCTGCGGCTCGCAGATGGCAGGAGGAATGGTAGGCTACCTTGCACGTAGCAGGCTGCCGACTAGCCATGGCCGGTTTTACCGGCGACTGCGCGACGAACTCTGAAATATGCGTAACCCGTTTCGCCAAGGCCTGAGCCGCCACTTGCTCCGGTTCCCCGGCAAACAAGGTGGGATAGTCCTTCAACGCGAGGGTGCAAGAGGCGCAACCGGTGACGACCGTATCGTACTTCGCCATGGCTGCAAGATTGACCCGCGCCCCTTCTTTGGCTAATGCGCGATGTCCGTAGGTTTCGATCGGTGTCCCGGAACAGCGTTGAGGCGGCAGGTCCGGCTCGACTCCATGTTTTCGCAGCACTGCAATCACCGCATCCCCCACCCCATCGTCGAAATAGTTCGCCGCACAACCGTGGAAATAGGCCACAGGGGACCGCGGCCCTCGCGTGGTCTGAGGAATCAACTCGGGATAGCGGTCTCGGAGATGGCGTTGTGCCAATCGAGGTAACACCAGCTGGGGGGATAATTGTGCTGTTTCGGCAAGGCCGCGCATGAATGGCTTTGTCATACGATCGATGAGCCGCCGCATCAGTGGTCGATCCCACAGGAATTGATACCTTGCGAGAAACTTTAAGAATCGTCCAAATCGCGCTGTTTGCGCATGGTAATAAAATATCGCTCCAGCTGTAGGATTTGGGTGCTCAGCGCGCCGGTCCAAAATAAGCTGAGACACATCGACGCCGGCGGGACAGGCGGTACGACAGGATTTGCAATTGAGACAGGCCTCCACCACTCGCTTTGAGTTGAGATAACTGTAGTTCTTATCGGTGACGATCTCGAACCAACCGCGCGAACTCATGTCTTCCGATTGAAACACGTCGTAGACCGGGCAGACGGCATTGCACTTGGCACAGGTCGCGCAGGGTTTCGACAGTCGTTCATAGTCGATATGGTCCGTGAAGGGCCGGTCGCTGATCTTGATGCCTGGGTTTAGCACTCCGGAGGGATCGAAACTCTGCTTCACTTGTACAAACAAATCGTACAGCTCCGGGCCGAACATGGTCTTCACATATTCGGCTCGCACCCGACCATCGCCATGTTCCCCACAGATTGAACCACCGAAACGACCCAAGACCGTTTGGTGAATCTCGTGATAGCCCTGCACCATCTTTTGAAAATCATCTTGGTCGTTCACATCGAGCAAGGGAATGATGTGGGCGTTTCCATTTCCGATATGGCCAAAAATCGCCACCGGCACGCGCTGCCCGGCAAAGAACTCTCCCAAATAGCGAATGAGTTCGCTGATTCGATCTGCCGGCACCACCACGTCGTCGACAAAATTGATCGGCTTTTTCTTGGGATCGAATCGGTAGAGCGTGGGATAGAGAGCCTTGCGAGCCTTCCACAATTGCTCTCGTTGCTCAGGATCGAAAGCGATCACGGGATCGGACGTTAGGCGATAGCGGCGGCAGATCTCGGTCATACGCTCGGCCTGTGCGCGGAGATCGGCCTGGCCGGCGTCGGCATCCAGCTCGATCAAGAGCGTGGCCGCAGCATCCATCGGAATACCATGCTTCACCCGTCCGATCAGATTGAGCGTGTTAGCATCCATCACTTCCAACGCGCTCGGACATAACTCCAGTAGTTTCGGCACGGCGTCGCCCACATCTTCCAGACGATGAAAATGAATGAGCGATGTGAGGGTTGCGCGAGGCTTCTCAACTAGCCTGATCGTCGCCTCACTGAACAGACCGAGCGTACCTTCGCTGCCGACAAACAGTTTAGGGAGATCGAAGCGGCCTTGTGCCATCCCATCGACGAGCCCGAAGAGGTTGTAGCCGCAACTGTTTTTGCTGACGGCCGGGCGTTTCTGCGCAATCAGCCCGGCATGGTCTTGGAGTAGCGACCGCAAAACGTGAAGGGGCTTGTGGGCCTTCAGCAGATCGGCGCAGATCTGATCCTCGAGCCGATGGGCCTTGGCATCCAGCCATTCGCCGGATTGCAGACAGACACGGAGCGCCTCCACATTGTCTTTGACCGCGCCATAGCGTAGCGTGTGGGGACCGGATGAGTTGTTCGCCAACATCCCGCCGAGCTTGCACATATCGCCGCTGGATGGGTCTGGCCCGAATAAAAGCCCCTGCCGGCCCAACTGCTTATTGAGTTCGGCCAGGACAATCCCCGGCTGCACCCGAGCCCAGCGCTCTTCACGATTCAACTCCAGAATCCGATTCAGGCGCGAGACGTCCAGAATAATGCCGGCCCCGATCGCCGAGCCAGTTAGATTCGTCCCGGCAGCGCGCGGCGTCAACGGAATGCCACGCTGCACGGCATATTGCACAGTGGCGGCGATGTCCTCCTCAGACTCGACAAGCACGACCGCCTTGGGCGTCATGCGATAGATGCTCGCATCCACCGCATAGGCTCTGAGCGTCGAGTAATCATCTTTTACTTTGTCTGCGCCCACTGCGGCACGGAGGTCGGAAGCGATGGCGTGGGAACGTTCAGGCAGAATAAGAGTAGGTGCAGTCATAATAGAATAACTTGTTCATTCTAGACAGTATCGAGAGACCAGCACAAGACTGGTCTCTACCGAAACAAACTAAAGAAATCAGATACCCATCCTGCTAAAATCTGCGCCAATAGGATGCGCTCTGTGACCGATACACGCCCCACTCTCTACCTTTCACGCCTCCTCCCCGATCCCGTCATGGCCATTGTGCGGGAGCGATTCCAACTGGCGCAGGAACCGTTCGATGCGTTGCCTGCCCCATCGGCGCTTCGTGAGGGACTCTGTCAGGCCGACGCAGCCATCGTGACGTTGGGCGATTGCATCGACGCCGAGACCATTCATGCAGCCACGCGACTGAGAATCCTGGCAAACTATGCCGTCGGGTACAACAATATTGATCTCGCTGCCGCGCGAGCGCGTGGTCTGATCGTCACCAATACTCCGGACGTCTTGACGGATGCCACGGCCGATCTGACTTGGGCTCTGCTCCTGGCAGTGGCCCGCCGTGTCGTTGAAGGGGATACCCTCGTTCGATCCGGTGATTGGACGGGATGGAGCCCCACTCAGCTTTTGGGGGCAGAGATATCTGGAAAGACGTTGGGGATTATCGGCATGGGACGAATCGGGCAAGCGGTCGCTCATCGTGCAGTGGGATTTCGTATGCCGGTGCGCTACTACACCAGACAACCTCAGACCGGCCGCTCTTTCCCCTGCGAGTGGGAATATCGTTCGTTGCAAGATCTGTTGGGAGAATCCGATGTCGTGACAATCCATGCGCCTCTGACGCCGGCCACCCACCATCTGATCGGCGCGCGGGAATTGGCTTGGATGCGGCCCACAGCCTTCCTCATCAATACCGCTCGTGGTCCGATCGTCGATGAAGGCGCGTTGGTGCATGCGCTGAAAACCAGAATCATCGCTGGGGCTGGACTCGACGTCTATGAACGAGAACCGGCTATCCACGCAGGGTTGGCGCAGCTGAAGCAAGTGGTGCTACTTCCTCATCTGGGATCAGCCACGGTGGATGCCAGGGCTCAGATGGGACTGGTGTGCTTGAATAATATTCAGGCCGTACTGAATGGACATCCGGCGCCCAACATGGTTCGCTAGCAGGCTGTGCCCACCAGAGGATTTCCTCTGACAAACATGTCCGGCTTTCTGTTACTGCACAAGGCGAAGCGTGGAGAGGGACTCGACCGGAACAGTCCGCGACTGAATGGACTCCAGCCTTTGTGGCACATCGTGGAAGGTCGGAATCGATTCGTAGATTGCGGCAGCCTGACTCCACTGTTCTTGGACTTCGTAGAGTAAGCCGAGTTCGTAGCGGATGGCTTGCGCTTTGGCTCCTTGGCACTTCGGGTCCTGCAGCAGCAGCTCGAGCTGAGCGCTTGCCGACTGGCATTCACCCTGTTCTTTCAAACACACGGCGAGCATGAGACAAGAATCTGAGAACATATTCTGGCTCTTCATCGAGAGCGCGAATTCTTCCTTTGCTTCGTCCAGTAATCCCATGTTCTTGTAGGCGATGCCCAGCGTGTAGTGCGTCTCTGGATCAATTTCGTTCGCAGGCGGGGCGGACGCCGACGGCTCGACGGCAGGCTCCGAGGCCGGGGCCTTCGGCGAAAACGTCGAGGCCCATTTGCCGACCAATGGGCTGGCTGGGGCTAGTTGTTTCACTTTTGCATAGAGGTCTGCCGCATGGGTTGAACGTTCATCCTGCGGATGTATCAGGAGCAATTCGAGCGCGCGGGAATATTGCACGGCTGCTCCGGCGGTATCGCCCTTGGCTTCAAGCAGGGAGCCGAATAGTTCCCGAGTGTCTGCCTGTTCCGGCTGTGCTGTCACTAAGCGACTGAGCCATGCCTCCGCTTCTGCCTGCTGGCCAGCCTTCATATACGCCTGAAACTGCTCGCTCGTCGAGAGGGAAGCACCCGAGTCTACCGTTCGAAACAGCGCTCCCCTTTGCTCGTCCGACTCGGCATTCGACAAAGAGAATCCACTACTCGTCGTAACTGGCTCCGGTTCTGTCGAATACGATGACTCTGACTCGACCGATGCAGGCTCCGGCTCGTCGAGAGAAGAACGATCACTATCGGGCGGCGCGCGCTTGGATGGCGCATTCCATCGATCGTCAGGTGTCGTTCCTGACCACGAAAATCCAGAAGAACGTTCCGGCGCCGGAGCGGCTGCTTCCATCGGCACCTGGGGTGATGCCGCCGCGGATGCTTCAACGGGAGTCCCACCCTTTATCAGCACAGAAAGCTTTGCGACGATGGGGTTGTCCGGAGCAAGCGATGTGACTTTTTCAAACAGCTCCTCATGGAGAGTCGGCATGCCAGGTTCTGGATGTTGGAGCAAGAGCTCAATGGCCTTTCCATACTGGAGCACGGCATTCTCGGCATCGCCTTTTTCTTCGTACAGCGATCCGTAGAGTTCAAGAATCGCCACCGACTGTGGTTGGACCGCCAAAAAATCAGTGATCAGGGCTTCAGCCTTCTCATAATCTTGCGCCCGCAAGGCCGCTCCAGCGAGGTAACGATATTCACCGAATGCCACCTGAAGGTCTCCGCGTCGCAAATGCAACTTCGCGAGCAACTGACAGACCTCTGGGTTGCCCGGCTCTTTGGTCAGCATTTGGTTCAGAATGGCCTCAGCCCCGGCAAACTGTTTTTCTTCGATGCGGTGGGCGGCCTCCGACAACAGGTTGAGCGGCTCAGCGCTCTTGGAGGCACCTCCTGCTGAACCGGCTTCGGTCTTGGCATCGCGTCTTGGACTCCCACCGGTCTTTTTGTAATGATCGATGAACTGTGTGGCCTCATGATTGGCGGGATCGATCCGTAAGACAGCTTGATAGGCGTCCTTCGCCTCGGCATAGCGCTGCTGGGCAGACCGCTCCCGCCCTAGCTGCAAATAGACTGTCGTGGCTTCGTCCTGCCTATTCTCTTGCAGGCACAATTCTGCCACACGTTGTTGGGCATCCAGATTCGACGGGTCCTGGCTGACGATCTTTTTATAGATATCCAGAGCATCTTTGCTTTTTCCTGCTTTGAGAAGGTGTTTCCCAAGCGTCAGATAATCTTGGACTGCGCTGCTGAGCAACCCGCGTTCAGCATTGAGATCTCCGAGATGCCGGAACACATCGTACCGAGATGGATCGAGCTTCAACACTTTCTTGAACGTGGCGATGGCTTTGAGAGTAGCCCCTTCCGAGCGGAAGGCATTGGCTGCCTGCAGAAAGGCCGTGACAGCGTCATTGGTGGATTGGCGTTTGAGGTGTAACTCCCCGATTGAATTGAAGATACTTCCGTCGCCTGGCGACTCGTTGGAGAGTTTCTTCCATTCATTGATGGCCGCGTCGAACTGGCCCCGTGACGCAAAGAGCTGCGCGCTGTGCAATACACTACCGCGGTCGATCGCCAAGTCAGACCTCCACAACGATCAAACGCTAACAGTGTCGCTACGTATTGTCAATGAAATGGCGCGTTTGGATGCGGATACGTTCATACGAAACACGAAGGCCTGCCTCACATGAAAGGCAGGCCTCCATCTAGCAGAATCCTGCAGAATACGCGCTCAAGGCTGAGCGACAGCTGCCTTCAAGACATTCGAGGCCTGAGGCCCCTTTGCGCCTTGCACGACCTCGAACTCAACGTTTTCTCCCTCTTTCAAGGTCTTAAATCCTTCTCCTTGCAGCGCGGAGTAATGCACGAAGACATCGTCTCCGCTGTCAAGACGGATGAACCCAAATCCCTTGCGATCGTTAAACCATTTGACCGTGCCTTTTGTCTTCACAAAATGCTCCTTTCCTCTATGGCCGTGCTGAGTTGCACGACCGCCATCGGAATTCAACGGGCGACGTATATGACTCGGAGAAAAAGACAAGATACGGAACAGGTGGGAGCGATAGGTTCATTGGAAAGACAGTATCGATCACGAAACCCATCTCAGTGGCAACTGGCGCAGCATGTACCATGCTGTTTCAAATATTGTCAAGCCATTCTTTGCCCCACACTCACAGACAGGAATGTAGACAACCCCTGCCCGCTCACCTATAGTGTCATCCTGGGCTAGGAGCCTGTCTGATATTGCTTTCGTGAGGAGGCACATGGGATGCGGTCTAAAGCGAGGCCGCATTGTTCCTGGCCGAGAACGACACCGCTGCCCGGAAATCGTTCCTCTCAGGAGAACGGTCAATACCGGACAGGTCCGCGGAGCGTGATTCTTCGAATGTTTCTACGAACGCTGCTGGATCGCTACATCTTCACTGAACTTCTTTCTCCCTTTAGTATCAGCCTTGGGGCGCTGTGTTTTGTGATGCTCACGCGGGAACTCCTGCGTCTAGTAGAGCTACTCGTCACCAAAGGCGTCGGCATCGTGGCGATCTTACAGGTCTTCGCGCATCTCATGCCGTCGTTCCTCGTATTGACCCTTCCCATCGCCGGGATTATCGCCTCGATCACCGCCTTCGGACGACTGTCTTTCGACAAAGAATTGGTGGCGATGCAGACTGCGGGCTTGAGCCTCTTACGATTGGCTCGCCCCGTGCTGCTTTTCGCCTTGCTCGTGTTCGGACTGACAGTATGGTTAGCCCAGTGGGGTCAGCCATGGAGCTCCACAAATCTGAAGAAAGTGGCGCTGAACCTCCTTCGCGATCAGCTCGTGCTGGCGCTGGACCGAGGAACATTCAACGAGCCTATTCCCAAGATCATGATCTATGTGCCGGATGGAAATCCCGATCAGGCCACAACTGGTATCTTTGTCTCCGACGAGCGAAAGGCCGACGATCCACGCATCATCGTGGCGCAACAGTACGAAGTCATCATGGATACCTCCGCCGATCAAGTCGCCTTGCGCCTTCAGCACGGGGTCATTCATAGCCGACCGAATCAGGCCGATCAATACGAGCATGTGTCTTTTGTCAGTTACGATCTGAAGCTCCCGCTCAACCAAAGCGGCTACTCCGCCTCGGAGGAACGCCCATCGTACGACGCCATTATCGGCCAACTCACACAATCCCAGTGGCGTGACCCATCCGCCCTTCGACGATTGATGGAGTATTACAAAGATCTGGCCTTTCCAACCGCCTCACTGATATTTTGCCTGTTAGGCATCCCCGTCGGCATTGCCTCGAAACGGTCCGGTCGAATCGGCGGATTCGCGGTAGGCGTACTTGTCGTCATCATCTACTACATGTTGAATATTGCCTGCGAATTCCTCGTCACGACGGCAAACCTACCGCCCTTTGCCGGCGCCTGGATACCCAACGGCCTATTCGCTGTGACCACCGTGGTGTGGTTTTCCATCGTGAGCCGCCGGTAACCTCATGCCCATTCTCTTCCGCTATATCCTTCGCGAATACGCCAAAATCTTCACGATGTGTTTCAGCGGCCTGATGACGATTTATCTCGTCATCGATTTCTTCGAAAAAGTGCGTCGTTTCCTTCGTTACGACGCCGACTGGCTCGACATCCTGACGTATTTCCTACTCAAGGTTCCCGCAATCTCCTTCCAAATTGCACCTCTGGCTATCCTGATGGCGACATTGCTCACCTTCGGATTACTCTCTCGAGGCCACGAGATCACGGCCATGCGTAGTTGTGGCATCAGTTTACTCTGGATTACTTCTCCCTTTGTGGCCTTTGCTTCAGGGATTGCTCTCGTGCTCTTGCTTTTCAGCTCCACTGTTATTCCGTTGGCCGCAATCAAGTCAGAAGAAATTCGAACCACACGCATTGAGAAAAAACCGCCCGTCGCAGCCGTGAAGCTGAATCAGCCCTGGACGAGAGTGGGCGCCGACAGCCTCATGCATGTCACAAGCGTCTCCGTCGGTGGGGAACTCTTAGGCGGCGTGCGGCTTTTTCAATTCGACCGCAATTTTCAATTAACCGAGCTGACTGAAGCCGAAGAGGCCCGCTACTATGACTCCACGTGGATCTTGCACGAGGGGCGACGCCGACAGTTTTCTCCTGATGGAACGATATCGACGACCGCCTTCGACCAGCAACCCATCGTGATGGCCCTGATTCCTGATGACTTCACCACGTGGCTTGCCGGCGACACTGAATTCATGACCTTCCACGATATTCGGGCCTACTCCAGACGCCGATACCAGCAAGGCTCTCAGGCCATGCGGCTGACAACAGATTATTACAGCCGAATCGCATTCCCCTTCGTCACCGTCGTCATGGTCCTTGTGGGCATTGCATTGAGTCTGCGCCGAAGCGGGGCCAGAGGAGGCAGCATGGCGATGGGCATTGGACAGGCACTCGCCATCGGCTTCTGCTATTGGACGACACACTCTATTGCCATTGCCCTCGGCCGTGGCGGAGTCTTGACACCCTTGATTGCCGCCTGGATAGCCAACACGCTCTTCATGAGTGTCGGTCTGTATCTGATGCTCAAGGTGCGGTATTAGATCAGGATGCTGAAAAATCCCGCCAGCTTCGTTCTCGCATCGCTCAGAGGCTCCAACGTACCACAAGGGTACGCCTCCGCCTCCTCGCTCGCTGCGGCCTTGCCCGCGGAATGGCGCGTCTTGGCGCGCCGGGGCTGGGCGGGTGAGGACCGCTGCCTTTTTGAGCATCCTGCGTGGTGAAGCTTCTGCGACGCATCATCAATTGGCTTGTTGACTGCTCCCAGCGCTTCCGGTAAGTACAGGGGGCTCAGTTCACAAAAGGCTTTCAGCAAGATGCGCTCGCGTGTCGTCGTCACAGGATTGGGAATTGTCTCTCCGATCGGAATCGGAGTGAGTCAATTTTGGAAAGCCGCCCTCGCCGGGCAATCCGGCATCTCGGCCATTACGTCGTTCGATCCCTTTCCGATGGACGGCTATCGTTCCAAGATCGCAGGCCAGGTGCATAACTTTGCCGTCGAGCGATTTCTCGACTCAGCCCATGGCGAACGCGTAGACCGATACGCCCAGTTTGCTCTTGTATCGACAAAGGAAGCATTGGCCGACTCAGGCCTTCAGATGGCAAAGGAACCCCCCCACCGTGTCGGGGTCATCGTCGGAGCCGGCATGGGGGGCATGGTGATGGGCGAGCGTGAAATCACACAGCTCTATCAGCAACAGAAACCTCATCGCGTTCATCCGAATTTTATCCCCGTCATCACCCTCAACTCGGCTTCCGGCATTGTCGCGATGGCCTACGGCGCCAAGGGTCCTAACCTGACCATCTCCACGGCATGTTCCTCCAGCGCCCATGCGCTCGGACAGGCTCTCCATTGTATTCGCGAGGGACGAGCCGATGTTGTGATCGTTGTGGGCGCAGACGCGAGTATTACTCCTCTCGTCTTCGCAGGATTTTGTTCCCTGCGCGCGCTTTCATCAAAATTTAACGACCATCCACAGAAGGCCTCTCGCCCCTTCGAGCGATCACGAGACGGTTTCATTATGGGAGAGGGCGCCGGCACACTCATTTTGGAATCGGCTGCGCATGCCAAAAAGCGTAACGCGAGAGTCTATGCCGAAATTGCCGGCTACGCAGCCACCAGCGAGGCCTATCATATGGTCATTCCTCGTGAAGATGGCGTGGAAGTCGCCAATACGATGAAACTGGCGCTCGCGGATGCCGGCGTGACCCCGGCGCAGGTGGATTACATCAATGCGCATGCGACGTCGACAACCATCGGCGACGCCGTCGAAGCCAAAGCCATTAGACAACTATTCAAATCACGCGCAGACAAGCTTACCATCAGCGCCACCAAGTCGTTGATCGGTCATACGCTTGGAGCTGCCGGCGCCATTGGAGGCATCGCTTCGGTGCTGGCCCTCCACACAGGCCAGATTCATCCGACAGCCAACTACGATGAGCCGGATCCGGCTTGTGCATTGGCAGGACTCTCCTGTTCAGTGCAAGAACGTCGCTCAAAAGTGGCTCTGTTGAATGCCTTTGGATTTGGCAGCAACAACGCCGCTGTGGTATTCAAACAGGCGACGAAGTAGCAGATTGATTTGGTTTGTCTGGTTGATTCAGTTTGTTTGGTCGGACGAAGAAACAAACCAGATGAACCAAATCAACCAAACAAACCAAATAACGTCCCTTAAGAGAACGACGGAGAACATCGACTGATGGCAACTGATTCCACCATATCGCTGAAGATCCGCACTGCCTTGGGCGAGTACCTGAAACGCGATCACACCACCATACTGGTGACACAACATCTCCGTGACGATTTGGGACTCGACTCGATGGCCGTGATCGAACTGCTGTATCGCATCGAGGAGGCCTTCGATCTTCAAATCCCCGACCAAGACCTGGTTGGGCTGACGACAGTCGGTCATGTCGTCACCTATGTTGAGAAGCGGTTGGGGAAACCTGCCTCACCGGCTCGAACCAAAAAACCGGTAACACCGTCTAAGCCGAAGGGCAAGAAAAAGTCCTCATCCCTATGACAACGCAGGCACGCAACCCTATCTCACTGAAACAGATCCACGATGTGGTCGGCGGAGAACTTGTGGGGTCGCCGCAGACTTCGATTACAAGCCTGGCCGGCTTTGAAGAAGCAGGCCCAAACGATTTGACCTTCGTCACAACGGATCGGATGCTCAAGACGGGCCGGCCCGTCTCTGCCGGAATACTCCTCTCCCACCGGCGCCTGACAGAGATTGCCAATCCTCACATCGTCGTCGCCAATCCCGCGCTGGCTTTTGCTCAAGTCGCCCGCGCCTTCTTTTGCCCCGCCTCCCCTCCCCGTGGGATTGCCGCGAATATTGTTCGTGGCATCGACACCCATATTGGCCCCGATGTCTCGATCTGGCCCGGTGTCACCCTGGGAGACCGGGTCACGATCGGAGCGCGAGTGACGCTCTATCCTGGCGTCTTTGTCGGCGACGACACGACCATCGGGGACGATACGCTCCTCTATCCGAATGTCGTGGTCAGGGAAGGCTGCGCCATCGGCGCGCGAGTGATTATCCATAGCGGCACGGTCATCGGAAGCGACGGATTCGGCTATGTGCAGGATCAAGGACGGCACTACAAAATTCCACAGCTCGGCGGAGTCACGATCGAACACGACGTCGAGCTCGGCGCAAACGTCACGGTGGATCGAGCCACCCTCGGCCAAACAGTCATTAAACAAGGCACGAAGGTCGATAATCTGGTCCAGATCGCCCATAACGTCACGATCGGCGCCCATTCGATCCTGGTGGCACAGGTCGGAATCGCCGGCAGCACACGCGTGGGACACCACGTGATGATCGGTGGACAGGCAGGGTTGGCAGATCACCTCGTCATCGGAGATCAGGTCATGATTGCCGCTCGCGCGGGTGTCAATCGCAGCCTCGAACCGAACCAGATCGTGTCAGGGGCACCCGTGATGCCCCATGAAGTCTGGGTGAAAGCTCAAGCCGTGATCCCACGACTTCCTGAGCTTCGACAAGCCATCCGCACGTTGGAAGACAGGATGAAGCAACTGAATACATCGCTCTCAGCTCCTCGAATCTCAAAGACGAAGGCCAAGAAAAGGGGTCGTAAAGCGTGAGGGATACGGCGAGTGGTCAGACCTGAGCAGCGGACGAACCAGCTAAACCAAAGAAATGACATCAACCAACCAAACCAAATTATTCCACCACGCCGCGCCAACAAAACAGCTTCGCCCAATAGAATCCAGCCCATGGCACCAACAAGGCCGGGAGCAGGCTGAGATCGCCATACACATAGGCCGCTGCCGTTGAGGCAAAGAGTAGAACCGCTCCTGCAATTGAAATTGCCGTGACGAAGCCTCGCCCCGGATGCTCGATTGTCGGCTCCTCAAGTTCTGCTTTTGACTGGGTCTTCCTGTTGCGTTGCGCGATCGCTGTCCTCATCTTTGCGGCATATACTTCGGGAAATGTTTTAAAGAGATAGCGATGATAGCGCGCCTGCGCGAACCCACAGGCCGCGCCAATAGCGAGCAAGACCGAACTGCTGAGAAACGTCACCCAGCTGTAGGTATGGCTCGCCACTAATTGATACGCGAGTGCCCCCAACCCACCGACCATGCTGATGAGTCCGATTGTTCCAGCAGGAAGGAGGATATGGGATCGGACATAGTAGCGGGCTTGCTCGTCGATCTTCTCCGGTCGCAACACCGTCACAAGTTTCGGCATCGATACGATCTCCCAACTCACAGGCTGCACGGTCAAGGTGGAGCGCAGATCTGACAGCTCGACCTTCCCAAGACGGCGGCATCATACCATCCTTCCTCTGCATGTTACATGGATGAAAAGAAAACATTGCCGCGTTGTATTGCTGCCCGATCCCACAGGACACTCCATTCCATTGATTGGATGCGAGATTGTGGATGAGAGATGCGAAACCGTAGACACCGTGCCGAGTTCACATCGCATATATCCTCATCTGCCCACACCACAGCACAACGAGAAGCGCCGGCAGTAAAACACTGCTTCCCAACTGGTCATTCGCCGATTGCACCACGAAGCCCTGCGAAGAAAAAGGCGATAGAGGTGCGGAACACCCACACAGTGTTTCTCTGTGTCCACAAAAGATGTGTATGGGCTGTGGATAATCATGTGGATGAGCAAGCAAACCGATGCCGTATCACGGCACATCACTCATTGCCCAATCGGTAGGCAACACAATCTGTGCAATTTCACCAGGATGCGATCCTTTAGCAGAAAATCTGGTTGGGCAAAAGAAGCAGATTCAGAACGTCCTGGGATAGGCTTGATGATTTGTCGTACAGAACTGTGCAGAATGGCAGGGCTGAGCAACCACCGCCGATGAGCAATTGCAACACGAACGCACATCATTCATATGGGCTAGACAGCCAGGATTGCGCTTATCGCCGACCGCTCGACGCGCCCGATATTGCCCCATTGTTCTGCCATCGGGATCAAGGCATGGATCCGCGTCTCGACAGTTTCCAGTCGCTGTGCCAAGGCCGATGTTTTTCGATAGGCGGCGACCATCAGAAAGGACCGCAGCCCTTGTAAAAACATGGTGATCATCGTCGCCTGAACATGGCTGGCCAGATCGTGGAGGGTTTCGACTTGTTCGAGAACTGGGTCGAGCTGAGATGCCGTCACAAAATCTGTCGCCCCACTCGCCCGCAATCTCTCAAGCGTGGAACTGATGATGGGGACACGATGACGAACTTCTTGAAGGAATTCTTCGTCGAGTTGGTCAAGTTCAACGATGATTCGTCCAACGGCGGCGACATTGAGATGATCGGCCTCCTGCTCGGCTCGTTGGATCACCGCCTCCAACACGTCGCGGGCCGGCTGCATGGAGCGGGCACGAGCTTGCTGGAGATCGCGAAGGGCTTGAATAAGCGGAACGCTTGATTTCCCGGTGAGCGAAGCCTGCAACATCTGTAGCTGAGGCGCTTCAGCTTGCTCCTGCGCCAAGGCAGGAAGATCCGGCAAGGATTGACTCACCGATTCCACAGGAACGTCTTCGCGCCCAGCCTGTTCGGCGTCCCGATCTCCTGCTAAGCGACGCACGGCCAGATGGATTCGATCCAATCCCTCTTGAAGCGATTGAAGCGCTGCCGTCATGGCGCGTGGTTCTTGTCGTCCGACATCATAGAGAATTGGAAGCAGACTCGATGCCATCTGTTCCACAGTTGTGAGCTGCACCGTCGACGCAGATTTAGCGAGATTGGTAATCCCCTGCAAAAGAATTCCATAGAGTTTCGGACGCACCGTTCCATTGGATTCTTGCGCAAGCTGTTTCACCGCCATCTGAATCTGAGCCAGCCATTCGTGCGCTTCGAGGGCGAACAATCCGATCACTTCCTTTTGAAAATTGACGTCCTCAAGGTCTTGCGCCGGCGGACCATCACTCCATCGATCCTTGCGAGACTGCGACTCAGGCCCACCTTCCAGAGCAGGAGCCATCGTTGTCCTAGACTCGACAGCGCCTTGGATCGCGCTCGCCAGCGCGTCCAAACCTTCCAACAGCGATGTAAACTGTTCTGACACCGATGGCAGAGCATCTGACGTTCTGGTTCGCGTCTCATTTGCCGGAGACCGCACGCGTGCAATGTCAGGAGATTCGAGTGTTTCGATGATCGACACGAGAGGGGTGCAGCTGAGGTCGACCTGTCGCCCCTCTTGCCCATATGCGGCATCGCCCTCGACCCATACAACCGGGCGCAGTGGATAGCGCGTATTGACGCGCATGACTGCCCCGATTTCTCCAGTGGTTAACCGTACCGAGGTGCCCAGTGGATACGCCGACAGTTGTTCAACCAAGGCCTTGATGACCTCACGAGGGAATGACGTCCGTTCCGCCACCATGAGCTCCCGCACCGCTTCATGAGGGAAAAAGCGTCGACGATACCCGCGCGGGCTCACGAGGGCGTCGAAGATATCCACCACACCGATGATTTGCGCAAACTCGCAGACTTGCCGCCCCTTCAGTTTGTTTGGATATCCCTGTCCGTTCCACCGCTCATGCGCCTGCCTCACCACTTGCGCGAGCCACTCGTATTGCTGGCCTGCCTTCCGAATCGTTTGATAGCCAAGTTCTGGATGTTGCTCAATCAATGTACGCTCATCCTGCGTCAATCGGCCCGACTTCGTAATCAGCGATTGCGGCACGGCAAAGAGACCGATGTCGTGCAACAGCCCTGCAAATGTAAGCTGCTCCAACTCTTTCCCGTGATATCCCAACCGAGCCCCGACTTTTGTCGCCAGAATCCCGACATTCACAAGGTTCGTAATCAGCGGAGGACCCGATGGGCCGCTCATCGCCTGAACGACTAATTGATCGTTTCTCTTCAGTGACTCAGAAATCTCCACCGCAAGAGCGGACAAGGCCACTAAATCGAGCGGTTCTTGCCGCTGCACGGCAAGAGCCACGGCAGTCAATCGCTCTTGCGCTAAACCATACCAGTCCGTCATGTTGGATCCGCTCATAGTCTGAAACCGCCTTCAGAGAAGGTTCGAGTCACCATTATATGACGTGCCCGACCCGCTGAACGAGCCGATCATCGATCTGTGCGACACCCTCGATCGCTCCGGCAAAGAGACATTGATCGCAGAGCGCATTGATGAGTCGCCCGATCCCTTTGCTCTGTTCGTAGATCCCTGCCATCGCCTCTTTTGTAAACACATCTGTTCGCTCTGACACGGACTCCATACGAGCGACAATATACGACGTCGTTTCCTCTGCCGTGAAGGGGCCTACATGTGTGCGGATCGCGATCCGCTGATTCAACTGTGGAATTCCCGCGACGCGACGACGCAGTTCCGGCTGACCGATCAGCAGAATCGTTAATAGAAAACGATCGTTGAGCTGAAAATTCGTCAGCAACCGGAGATCCTCGAACCCTTTGGCGCTTTCAATCGCTTGCGCTTCATCCACAATCAACACTGAACTGATCCCGCGTTGGGCATTCGATTGTAGCCGCTCGTTTAGTGTCTGCAACCGCCTTCCTTTCGACCGCATACGCCCAAGCCCAAACTGAGACAATACCTCATCCAGCAATTCGGATGGAGACAAGGCGGGATTGGCCACAAGGGCAACATCATACCGGGCAGGCAACAGCCCAACGATCAATCGACGACTCAGCAACGTTTTTCCGCACCCGATGTCGCCGGTAAGAAGAAGCAGACCTTTGCCGGTCTGAACCCCATAACTCAACCACCGATGCGCCGCATCATGTTGTGAGCAGGGCACATAGAATCGAGGATCCGGCACATTGTCAAACGGGAAGGCTCGGAGCCTCCAATATTTCGTATAGTCCACATCAACACTCATCCCGCCATCATTATCGATCACGATGTTCGGCCCCGCCAGCGGTTTCGACAGCCCGATGAGGAGAGTTCAGACATATTCATTACAGGTGGCCGGCAGGAAGCAACCGATCAACCGCGTCGCATTGAGCTTTCTCATATTCCACCCATTGGCGGGCAACGCCGCTCATGACCTGCAGCCGTGCCTTGACCGAATCCACCCGCGTGGCAGCCAGAAGCGCTCGACCTTGCACCACCACGGTCAACAGACTGTGCAAACCTGTAAAAAATGACACCGCCGCACTCGCATTCGCCTGCTGCGCTTCTGTGCGCAACTGCGCGACATCTTGAAGCGAAGCTTCGAGCGCCATCTTGCATGAGGAGCCTATGTCCCTATCCAACTTGAGCGCATCCATATTCCGCACAATCTCAGGAATCTTTTCGTCAACCGCCCTCAGAAACACTTCGTCCGCCTCGGACGCTCGCACAAGATACCCTTGAATGACAACAGGATCGATGCGATCTATACCGGCTTGAACCTGTCCTTCCACTTGCTCAATCAAAGTGCGAATGACGTTACGTCCTGCTGTACCATCGGGAAATTTCGTGCGTTGTAGTTCCTGAAGCGTTCGCAAAAACTCGCTGGATGAAAGACTTGGACGGGCCTCCTCAGCCACCGTGTCACTCGACACGTCCTCGAATACGATACCCGTTGCACGAGTCAATGCAGTATGGATCTGCCCGAGCTGTTTACACAGCGAGAGGAAGTCCTGAACGGAAAGTGATTTCTGCGGGTCCTGAAGAGCGATAGCAAAGGGAATTGCTTCGAAGCTGACCTGCGCGACATCGGGAAGATTCAGCGTGGCTGCAGATCCGCCAAGATTCGTCAATCCAGCCGATATCGTCCCAATCAGCTTCGCATGACGTTCCGGCGCCGGCCCCTGTTGCAACTCATCCAGAGCGACATGAATGTTCTGGAGCCATTCCTTCGCTTCTTGAACAAACAGATCGATCAGCTCTTTCTGGAAGTCATCCGAGGAGTCGGCAGCCATAACATTGGTCTTTCATAGGACGAACGATTCGCGAGAAAAGATGAGTACGGGATCAGGGCCGTCGCTTGCCATTCCCCAGCTGAGAAGCCAACCCTGCAATCTCGCCAAGCTTTGTCGCCATTTCCTCGAATCGTTTAGAGGCTTGTTCGGCTGCCAGTTCAGTTTCAGAAACACGCTTCATCAAAAGACTATTTCGCTCTCGCTCGGTCTGAAGCAGTGCCTCCCCTTCCTGGGCCTTCTGCGACGTGCGCTCAGCTTCGGAAAGGCGCGCGGCAAGATCTCGATTAGTGTGCTGTTCGGCAGCCAGCGTTTGCTCTAACACACGCACTTGCGCGGAAGCCCGTTCACCCTCGGCCACGCGACGAGTTAGATCGCTCGTTTGCTCTTGCTCCTGCGCAAGTTGTTTTGCCAACACCTGTGATCGGGTCACCGCCTGTTCCATCTCAGCCATCTGTTCAACCAATTGAGCCGCGGCCTGGCGCTCGGCGTTTAGAGTCGCTTCCAATTCTTGAACACGGCTCGCACCCGCTTGCAACTCGGCGAGACGCACGGCTTGTTGCGCTCGATCTTGCCGTTCCTTCTGAAGCTCGGCCTCGAGCTCCTGCACCCGTGCAACAGTGCCGTCGGTTTCTGCGAGCTGCTTCTTCAGCTGAGCAATCCGCTCTCGCTCCCCTGCCAATATCGACTCGAACTCCTGAGTGCGGCCTACTTGTCCTTCGAGTTGCGCTACTCGCTGCGCACTTCGCGTTGCGCGATCTCGTTCAGCCAATAATTCTTCCTCCAGCGGCTTCAATCGCGCAACAGCCCGTCGATAGACATCTAATTGTTCGTCACTTACACGTGGACTTTGAGCCGACTCGACAGGCTGAGCCACCTTCTCAACACTCTTCACGGTAGGAGCCACAATGCTTTGCCGCTTAGCCAATAATTCCAGCACTCGATCCTTGAGAGAGGTACCTTGGAACGGCTTTTTCAGGACTCCATCCGCGTGACAGGATTCCGCCTGCTTCGTCACTTCGTCGTTCACAATGCCGGAGATGAGAAGCACAGGCGTATTCGCCAGCGACCTCTGTGCGCGCACGAAGGCGCACACTTCATAGCCGCTTTTGTCCGGCATAATGACATCGGACACGACCAAATCAGGAGTCTCTTTGGCCAAATACGCCAATGCTTCCTCGCCGTTCGCAGCAAGCGTGACTCCAAATCCGGCCTCCGTCAGCAATCGTTCGGCGACTTTCCTGACCGCGATACTATCGTCGGCAATCAAAACTTTTGTCATAATGAATACCTTCCTTCAGACCTCTTACCGTGTGACGGCATCTTGTATCGACCGTCCCAGTCTCTGCAATGCCACAATAGTCACGTCATGCTCACCGATCGTGACGGAGCCCAGCGATTCAATATCCTTGTCGCCACTGGGTCGTATGACAGCCACTTCTACAGTTTCGAGAGACGGCACATCGGCATCGATGCAGATGGCCATTGGCCCGTCGAGGTGTCGAACCTCCAGACACAAGAGCGGATCTCCTTGCACCGTGCGATTCATTCTTCCCGCCAAATCGTACACCGGCATAGCACGATTATCACGCTTCAGAATAGCCCGCACAAACGGTGTCCCACTCGGCACCGGAATAGTCTGGGTCCAGGGAGACACCCCTCCTACATCTTCGGTCCTTGCTGCCAGCCTCATTCCACCGACGGAAAACACCACTACATTCCACGACCGTTTCGCGCCCTGCGTCTGATGTTGCCCTCGGCTAGCCCTCAGCATGATTCACCGATCGCTACTGGGGTTGCCCGCTTCGGCTGTTCTATCTGCCCACGAGGCGCAGACTCTGCGCTCGACAACTCCCCTAGCGCCCACGAAGGGTTCAGGATCAATACCAACTGATCCTGATGCAGCATCATCCCTCCGAACCAGTTGCGCTCATCGCCTCGAAACTGGGCCGGTAACGGCAAACATCCATTCGGTTCTACATCTATCAAACCCACAACCTGTTCTACAGCCATCGCGCCCTGGGAACGTCCGGTCGAGTACAACACCGTCCTCATCTCAGGACCAGACAGGTCGGCAACGATTGACAGCTGTCGCGCAAGATCCACCTGATGATACACGCTCCCCGACTCTGTCACGGTCTGTTCATGACCAGCCTCTTCTGACGTAAGAACCCCGCGGACCCCAGTTGCAGGCAGAGCCAAATAACTGAGCCCTACACGAACAACCAGGAAACTTGCCGTCTGCAAAGGCCTGGTTGTCGAATTCTGACGGCCTCGCAAACTCATAGTCGATTCATCCTGTTCTACGGCTCACTGCCATGGCATCATCCGACAATTGGGCACGGAGCCATTACTGGCGCACAGCGACTTCTTTACCGATCCAGCGCTCGATTTCCTGGATTAAAGCCCGTTCTTCGACAGGCTTGGCAATATAGGAACTCGCCCCAATATTGAGAGCCATTTGGCGGTGTTTATCGCCGGCCCGCGTTGTCATAACGATGACTGGTGTCTGCTGTGTTTGCTCACGGCTGCGCAGTCCCTGAATTACTTCAAAGCCATTCAACTTAGGCATTTCCAGATCGGTGATGATCAGCTGATACTGTTGTGAAGCGGCCTTTCGGAGCCCCTCCTCTCCATCGACCGCTGTATGGACTTCGTACCCAGCTGACTCCAACATTCGACCGACAAACTTTCGAATGCTCAAGGAGTCGTCGATCAGGAGCAGCAACCGCTCTGCCGCTTTCGGCTCTGAGGCCTCGGTGTAGGGAGCCAACAAGTCCGTCGAGGCCATCGTATTAAGCGCCAAGTCCGGCGCCGCAAGGGCTTGAGCCTCTCGCCCCAGCAATCGAGCAGGATCCAGAACAAGAACCACCCGTCCTTCCGGATCGATGGTCGCGCCGCCGAAGCTGGAGCGGTTCAAAGACTTCAACGACCCCAGCGGCTTAATGACGATTTCCTGCCGACCGAGCAATTCATCGACCACGATGCCGATCATCCCGGATGCCGTTCGCACAATGACCACAGGTTTCCCGATTTCCACTGCCGCCGCGCTTCGACTCAGGATCTGCTGGAGCGACTGCACTTCTATCGCCTCGTCACCGATATGTAATATCGATCGTTCGCCCACCCGTTGATGCGCGCTCGGAGTCAACATGGTGACTTCACGCACCGCAGGCAACGGGATCGCATAGCACTCCCCTCCGGCTCGGACCATCAGAGCCGTGGCAATCAAGAGCGTAAGCGGAAGGCTGAGAGTAAACTTCGTCCCTACCCCTCGAATAGATTCGACATCGATGTGGCCGTTCATACTTTCGATGACACGCTTGACCACATCCATGCCGACCCCTCGCCCAGCCTGATCGCCGATCTGGTCGGCTGTGGAGAATCCCGGCATGAAAATATACTTGATCACTTCAGACTCGGGTAACGAACGGGCCATCTCCGGACGGACCAGCCCCCGCTCGACCGCTTTAGCTCGAATTTTTTCGACGTCAAGCCCTGCGCCATCGTCTTCGACTTCAATCAACACCGCATTTCCACGATGTGCCGCATGAAGATAAATCGAGCCGGCCGCCGGCTTACCTTTTGCCACGCGAATAGCTGCCGATTCGATGCCGTGATAGACCGCGTTGCGCACGAGGTGAATCAACGGGTCGACCAGCCGCTCCACAACGCCCGTATCGACGTCGGTATGTTCACCAGACGTGATCAACGTCACTTCTTTCCCCGTTGCGCGTGCCATCTCACGCGTCGCGCGACGGAATCGCGTGAATGGCGTCCCAATCGGCACCATGCGGGCTCGCGCGATTTCATCCCGCATACCGAGGGTCAATTGCGCCAAATGACTCATATCTTCATGGGAACGGCGAATCGATCCGCTCAACTGCGTCATCGACTCTGAAATATCTGCAGTCACTTCGCTGATCCGACGAGCCAAAATATTGAAATCGTCGTACTTGTCGAATTCAAGACTGCCGAAATCGCTCAGGCCATTGAATCCTGGAATCGGATCGGCTGCCGGAGAGGAAGTGGCACTCGGCAGTGTAAACGTGTGTTTCTCCTCGAACGAATGGACCGATTCCACCAGGCGTCCTTTGTACGCCAATACCTGCTGCGAGAGTTGCTCCAATATATGCAGCCGCTGCTCGAGCCGCCCTCGGCCGATCACGAGCTCACCGACAAGATTCAACAGCCGTTCCAGCCGATCGCGGCTCACGCGGATCACTTCTCGATCTTCTCCCGCTTTGCTATCGGTGGTTTTCCCCTCTTCCACCTTGGCGGATTCGACTGTTTCTTGATCGTGTGGTTCCTCGCTCACAGACGCAACGGCGCGCGCGGCGCCTGAATCAGACGATACCATCTGACTCGTCGCCGGCTGATCGAGCCGCTTGAGTTCTTGCATCGTGTCTGAAAACCGCTGACGCAGCATTCCAAGTGTCCCGGGATCTCGCCGCATCAATAGACGGACCACGTCAACCGATCGCAACAGCACATCCGTATGCCCAGGGAGTATCGTTACACGCCCCTCGCGCACGGCTCCCATGAAATCTTCGACGTAATGCATCAGATCCCCGACCGACTGGAATCCCACGGTATACGCAGACCCTTTGAGCGTATGAGCCGTCCTGAAGAGTTGGTCGATCACTTCCGAACTGTGTGCTTCTTTTTCAAGACGAAGTAATTGGGCTTCAAGCGATTCTAAGTATTCTTGGGCTTCCGGTGCGAAATACGACAGCACTTCGGCGTCGAGATGAGGCAATAGATATTCGTCCGTCAAGGGACTCGATACCGGCAATGCCTCCACTCCGGAATCTGGGAGTTCACGGAAGTCTTCTACTACAGACGTCACAACGTGAATTGCCGAAGCAGGTGGAGCTTCCACCTGGGGCAACAACGCCACTGACTCTCCGTTACTGGCTTGCACAAGCGCATGAGTCACATTAGGTACATCATCCTGTAACTGGACAACTTTGCTGCTGTCTCGGCTCAACAGAAGCCGAATAACCTCGACCGCAAGGTCGATGGCCTTGAGCAGATCGGGGGAGAGGAAAATCCGGCCCTCCCGGACCGCGATCAGACACTGTTCAACCGGACTGGCCACATCGCAGACCACCGTGAATCCAATCGTGTGCGCAGAGCCCTTGAGCGTGTGAGCCATGCAATAGAGCCGATAGATAGATTCATCATCCCTGGCATCTTCCCGTAAGCGATGCAGAAGCCCTTCCATGGTCTGCACATACTCATTAGCCTCCGGAACGAAGTACGAGAGAACCTCGGCATCGAGACTCGGCACGAGATAGTCCGGCGCAAGCGTTGCCGGCTCAGACGATGTCGAACTGGGCACTGCCGAAAAAAGTCCAGCGACTTGGCTTTTCCATTGCGCGCTGATCTCCAGGTCTTCGGCTCCCCCTCCTGCAATCACCTGCAGCTGGGTCTTGAACGACACCGCTACCCCTTGCAATATCTCCAAAGCCTTCGGCCAGAGAGCTGCTTCTATGGTCGGCGCCTCTTCCAACGTCGATTCGAGCAAGGACCCCATCAAGGCCAACCCCTCATAGCCATACAGCCCAGACGCCCCTCGGATCTTATGTGCCCATACATACTGTTCCTGTAGTTGGGCCGGTGTAGGCTGTGAGCCATCGAGGGGATGGAGTGCCTTTGTCAGTACGTCCAAAGCCTCCGACGCTTCGAGAACGAAGATGTCGACGAGGCCCTGCCGGTCGAACTCTGAGCTCATCCCTGTCCTTTCATGCCCGGACTATCCAGCGGACAATCCGGAATGCCAGCTTAGGCTAGTTTGAACTGGGCAACGGAAGACGTCAGCCCTGCGGCGAGTTTCGCCATATCTTCGACGGTCGCGCGAGCCGAGTCCGTCGCTTTTTGCGTCTCCAGGGTACCTCCGGCAAACTCCTTGATCGAGCGGCCTACCTGGTCCGTTGAGGCCGTCTGGCTTACCGCGGCGCTCGCGATGGACTTCGCTAACTCTGACGAACGTTGGGCGATTCCAGAAATTTCTTTGAACACTTCGCCTGTACGCAGCGCGGATGCCGACCCTGCTTCCACTGCCTGCGTCTCGTGCTCCATCGCCACAACCGCATCTTGCGTTTCCGTCTGAATCACTTTCACAAGGTCCGCAATCTCTCTGGTGGCGCCCGTAGAGCTTTCGGCCAACTTTCTCACCTGATCGGCGACCACGGCAAATCGAGCCCCGGCTTCGCCGGCGCCGGCCGCCTCGATGGCTGCGTTCAACGCAAGCAAGTTCGTCTGACTCGCAATATCGCGAATGGTCGATACGATTTGTGAAATTTCTAGCGATCGATCACCCAGCGCTTTGACCTGTTTCGACATGCGTTGCACCGACGCGCGAATACTCTGCATGTCCTGCACGGTCTCCTGCACGGCCACGCGGCCACGTTCCGTCGCCTGCAACACTTGATTCGCAGACTCAGACGAGGCGCCGGCGGTCGTCGCCACTTGGCGCATTTGGGACGCCAGTTCTTCAACCGCGCCCAGTGTCTTGACCGATTCATCGGCTTGCTGCTTCGCGGTGCCGGACATCTGACTCGCGTTGTCTCGAAGCACACCGGCCGATGCGTTGACGCGTTCGGCCGCCTCACGGACTTGTTTCATCAACTGCGCAAATCGCTGAATCATCAGGTTGAACGCGTCGGCCATGTTCCCGAACATGTCCGCTGTCACTTCTCCGCGCTTCGTCAAATCCCCTTTTCCGACGTCCGATACCAAGACGAGGAAGACCATCAACCGTTTTTGCAACTCGTCGCGCTCACTCTCCGCCTTGGAGAGAGCTGTCGTGATGTAATCCAACATGCTATTGAAACCTGTCGCCATCTGACCGATTTCCTCTTTCGTCGTGACCTTCGCACGGGATTGGTAGTTGCCGGAAGCGGCCAACTGTGCAACCTGCGCGATATGGGAAAGGTTCCTCGAGAAGAATTGAGAGATCCAATATCCGATGCCGAGTCCAAGAGCCACCGCAATGATTCCAACGGTGATCGTCAGAATCATCGCGTTAGTCGACAAGGATTGGGCATCTTCGTTAAGGTCCTTCGCCACATCGTGCAGGTCCTGAACTTGTTCATGATAGCGCGCGAGGACGTGATCGAACGGCTGCTGTAAATTCACCCTCAAGGCCAAGACCCCCAGCTCTCGCATATTCTCAGCCTGCGCCGGCGTCAGATTTTTTCCAAAACTATCCGCGAACGCGCTCAATGCTCCTTCCGAATCTTTAAAGTATTGCTCGATAGCCGGCTTCAAAATCGCCAAGTCCTTCGTCTCGTCACGGCCTGATCGAGACACCCGGAGCACCGTCGCTGAATAGTCGGTGATCACCTGATTCACCTTTTCGCGATACGGCGCTAAGCGCTTGAACTCCGCCACGAAGTCCGCGTGCTTCGTGATACTCGTCATGGTGGTCAAGACCTGATGGTGCGACGTGAGCGCCGCGCCCATTTCAGCGAAATCGGATAATGGAACCGTATAGTCGACATACACGGCCTGCGACGCTTCGCTCAACTTCTGGAGCGTCACCACACCAATGGCCGCCATAATCACGATCACGAAACTGACGAGACCGAAGCTTATAAGCAGCTTTGTCCGCGTCTTGAGATTGTAGAATGCATTGCTGTGAGCTACCTTGACCATCACGTCCTCCTTCTCTCTGATCGTACCCTCTGCTATATGCACGCTCTGCTTGCTGTTCGGTTGTTAGCCCGTTTCCTCAAAATGTGAAAGCACCACCGACGTTTCCAGCACGCCTCGGAGCCGATCCTCCAACTTGACCACTGTCGACACGAAGGGAAATGCCCCTTCTGTCGTTCCGGCTGGGGCTGGAAGAAATTGATCCGCAGCAATGGTGCGAATTTCCGGAACTGTGTCGACCAGGACGCCGACCTGCCAATTGGAATGGCGCACCACAACGGCATACTGCAGAGCCGTCCCAGCATCTAGGCCGAACATGGGTCTAAGATCGAGCAAGGGGATCACCGTGCCTCGAAGATTCGTGACGCCCACCAATCCGGAAGGCGTTCCAGGCACCGGAGTGATGGATTCGACGACGAACACTTCTCGCACACTTTTCAGATCGATCGTAAACAACTCTCCCCCCATAGAGATAATGGCGGCCCGCATTGTGGCTGAGGGCCCAGCTGTCCTGGGCTGATCGGATCCGGGCGAAGACGTTCCTTGCGCAATCGAGGCGCGATCTTCAACCATCGAACGCCGGGCGGAATCCATCGGTGTTAGCCCATCACCTTCTTCACGGCGGCCAGCAGATCTTCAGCCTTAAACGGTTTGACGATATAGCCATTCGCCCCTTGTTGTTGTCCCCAGAACTTATCGCTCTCGTTGCCTTTCGAGGTGCAGAGAATGATGGGGATATTCTTGTATCGATCATCGCTCTTTAAATCACGACAGGCTTGAAATCCATTGCGCCCTGGCATCACCACATCCATGACGATGAGATCCGGCTTTTCGTTGGCCAACTTGTCTTCCAGTTTCTCTGAACTGGGAAAAGAAACGACCGTGTGATTGGCCGCCTTGAGGCAGCCTTCGATCAGCTGAAGTTCGGCATACGAGTCATCGACGACAACGATCTTGCTCATGTGGCATCTCCATAATATGGTTGAATATCTGCACACCCGTAGAAGTGGCCGTACAAGAAGGCCTCGTCTTACTTCAACGGAAGGATCACACTGACCGCCCCGGCCAAACTGCCCTCCTTCCACCCTTCCTTTTTCATTCCAGCAATGTCTTGCTCTCCCTTCGGGGCGCCGTGGCAGCTGAGGCAGGACGCAGACGCGTATTCAGGATCCATCATGCGCAGCACTGGCCTTCCATCGACTACTGTGCTGCGAACATAGACTTGGTCCTTCGGATGGCGCGGATCGCTGAACATCCGAAGCACTTCCTGCTCGAACTCGTCCGGCTTGCTTTTCTGAGTCCGATAATCGACCCCCGTCAGTTTCATGCGAACACCGGTCTTCTTATAGAAATGTTCGCCGACACGATGGGCAAACACGGCATGGAGAAAGCCCTTGAATCCGACCCCCTGTCTGTTAATGACCGGTTGGGCCTCATCGACCACATCTCTCTCCGCCTCCACCAAGGCCAAATAGAAATTGGCTTGAGGAACCACATTGGGAATACGGAGATCGATCTTGGTTTTTTTCTTGAACCGCTCCATAACTTGATCGGCGACAAAGTCGGCCGTAAATCCCTTCTCTGCCTTTGCCGCGTCATTAATGGTAGTCTGATGCTCTGATACCACCTCGCGGCCGATCTTCACCAATTCAATCAAGTGTTCTGCCACTTCGGCCGCCTCGTTCGAAGCTCTCGCGGGCGTACTCCACACAAGCGAGATGATCGTCATCCCCACCGCCACTATCACGAGAACCTGCTTGAACATACGCCATCCCTCCTTGCATCGGATTACCACTTGCCGTTCGTTGCTTTGATTCAGATAGAAAAATTTGCACACGATCTTGAGTGTAGCGGGTCATTCGCCATTGGCAAGCGAATCGACAATTTCGACATCGCTCGAATATCAAAACGTCGCCCGCTATATGTGTCACGGCAACGCGATAGATCCTTCACCGTGCGCACTGCCCGCGACAGCCCCCAGCAACATGCGTGCCGGCACAAGAACTTGAAAGGACGATCGATTTCTGACCACGTCAGCTCAGGTAGACAAATGCTGTTAAATCAACAACAACACACATAAACGCTATGAAGAGTCATAATCCTGGTCATCATCTTCCCATTTGTGCACAGTTGTGCAACGCCGCCGAATTTTGACTTCTTTGAGCGGACCGTTTGTTAACGATGTGGTCGTCCGAGCATAATCGTACGCATGAATCGGTTCGTATTTCCCGCATCAAGACAGGAGATTTCTTGTTTTGTAGATCCACTCTATATCCTTGACAAAAACCAAACCTCTGCTAAACCTGAAGAGGCACTTATGTATTGGCCACTATAAAACTATTGGACAACATCGCCTGACCATCGGGCAAACAAGGGATCGCCCTTAGCGATGCGCCATTGATGGCGGCATACAACATAATCACCGAAGACATATCTCAGGAGTCAACACACAAGGAGGTACCGCAATGTTTCGGAATCTGAAAATCGGAAGCAAACTCGTATTGCTTGGACTTATATTCAGCATACCGGTCGCTGTCCTCCTCTTCTTGCTTATCAAGGAGCAAAACATCGCGATCGAGTTCGGTCAGAAGGAACGCTTGGGTGTCGAGTACATCAATCCGGTTCGACACCTGCTCCATGACATTCAGAAGCATCAAGTCGCGTTTCTCAACGGATCGTCTGAAGCTTCTGCACTGGAGAAACAAATCGAACAGGATATTCGATCGGCCCAGGAGGTCGATAATCGTTATGGAAAAGATTTAAAAACAACACACGGCCTGTCCGGACTGGTAGAGAAATGGTCTACGACAAAATCCTTAATTCTTCGCAGTTCCAGCAATGCCAAACCTGAAAATATCAACTCGGCGTATGACGACATCGTCGACAAGTCGATCTTGCCACTCATCATCCAGGCGGGAGATACCTCGAATCTCATCTTGGACCCCGATCTCGATAGTTACTACGCGATGGATAACGTCGTCCTCAATTTGCCCGCGCTTGGGCAATTGATCGCGCAGACCAACGCGCACGTCGCCGACCTGATTGTGACCCGTGAGAACATGGAATCTAAGAAGCAGCTCATATCGTTCCTTTTGGCGAGGATCGAGCCGACAGTGGAGCGGTTAAACACCGGACTTCAGACCGCCATCAATCAGAATCCTTCTTTGCGCGGCAAGCTCTCTCTCCCTCTTCGCACACACATCGAGGCAGTCAAGGCCTTCGACGATACGATCCGACGCCAGGTCTTGGACGCGGGACCGAGTGAGTTCGCAAAACTCGATCTGAAGTCCATGAGCGCGAACGGTTTGAAAACCCTTGAGTCCAATTATGCGATGTATGACGTCACCATAGGCGTCCTTGACGACCTGCTCGCCACTCGCATAGGCGGCTTCAATCAACGCCGTGGAGCTTCGCTAGGCGCCGTCGGTATCAGTATTGTTTTTGCTGCGCTGTTCGTTTTCTCAATTGGACGCAGCATCAGCAAGCCACTCGCCGAACTTAGAGAAGCAATGGATCGTATCGGCAAAGGAGACTTGAATACCCCGACCAACATTGATCGGAAAGATGAAATTGGTCAGCTGGCAGGTGCGATCAACCGATTACAAAAATCCCTACAAGGCAACAACAAAATGAAGGCTGCCTAGAAACCATGTTTACAGAATTGTATCAAGAAGCTTCCAGCAGCAGCCTACACCGCCTTCGTAGCCACTTTGGCTGCGAAGGCCGGAAGCCGCGGGGCATCCTGCCGGCGACAACACGACCAGTTTTCCCGTTGCACCCATTCTCATATTGATCATTGTGAAACTAATCAGCGGCGCCTGTCTTCATCGACCGTCACACAACAGATAGATCGCGTGCATGTTGACACACTCTTCCAGGTGATCAGCCCATCGATCCATCTCGGCGCTCAATTGTGTCGCGACTAGTTGAGACGCATGAAGAGAAAGAGGCGCGAGCCCCTTTCGGGCACGTGCGCGATTCAACCAACCCCTGCGGAACTCAACTTGATCGAACAGACCATGAATGCTGGTGCCCCAGACACGGCCATCTTCGCTCGCAGCACCCTCCTCATTCATCGCATTACCTTCCAGGATTTCTGATGCTTCGATGTGAAAACAAGGGTTGACGGTTCCACGACTGGTGCGTCCCATGTGGATTTCATACCCACAGACCGACGTTTGCTGTTCCACGCCACGAAGCAACGATACGGCTCGCACCTGCCGGCAGATCTTTGGCGCATCAAGCTCCGTCGTCACATCGAGATACCCTAATCCTCTTGACGTGCCTCCTCGCTCTAAACCCTTTGGATCAGCGATCTCTTGCCCAAGCATCTGATACCCCCCACAGATCCCGACCAGCTCACCCTTCTTCTGCACATGTGATTCCATGGCAGCCGGGAACCCAGAAGCCACAAGATAGTCGAGGTCCTCAAGTGTATTCTTGCTCCCAGGAAGGATCACCACGTCGGCCCCTCGGAGATCATCAGGCGAAGCAGCAAATCGAAGCGCCACATCTTTCTCAGCAGCCAACGCATTAAAGTCCGTGAAGTTGCTCATACGAGGCAGCAGAACCACCGCCACGTTTGTGAGATCAGGCTTAAACTGAACAGATTGTGAGCGACCGAGATCCAGGCTATCTTCTTGATCCAGCCGAAGGTCTCGAAGAAACGGGATAACTCCAAGAACCGGAAGCCCTGTGCGCATCTCAAGAATACGAACACCATCCTCAAACAGTCGACGATCTCCGCGGAACTTATTCACAATCACGCCGCGCACACGGCGACGTTCATGAGGCGCCAACAAGTCAAGCGTCCCGATGATCTGCGCAAAGACCCCGCCTCGATCGATATCTGCCACCAACAAGACTGACGCATCGGCCAACTCGACCACAGGCCAATTCACCATGTCTCGATCCCGAAGATTGATCTCCGCGGCGCTCCCCGCCCCTTCGATCACGACACACTCATACTCGGTGGCCAGTCGCGCATAACACTCTCGAACAACGTTGAAGAGTGTCTCTTTCCTCTCAAAGTAAGCGAGCGCGTCCAGCGCCTCGTACACCCTTCCTCTCACAACGACCTGGGACCGTGAGTCAGACTCTGGCTTCAACAGGATGGGATTCATATCCACTGTCGGCTCAATCCTGCAAGCCTGGGCTTGCAGTGCCTGTGCCCTGCCGATCTCTCCACCATCAAGCGTCACGAAAGAATTCAACGCCATGTTCTGTGCTTTGAACGGCGCAACCCGCACACCTTTGCGTGACAAGAGTCTGCAGATCCCGGCGACAATGAGGCTCTTCCCCACGTCGGAGCCAGTCCCAAGAATCGCAAGAGTGTTGGTCGACCCCTCAAACATCATGAGAATTTTTTATGCGGCGGGATACCGCACGGCGAACCTGCCAACGCGCATAACGATCAAGCCCCTCTGCGACAGCCGTCTCAATCGCTCGCCCGACGAGTTCACCGAGAATCGTGTGGGTGCCACTATACCGCTGAGGAGGCCCGTCTCCACTTACGACCACGACTGCGTCTGTTCCGGTTCCTGTCGCCCCCGATCGTCCGGTCCAACTCTTTATCTTGGCTCGTAACAGGGCCGCCGTTTTCGCTTCTGTCGCCACCTGCACCACTCCAACCATCGCCGAAGCCGACAGACGAGCGTTGGTCACAAGAATCAGATTGATCGTGCCAGGATGCGTCTCGCTGTTGGCACGCTGTTTCGGCGTCGCTGCTTCCCCAGCCCGCACAGCATTCGAAGTCCCAACCGTCACAAATCCTTCAACCCAGATATTCTCATTGGCCTCTCGCACCGTTACCAAATCTGCAAGCGACACGGCCGTCATAAGGCCGACGAATTTGTCACAGATGCCGAGCGATGTTGCCAGCTTGCTCAGCGTCCTGGCAGGATCTGCACATCGCGCATTTGCGCCAGCACCTCGATCATCTATGTCGATCGGTTTGGCCGCAACTTGATGGTTCAAGATATACCTGGCTCGTGTGATCCCTCCCGCCCTGGGAGCGGAGGAAAGAACGGATCGACGGCTCCCCAGATCGACAATAAGCGTGTTCCCTCTGACTCTAAAGGAAGTCTGCATCGCCTGCCTGCGTACCTTCCTCATGACTGCAACTTCCTCATGCAGGCTCCAAGAGCTGCTATTAATCGTCGATTCTCTTTCGCAGTCTTGATTGCCACACGAATCATCTGCGTGGTCAGACCCGGCAACGCCGAACAGTCACGGACGAGCAGGTCTTCAGAAGCCAGGCGGTCAGTCACCTCACCGGCGCAAGCCCATGCGGGGAGCTCGATCAACACAAAATTCGCGGCTGATGGGTAGGCTCGCATGGCAGGCAAGGAACGGAGCCCGCGCATGAATCGCGAGCGCTCCTGTTTCATGAATGTGCGGCTTCGTGCCGCATACGTACGATCTCGCAGCACCGAGCGGGAGACTTCTTGGACCAGTAAATTAACCGACCAGGGTGGCTGCCGATCTTTTATCTGATCCACGACCTTGCTTGCGGCAAGGAGATAGCCGATCCGAAGACCCGGCATCGCATAGAACTTTGTCAGACTGCGCAAGACCACCATGCGTGGATACTCATTCAGCATCGAGACAACGGACTGTGTCTGACAGTAGTCGATAAAGGCCTCATCGACAACCAACCAAGCCTGCTGCCGATCAACGGCCTCGGCAAGCTCGCGCACAAACCGCCGGCTCATCACTCGCCCGGTCGGGTTGTTGGGATTGCAGAGAAATACCGCGTCGAATCTCGATCTTCTAGCGGTGAGCTCTTTAAGAACGTCTCGTACAGGAGGGCGAAAACGTTCCTCTCGTCTGGCGTGAACATACTGGACCACGCTTCCTGCATCCGTCAGCGCATGCGCGTACTCCTCAAACGTGGGACCGATAATGAGCGCGGACTCGATTGCAAGCGCGCGAGGCAGCAGATGAATCAGCTCCGTCGAGCCGTTGCCGACGAGGATCTTGTCCGGATCGACGCCACAATGCTGCGCCAATGCGTGTCTGATATTCCAACAGGCAGGGTCCGGGTAGTGCACAATCTGCTGAAGCGCAGAACGAATCGCGCGAACCCCGGACGCAGGAAAACCCAGCGGATTGATGTTCGCGCTAAAATCCACAATCTGATCGACGGAAATCCGCCGTTCACGGGCCACTTTGTGAACATTCCCTCCATGAGTGGGTTGCGTCATCCCCTCACCATGACAAGCCATCCTATCCCCAAGAGAACTCCCAAGAGGCTGGTCCAAATCATGAGCGTGAGCGCTCTGCCAATGTGATCCCTCGTCAGGGGCTGACCCGGGTCACCAAGGCATGGGCGTTCAACAGGAAACCCCTCATAGCAATTGACCCCTCCCAATTGCACCCCCAGCGCGCCAGCCATCGCCGCTTCCGGGCGCCCACTGTTCGGACTGGGATGTCGTTCGCCGTCACGAAGCAAGATTGTCCATGCTCGCTGCATCGCAACCCAAGATCGCGACACCAATCCCACGGACAGGACCAGCAAGAATGCCGTAATACGAGCCGGAAGAAAATTTGCCACATCGTCCAAACGCGCCGACGCCCAGCCGAACCAACGATACCGATCGTCCAAATGGCCGATCATCGAATCCAACGTGCTCACCGCCTTATAAGCAAGAGCCAAGGGAGCCCCTCCGAGCGCTAAATAAAACAGCGGCGCCATGATACCGTCTGCCGTGCTTTCCGCAATCGTTTCTACCGTTGCGCGGACAATGTCAGATTCGCTCATCTCCTCAGTATCTCGTCCGACAATCTTCGCAACTGCCGTGCGCGCTTCTGCCAAGGAGGCGGATTGAAGCGCCCGTTGTACCGCCAAGACATGATCGGTCAGATCGCGAGCCGCAAGCGTAGTCCAAGCAATCAACACAGCAACCGCGCTTCCCCATAGAGAATCGATTGAATGACCCAACCAGATGAGCGACGCGCCACCAGCATAGGCGCCACAGGGCAAGGCAACAGCCAGCAACAATCCTGCGATCCGTTGTTTGGCGGGAGAGAGCAGAAGTCGATAGACCAGCTGGTCGCACCGATCAACGAGGAACCCCATCCAACGCACCGGATGTGGAAACCAACGAGGGTCTCCGACCGCAGCGTCTAACAAACAGGCCACTGCGAGTTCACCTCCGGTCATCGGAAGAGCACCACAGGAACGATCACAATAAAAAGAATCTCTGAAATTTCGTTCGTCGCCCCTAGCAAGTCACCTGTGACGCCGCCGAACATACGATGGAACCAGGCCGTCAAAAGGCGAATGAACATTGCGCCAATGAGAAGACAGCACAACGCAGCCCATGGACCCAACGACAGCGTCAGCACCAGCCCTGCCGTGATGGTTGCCGCACACACGTGTAGCCAGGACACATGCGCGAGGAACGGTTGCGCCAGTCCTCCTTCCGATCGAGCATAGGTTACCTGAAACGCCCCCACGACCATCGCCCATCGCCCGACCACCGGCATACTCATCAGCACCGCGATATGCTCGCCGGTCGGCAGAGCATTGAGCCCTGCATACCGTAAGACAAGCGCGAGAAACAGCCCTGTCGCCCCGATTGCGCCAATGTGCGCGTCCTTCATAATCGCCAGGCGCGCGTGCGCGGTTCGCCCACCTGCCAGGCCGTCCACCATATCGGCCAGGCCGTCCTGATGAAGACCGCGCGTGATCGCGACAAGCAGAACGATCAATACGATATTTGTGACCTGGGAAGAAAAGACCTGCGCCAGGGCCATATCTGCTGCAGCCAGCACCGCTCCAAGCAGACAGCCGACCATGGGATACCAGCTCATGGAGGCAGCCAACTCCTCCGGCTTGGCATCGTGAGTCGAACGGCTGAGCGGAATGGCCGTAAGAAACTGCCAGGCAAACAGAAACGTTCGCAGCACCGCGGTCATGTGTGACGCTCTGACACGCCTGCCTCGTCGAACGTGGCCATCTCCGTGAGAATCTTGATGGCCGCAAAGACCAAACTCATGCCGAGACAGGCGCCGGTGCCTTCCCCCAGACGCAGGCCGAGATCGAACAGCGGCTTCAGTCCAAGGTGATCCAATATCGCCTGATGACCTCGTTCCACTGACTGATGAGAGGCAATGAGATAGTCTTTGCAGTGCGGTTGCAGACCCACGGCAATCAAGGCGGCAGCTCCAGCGATAAACCCGTCCAACACGATTGGAATGCGAGCCGCTGCTGCGCCAAGCATCAAACCAGCCAATCCACCGATTTCCAACCCACCCACTGTGGCAAGCACCTCCATCGCATTCGTTGAATCGGGTCGATGAAGAGCGAGCGCCCGCTGAATCACGTCGATCTTGCGCGCATGACCGACGTCGTCAATCCCTGTTCCCCTTCCTGTGACCTCAGCGACTGGTCGGCGCGTCATCACCGCTGTGATTGCCGAACTGGCAGTCGTGTTACCGATCCCCATCTCGCCGGTGCCGATCAAGCCGACTCCCTGTTGAGCCGCTACGGTAGCCAGCTCGATTCCGACTTGAAGCGCCTGCTCCGCCTGCGCAAGACTCATCGCCGATTCCACCAGAAAATTCTTCGTGCCGGGCATGATTTTTTCATGAATCAGTCCTGGAACCGCCTCAAAGTCGAAATTCACTCCGATGTCCACGACACGAACGTCGATGCCAGCATGACGCGCAAGTACGTTCACGCCGGCGCCACCGCGCAGAAAATTCAAAACCATCTGAGGTGTCACTGCGGAGGGATAGGCGCTCACTCCTTCTACCGTCACTCCGTGATCGGCGGCAAAAGTAAAAACTTCTCCACGCGGAGCCTTCGGTTTCATCTCACCCGTGATCGCGACGTAACGCGCGGCCAATTCTTCCAGCCGCCCCAGGCTTCCGATCGGCTTCGTCAATCGATCAAGCCGCGCTTGCGCTTGTGCCAAAAGTCGGAGGTCCGTCGCCTGAATCCGGTCAATGGTTTCGCGAGGCAGCATCCCTATCACTCCTCTTACTTCACTCTCAGTGGAAGACCGCTGACCACCAAATAGACTTCATCTGCCTCTGCCGCCACCTGTTGATTGACCCGTCCGGCCAGATCGCGAAATGCCCGGACGGCCTTCGTCCCCGGCACGAGCCCCAATCCTAATTCGTTGCTCACGATCACGACACGAGCGCTAGTCCTTCGAATCGCCTGGAGTAGATCTGCCGTCGCATCAGAAATAGTTGAATCTCGCACACGTTGTCCTGTTAAATTGCTTAACCATAGCGTGAGGCAGTCTATAATAATTGATTGATAGTTAAGGCCTTGCCGATCGATCCACATTTCAATATCTGTGGGGATTTCGACTGTTTCCCAATCAGACGAACGTGTGGCCTGGTGCTGTTCAATCCTAGCTTTCATCTCTCGATCCAAGGCCTGCCCCGTCGCCACAAACGCTCTCGATCCTCTCTGACCAGCTAGATCAAGCGCAGCCTGACTCTTGCCGGACGCGGCACCACCGAGCACGAAAATCAGCTTCGATCGCCCCTTGCGTGTCTTCTTCATGCGATCAGCCAGCCGCCTTCTTCACGTCACGCTCCCATAGAAATTCCGGTTCCCCCTGGGTCTTGGCAGCCCACCGTGCCAGAACAAACAGGGCATCGCTCAGACGATTTACAAACTTGATATTCACTGCATCGACTGGCTCCTCATGCGAAAGATGCACACATACCCGCTCCGCCCGGCGGCACACGGTCCTCGCCTGGTGCAAAAAGCCCGAGACCTTCCCACCTCCAGGCAGAATAAACTCTTTGAGCGGAGCCAAATCTATTTGGCAACGATCGATGATCTTCTCCAGCTTCGTCACGTCTTTCCCCGTCACCTGCGGCATATTCTTGAACTCTTGGCCCGGAGCCGTCGCAAGGATCCCTCCGAGATCGAACAGCTTGTTCTGTATCCACCGAAGATCCTCTTCGAGCTGTTCTGCCTGCTTATGACTCCCCATCATTTCGGCATTCATCACCCGCACCACTCCGACTACCGCATTCAATTCATCGAGAGTGCCGTAGGCTTCAACTCGGAGACTGTCCTTCCATACCTGCTGCCCCCCGGCCAGCCTTGTTTTTCCCGCGTCTCCGGTTCTTGTATAGACCTTCGTGATTCGCATCGCCGTTTCTCCTATTACCCTGTATCTTTATTCCCCACGACTCGTAGTGAATGAGTTCCTCTATCGGAATCCTGCCTCGCCACCCTGCCGTTTCCAGCTCTGGTCGCGCCGCGAAGTCAGAGACGTAGCCGAGACAGAGATAGGCCAATATTTTGACCGGCCTCGGAATGCCCAGCACTTCTTTCAAAGCTCCATGGTCCAGAATGCTGACCCATCCAACTCCGATGCCTTCCGCCCGCGCGGCCAACCAGAGATTTTGAATGGCGCAACAGGTGCTGTACAAATCCGTATCACGCACCGTGGAACGGCCCAAGACATGTCGGCCTCCACGCTGACGGGTGCAGGTGACACAGAGATTGATCGACGCTTCCTCGATCCCTTCGAGCTTCAAGCTCCGATACAGCGTAGAACGGATACCGTCATACCGCTTCGCCGCTTCCGTGTTCGCCTGCGTAAAGAGCTGTTTGACTGCGCGCTTAGTCGCACGTTGACGGATGACGACAAAGTCCCACGGCTGCATGAACCCGACAGACCCGGCATGATGCGCGGCGGTCAAGATCCTCGCAAGAACGTCATCGGCAATCGGTTTCCGCACAAAGTTTCGCCGGACGTCCCGCCGCTCGAAAATTACGCGGTAGACCGCCTCCCGCTCATCGTCGGAAAACATTCCGCTGCAGGCACTTTTCACATCCTGACGCACCGTCATGATGACTCCGTAAACTCGGCATGCGCTGGAGTAGCCGGTTGAAACGGAACCAACCCCACATCGCCTGCCCCAACCTTCTTCAGACACGCCGGACATAAACAATCTTGAAACCGAGCGGCGATCCAATCCATTTGCGATTCTGCAATACCGATCTTTCCGCACCAACATTGGTATCCACCGCACTCGAATGCTTCTCCGCAGGCCTCGCAGGTCTTTGTGACCGGACCTCTCAAAACTCCACCCCCGGTTGCGCCTTGATCCCCTTTCGAAAAGGATGCTTGACCTGCTTCATCTCGGTGACGAGATCGGCCTCTTCGATCAACGCCTCTTTGGCACCGCGGCCGGTGATCGCCACATGCTGCATTGGAGGCCGGCTTCGCAGAACCGGCAAGACATCTTCGAGTCGGACATAATCGTGCTGGAGCGCAATATTGAATTCGTCGAGAATGACCATCGCATAAGACGGATCGCGCAAGAATCCACAGGCTGCCGCCCAGGCTTGTTGGGCAAATCTCGTATCCCGCTCACGATCCTGAGTTTCCCAGGTGTATCCTTCTCCCATACGAAGAAACGTGACGCGATCGCTAAAAGACTTGAGTGCTCGTTCCTCTGCCGTATCGATCGCGCCCTTGATGAATTGCACCACAGCCACCTTCATGCCATGACCGATGCAGCGAAGCGCCATTCCCAGCGCTGCCGTGGTCTTCCCCTTACCGGCGCCAGTATAAACCATCAACAACCCTTTCTCTTCCTGGGCCGCCTCGATGCGCCGATCCACCGACGCCTTCAACCGTTCCATCTTGACTTTATGCTCGTCCTGGTCCGTCATCTCGCCTCTCCAGGACTCACGGATGATTGTGCGGTCGTACGACGTGCGGAGACGACGAGTGCGTGGGCCACCTGAGGCTGGCTAGCAAAATGCAGGTGAGTATAGAGTGCCAGCGTGTTCCCCATCACCAACCCGTCCTGGCCTTTCGGCTTGCCTTGGGCATCTGTGAGGGTGCAGGCATAGTGCAGCGACCCTTTCGGCTCCAGCGTCGAATAGTGAAACTCGTGTCCACGCGCGATGTCGCCAGGCTCGCCGAGTATGCAGGAGGCTGTAAGTTCCAGCGTACGATATCCCAACGACAGGCCCGGCTTCCGCATGATGGCCTCGGCCGCAAATAATCCGACCATCTCGTGCGACGTGCCATCAAAGTCTCGGATCGCCTGCGTGAGATACATCATGCCGCCACATTCGGCATAGATCGCTCCACCCCGCTCAGCAAATTTTCTAATTGCCGTTCGCATGGTGACATTCCCAGTCAACGCCGCGCCATGCAGCTCCGGATAGCCCCCGCCAAGATACAGCATATCCACGTCAGGCAATACCTGATCGTTCAAGGGAGAAAACCTCACCAATTCCGCCCCTTCAGCTTCAAGCAGCTCTAGATTGTCGAGATAGTAAAAGCAAAATGCCCGATCCTGTGCCACGCCGATACGAACCATGTGCCCGTGGTTCCTCACCACAGACTGAGGCGCCACCACAGGCAGCTCGCTGCACGAGCGAGCCAATGCCTCTACTCGATCCAGATCGACTGTCTCTGCCGCCGCCTTCGCAAGCACATCGTAGAGTTCACCTGTCCCCTGCTCCATCGCCATCACGAGTCCGAGATGGCGGTCCGAGATTGTCACCGCCTGATTTGGCCGCAAATATCCCACGACCATCACATCGGTTTCTTGTTCGACCGCTTCCTTGAGAAGTGTGTAATGTCCTTCACTGCTGATCCGATTGAACAGCACACCGGCCACCCGTAAGGCTGGATCGAATTTCGCATACCCCGACACCATAGCCGCAGCAGAACGGGCCATCGCGCTCCCATCGATGACCAGCAACACTGGCGCATCCAGTTGCTTCGCCAATTCAGCCGTGCTGCCGATATCATCGACCGGGGAACTGCCGTCGAACAGGCCCATCATTCCTTCGATGATGGAAATGTCCGCATCGGCAGCGGCTCGTGTGAAGATGGCGAGATTGACGGCCGCCCCTAACATCCAACCATCCAGATTGCGTGATGGACGACCAGTCACCGCAGCATGATGGCTCGGATCAATGAAGTCCGGTCCCGCTTTAAAGGCCTGAACTTGGCGACCCCGATCTTTCAGGGCCGCCAAGATCGCCAACATGACTGTCGTCTTGCCGACACCGCTGTGGGAACCGGCGATGACCAGACGTGGAACGATCATATGATTCTGTTACTTTGCATCGTAATTGACTCTCAGCCCAACGAAAATTGACCGAACGGGAGTGCCAAAAAGCAGGACCTCTTCGTACTTCTCATTGAAGATATTGTCGAGTCGAACGTATGTCTGTACACGGCTTGTCACATCATAGCTTGCGGAAATATTCCACACATCGAATGCCCGCATTGACTGTAGATTGTTCACATCGTTGAACCGTGATCCCACATATCGACCTTCGAGATTGATCCTGACTGGATCGATCGGCTGATAACTCACGATCATGCTCCATTGATCGATTGGTATACGTGGCGCTCGGTTACCTGGTTGCTGCGCGAGATTCCTGGTCAGTGTATTGGTGTATTGGGCTTGCACATCGAGGCTTTTGATCCAGGGCACATCTCTCACCACGGCATACTTAACACTGGCCTCCCATCCCTTTGTACTCACCGCGCCGATGTTCTGCGCGCAAAAGGCCCCTAACGGATCGAATCCAAATGGGTCGGGGCCGCAGACTGCCAAGCTCTGCTGAGAGACAATCATGTCACGGAAATGGTTCCAGAAAAATCCCCCGCTGAGAGTGAGGCGGTTGTCCAATAAATATTGGTCCACTCCAATGTCCATACTTTGGCTTTTTTCGGGCTTCAGATTCGGGTTTCCGAAATTCGGAAAAAATAACTGATTAATGGTTGGAGCGCGAAAACCTGTCGCGTAGCTGCTCCGAAACTTGGTGCCCGTTTCTTTGTGGAGATAGCCGGCGGTTGTCCGGTAGGTGGTTGCGCTCCCAAAAACGTTGTACTCATCCTGCCTCACACCGGCCGTCGCAAACACTCGATCCCAGAGATTGAGTTGGGCTTGCGCGAACCCAGCATGGCTGGAAATAATCTTCCGTGGAATATCCAAATTATTCGTCAGGAGGTCGCGGTTCTCACCCTGTTGGTCGCGAAACTGATACCCCACGCTGAGTAAGAGGGGCTTCACAATCTGAAAATTATGCTGCCACTCAACTCGATTCGCCAATGTATCGATCTGTGATCGGAAGGCAAAGAAAAATGGAGGAGACACCACCCCCGTTTGCACGTTCCGCGCAGTCGTCCCCGAAAACGTCTCGGAGCCCTCTGTTTGACGAGACACAGTCAGTGCTTGGTTCCACCATGTGGTGATCGGCTGATTGTATGAAGCGCTGTACACAAACTGCTGACTGTTGGTCAAGGCTCCCAATGTGTCGAGGCCCGTCGATCCAAACCCGGCGTCTATATCGGTCCTCCCCTGCAAGAGACGAAAATTGAAGTCGAGCCGTCCCTCATAGGGCAGCGCAATACCAAGCCGTGCCGACGTTTGCCAGTTATGAAACCCGTCTCGTTCTGATGCGCCCCGGCGATAGTTGATGGCTGAAAATCCCGTATAATCCCAACGTGAAACTGCCGCACTATAGTCCACAATTCCCGTTTTACCAGAAACCTGTCCGCCTTCTCGAATGGACGAGAACGATCCGTACTCAGAAAATGCGCTTACCGATGGAGCGCCAGTGCCCTTCTTTGTTGTGATGTTGATCACGCCTCCCATCGCATCCGCACCCCATAACATACTTTGGGCACCGCGAAGAATTTCGATACGCTCAATATTGTCGGTGGTCAAATTCGCAAAATTGAAGCTGCCCAACGTCGCGCTGTTCATAATCGCGCCATCGATCAACACCAGGACCTGATCGGAGTTGCTCCCTCGAATACGGACGGTCGTATTTGTACCTGGGCCGCCATTCGAAAACACCGTAAGCCCCTGACTCAGGCGGAGCGCATCCACAACCGTCTTGACTTGCCGACGCTTGAGGTCTTCTTCGGTAATGATCTCGACCGCGCTGGTCAGTTGGGTGACAGGAACCGGTGTCTTTGTGGCGCTGACCACCACCTCACGGGTTTCGATGACCTCCGGTTGATCAGCGGATGCCACTTCGATATTGGGTGCAGCATAGACGGGATAGCTCAGTGCAAACAGGGAAAGAAGGCACAACCAGACACGACAAGAACGAATAAACCACGACATGACGAACCTCCCTTGTGCTCGAAGGGTGAGTCGAATCAACTGCGGGATGGGTCTCCTGACTTGCGGATCGTCGCGTCTCTGCGCCTTCCCATGCGCGAATGCGCACAGTGGCACGATGCAGAGTTACTCCCCGCTTACAGTGGCGGCACCGTGATGGACTTGCACCATCTTCCCCGTCACCCGCGTCGCTTCTACAACACACTCTCTCCAAAAAATGAACCGTCCCCCTTATGCCACACAGCCGGGCCGGGACAGAGCCCTAACTGCCTTCTACGCTCGAATCATATTCATCGGCATCGTCACTCGCGGCCTGCCCGTCTGAGGATGGGCATCGACGACGACTTCGCATCCATAGACCATGTGAAGGACGTCGGGTCTGATCGTCTCCTCTGGTGAGCCGATACGACAGAGCCTGCCCTCCTTGAGCATCAATACTCGATCGCAGTACTGACTCGCAACGTTCAGGTCATGCGACACCAACACAACTGTCAATCGCCGCTCAGTCCTCAATTGTGTGACAAGTGAACAAATTTCAATCTGATGATTGATGTCGAGAAATGCGGTCGGTTCGTCGAGCAGAAGAATCTTCGGTTCTTGAGCCAGAGCTCTGGCAATCACAACTCGCTGCCGTTCGCCTCCAGATAAATCCGATACTAGTCGATCCGCCAGCGACACAACATCGGTGTCAGCCATGGCTTGATGCGCACAGGCAAGATCGCTCGCCGTCTCATCTCCGATTCCCATGCTCCACCATCGTCCAGTCCGATGCGGAAACCGTCCCATCAACACGGTCTCAGCCACGGTAAAGGGGAATACTTGTACGTATTCTTGCGGCACAACCGCAATGAGCCGCGCAATATCAGTCTGGCTCCGCTTCTGAAGTGAGATCCCACCCAGCAAGACATCCCCTTCGCTGACTGGCAAGAGTCCGGACAGAATCTTCAATAGCGACGACTTCCCCGATCCATTCGGCCCGACAATCCCCAGAATTTCTCCAGCATCGACATGAAAGGTGAGATGATCCAGTGTCCACGTTCTCCCCTGCCCTCTCGTCGCGTGATAGCGAAACGACAGCTCTTCAAGTTCGATGGCGGGACGACCCTCAGGCAGCCACGTCCTTGCTGTATCAATCGTCGTAGCCATCACCTCACAGCATCCGATCTTTTCGCCAGAGGAGGAGATAGAGGAAAAATGGGCCGCCGGCAAGCGCTGTAACAATCCCGACGGGTATTTCAGCCGGCGCCATGATCGTTCTCGCTATCGTGTCAGCCACGGCGAGAAACATGCCCCCAACAAGCGCCGAAGCTGGAAGCAGCAACCGGTGATCCGAACCAATAAGCAGCCGCACCGCATGAGGAACAACCATACCGACAAACCCAATCATGCCGCTAACTGAAACAATCGCGCCAGTCAGGAGTGCCGTCAGAGCGAAGAGCTGTTTCTTCACTTGCTCGGTATTCACACCCAGTGAACGAGCCGTTTCTTCTCCTAGGGTCAACACATTTAAGAGCTGTGCTTTATGCATGAGAACTGCGAGGACGAGCACACCGTACAGAAGAAATACACCCAGTGCCGGATAGCCAGGCGCAGTCAGCGATCCCATCAACCATGCCATTAATCCCGCCGAGCGATTCGGTTCCATGATCGAGGTAATGAACATGATAAAGGCCGTCAAAATTGCGTTCAGAATGACGCCTGCCAGCAACAAACTATGAATCGGCAATCGGCTTTTTGACTGCGCCAACCGATAGATCAGGAAAAGGGCCAAGAGGCCTCCGGCAAATCCAAACAGCGGGAGTATCGGCAATAACATGAAGGTGGAACCGATACCGAACAGGATGGCCACCGAGACTCCCAGCGCAGAGCCGCTCGAGACACCCAAGACATAGGGGTCGGCGAGGGGATTTCGTAGCAGCGCTTGAAGCGTCGCGCCAACCGCCGCCAAGCTGGCCCCCACGAGAAAACCCATGAGCACTCGGGGAAACCGAATTTGAACCATGATGATTTCGGAGGTCTCTGCGCTTCGTGACTCCGCAAAATCTCCACGAAGCATGTGCGCAATTGCCGACCCAACCGTTCTCACGTCTACTGCTGTCGCGCCGAACTGAAGGCAGAGCGCCAGCACGGCGAGGCTCGCCAGCAAGAGCCCGCCGATCACCGTGACCCATCGATGGACGGTCAGCACCGCGCCGGTTTGTGCCCATGGTGAAACAAGGTCCGCCATACGCCTATTGCCTTATCGCTCGACCTGACTGGTCGCCACACTGCCCGGATGCAAGACTGCCGCAAGTGATTCAAGCCCCTTGGCGATTCGCGGACCAGGTCGGTTGAGCCAATCGGCGGAGATCTGGTGAAGCCTGTCTTTCTTGACCGCCGTCATTGCCGACCATTGACGCCAAGCCTGCTGTTCACTCTCAGAGATGCCTTCGGCTTTGCCCACAGGAAACACCAACGCCTCAGGATCCTCCTGGAGCACCGCCTCCATACTGAGTCGCGGATAAGGAGTTGCGGTCTTCGCCGCGACGTTAATCCCTCCGGCCATGCCGATCAGCTGGTCTATGAAGCTTCCAGGTCCGACGGTGATCAGGGGCTGGCTGTTCAACACATAGAGCGTCCGCACTGGAGTTCGACCGTGAATGCGCTGTTGAATCGCCGAAACCTCCTGCCGGAGCTGCATGGCCACCGTATCGGCTTTCGATGACCGCCCCACGATGCGTCCGAGGGTTTGGATGTGAACGAAGATTCCTTCCACGTTCTTATCCGCCAAGATAAACACGGGAACTTTTAGCTGATCGAGCTTGGCGATGACATCCGGCTTGAGAAAGTCATGAGGCGCCACGACCAAATCCGGCTGGAGCGCCACCAATGTTTCCATGTTCGGATTGGAGTATCCGACCTTCGGCTTCTTCAGCGCCTCCGGCGGAAAGTCGCAAAAGTCCGTCACGCCGACAAGCTGATCCCCAGCCTCCATGGCAAACAACATTTCGGTGATGCTGGGCGCAAGGGACACGATTCTTGTGGGAGGTTTGGCGAAATACATGCGCCGGCCGGCGTCATCGACATAGGCCTGTGCCGAAACATGCGCCATAAACGGCATGCCGGTAAGAATGCCTTGAGGCCGACGTGTCATATCCGACTTCTCATCGTCCGTATTCGCAAACCCTGTCGTGGCAACGATGAGCATACTTGCCGCTATCAGCAATCCAGCCCACCATCGACTGTGCCGTGGAGCGGTGCGCATATAAAAAAATCCCCAAGGCCTGACAGACCCTGAGGATTGCACCCGCAACTCATCCTCGCCAATTCCCCAGCCCACGAGGGAACCTTGGTCTTAGGAGCCTACCGAAGGAATCTTCTGGCAAGCTCCCGTTCCCGGCAGGTCTTCTGGCTCATGGTTCATCCTACTCCCCGTGCCTTCCCATCCTCAAAAGCGGACAGTGGCATTCACGGGTTTCGTCCCCATTTACAGCGGCGGGACCGCGAGGGATTTGCACCCTCTTCCCTTACCCAGGAGTCACAATGTGGAGGGCACTGTAGGAGACCACGAAGAAGGTTGTCAAGTTCATTAGTGGCCGTCGGCCCTACCTCTGTTCATCTTCTGACAGGAACAATTTCTTGCCTATGTATAAACAGAGCGAAAGACCGAGGTTTCCCGGATCGCACCCCGGCATGGGCTTTGCTCACCATAATAGTAGTTTACGCAAACGAGTATCCGCAAAACTCATGAATCACCGGCCCTGCACACAGCCTCTATTGCCCCCTCTATGAAACGCCTGATCATTGGCATCATCGTTCTCTGGACTGTCTTTGCGTTATCGAGCCTCATCTGGTCATCAAAAGGACAGCCTCCCAGCGAGACCTTCACCAGACTTTTGGAATCGCCACCACACCGCCTAACCAGCCCCTACGAGAACGGCTACTACTATCTTCTCGGATTTGCAGCAGACACTTCGCACGATCCGGCCAAGGTTGGTTATGAAATGTGGTTGGAAACCGCAGACACTCGCCGCGCAAGCCATTTCGACTATGACAAATCAGGTCGCTCAGACCTACAGATTCAGCTCACGATGGAACAGATCATGGCTCCCTGGAACTTCGAGGGTTCCACCGGTGAGTTCAAGAATATGGGCGCATGGCTTCAGGCTACAGCCAATCGCGATCACACGTTATTGGCGCGCTATGAGCGCTGGCTCGCGATGCCGTTCGAAGATATGGGATACGGACGCCAAGGCATACCCCAGTTTGCCGAAATATTCGTTGCGCACCGTCTCTATGTGAGAGACGGATGGTTTCGGCAGACGACCCTAAGCATGGATCGGCTGAAGAAGGATATGGACATGTGGCGGACCGTGCTTCGAGACGCAACGACCATCGCGACCAAAGTCATGGCGCAAATCGTCATCACCGACGACCTGCATCTACTCTCAACGTTATTATCGCAACCCACCATCGGTACGACCGTCTTGGCGATGGCCTCTAACATTGCCACTCCGCTCACTGCGGAAGAATTATCGCTCCGTTGGCCGCTTCAACACCAATTCACACTCGGTGTCCGTGGCGAAGATTCTGGTGTGCACGCCGCAGAGGGAAAGCCCGATTCCTTCGACAGACAGGAGCAGTGGTTGACGACTGCCGCCCGTCTTCCCGCACAAGCCTTCCGTCAGATTGCACATCCTCCCGAACACTCGTTTCTTGGAATCCCATTACAGACGCGGGAGACGTGGGAAATGTATGCCACCTATTACGAGGCGATGATCCACGCGGCAGAAGCAGGACAGATTGCCTTGCCAAAGCTTCACGAGCTTGCAGGTCCTACACGCCAAGGTATCTTGGAACGCCTTGCCAGCCCCCACTCCTTCGAACCGGACTGGGGGCCCTTCCACTATCAATTACGGGAAACCGATGCCAGATTGCGGCTTGTTTCGCTGCAAGCTGCTTTGCGGCGTCCAAGCGCATTAACCACCGTGCCAAATCGACTCGCTCAAGTCGGCTCATCCTACTACGATCCCTTCAGTGGATTACCGATGTTGTGGAGTCCCACGCAAAAGAAAATCTATAGTGTGGGAAAAGATCGATACGACGATGGAGGCGACCCAAGTTTCGATATCAGTACACCGGCCATCATCACCTCCGCGCCCGGACTTAAAGAGTCGCGATCAACGGCTTCAGTACGCCGGACTAACCGGCGTTAGCCCGGTAGCGCAGTTTCAAGAGAAGAATTGCTCCTGTCAGAAGCAACGTCATAAAATTGGTCAGAATGATCGGCCACGATTGCAGAACCAGTCCGTACAGAAACCACAGACAGACCCCGGATGAAAATATGGCGAGCATGCCCAGCGATATGTCACCTGCCGACTTCGAGGTCCACGTCTTCTGTAGCTGAGGCCAGAAGGCGCAGGTTGTTAACGCCCCCGCCGCAAACCCCAATAGATCAATTGTTGTCATCGTCATCACCCTTCCACAAGTCTATCAATGAACCTGCTTGTCATGATGAATGTCCTTGTGATAGATTTCATTGCTTGCAATCACGCGTCGATCGACGAAATGACTAAAGGAGTGTACCCGTGGCATTCACATGCGATCTCTGTAGCAAACGGCGTCAATCTGGCCATAATGTCAGTCATGCCAATAACAAGACCAAGCGGATCTTCAAGCCCAACCTCCAACCAGTCCGAGCGCTGGTCGATGGTCAACCCAAACGCATTCGAGTTTGCACACGCTGTCTTCGCAGCGGCAAAGTGCAAAAAGCCATTTAGCATAACGTAACCACTCGCCTATCCCTCTACGGGGCCGACCACAAGACTCGACCGTTCTGATCGGATAACTTTACGGCAAACTGACCATCGGGAGAAAGCGCGAGCTTCCGTCTCCCATCTCGGCTCGTCAGAACCAGCCCCACCTCGCCATTGTTGTCGAGACCTAAACCGGCTCGCGCCTTTCCATTCATATCCAGCAGGAGAAACTCCTCAGCATGCACCCCATTGGTCTTCTGCGCTGTAACGGATGAAGGAATCAGCCATCCCCCGCTTAACGCCCCACCTATGGCGCTTCCGACCAACGTCACAACGATCAATAATCCAAACTGGCCTCGACTCACAATGCCTCCTTTCTGCAATCCACAAACCCCATCGATCCCATCAGCGTGCGACTAGCTCCATTCAATTTTCCCAAGGGATTGCGTGCAGGGTTCAATAGATTGATGTCATTCAAAAATTCACCAGGAGATAAAAAAAGGACTTGGAAGCCTGCGCCTCTCAAGTCCTTCGCCACTTATGCGTGACGTTTCACTTTTTACGTTTAACGTTTCACAACTTCTTTTGGAGCGGGCGATGGGATTTGAACCCACGACAACTTGCTTGGGAAGCAAGGACTCTACCACTGAGCTACGCCCGCTCGTCGAGTCGAATCCTACGCTGGCTCAAGGGCCAAGTCAATCGGACAGAAGAAACAGCCGAAGCTTCTACAACCGAATTTCACCGTTGCCAGCCGACCAGCGACAACTCAATCAGCCAGCTCCACCAATGCAAACTTTCTCCTGCCGACCTTTAAGCGATAGACTTTTCCCTTCACAATCGATAACAGAGCCTTCGCATCGATCTGCTTCTGCTCATCGACCTCCAGGCCTCCCTGAATGATCAGCCGCCGGGCCTCGCTCTTGCTCGGCACGAGCCCTGTTTTGGTCACAAGATCGACAAGGCTAATCGTCCCTCCCCCTTGTAGATCAGCGACAGTTAAAATCAATCGCACATCCGGCTCGCTCGGAAATTCCCGCTCCTGAAACTTCTGCTGAAAAGACGCCCTGGCCTGCCGACCGGCTTCCGCCCCGTGATACCGAGCGACGATCAACGCTGCGAGCGCTTGCTTCGCCTCCATGGGATGAGCGGCCTTCACTCCAGCCATGTCCTCCGTTGTGAGCAGTTCGTAATACCGGAGCATCAAGGAGTCGCTGATCGACATCAGCTTACCGAACATGTCGTTCGGTGTGTCTTCGAGCGCAATGTAGTTACCGACGCTCTTGCTCATTTTCTTCACGCCGTCGGTGCCTTCCAACAGGGGCATCGTGATGACGACCTGCGGCTCCTGTCCGTGACCTCGCTGAAGGTCTCGTCCGACAAGAAGATTGAACTTCTGATCGGTACCGCCCAATTCCACGTCGGACTTGAGCGCTACTGAATCGTAGCCCTGCACAAGCGGATACATGAACTCATGGATGCTGATAGGCTTCTGTTCCGCATACCGCTTGCGAAAATCGTCCCGCTCCAACATGCGCGCCACACTGTACTGCGCGCTCAAATGGATCAACGCTTCTGCCGTCATCGCGCCCATCCACCGACTGTTGAATTCCACCAGAGTCTTCGCAGGATCGAGAATTTTGAAAATCTGCCGCTCGTAGGTCTTGGCATTCTCCAGCACTTTTTCTTTCGAGAGCGCAATCCGCGTTTCCGATTGGCCGGTGGGATCGCCGATCATACCGGTAAAATCACCGATCAAGAAAATCACATGGTGCCCGAGTTCCTGGAAATGCTTGAGCTTGTGGATCAACACCGTATGGCCCAGATGCAGGTCCGGCGCGGTCGGATCGAAGCCGGCTTTCACACGCAGAGGCCGGTTCTCTTTCAAGGAACGCGTCAGTTTCGATTCCAATTCAGCCTGTTGAATCACCTCCACGGTTCCGCGAAGGATCAAGTCCAGTTGCCTGGAAAGTTCGCTCATGTTGCCCTCTTCCGCTCATCTGAAAGTCCGGCGCCCGGTGTGACCGTGACTAATGAACGAATCCTCTCAAACTTCTTTTTTCCAATCCCTTTGACCGCTCGTAATTCCTCAGAAGAATGGAAGGCCCCTACCGATCGCCGATACTCCATGATCCGTTCGGCCAATTGAGGACCAATCCCAGGCAGTGTGTCCAGATCCTGCTCTGTCGCCTGATTCAAATCGAGCAGACCCTTGCCAGATTTTTTTGGAACAGCGGCAGTAGATGAACGATCTGTACGCAAACCGAAAGAGGAGGGACCCACCGCCTCGGCAAGGCTACTGTCGGAATCAAGTTCAGCCTGCGGCCCCTCTAATGAATCTGCTGTAAGATCATGCTCACGATCGAAGGAGGCTGGCAGGGTCCACCCGATCCAAAACACAACCCCCATGGTCACGGCAAACATCCCAAGCTTGAGTAGGAGCGAGGCCCACATTATTGTATTCGCTTTCTCGCCTGGTGGATCGCCATTCCTTCGATATCTTCAGCCGCTTCCATCATGCCTTCTGACAGAGTCGGATGGGCATGGATCATCTCGGCCATTTGCGTAATCGTCGCCCCGACCTGCATCGCCATAGCCGCTTCATGCACCAGATCGGCTGCGTGGGCTCCGACGATATGCACGCCAAGGATGTTCCCGCTCGGTGACTCGGCAATGACCTTGAAGAATCCCACCGTATCTCCTGTCGCCTGCGCCTTCCCCAACCCGGCATACCGAAAACGTCCCACCTTGAGTGACTGGTCTGGATTCTGCCCGGCAGCCTCGACTTTTTCTCGGGCTTGCTGTTCCGTCATACCTACACGACCGATCTCAGGCAAGGTAAAAATCCCGGCAGGGATCACGTCGTAGCGGATCGCCGTCTGATGTCCCAAAATGTTTTCGACTGCGACTTTACCCTGCGCCGAAGCCACATGCGCCAACATAGCTTTGCCGACAACATCGCCGATCGCATAGATCCCAGATACAGTGGTTTCCATCCGATCGTCGACGAGAATCTCTCCTCGCCGGCCCGTCTGCACTCCCACCTGCTCAAGTCCAATTCCTTTGCTGTTCAAACCTCGACCGACGGATACCAACAACTTCTCAGCCACGACTTGCTCACCATCCTTGAGATGAGCGGTGATAGCCTCCGATGACCGCTCCAGCCGCTCGACGGTGGTCCCCGTCAGAACCGTCACACCGCGTTTTTTCAGCTCCCGCTCCATCGTCGATGAGACGTCGCCATCTTCCAGAGGCAGCACACGCGCCATCAATTCGATCATCGTGACCTTCGTCCCGAGGCCGCTATACAGCGCTGCGAACTCACATCCTTCGACTCCAGCGCCGACAATCAATAGACTGGCAGGGATGCGATCGAGGTCGAGGAGATGTCGGCTTGTGAGCAATTGCTGTCCGTCAATCGGAAACTGCGGCAGTTTCGGCCAAGAAGACCCAGTGGCGATCACGACCGCATCGGCCTGGATAGCTCGCGACGCGCCATCTGCTCCGGTCACCATGACCGTTCGCCGATCTTGTAGCGATCCAGTCCCCTGCACATGCTCGATATTCCATGCCTTGAAGAGCGTCGCAATACCCTTCACAAGAGTCGCCACCACCGTGTTTTTTCTCGCGACCATCCGAGCAAGATCGTACCTGACTGGGCCTTGGACGAGTAGCCCCAGGTCATCGGCCTTTTTCACTTTGTCGCCGAGTTCGACGACAGACAAGAGGGCCTTACTGGGAATACAGCCCCAATTCAAACAGACCCCGCCGAGTGCATGTGATTCAATGACAGTGACGCGGGCGCCGAGCTGGGCCGCTCGAATCGCTGCGACGTAGCCACCGGGGCCGGCGCCAAGAATGACAATGTGTTTTGGGAAAATCATGGAGTCATCGGCTCATGACCGACTGATTCATCGCGAGCACTCACCAACAAACTCCATGGCGCGATGGTTCAGTGTTTTTGGCCGGCAAGAAAGGTTTCGTACTGTGCGGCGGTCATCAACTTGTCTATTTCGCTTGCAATCGAGAGGTCGATCACGACCATCCAGCCCTTGCCATAGGGATCGGAATTCACCACTTCCGGATGATCCTTCAATTCGGCATTGATTTTGGCAATCGTACCACTCACCGGCGTGTAAATCGTGGAAGTGGTCTTCGTCGATTCGACCTCACCGATCTGCTGCCCGGCCTTGACGACCGTTCCAGGCTTCGGCAGGTCGATGAAGACGATATCTCCCAACGCATCCTGAGCGAAATGACTGATGCCGACAGTTGCCTGTGTACCGCTCACCCGCACCCATTCATGCTCTTCGTGATAACGGAGGTCTTGAGGAATCATGCGCGCTCCCTTTTAGCTGGCTGCTGACAAAGTCTGTCGAGCCTCATTCTCGGCTCACAACCGAACTTTCGTTCAGTAAAATTTTATCGCAGGATCGTAGTGGTCCAGTGCCTCTTTTGTCAAGGAATCGACGGCCCGTTTATCAACAGTAGATGTGTCCCGGCTTGCCCAACTCTCGTCGCCAGTACGGCTTTCACGTCCGTCATCAGAGACGACGGCTCCGACGCGCTCAGAGTCATGCCCAGCCAAAGTTGCCGCTCATTTCCAGGCGTCGGCATCAACCGTTGTCGCACCGTTTCCAGCCTCGCCTCTTGCTTTTCAGACCCTTCGAGCGCGCCCGATTCCGGCAGGACAACCAGGGAGAGTCCCCGTTGCTTCGTCTCGGCCACATCTTCTCCATAATCTGTCAAGGCATCCACTGGAAAGAACACTGCGCGCTCATGCACCATGACAGCAACCAGAAATCGTGGCCTCGTCTGTCGCAAATGCCGGGCTAATCGTGCCACACAGTCTAGATAGGTCCTCGACTTCCACCCGGCCCAGCGCCACGCGCCCGGTGGAACAGACTGATCCTGACGGTCAAGCGATGGCCCAACCCGATCGACAAACATCCGTCGTGACGTTGGGCTCCATTCCTCGGAAAACCCCTTGGCACTTCTCGCCTCGACCACCAGTCCATCGATATCTGTCCGCAACAAATCCTGCGCCACCTCATCGACGAAACGCTGATAATCAGGATGGAGTACATCGACTGGAGCGGCCTGCTGCGACACCGGACCTCCGTTGTCGGCCATGACTGTGCTCCACTCAGCGTTCACCGTCGCCCACCAAGGCTCGTGCAGATTGAGTGACGCCAATACCGCCATTCCTTTGGCATGGGCAGCCGGCACGATCACCGTAAAAAGATCTTCAATAATCGGGACCTTCGATGTTTGAAAGTACACGCCAATGGGGCCTGACTGCGCAGCCTCGCGGGAAGAGGTTCCCGCCTCGACAATCAACGCTGTGATGCCTGCGTCAGCCAGTTGCTCGATCCAGAGCCTGCTATCGGGAATTGTGCGCCATTCCGTGCCCCTCAACCAGAGCGCAATATGCCGCCGTTCCACCATCGACGATGGACCGAGACTCCGGCGAAACTCATCCAGCCGATTGAGAGCGTCATACTCGTAGCTGCCGGCGCGCGGGATAGACCCCGACGCCTCCCCGACCAGACCACGATAGGCAGCCAGCGCAGCCGATAGGTCCCCGCTCTGTTCATAGGAGCGCGCGAGCCACCACCGAGCTTCTCTCAGTCTGGGAGAATCAGGATTGGCATCGACAAATCGCTGGAGGAGCGCGCTCGCAAGCGGATACCGCTCTTGCATATACGCGCGATAGGCCGACTCAAGGAGCCGCGTCTGAGCGTCCAGCGCTGGATCGATACGCGATGCAGCAGGCGGCACGGAAGGAGGGAACCGAGGCGCCAGATCGGCACACCCCGAAAGGACCACAAGCAGCACGCAGGCGATCCATCTCACACGATCCGGCCAACGATGAACGAGAAGGCGCACAGCCGTTCACACCAGCCGATGAGCGGACCTAACCAACCAAGTCCATCTCGGCAAAGAAATATCCAATTTCGAACTTGGCGGTTTCCGGCGAATCAGAACCATGCACGGCGTTGAATTCGATATTCGCCCCATGAACCTTGCGAATCGTGCCAGCCTCCGCCTTAGCCGGATCGGTCGCGCCCATCAACTCCCGATTCTTCTTGATCGCATTGTCCCCTTGCAGAACCAGGACCACGACCGGACCCGACACCATGAACGTACAGAGGCTATCGAAAAACGGACGGGCTTTATGTACGGCGTAAAACCCCTCGGCCGTCGCTTTCGAGAACTGCATCATGCGTATGGCCACCGGCTTCAGACCAGCTTTATCGTAACGGGCAATAATATCGCCGATCGCGTTCTTCCTCACCGCATCCGGCTTAATGATCGCTAATGTTCGTTCACTCATGGGCTTTGAGGTTCCTCCAGGCAATTAAAAAAATAGATTGAACAGTCGGCGCATTATAAGTGGCTGATAATAGGCTTGCAAGGGTTGGAGAACGCATGACACAACACGGAGACCGATAGAAGATCAGACGTCTTGATATGGTATTTGAGTAATCGCCTGCTAATAGACCATTCGAATCGAGGCGCTACCGTTATAGAGTGTGGTCCGGTAGATTCCATCGACGGTCGGATTACGATTGCCTGCGACCGTACGATCCTCGTAGATCCCCGCTTGCATTGAGAGATCGAGTCCGATCGCTTTGGGTTTCAGCGAGCCGATGCCGATATCTCCACACGGTATCAGGCCCAAAAACAACCCCTGTTCTTTGCACAAGAATCCCACCCCTCCCCCAACCACATGGAGATCCGCCGAAGGAATTCCAGGATCGTAGGTCAAATCGGGTATTTGATTTTGCTGATTGGTATAGCCGCCTCGCAGCGCCACTTCCCAATGCGGGAACGATTCAAGCGCCAGCCACTTGTATTCGGTTCCGATCATGACCGCATAGGTATTGCGCCAATTCTGCGGCTGTGGAATTGTCACCCCATTGGCCAATGTAACATCGAGATTTCGAACGGACTTCCACCCCACGTAGTCGACGTCCATCTCCAATTTCCACTCCCGTTCACTGGTCCGAACAGGCCAGATGGCAATCGCGCCGGTAATGACTTGCGGTAAGACCAGCGTGGCGCTGGCATCGGATATCTTGGCTCCATTGGCCAATAATGCGCCGCTCAGGTGTAGCGTCGCTTGGCTACGATACACAATCCCGATGTTTGCCAGCGGCTTTCCATCCGCATTGCGCAACGCCGTATACAGTAAGCTGGCATTGAAACCAGCCGCGGTGTCCTTGCCTGACAGTTCCACCTTCGAGCCGGCAGGGGCTAATGGAAACGCTGGGGCGCCGGGCGAGATAAACTGTTTCTCGACCTGCCCTTCGCCGAGGACGCTGCTAAAGGTATAGATATCCGCTCCCAACCCGAGAGAGAGATTCTCCGTGACTTTGTAGGCCACGGTCGGTTTGATATCCAAAAGCGGCAGCGTGCTAAATGTCGTGGCCGTGTTGAACGGCCCATCGTTCGGCCAGCGAGTCAGCGAGCCGAAGGGGGCCGTCAGGCCGATTCCGACAGTCAGATCTCCCAAAGCCGTGATCCCAAGACTCTTCAAGTTCGCTGTGATGTAGGTATGACCGGGCGGGGGCCAGGCCGCGCTTCCGTTTCGATCGCCACGAACCGTTGCGCCGGTGGGGCTGGTAAAATTTGTCGACCCACCGGACCCGAGTGCCCCAGCCATGAGTTGAATTCCCCGCAACTGTGTCATCCCGGCGGGATTATAATGCAGAGCCGACGGATCATCGGCTTGAGCGGCAAAGGCATTACTCATCCCCGCTGCGGCGGCTCCCTGCCCTTGGATGCGCGGCACTTGCGCTGAGCCCACTCCGGGCAAGCCGGCTATGCAGAGCATGACCGTACAGATCCACAACGCCCACAATCGAACAAGGGACCTGGAAACGATATTCCTCACCTCATTGGCCCAGACATGCTCGACCCATCGGCAGATTCGAGTGACGGTCGCTCCAACTGTTGAAACCAATAGTCTGCGACTTGTTGTAATTGGTCGACATCGAATGGCTTCAACATATAGGCCTGCGCGCCGAGACCGATTGCGCGAACCGCAGACTCTTTAGCGCCTGACGCCGTGACCATGACGATTGGGAGTTCCTGATCCAGCTTTCGTATCTCCTGAAGGATATCGAGCCCTTCCATGGACGAAATACCCATGTCGAGAATCATGCCCTGGAACGTCTCAGCCCGCACCGCCTCTAACGCTCGGACTCCATCGACTGCCGACTGAACACGATACCCCATGCCCCCTAAACGGTCCTGTAAGAGTTGACGAATATCCGGATCATCCTCGGCAACCAGAATGCGAGGCGCTTCAGCCGAGGCGGGTCCGTACGGCATCGCTACCGCAGGAAGTAACGGGATTGTGAAATACAATTCCGCGCCTTGCCCCGGTTCACTTGTCGCAGCGATCGTCCCGCCCTGCAACTCCACCAATGTCTTCACAATCGACAGACCTAAGCCCAGCCCTTTGACTCCACTCCGGACCTGTTTAACCTGAAAAAATGGGTCGAATATGTGATCGAGGAATTCCGGGGGGATCCCTGGCCCTGTATCGCGCACAGAGACTCCGGCTAACGACTGGTTCTCTTGCCTCACGGTCACCAGAATCGTGCCGCCTTCCGGAGTAAATTTCACCGCGTTCTGAACCAAATTCATGACAATCTGTATCAGGCGGTCGCGATCCGCCCAGACTCCCAGCGGCATAGATGGAACAACCACTTCCAAGACCTGCCGTTTGGCCTGGGCCAGCAAGCGAAGTTGCTCAACAGCGTCCGTCACACAATGGCCCAGCTCGATCTCGCCTGGAACGAGATCCAATCTCCCGGAGTGAATCCTCGTGCGGTCCAACAAGTCTTCGATCATCCGGATCAATCGATTCGAATTATCCAGCATCCGCGACAGATACCGCTGCTGCTTTTCATTGAGCGGCCCGGTCAATCCATCCAGGAGGTTCTGCAAGTACCCCTTGATCGAGGTCAACGGCGTCTTGAGTTCGTGCGACACATGCGAGAGAAAATGCAACCGCACACGATCCGCCTGTTCCAATTCCGCCGTGCGTTCACGCACCTTGGCTTCGAGTCCGACGTTCAACCCCTCAATCTGTTCGTAGGCCGAGGCATTATCCAATGCGATCGCGACTTGATGGGCCACGGTGATCATCAACTCGAGATCGTCTTGCGTCAGGCTGTGCGCCTGTATCCGATCGACCATCAAGCTGCCAAAAATCCGGTCTTTGATCTTCAACGGAACGGCGATCCACGACTTGGCCTGTGTCAGCAGCGCAAGCTGTTGGTTCAACGGATGGATACGATCCCATACCTCCCGCACATCTCCGACCAACAGGGGTTGCCCCTGCAGCAGCACAATCCCTTCCGGACTCATGGGATCCGTGACGGGAATTTCACGAGCCCTCGCAAACGCCTGGATCTCAGGAGAAACGCCGAACGCCCGCGCATCCCCGACGACTTGGCGGACTGGATCGTAGAAAGAAATCATCGCCCGGTCGTAGTGTAAATCGCTGGTCAACGCCTCCAAGACTTTCTGCATCAACGCCTCGCGATCCAGCGTCGAACTAAACAGCAATCCTGCTCGGTGAAGGGCGGTCAGCTGAGTTACTTTTCTCCGCAGTTCGACGCGTGTCTGCTCCTGCTCTAAGTACGCTTCGCGTAGCTCCTCATGCCGAGACTCGACAAATGCAATCTGCTCCTGAATCAATGCCTCGCGTTGCTGGCTATCGAGACGAAGATGGCGATTCGTCAGCATACTGGCGACGAGCATCGGCATCACGCCGAGAAGGATGACTTCGCCCCAGCTTGCCGATGGAATCATCACACGAAGTCCCACGGCCAGCGCCAGACCGGTGAGCGCGCCGATCAAGAGCCATCTCACATGCCGCCGCGGTGGTGTGCTGTCGGTCGCTGGATAGGGCAGCGCCCCTTCGATTCCCCGGATACCCGCACTCCCCTGAGGCACAATAGCCTCAGCCTGGTTAGGCAAAGAAGATGCGTGCGGATGGACCTGCGACGGACCTTCCTCTCCCGGCGCTGCCACTATTCGACGAACCCTACGGCGCCATGCGCTCTGCTTTTGTACTGGCCATCGGATAACCCATTGGCACCACTCATCGTCGTTCGAGATGCACGACAGGTCTGTCAGAGTGGCCGGTGGCAAACCATGAACACGAACCGGTACCGCCGCCATGATACCTTGCGCAGCCTGGCACATCAGATGCGCGCACCGTCTTTTATACGGGCCAAACTGACGAAGTGTCCGGTCGGAAAACTTCATGGCCAAGGTTGCGGAGGTCGGCGTCACTTCGACAACTCGAAATTCGACCGAGCCGGAAGCGAACTTGTTCCCGAAATAGGGAAACATGCTGTAAATCTGCGCCAATGAAAATGGCCTGGCGAGCACTTGCATGATCGAAGAAGCCTTCTCCATTCCGCCCTGAAACACAAATCGAGGATCGCCGGACATCTGCTCGCAGAATTCGTACACATAGGCGGCGAACTCGTATGTATAACTATTCCATGCGTTCTTCAAAAAATCAGGTGTCACATGATAGACCGGATCTTTGATACGCTGATTCAAGAGACGACACAGCTCCTCGACCGCCTGACCTCCTGCGACATCGCCTCGTTCACGGGCCAGGAATTTCTCAAGATAGACGACGATGGCTCTGATGCTCATGCCACTCAGGTCCCGGATCGTCTGTCCTTGCACATCCAATCCGAACGGACGGAACTCCATCACCTCCCGCTCAAGAATCGTGCGATCCTTCGACAAGAGCCCAAGATCGGATTGTCGCTTGGGATCAAGAACGATCTCATCGGCCACGCTACTGTGCATACGTCACACGGCTTGCCATTGCGCCACTCAAACCGCTCACCTCTCCGCACCCTGACACGATTCGGCGATTTCGCCGCCCACACAAATTAGCCTGCGAATTCGCGCAGTATACATAGGCAGACTATTATCTTCAAATACGAATGACATACGTTTGGATAATTAATGAATCGTATGCCTTCTCACTACTTGCCCCATTGGGCTGCGTCGTCGATTCGGACTCGCGCCCTAACAGACTGAGACAGCTATGTGGCAGTGGAGAGCTTCGCTACTCGCGTGTCCTGGAGGAAAGAGGATTCTTCGACTAATATGGCGAGAGGTGTCAAATGAAGCGAGGATGGAATCTGTCCGCGGCGCGCGGCACGGAGTGCGATGACTGAAAGGCACAACAACAATTTTCTACTGCTTGATCGATCTCTTCAGTTTCTTCTCGATACTGGCAACTTTACCCTGCAAACGCCCTGCACGCCCTTTCCGATAGTCGACTTTGACCGTGCAGGAAATACGACCGCAATCTTTCTTCATCCGCTCATAACATTGTTTGACGACGCTGAACACCTCATCCCACTCCCCTTCAAGCACTGTCCCCATTGGGTTCAACCGATAGTCCACCCCGCTCTTATCGATAATATCGAGAGAACGCGCCACATACTTGCCCACGCTTTCCCCCTTGCCTAACGGCGACATACTGAATTCCAACAGAACCATAGTTCCTCTTTTCTTGTTTCGGGTTTCGAGTTTGTGGTTTCGTGCGTATTTTTCTACAGACAGCCTCTCTTTGTGCCCCTACCTCGCTCTCCCACTACCCCCATCACGTCTTCACAGCCCGCTCATCCAACCACTCCTTCGGATATTGGACTTTCCCCAATAAGCGAAACCCATCCAACGCTTGGCGAAGCAAGGCTCGCCGTTTTTCAAAATCCGGCTCGGTCTCCTTGGTTTGTTCACGGAGTTGGCCGAGCCACTCCACGAACGCGGCGAACTCCTCGCCGAAGATTTTTTCCATATCTTCCTTGATAAAGCCGGATAAGGCCGGAGCGACTCCGCTCGTGCTGATGGCGACACGTAAATGCCCGCAGGCGACGACCGCAGGCATCGTGGCTGTAGAAAACTCCGGTTGATCGACCGACCATAATACGCACTTCTTCTCACGCGCCTTCGCGAACAGCGCTCGTGAAAAATCCCGGTCCCCTCGAACCATATTCAACACCAGAATCGCGCTATCCAAATCAGCTTCTCGAAAATGGCGTCCCCGATGAACGACTTTCGCCGACGCAGCCATGGTTTTCAGCAGATCATGTAATGTCGGCGCGACGACGGTCACCTTCGCTCCGGCATCCAACAATCGCTGAGTCTTTTCCGCGGCCTCCTCGTCCCCTCCGAGTACAAGCACCGGGTACCCTTTCACATCGAGAGATAACGGAAAGCCAGAGTTTGCCGCCATGTCGTTTCCTCCCAATTCAATCGCCGAGCCGTATCATACAACACCGTGTTTTGTAGCGTAAACCGTGCCTGCCCCTTGGTTGCACATTTCCACGCAGAGCTAGACAACCCACAACGATGGATCTGAGCCGCTACACTAAACATACTTCGAGCTGCCGAATTGGAGAGGGTGGGATGAACAGGATACAGTGTTGCGGCTTACGGACTGGCGGGAAGAATGTCCTTACATCTATCTCAGCGCATTACGTCTCGGCCGGATCGGCATCGAGCTCCATATTCCAATAGAAATAATCGCGCCAGCTGTCCGGCGTATTCCGAATCCCGATGGTAATAGTCACAATCGGATTCCAGCGCGGCTTCACTGGTTTTTTCAGAAGTTTCATTCCGGCCTCTTCCGGCGTACGCCCGCTTTTTTTATTGTTACAACGCCAGCACGCCGTTACGATATTTTCCCAGGTCTTTCTTCCGCCCTTGGCAATGGGCACGACATGATCGAACGTGAGTTCCTCTGTTCGGAACTTGTGACGGCAGTATTGGCAGGCGTAGCCATCTCGCGTGAAGATATTGATGCGGGAGAATTTGACCGCGCGGTGGACATCCCTAAGCCGAACCAGCTTCAGCAGGCGCATGACGGAGGGAAGCTTAATGGAGATCGACACGGCGTGGACCTCGCGGTCATAGACCTCGAGGACTTCGACTTTGCCCTGCCAGAGAAGCGCAATCGCCTTTTGCCAATGGACGACCCGCAGGGGTTCGTACGTCGCGTTGAGCAGAAGGGTCATTTCCATGCCGCAACCTCATCCCAACCAAGGCTCCTTGTATGAGAGGGCCTGGGTATAGTATTGGACCGCGTACCTAATTCTATGCCATAAGCCTGGGTCGAAATCAAGTTACCGATGGGTCTGCGGTTGCCTCTCTTCCATCGGCCACTCGGCCCAGGAGAAGGATTAGCGCCATGCAAGAATTTGTGACTGTTGCGAATGTCGATGATATTCCTCCAGGGACCGGACAGACCGTCGAAGTCCACGGAATCTGGCTCGCCCTGTTTAATGTCGACGGCTCCTTCTACGCCGTTGACAATACCTGCCCGCATGCAGGAGGACCGCTCGGAGAAGGCCATTTGGAAGGTCACATCGTCGAATGCCCCTGGCACGGATGGCGATTCAACGTGCAAACCGGCGAACGACCAGAAAATCCAGAGATCACCGTCGCCTGTTGTCCCGTACGGATCGAAGGAAATCAGGTGCAAGTTGCGCTGCCGGAAAACTTTACTTAACCCGTATTTCTCGTCACACGGCATTCGCCAAACGGGAAAGATCCTCGAACAGGATGCTCAAAAAACATCCAACTAGGCCGTAGGCGAGGCAAAACCAGAGGCGTACCCTCTGGGGCACGTTGAGGATTTTGATGAGACGAGAACGACGTTGGAGGTCTTTTTCAGCTTCCTGTTAAGAAGCAGCATCAGGAGCTTTGGGAGTGACCCCATCCGCCGGCAACGACGCAGCATTGACTTTCTTCGACGCAAGATCGGCGTGCCAAATAAATTCCCGTTCGAACCATTGGCCTGTTGTCCCTTGATCTCGCATCCACACACGTATCTCGTACTGATCCCCCTCCAACTGCTTCACCCGCCACTCACCCAATCTGGCGCCACGGTTGCGTTCATTCATCGAACGCACATGCTCAGTCATCGCTTGTAGTATGGTGGGATACCCCTGCGCCCGATGGCTCTGCACCAGCGTCAGAGCTTCGGCAGCCCGGCTATCGGCGATAGGATTCAAAGATGGCGGCGTTATCCAAAGATAATAGAACGCTCCCAGGACGAGCACGGCAATGACGGCATAGTGAATGATCTTCACAATACAGACGACGATTGTGGACCACTGGCAGAGGAATGATATTCCAGCATGGACATCCTACGGGCAGAGTTTCGATGGGATGAGACGACGCAGCACAGGACCGCACTGCATCTTAGGAAGAGCATCGGCGCGATGTCAATCCGACAACAGCCGGTCCGACGAACCGTCCGAACACGGCTTGTGCGTGCGAAAGTGGTTATGTTACAAACAGTGGTCTCATCGATCGACATGCCCTCTGAGCGACAACGCATCAATGAAATTTTTTCTCTACGGGGATCATCTCAACCCGACACAGCTGAAACGTCGCGCTCCAGAGCATCGATTTCTGATGCTGGCCACACTTCCCGAACACACGATCAAATTCTGCCGATGGTCATCACAATGGCGCTGCGGCCTCGCCAGCGTGATCCCGTCACCGGGAGAGCAGGTCTGGGGCGCAATCTTCGACGTGACCGACGAAGATCTCACGCTGATGGACCGTTTCGAAGATGATGTTCCCCCAAGCGCCTTTCGCCAAGTCCAAGTCACCGTCTTGACTGAAGCTGGGGAGAAGACACTGGTCACGACCTACGCCGCCACTCCCATCGGCAAGTTCAAACCCAAAGCACACTATCTCGATTGGGTGATGAAAGGCCTCAAGCATTGGAAACTGCCCGACGAAGCCGTCGAGACATGGAAGTCGTATGCACCGCAGTGACATAGCCTTCAGCGAACAGCAATCAGCTTTCAGCTCTGTCTTGAAGATAACTAAAAGCTGACTGCTTTTTATCGACCACCAAAGGAGAACCCATGCCGAAGCCTAAATATCACATTGTTGTCTGCACCAATGCCCGTCCCCCAGGCCATCCAAAACCCTCCTGCGGCAGCGCCGGATCAGCCTCCCTTCTCATGACCTTCAATATGGGCCTCATGCAGAAGGGTGTAATGCCTGGTGAAGTCCTTGTCAGCGGTTCCTCCTGCCTCGGCCCCTGCGAGCAGGGGCCGACCGTCGTCGTCTATCCGGACGCCACCTGGTATTCCAAAGTGACGGAAGCGGACGTGGCAACGATCCTGGACGAACACATCAAGGGCGGCAAGCCGGCAGCGAAGCTGAATCCGGATTCGGTGTGGAAGTAGAAGTAGCAATCAGCCTTCAGCTCTCAGCAGTCAGCTCATAGCAGGAAATGACAGCTGATAACTAAAAGGTTTGCAGGCTGAGACCATGAGTAATACTGCTCCGCATCACGAACACAAATCCCATGCGCCCAAGTCAATTGGGTGCATGGTGATTACCTGTAGCGATACGCGGACCCCCGACACAGATACGAGCGGCCAACTCATCCATACACTCCTCAAGGGGCAGGGACACACAGTCGTTGCTTACCATGTGGTGAAAGATGAACCGGCCCAGATCAAAGGCAGGATTGCTGAAGGCCTGGTGAATGAAGCGATCCATGCCATCATCATCAATGGCGGGACTGGAATCTCGAAACGGGATTCGACGTTCGAAGCAGTCGATGCGATGCTGGAAAAACGTCTGGTGGGATTCGGCGAGATCTTCCGCTATTTAACCTATCAGGACATCGGCTCTCCGGCCATCATGAGCCGCGCCACAGCCGGCATCATCAAAGGCCGCGTCCTCTTCTCAACCCCAGGCTCTGAAAATGCTGTGCGAATGGCGATGGAAAAACTGATCCTTCCAGAACTCGGCCATCTCGTCCAGCAACTCACCAAGTGATTATACTGTCCAAGCAAATTCTCGGGTGACACCGCCCCGTTTCTATAGGATCGATGGAATTCCAAGATCCTTGCAGATTTTCAGAGCCAGGCGATTCGAGATCTCAGTATGGCGCGGGACTGCGGAGATGTGCTTTCCGGAAGGATTAGAATAGATCGAATGCCTGCCGCCTTCTCTGAGCAACTGGCATCCGTGCGCATGTAAGTGTGACAGAAGCGCGTGACGCTTCATGCACCGGAGATCACAAGATCTTCCTTAATGACTGATCGTCCTACAATTTCTTTTTCAGCTCGCGCCCGGTTTGACTCAAGGATGAGTGCAACCGCATCTTTCAAGTTTTCACGCGCCTCATCAAGCGTTGCACCTTGCGTATTGGCTCCTGGCAGTTCCTCGACATAGCCAATCCACCAAGACCCATCTTGCTCAAACACGGCCGTGAAATGATTTTCCATGTCCTCGTGCTCCCCTAAATCTGCTCACTGTGGCCAGGAGTATACCATAAACCTCGCCTCATCCCCTCTTCGATGCAAACTCTCGATTCCGAAAACGCCGTGAGGCTCGCTATGAAAAAGCCTGTCCTTCCCGAACTCGTCCACCTTGTGAAAGAACTCACGAAATAGAACAGTGCTGAGACATGAGTACTGAGAGGATTCTATTACTCAACCTTGAGCAATCAGCACCTCCGTCAATCCTGGAAAATCTTGGGTTCAGAGTAAGACGCCGCCGGATTAATCGTCGATTGCGCGTACCGCTTATAAAACATCAAGACATCCCGCACCGACACCACTCCGACAATTTCACCTGCTTGGGTCACAGCGAGATGCCGCACGCCTAGATCACCCATCATATCTTGTGCATCATCAACCGTCGCACTCCCCTCGATCGTACAAATGGGACTCGTCATGATCTTCTCGACAGTGAGTTTGCCGAGCGGCTTACTCATCGCCACACCGCGCCGCACAATATCCGTATCGGTGACGATCCCAACCAGCTTCTTTCCCTTCTTCACAAACAGCGACCCCACCCTCGCAGTCTTCATTTTCTTGGCTGCACTCACAATCGATACGCTAGGCCCCACGGTCTTAGGATTTTTGCTCATGATCTTCGTCACGATGGACATCAGTCACCTCCCCTTCATATTGCTGCTGCACATGATAGAAATGAAGCTCCCCGCAGCAAGCTGCGGGGTATCTTGCGAAATTCTCTGAAGCCCCTGCCTGACCCTCCTTCGCCAAGGCTACGGAGGGTTCTCCTCGCCTTCATCCCCGTAGGAAGCTACGGGGTATTCGGCGAAAGAGAATAAACCGGCCGTGTTTACTCGACTGCGAGGACGATCTTACCAAAAAACTTTCGGCTTATCATGAGTTCCTGCGCCGCGCGCGCCTCTTGTAATGGATAGGTCCGGTCGATCACCGAGATCAGCCGACCCTGTCCCATCAGCTCCGCTGCCTTCACTAATTCCGCGCGCGTGCCCATATACGACCCCTTGATTGTGAGCTGACGAGCATAGACATAGCGAAGATCCAACTTGACCTCTGTTCCTGTGGTTGCGCCACAGGTAATCAGACGCCCTCCTTTCCCCAATGAATGGAGACAGGTGTCCCACACCTCTGGACCGATATGCTCGATCACGACATCGACACCGCGCCCTTCGGTCAGCAGCTTCACCCGCTCAGCCACGTTCTCCTTTGTGTGGTTGAAGACGACATCAGCCCCCAGGGTGACAGCTTTTGGAATTTTGTCGTCAGATCCGACAGTCGTCATCACGCGGGCCCCGGCGAGCTTCGCCATCTGAACCGCCATGCTTCCGACCCCACTCCCCGCTCCCATGATCAGCACCGTTTCGCCATGCTGGAGTCCTGCCAGGGCAAACAGCATATGCGAGGCGGTCACCGACACGAGCGGAAACGCCGCAGCCTGCTCAAACGAGAGGCTTCCTGGAATCGGCAGCACATTGCGGAACGGCACTTTCAGATATTCCGCATAGCCGCCGTGCGTCACAGCGCCGACCAGTCCATATGAGCGACACAGATTGTCTCGCCCTGCCAGACATTGGTCACATTTCCAACAGCTAAGCCCCGGAGACACGAATGCACGTTGCCCAACTGTCACGCTATCGACCTGCGCGCCGACCTGCTCAACAATCCCCGACACATCAGACCCCGACACATGAGGAAGCGGCATCGGATAGGAGGGATTACCCTGTCGTATCCAAATATCGAGGTGGTTCAGCGCACAGGCCCTAACGCGAACCAGCACCTCCTCCGAACCGATCGTCGGCGTAGGCAGATCCTCATACGAAAGTGTGTCCGGTCCGCCATGCGCGCGAAACAGTACCGCCTTCATCGGGCATCAACCTCCCAAGCAAGAAGGTCACTCGAACTCATGATCGAAGAATCACTTCTTAATCTTTGCAGGATGTTCAAAAAGTCCTTCCAGCAAGGCCGCAGCGAGTGAAGGCCCGAGGCGTACCCTTGCGGTACGTTGAGGGTCTGAACGATGCGAGAACGCCGCTGGAGGGCTTTTTCAACATCCTGCTCAAAAGGTTAGCGTGCCTTCGACCACCATGACACACTCCCCTCCCACCTTGACCGTTTTGATGATGTCGTCGTCCGACTCGATCCGCACGAGGATTTGCGACGGGCGCTCGATCTCGTAGCCCTGCTCGACGACGATGTCAGTCGTGGGAGCCACCTCCACTACGCCATTCTGGACCAGATAGGCGCCCAACGCGCCACTCGCGCTGCCGGTCGCAGGATCTTCCAGAATCCCGATCGAGGGAGCGAACATACGCGCATGAACTGTCGCGGAGGGTTCGACCGTTACCGTCGTGAACACCATAATCCCGTTCGCGCCAAAACGATTACAGACATCCATGATGGCAGACGCGTCAGGTTGGATCGAGCGAACCGCAGTCAACGTGCGCACAGGCACGATCAAAACCGGTAGTCCGGTAGACACCACCTCGATCGGCCACTTCATGTCGGTGATCGCATACTTTGGCAAGCCCAATGAGCCGGCAATCTTATACACATCCTCAATATCGTCCACGGGCCCTAGGAATTCCGGCTTAGGCTGAGTCATCACCACACGGGTCAGCTCCCCCTCATGTGCATGAAGTTCGACGGGAAAGAGACCGATGTTGCATTCCTGCATCACGCGGGTAATTCCATCGGTGGCCGCAACCAGCCCCAGCTGCGCCAACACATAAAATGTCCCCAGCACCGGATGGCCGGCAAAGGGAATCTCTTGTGTCGGGGTAAAAATCCTGAGGCGAACGACTGCCGCCTGGTCTGTCGGAGGCAGGACAAACACGGTCTCGGAGAGGTTCATCTCACGGGCAATCTGCTGCAGTTGATAGTCGGAGAGGCCATGGGCGTCGGGGAACACGGCAACCGGGTTGCCCCCGAACGCATCCCCGGTGAACACGTCGGCTTGATAGAATTTCAGTGACCGTCGGTCAGACATTCAGGCCATCCAGTGCAGGGCAGGATACCTGATCGATCAAAAAATAAACAGGGAAGGTCTTCTTAACGTGCGATGCGCTGTTTGACAGACATCCATCCGCTTTGCCAGACTCGCCCCATGACCAATGTGACGCAAGAAGACGTGAACCACGCACTGGAGGTACTGGGCTTGACCCTGCCCGTCACCCCCGAAACCCTCGACAAGGCTAGACGAGTCCTGCTCTATACCTGGAACCCCGCCCGCTACTCGAATCTGACCAACAACCCCAAGGAATACATGCAGGCCTACAAGAAGGCCGAAGAGATGACCACACTCATCGAAGCCGCATACACCTTATTGTCCGCTGTCCTGGTCCAGGATCATACGCCTGACGAAAGTCCTCTTTCCTAAGGCTCGTCTCGGTATCGGGTTACGGGTTTCTTGTTTCTAGTTGTCTACCCTTTCAGCTCGAAACCCGTAGCCCGAAATTCGAAACTCAAACGTCGAAACGCGAAACTAGCAACTCGAAACATAAGACCGATCATCCACGCCCATGCGAAACTACGCGCGCCATCCCTTCCGTTCCATCCTCGCTTCCATTCTTTGCAACCGGCCAGGTAATCAATCCTGACACGCCCTCTGCTGCGCCAACGGTCGCAGGCTGTTTCGCATAGATCTGCGGCAACTGGTTCGTCCCGAACTTCGAGATATAGAGGAAAACATGCTCGCGCGAGTTCACACGCACGGCCCAGGGATGAAAATCGTTCTTGTAGAACTCTTCGCAGAGCTGCATCGCATCCAGGCAAGAGAGGGTACTGGGGTCATTCAACGTGTAGTAATAATCCAGGGGGAGATCGTACTCCTCTTGTTTGTGGATCGTAATGCCGAACTTCTCCGGACTGCGCACCATCGGCGTATGGCGATAGGCCACGAAGTAGAACAGCTCCATCGAGTGAATCACCGGCTGGTTCTCGAGAACGAACTGGCGGGTTTCCAACGCTTCATCGAGGGTTTCGCCGGGGAATCCGTAGAAGGCCATCACGTGGTTCCAAATCCCCGACTTCGCCGCCATCTGGAGATTGCGTTGGATCACGCTCTTCTTGGCATGCTTGTCCATGAGGCTCAGCACTCGCTCGTTCGCCGACTCCATCCCATAATAGAGAGTGCAACAGCCGGCCTTCGCCGCAAGATCCCAGGTCTCCTGGTCTTGTAGGGTTTCTTCAAACCGGATCAACGTCGTCCACTTGATCCCGACTTGTTGATCGACCAGAAGCTGCGAGACCTTCTTGAACAAAGCCGGCGGATAGGATTCGTCGGAGAAGAGGAAATGGCGGCACTGATACTTGTCCCGCAGCGCCTTGATCTGTTCGACGACCTGTTGCACCGGCACGCCCCGATACTGATCGAAGTAGCCCTGGCCATGGTCGCAAAACGTGCAGCGGCCCCAATAGCAGCCGCGCGTCGCCAGGTAGGGAATGATCAGCTCCGGCACGAAGTAGCGGTCCAGCGGCATTCCATCGAAGTCCGGCAAGGGCAGCGCGGTCGTCTTTTCAGTATAGACTTCGGAGTTCCGGTGAATGCCTGAGGCATCGCGATAGATCAAGTTGGGCACGGAGGCGATGGCCCGTTCGCCATTCAATGCCTCGATGAGCCAGAGCAGCGCATGATCGCCCTCGTAGAGGATCGCCGAGTCGAACACGTCCGTGAAGAACCGCTCCTGCTTCGCGAGATCTTCTTGAAGGCGCGTGATGACGTTCCCGCCCACCACCACATGAATATGCGGGAAGGTCTCTTTGATCATTTTGCAAAAAGTCAGGCCTGCCAGCAGCTGCATCTGCGTGCCGATCGAGAGCCCGACGACGTCCGGCTTCTCCTTCGCCACCGCCGGCATGACCAGCTGATTGCAGAGGTCCCGATAGACGTTCACCTGCTCATCGTCCAAACAGGCCAGCACTTCTTTCGATACGCCGGGGCGATAGCCCAGATTGCTTTCCATCGGATAGAAGACAAGGGAGGCTGGGTAGTAGGCCGCTGAGATGTATTGCATCACCTCGCGGAAGCAGTTCAACGCGCCTTCCAGTACCTCGGCCTGGTAGAAGCGCTCGCCACGCATGACCAGCTTGGCATCTTCAGCCCGATCGGCCAGATCGAACACATCCACCGTATAGGCCTGCTCCACAACCGCCTTCTGATCCGCTTCCTGATCCGTCAGCGTCCCCGCCTTCTCTTTATCTTGGAGCGGCTTGAGCTGCATCCCCAACCGGGCCTTCACCCAGATCAGGAACTCCATGCTGAAGAAGTGATCCCACATCCCGATATTGATGTCGCGCTGGATGACTGTATGGCCCGCCTCCCGCAGCACGGCAGTCAAAGAGGGCAAGGCCAGATACGGCGCCGTCGGCACCCACTCAGGCGGAAACAGCAGCATCACCTTGCTAGTCTTCCGCGCCGTCTCCAGAGGAGGCAATGCGTTGATCTGAATCAGTTCACTCATACCCAATCAATTCCCCTTGGCACATTGTCACGCAGGATGGTCAAAAAGACCTTCCGGCAAGGCCGCAGCAAGGGAGAGGGCGAGGCGTACTCAGTTAGGTACGTTGAGCCCTTGAGCGAAGCGAGAACGAAGCTGGAGGTCTTTTTCAGCATCCTGCTCACATTTTCCCTGCGAGAGTTGGCGCCGCGCCCACTATCTTCGCCGCCTGATATTGCAGGTCCGGCAGCTTTTGGAGCCCGAACCGCGCGATATAGAGAAAAATGTATTCACGGATGAAGAGGCGCAGGTCCCAGCCCGGGTTGTGATTCCGTTCAAACTCCTGGAACACCCGCTCCGCCTCTTCGATGCTCATCCCGTCCTTCACCGTATAGTAGTAGTCGAGCGCCAAATCCCACTCGGGATTCTTATAGGCCGTCACGCCCCATTTCTCAGGGTTCTTCGCCACCGGGTTATGCCGGCCAAGGTCGAACGTCCCGAAGCCGAGCGAATGGACATGCTCCTTGTTCGCTTCGAGAAATTCGACCGACGACCAGGCATCCTCCCTCGTTTCGCCAGGGAAGCCGAAGAAGCCCATGCAGTGGTTCCAGATGCCGGCCTCCGCCGTGAGCTTGAGATGTCTCGTCATCACCTCCGTCGTCGTGGCCTTGTCCATCAGCTTCAGCACCCGCTCGTTCCCCGACTCGTAGCCGAAGTGGAGATAGCGGCAGCCCGAGTCCTTGGCATCTTGCCAGACTTGATCGTCCAGCAGGCTCTTCTCGAACCGCATGTGGGTCGTCCAGGTGATGCCCATCTGGCTGTCGATCAGTCCGCGCGACAACTTGCGAAAGAGTGCAGGTGGGTACGACTCGTCGGTGAAATGGAAATGCTTGGCGCCGTATTTGTCACGGAGATAAGTGATGTCGGCTAGAATGTCCTGAATCTTCTTCGTCCGGTAGCCGGCCGTATAGCCCTCACCATGGTCGCAGAACTCGCAACGGCCCCAATAGCATCCCCGCGTCGCCAGGTACGGCAGGATTTTCGTCGGGACAAAGTATTTATGGAGCGGCAGCCCGTCGAAATCCGGCGGCGGCAAAGTCGCCATGTCTTCTGCGAAGCTCGTCTGCGACACATGCACGCCGGTTGCGTCCTTATAGATGGTGTTCGGCACATCGGCCAGGCTCCGCTTGGCCCCTACCGCAGACACCAGCTGCACAAACGCCGTCTCCCCTTCGTAGACGACTGCGCTATCGAAGTACTGGAATAGCGGCGACTCAGGCAACACATCGCGCAATCGCGTGACCGTGTTCCCGCCGATCGTCACATGGATATGTGGAAAGTGTTGCTTGATCAAGGCACAGAAGGTCATGGAGGAGAACATCTGCTGCTGGAGCACGATCGAGATGCCGACCACGTCCGGCTGCTCTTGCTCGATCACCGGCTTCACCAGATGTTCGAACACATCGCGGTAGACGTTCACCTGCGTGTCGTTGACCGCGTCCATCACTTCAGAAGAAACGAAGACCTTGTACGACAGATCGGTCTCCATCGGCGGCATACAGATCCGCGCCGGAGCATAGACCATCGAGATCACTGAAGTGACCTCGCGAAATACTTGAATGGCCCACTCTAACTGATCGATTTCATAGAACACTTCTCCTCGAATAATCGTCTTCGCCTTCTCCGCCTTCTTGATCAATTCGTCGATACGCTGCCTGGTCAAATCGCAGAGGGACAGCTGCAAATCCATTTCACCGGCATCCAGATCACGCTTCTTCGACAGTTTGCGAAGCCGGTCGAGCTGCTGCGGTACCCGGCGCAGGACTTTCTTCAAAAAGTCCTCGCTGAAGTACCAATCGTACATCTCGAGGTTGATGTCTTTTTGGATGACGGTATGGCCGGCCTGACGGAGGACGGCGGTGAGGGAGGGAAGGGAAAGGTAGGGCTCGCTGGGGAACCAGTCGGGCGGGAAAATGAGCAGAACCTTCATCTTCCGGCCGCTGGTGGCTTCGGAGGCTTCACGATGAAGCATGATCAGCTCCTTTGAAGCCCGCTCGCCCTTCGTATACTCAATCCGCATACCGGCTTGCTCTCCTACCCACTGAGTGAGAAGAAACTACCAGAAAGCCAAGGGGTTAGCCTAAGAAAAATCATTGTACGAGGGGTGGAGATTCAGAAGCAAGAGTAGGAAGGGAGTGGCCAGGTGCCCTCCTTGCTCGCAGAACGCGCGGCCTAGGAAGGCCCTCGTTCGATGCGCGCAGTTGATGGCAGCCTTGGCCACGCCCTCCCAATACCGGGGAGAGGAGAAGGGGGGAAGAGGGAAGAAGAAAGAAAGGAATGGAGACCTGGCGACTCTCCGTGCTCGCGCAACGCGCGCTTGCGGACTCCCCTCGTTGGACGCGCGCACGTTGGGGAAACTGCCGGACTGCCCTTCCTATACCGGAAAGGAAGGATAAAATGAGGCCTACACGTAGAAATAGATCATGTCAGCTTAAAACAAGTAGAATATCCACATAATCTTAAGCGTCCAGGATACTGAATGAAGATTGGAAGAAATGAGCCTTGCCCTTGCGGTAGTGGGAAGAAGTTCAAGAAGTGTCACAACAACCCTCGCTTTGAACTTCCATTTCTCATTCAACAAGCTCGCATCGAAAAACATCTTGAGGAAGAGGGCAAGCACCTTCTCGAACAACAACGAGCGAAAGAGATTCAGCGACAACACCAGCAAGGCCTTGGGAGGCCAATCATTTCAATTGAGTTTCAGGATTATCGATTTGTTGCAGTCGGGAGCAAGGTGCACTATGGCAAGTGGAAGACCTTCCATGATTTTCTAGGCAATTACATAAAAAGCTCCTTGGGTGCAGAATGGGGTAACACCGAACTGAAGAAAGCAGTGGCCGAACGTCATCCAATCCTCAAATGGTACGACCATGTCTGCAAGTTACAGCGGGATACCACGATAAAATCAGGATCAGTCTTTTCGTCACCAATGACCGGGGCTGCATCTGCCTACTATCGTCTGGCGTACAATCTCTACCTGATTGCCCACAATGGGAAAGATGTTCAAACACGCCTCCTGGCCAGGTTGCGAAACGCTGACAACTTCCCTGGCGCTTTCTTTGAAACCCAAGTTGCTGCATGGTTGATCAAAGCCGGATTTGAGCTCGAGTTTGAAGATGAATCCGACAAGTCCATCTCACACTGTGAGTTCACAGCAACATATCAGAAGTCTAAAACAAAACTTTCTGTGGAAGCGAAATCACGCAACCCCGGCATAGACAACCAAGGACCAAAAAGGTTTAACATCGGTCATCAGTTGAGAGCCGCACTAGAGAAAAAGGCCGCCAACACGAGATTAGTATTTCTCGACCTCAATTATCCAATAAGTTCAGAGAAGCAATCCGAGCGATTGATTAAGCGTGCAGAATACCTCCTGAAGAGTGCAGAATCTCGATTGAAAATCGGCGATCATCTGGCACCACCTGCTTACGTCTGCTTAACAAATATCTCCGACCACTACTTCCCTAGAAGCCATCAAACCCATAGAGTCGCAGCCTTCTATGGTTTCAAGATTTCTGATTTTATGGGGGCAGCTTTCCCATCCATTAGGGCAGCATTGCGAGCGCGAGAGAAACACATCGAGATCTTTGATTTGATGCAGTCTATTGAAAAACACTCTCACATCCCATCAACTTTTGACGGGGAATTGCCATCCGTAGCATTTTCCGATGGACAACTGCCCCACATGCAGATAGGGCAGGTCTACCTGGCTCCCGGACCAGACGGCAAGGAAATACCCGCGCGACTAACATCGGCGACCGTAGATACCAGTAACGGTGAAATGATTCTGGGCTACGACAATGGATGGATCTGTAGAGCCCCGATGTCCCAAGCTGAACTGGACGACTACAAGGAGTTTCCCGACACATTCTTTGGTGCTCATCTTCAGCAAGGACGACAGACGAGAACACCACTAGAGTTATTCGACTTCATGCACGAGAGTTACAAGAACACGCCAAAAGACAAGCTGCTTAAATGGATGAGGAACGCATCGGACTTCACCGACTTGGAAAACCTTGCTCAGAGCGAACTGAGCGAAATTTACTGCGAGCGATGTGTTTACAGCATAATCGCCGATCAGAAGAAAGACAGTACACAGGGAAAGTAAAAGTAACAGGAACCATTCGTGGAGTCTGGCGTGCCGACGAGGTTCTCGATGTAGGCATTAGCAAATCTGTCATCTAAGCAGGATCGGTTTGGAAAGTGACACTCAAATCCCAAAAGAACGAAGAGCTCTTTTATCTTGATCGATTTCGGACAGCCTCAGGCCTGCTACCGACTGAAGAAGCGGAACCTCAGGCTCCATTTTCATGCGCGTGGCAGTCAGGTGCCTTCCCATTCGTTCTCTTATGTTTACTAAACATGTCCGTTAGAAAAGGATTTTGGGACTATGAACAAGAAGCTTGAACCACCGGAAAAAACAATCGGCGACAGTGTTCATATGATAGCACGGACCATAATATCTTCCGTTCCAGAATATGGAGGGGCTGCCGCCGAGATATTTAATATGGTCATCGCTCCTCCCCTTGAAAAGCGACGGGATGAGTGGATGCGGGAGATATCTGATGCACTTCAAGACCTAGAGAAAAAAGTTTCCGGTTTTACAGTAGCGGCTCTCAGCACCAATGAAGCTTTTATTGATCTCATACTGCAGGCTACACAATCTGCGCTCCGTAACAGCAGCAAAGAAAAACGAAGAGCGCTAAGAAATGCTGTGTTGAATGCCGCTCTTTCAAGCAACCCAGACATTATGCTTCAACAGATATTCGTGCGTTTCTTGGATTCCCTCGCTGAGCGACACATCCAGGTGTTAACGATGTTAGCAGCTCCTGCAGATTGGTTTAGGACTATGAGGAAGGACTGGCCAGGAATTTCCCAACCAGGGATGTCATCGGTCGAAGACGCTGCGCTTGAATGGATTTCTGATGGGTTTGATGACTTAAAAGCACGCCCAGAGCTGGCCAAATTCCTGTTAAAGGATCTCGCGAACCATGGGTTAGTGAAACTAGACCGGTTTCAGCTTGTATGGGGCAACGACCCTAGAAAAGGCTGCGCTACTGAACTTGGGAAAAAGTTCCTGGGTTTTATCCAAGAACCAGGAAATTGAGTGGAAAGACAAAGGTGTCAGGAACCATTGTTCACCACGCGCGTTCATGCGACTGAGCACGTGCCACACTCCATCCGCTGACGTGGGAAACGAAAAGGGGACAGGCTACTTTTCTGACAGAAGAGGAAGGTGCAAGGAACCATTTCGCGGCGCATGGCGGGCCGGCTCATTCCTTGCCTCCACGCCCCTCACCACTCATCGCACCTCACACAGAGATAGACTCCGCCCACGAAAACAGTTCAATCCCTGTTTTCTTCTAGAGGATATTAATTGAATGCTTGAGTTTTCAATTCAATGAGCTAGTCTACAATTGCCATGTCAACTGAAGATGCCACAAGCAAACTTGTTGGAACCCTCCGACGGCTTGGCTATTTGAGCTACATACTTACTCCGGGAATCTTGGTCGCAGCGGGTATGAGCGGAGATGCGGGCGGGTTATATCTTCCACTGCTCGCAATCACACTGGCTGTACTCTACCTTTCGATGCCCGTGATCTGCTCATCCATATCAAAGAAGCAGCTAGCAGCTGGAAAGAGTCGCGCGGCGCTTATAGTCGCAGCTATACCTGTTACAGTCTTCCTCATTTATTTCTATATGTTGGTTTCTCCGCTGCTTCATCACCGCTGAGCTTGCGCTGGTAGTGGCGTCACGAATCATTTCGCGGCAAGTGGCGGGAAAAGAAAAGGGGGACAGGATACTTTTCTAACACATTCAACGGACGCCCTCGCCTCCTGAACGTCGATTCTAACCTCAAGGCCTCCGCGATCCTCGCCTGCCACTCCTCAGCTCCAAACGGTTGTTGTCGATTCACATATGTGCGCAGTGCCGTGCGAAGAGAAAACGGTGTCAGGAACCATTGTTCACCACGCGCGTTCATGCGACTGAGCACGTGAGATACTTCATCCGCTGACGTGGGACGCAACGGTCTCCCCCTCCATAAACCTCCGCGCACAACTTGTACTTCAAACAATGGTTCCTGACACCATTTTCTTCACTCGAGAGGAGGCTTGCACTGCCACCGCAAACTCTCTCAAACAAAGACTCCTGACCCCTTAGCTCGTCGCAGGCACAGCATCAGCGCTACTTACTCGCCGTCGGCGTAAACCCCTCGAATGACTGGAGATACGTTTCAACCATGACTCGCGCCAACTGATCTCCGCCCAGCGGGCAGGTTCTATCTTCGATCTTGCGAACCAACCCGGTCGGAACGGCGGCGCTGGTCCAGAGCTTGATGACCAGGCGGCAATTTTTGAAGGTCGGCCACACCGACACGTCATACTCATACGTCGCAGACTCCCACTGCGTCGCAATCCGCGCGCCGTTGAGCTCGATCGTCTCTTCACCGGTTTCAATTGGTCGGGGCTTTAGCTGAACACCCATCGCAAGATTGCCGGCTTGCCGGAAGACAGTCAGCAGTTGGACATAACGGGATTGATTCGCTGACGGGTCGATAGTGGGATCATACTGAGCGGCGAAGGTCTCTTCCCATTCATTCGGAGGCATGGGCCTCCCATACCGATCAGTGGGAGCTTGGCTGAACCACAGCCTGACGCCCTCAGCGTTGATGCCCCGCAACTGATAGGCATAGAGAGACGTGGTCGGACCGGCCACGAATTTGTTCGAGACGGTCAGATTCCAGTACCGAGCGGCGTACACAACCTTCGCACCAGGTCTGAAGTTCTTCCAGCCCAGATATTCAGGACGGTCGACGAGCGCCGCAGCGGGCTTGGCCGCGATCTTGGTTGTCGCCTCCGTCGCGCAGCATTCGTCTGCGGCCAACGCCTGGTGAGAAGGGACAGATAGAAGAAGCACTGTGAGAACGCATCCACCCAGCAAAGGGATAACTGTCTGACGCATGCTATATCTCCCACATCAGTAAGGGATGGGCATCCTACTTGAATAATAAGATGTAAGACAATCCCGGGATTTCTATCCTGGCGACTTGTACTTCTAACAATGGTTCCTGACACCATTGTTTTGACAATCTTTCACCGCAAAATATGACGGCGTTATTTATGGTATGTCAAAGGCACTCCCTGATAGGGAGTGGCAGTCCACCGTGAGAGGGGATGGGAAGGGAAGGCTGTCCTCTTCGGAGTGTCTTAGTACTTTCCCCAGGAGAAATACTCCCCCTGAGATTTACCTTTCATCCTACCCGCCACATCGTCCGTGACAAGGCGCTGCTTAGTTCGTTCAGGGGTGTTGCTATGATGTGAAAGCTGTGGCCACGAAACTTTTACTTGGTATCGTTCCTCTGCCGATTTCGTCACAGTAAACGTATGTGCACGAGGATGATCTGGCCTGTCGATAACTTCAAACCCCTTGAATTGGCCGATCAGATATTCTCGAATAACTTCTAGGTTCGCTTCGACATGGAGATCGTTTGCATTGCTCATTCTGTCCAGCCTTTCGCTTCCAGCGGATATTCGTGTCAAACCGTAGACGTTTCAGATGTCTTTATGACCAAGCCGGACGATACCAGCAGCAGTAATCGAACCCGTCATGTACGAATCCGTGCCCGTATCAGTGAACTTCCATTGGATCAATTCACGCAAGACAGCTTGAATTTCCGCAGTGCGGTTGGGGACCATGTTCTTTTAGGTAGGCCAATACTTCCCTTTGACGCTCACGGCTCCGGTTGAACGTCTGATCCGGTTTCTGAGGCTCGATTCGTGGCATGACCCAGGTTGTCCTTTCACGTTATGGGCAAGGCAGTTGGATCTTCTCCCGAGCTTCACTCAACTCCGTCACCGAGTATACCATTGAGCCTATGCAGACGCGCTCCTCTTGCTCCAATTAGACCACTTAGCGGAAAAGAAAAATGGACAGGCGACTTTTCTAGCGGCTTTCGGGGGTAACACGTCATCGCAGGGTGGAAATCAATCCGAGCAGAAGCCAGGTGCTGCAATCTCACATTTCGCGGCGCGTGGCGGGTCGGTTTGCTCTAGCGGAGCCTGGAACCGTACCGCGCTCGAGGACAGAAAAACAAAGGTGTCAGGAACCATTGTTCACCACGCGCGTTCGTGCGACTGAGCACGTGCCACACTCCATCCCCTGATGTGAGACGCAACGGTCTCCCCCTCCATGAACCTCCGCGCACAACTTGTACTTCAAACAATGGTTCCTGACACCGTTCTCTTCTCCGTTGCTCGCCTCAAGGCAGCCACTAACCTCGTTTCCCTACCATTGGCCTGCAATACCGCTCAGCTATACTTGAGAGGTGCTGTCCGTTCTAAATAGGAGGGAACATCTCATGCGACCGTACGGCAAACTGATGGCCTTGTGGCTTCTGACACTGTTGTGGGGCTGCTCTAACACGATATTGGTGCCCGTCCCACCGCGCATGGATCTCAAACAGTATGGCACCATCGGACTGATCCAATTCACGACGAACTCCGACTCCACGATGAATGCGTTCGCGACACAGCAGTTTCAGGAACAGGTGCAGGGAGCCTATCCGGGAACACCCATTCTTGAACTCGGGAGCAAAGACGCTGTGCTGGCGGCCGTCGGCGAGACGACCTTCGACGCCGAGACCATGACGAAGATCGGGAAAAAGTACGGCGTGTCCGCTGTCTTTATTGGCGAGATCGTCTATTCCGACCCGAAAACCGACATCAGAATCTCGGATATCACCAAACTGAATGGCACAGTGCGCACCGAGATCAGAGGCGATGTGTCCGGCAAGTTGATGGAGACGCAGGTAGGAGCCAGCGTGTGGAGCAGTTCCGCTTGGGTCAAACGGCAGATCGGCGGGGTGAGTGTGTCACCAAAGCGAGGCGTCAGTACAACCATTGGAGATTCAAATCCCAGGAAAGACATGGTGCCAGCGCTCATGTTTCACCTGACCGAAGACTTCCGGCAAAAAATGGTCCGCCAACGGGTGAACTAGCAAGCGACTGACAACGGCCTCAAGAAAGAAAATAAATAGAATAAGAACAGGTCTCGCGAGTTTTTGTTTGCGGAGTCGCGCCCGGAAATGACCTGAAGATTTTGGGTCAAGGGTTCGCTCGCGAAGACCATTTTCGCTGAAACCCAGCTAAGATCTGTTCCGCCCGCGCATAGTCTGTTTCCGCAACCAGCACAACACACATGGGCGAGTCCTGTGTGTTGCCCGAATTACTCTGGGATGGCTCTGACTGAGTCGGCGGAACGAACTGAATCTTTTCTCCGGTCAGTGCATTCAAAAAATCGGCGTGAAGATTTGGGTCGCAAGGCACGGTCAGCTTCCCCATCCTGGGCAACCCACCCGCTCGTCTTCGGGAATACTTGTTTGACAGCATAATCACGATGGCGGCGATGACGGCAACCACGGCAAGGCCGACGATATTGGCTATGAGCTCCATTTCTCTACCGATCCTCCTATTCTTTTACAGACCGGGAGCATACCCCAACAGACCTAATATATCGAGAGGCACATGACGATCCCACGCTCGTTAAGACTCGCCCATAACGCGCGCTTGCGCCGGCAGTCAGCATTCACCACTCAACATTGAGCGTTCTCTTTTTCTCACAGCTCCACCATCGCGTCCTGAGTGGTGGATACGCCAAAGGTTTTTCAATACACAGATCCTCATCGACTGTGCTCCCTCAATCGTTCATCGCCACAAGGGAGATGATCCATGAACCGATTTTTTGTCCTGATCGTTTTAGCCAAGCTGACCGCGCGCCTACGTATGTCGATATAGATGTAGAACGTGACAAGCGTGATGCGATCGAGCGAGATGCAGCGAATGAAACGTGACGCGGAGGTACGGCCAATGCCTCTATGAATAGGCATCTGATGGAAGGTAAACGGATGGTGTTGGACGCGGACGTGAATCGTCTCTATGACGCCGAGATGAAGAAAGACTCGGAATCCTCCGGCCACACCGTCAATTCAACCCGACAAACACTGAGTCAGGGCCAAGGGCTAAAGGCTAAGGGGCTGACGCCCGTACACAGGTGACTGAAAATCGTTGCGGGAAATGGAGAATATGACCGATACTGAGGCAGAGGCCTTGGCCCACGAGATGGGCTTGCACATATAGCCATCACCCGGCGAGATACGATTCACGAGTCATGGCGCTCATTCCCCTCTGTCGCCTCTGGAATTACGAATGGACCACTGGTTCACAGTGGACTGATCCTCACAGGATAACGGTGAATAGCGCTCCGATAGCCTGCGCACAAAGGTCCCATGCCGCATGTCTTAATCATTCATGAAGTCGCAATGTATCCAGCCTGGAAAGCTGTTTTTGATCAGGCGGCGGGAATCAGAAAACGCGCCGGGGAACTCAGCTATCAGCTCCTGAGATACGACCACGATGCCAACACCATCGTCCACTTCTCAGCCTGGTCCTCGCTGGACCAGGCCCGCCACTTCTTCGAGTCTCCTGAGCTGGTCGAGATCAGGAAAAGAGCCGGGGTCAAGGCGCCGACCTTTCTCTATCTCCAAGAAATCGAGCGTGGCGTGCTCTAACCAAGTAGAACTTAAAAATACGATGTCGTATCATCTGATAGGCATGATCGCAACGGATCGCTCAAGAGGCGTGGCGAATGAAACAGGAGCTCGATCTTCGCTCCCATCAATGGATCGGCCATGAGCGGGTGATTGTGTTCGATGGAGTCTGTAATTGGTGCAATGCCTGGGTGAATTTCACGATCGCGCACGACCCCCATGGAATGTTCAAGTTTGGCATGCTTCAATCTGAAAGCGCACAACAGATACTCCAAACGCTGCAACTCTCTTCCGAAGACTTTGAGACCTTTCTGCTCCTGGAGGGCACCCGCGTCTATACCAAGTCCACGGCAGCGCTGAGAGTTGTAAGGCAATTATCCGGTTTTTGGCCGCTGTTCTACCTCTGCATTGTGATTCCTCGCCCACTGCGCGATGCTATCTACGACTTTGTTGCGCGCCACCGGTACCAATGGATGGGGAAAGCTGACACATGCCGTGTCCCCAGCTCAAACGAACGCGCCCGATTTGTGTGAATGATCCGCCCCAAAATGTCCTGTGTTTGGTCGAGCAACGAGAGAACCGAGAGAGACCCTCGACCAGCTGAGCTGTTCTGAATCGCCCCTCATACACTGGCACAGCCATAGACCCGTCACGTCAGAAAACGTAGAATGCGCGGGATTGATCGTGCTGTAGGGAAACACGATGGAAGAAGCTCCTTCCGTAGAAATGATGGAGATAGTCGTCTGCGCGGGTGGTGTCGTGTATGGCGCAGTGTTGGCCTACGGACTCAAGCAGCAGTGGCGTTGGATGATGGACCCCCCGGAATGGACATCGGTGATCTACTTTCCCACCGTCGTCAAGATGATTTGGGGCCCCACCCATATTCGGACCTTTGCCTATCTGACGGCCTACGGCTCTTTCGCGATGAGTCTCTTTTGTCTTGCCCAAGCCTTGGTGGCTTCCTTCTAGCCGCGATGATGAACTGGCTTTGGAAACCATTTCTCAACCGGTGGCAGCGGGCCGGCTCAGCCGGTGTGTTCGGTCTATCGTACTAAAACGCTCGATTGTTCGTTTCTTATGTTTCTCTCCATTGTCATTCCAGCTTTTAATGAAGCGCGCCTGATCCAAGGCTGTTTGCAATCCGTTTCCGCGTCACTCGCCGCCAACCCCACGCCTGGCTTCACATCGGAAATTATTGTCGTCGACAACAATTCGACCGACAACACGGCCACTCTGGCAAGGCAAGCCGGCGCTCTGGTCGTGTTTGAGCCGATCAATCAAATCGGTCGAGCGCGCAATGCAGGCGCCGCTCAGGCGACGGGAGATTGGTTGCTGTTTCTGGACGCCGACAGTGAGTTAAATCCGGGATTGCTCGCTGATATCCTGCGATTGATCGAAGAGGGTAAGAGCGTCGGTTGTGGCAGCACACTGCACATGCATGGATTGCCATGGTGGGGGGATTGGTTATTCCAACTGTGGAAGGGTACGTCGATTCTGTTTCGCTGGGCAGCGGGTGCGCTGGTCGTGTGTCGTAGCGACGCGTTTCGTGATGTCGGTGGTTTCAACCAGGAACTCTACGCTGCTGACGAAATACGATTAAGTGCGGATTTAAAACAGTGGGGGCGGCAACGAGGCCTTCGATTCGTCATCTTGAGACAGCATCCGCTGAAGACATCCTCTCGCAAGGTGGCACTCTATTCCGGGCGAGAGATTGCCGGTCAGATCCTCCGGGTCATGCTCCATCCACGCCGGACATTGCAAGACAAGAAGCAGTTATCGGTCTGGTACGACGGACGACGTTGACAATCTCGATCACGGAGGTGGTGGCATGAACACGGTGGGGTAACATGCAACGATGGGTTATTCTATGAGTCCTGTTCGTGACGGCGTTCGGTGCATTCGCCCCGTGACAGGATCGCACGACTGAGGATCATGCGGAGCACACAAAGGCGCTCTGGCAAAAACTAACTGCGACTGACTAGATCTCCTCTCTCAGCGAGCATGTGTAAAAGACAGAGTACGGAGAGGATATTGTGGCCTGCTTGAAAATTCAAATGGCCATCGAGCGATAGCGTGAGATACCAGCTGAATAATCCTAGCCTGACACTCTGGTCGCCAAGCGCACGTGGGGAGCTACCTGCACCGCTTATCACCCGCTCCCTGAAGACGAATTCCTACGGCTCATAATTTTCGACCACCTCTGCCGGCCGAACCTCTGCATCGTTCGGATCGAGTCCGACGTCGCGAAGAGCACGCCGCTGGCGCAAGAGGTCCCAGCACTGATCCAGCTCAATCCGGACTTGTGCAAGCCTCTTGCGATCAGATTTTGGGTGTACCCTTTGCTCGTGCAGTCGATGTTCCTCTTCGACAAGGCACTGAATGTGATTAAGGACCGGCTGATCTTCGACTAAATTTTCCACAAAAGCCTCCTCAACGAGGATTTGCTCGGAGCGGTTTCGCTTCACTGATACGCCCGCCCTAATCCGCGATCAACCGATGCTTGGCCGACATCATACTCCCGCATGAGTGATCAATGAACATCCACGACGCGGAGTCCATTTCGTGGCGCATGGCAGGGATTTAGTTTATGTGGTTCGTTTCCTCCGATTCGAAGAACAACAATACCACCAGCGGACCAGATCGCCGGCTATGAAGATCATTTGGCTATGCCCAGATAGAAACAGCACGGGCGACCCTCCCATCATGTGGAAGGTCACCCGCGCGGTGGCGCTTAGGACGCCGAAGTTGTCTCTCGTACGCTGATCCTGAATACCCGTCAGAGGGCTGAGGTGAAAGGCGATTCGTCAGATAGATGCGACTCGGTCCCAGATGCGTACGTATTTCACGCCTGCTCTGATTCTCCGCAATGGCTCATCCATTTGTGTTTCCCACACGCGGGAAGGCGTAGCTGATGGAGAAGCGACTAGCGTGACTGACGAGGAGCCTCGCTCTTACCTCGACGGGCGATTGTGGTCCGGTGGACTAAGGTCTGCCATCTACACCTCCTCCTTGGTTCGGAGTGATTCGATGGGACTATGCGGGGAGTCGCACACGCTGCCATTGCACGACACATCTACCAGTGTGCGAACACTTTTACCTGTACTCCTCTTCAACAGAATATGTCAATGAACATTGCCGACATTGTTCATAACAGCCAGACGCATAAGCCATGCCATCCAGACCAAAACTCGCAAGAAGCAAACCACCAATGGGGTAAACACCATTAACACCGCTTGACTGAGAGGTCCCTAGCGCGTAGCATCACAATCAAGACGTTTCAGCCACGCCGACTGTCCCATCTCTCGCGCTTCTTGCCCTTCTCAACGCGACCGATTCTCCAGTCTCCGCCGCTCCAACGCCGGCATCGCACTCCGCAGACGTTCACATCGCAGTAAGGAGGTAGTCACATGTCCACGCCACGGCCCATTAGTGACCGCATCCTCGAACTACTCCGAGACTCCAAGGATTACGAATTCGACGCCTTGGTGGCAGCTTCTCCAGAGTTCAACTCTAGTGATATCTATCAGGAGATCTCTCGTTTAAGCCGGGCGGGCAAGGTGACAATCACTCGAGGCGTAGGGGTCTTCAGTATCAGACAAACTGCACTTGTCAGCTAAGCGCCAGGAATGAACAGGGCCAGCCTTGCACTCGACCATTTCGCGGTGGGTGGCAGAATCTGGTTCATCTGATCTGTTTGGTTCATGCGGTTTGCTTGCTCCAGCGAACGCAATAGACCTGACAAACCGCCTCTCTGAATCGCCCTGCGCCTTCAGACGCAGCAGCCGTCGTTCGATGCCAAAAAAGACATGGCACAAGGTATCTTCCTGGTCACCTTGAGCCTGTTCGTTCAGATATTCTCATTACATTCTTCAAAAACCACTCTATTGCTAGCCCTATAGCCATCTCCTCGGTATACTTTTCCTACCATGCCATAACACCACCGTATCTCTGTCATACCTATGGAATCGATGTCCACAATCGTTCTTCCAGACTTCCTCCCCTACTTGCTGGCAATTGTTGGATTGCTCGCCCTGTGGCAATACTATCAACTCCGCGTGATGAAGGGGCGAATCCTGGCCATCGATATCTTCGACCGGTCGGGCATCCGCATGTATCTCTATGTCGTGGCCGACAATCTACAGTCGTGCGAGGTGTGTCAGTCGGCTCACGGAACGGTGTTCCCTCCCAGTGCCGTGATGAAGAAGCAGTTCTCGCCGACCAAGGGAACATGCAAGAACCCCAGTGGTTGCATCGGCTTCCTGGTCGGGTTATACGGCGCGTGGCCGGAAGGCAACGAGATTGTCGCGCGATTACGACAGTCCCATAAACGTGAGCCAATACAGTTGGGCCAAGATGAGTTGATGGAAATCATCCTTGGTCCTTGGGAGCGGAGCATCAGCGCCAACACCGACCGGCTCGGCATCTACATCCTGGAAGCGGTCCTGGGAGATTGCTCAAATCCAAAACCCGCAATGGACAAATACCGTCAGATACTTGAAAGCGCGAAGGAAGTTCGACATATGTCGCTGATCGTGCCGGCGTATTTTCGCCTTGTGGAACTCCTGACGAAGCAGGGGCAAGCAGCCGAAGCGCTCCATTTTGTCGAGCAGTTTGAGAAACGTTACAAGACTGGGCAGTCTGGGCCCTATGCTCCAACCCAGAAGCAACTCGGTCTCATGGCAATCAAGAAATCTCACCTCAAGAATGCCGCAAGAACGACGGCGACCGCTTCAATGGCTTGAAGCTCTGCGACACATGCGTCGTGCCGCCTCAATCGGCACTCACTCTGATTGCACCCCCCTTCTTCGACTTGCACTGACTGAGAAATCACCAGCCTCTCTCACAGAGTGGTCTCATTCTTGAGATAGACCGCGCACATTCAAAAAAAGTATAATGCCCCGTGTTTCGTTACCAATCTAGAAGTTCAGGTCGCGCGAAACGACTTGTATATCAACCGACAGCGGGTATCTCATGAGTGCCACTGGACTCATATCGATCCGACTCTCCATAGTTCTGACATTGTCGATCGTTTCTATCTCCGCGCCAGCCTGGGCTGACTTCAAGGCGGGCGAGAAGGCCTATCAACGACATGACTACGCCACGGCATTGCGTGAATGGCAACCTTTAGCAAAGCAAGGACAGGCCGCCGCGCAATACCATCTCGGCCTGCTCTACGCCAACGGCCAGGGCGTTCAAAAAGACGATGCCCAAGCACGACAATGGTATGAGAAAGCCGCCAACCAGGGACACACGCTTGCCCAGGTCAACCTGGGAAGTTTGTACGATTATGGTCGTGGTGGCCTGCAGGATTTCAGAATGGCCGTGCGGTGGTATCTTAAAGCCGCCAATCAAGGCAATAATTTAGCACAGCAAAAGCTCGGCCTTCTCTATGAGCATGGGGACGGCGTGCAGAAGGACTTTGCCCAGGCCTATATGTGGTATATGCTGGGCGCAGCGAACGGCGGGACAATCGGAGCCATGAAGCGAGATGATCTCGCTTCACGGATGACCTCTGATCAGTTGGCCCAAGCGAAAAAACTGACGCGGGAATGGAAACCGAAACCCAAGTGAACTACGACCGGTCCGGATGCGATCCCACTGTTGTCGTCACACGCCTACACTCAGCCTTCCCGCAGCACCCGTGGCCTTGGCATCAGTAGTCGTCTATTTCTTCCGTTTCATCGACCAACTCAGCCGCGATCTCGGTGTTCTCGGTCTCCCACTGAGTCAATGGAATACCCCTGGCCTTCAGAATCGCTTCCTGTTCCGAGCCTGCGGCTACGAGTAAATCATAATGAATACTTTGCCGCACCTGAAACGTTTTCATACAGCTCCCTCTTGACGCCAATCCTTACTGTCCTACCGTCACACCATCGACCATCGGGTGACAGCCGAATACTAGCATCGAACAAACCTCATCGGCTACTGGGAGATACGGGCTACGATTGAAACTGTGCGGCGAGTTCACTCGGCTTGAAGACGCCCCGTTCGGTGATGATGCCGGTGATCAATTCAGCCGGAGTGACGTCGAATGCTGGATTGTAGACTGCGACCCCTAGGGGCGCGACAGGATGGCTGCCGTGGATCGTGGTGACTTCTGAGGGATTCCGTTGTTCAATTGGAATGTCCGCTCCCGATTTTGTCTTCAGATCGATCGTCGAATAGGGCGCCGCCACATAAAAAGGAATGCCGTGCGCTTTTGCCAGCACAGCAACTGAATAGGTGCCGATCTTATTGGCCACGTCCCCGTTGGCCGCAATCCGATCCGCTCCCACGACACAGAGGTGAATCTTCCCCTGCCGCATGAGTGTGCCTGCCATATTGTCTGTGATGAGCGTGACGGGAATCTTGTCCTGCATCAGTTCCCAGGCCGTGAGCCGCGCGCCTTGCAACACCGGCCTGGTTTCGTCTGCGATGACCTGAATGTGCTTGCCCTGCTCCCAGGCCGCGCGAATAACGCCTAATGCCGTTCCGTAGCCGGCTGTCGCCAACGCGCCCGCATTACAATGGGTCAGGACTGTTTGACCGTTCGCAATGAGTTCGGCTCCGTGCCGTCCCATGGCCCTACAGAGAGCAATATCTTCATCGAGAATAGCCTGTGATTCCTTCAACAGCGCAGCTTTGATAGACGCAATGGACTGCGTACGTACTGAGGCAAGCAAGCGTTTCATCCGTTCAATGGCCCAAAACAGATTGACCGCCGTCGGCCTGGTCGCCGCAAGATGATCGCAGATGACGAGCACAGATTTCTCAAAGGCCTCGTAGCCGGACGCTGTCACGGTTTGTGCGCCAAGCGCAACCCCCATCGCCGCGGTGACACCGATGGCTGGAGCGCCTCTGACCTTGAGGCTACGAATCGCGTCGGCGACGGTCTGATAGTCTCTGCAGTCCAAAAACTCAACGGACTGCGGCAATCGACTCTGGTCGAGCAGCCGTACCGCGCCATCTTTCCATTCGACGGTAGGAACCATGGAGGGATCTTGTAGCGGGAACTGAGGAACAGTGCAAGGGGTCAGCGTTTTTGGCGGCCGCTCCACTCGAGAATTGTGATCATCACTGCAATCAAGCAGGCTTGTACAAGCAGCAGCAATGCCTCACTCGTTCCGGCGTGACGGAGGGCTAACGCGGCCAGCCCAAGGCAAATCGTCATCAGACAGATCATCGCGACACTCGCCTGACGAGACCCCAAAGCGCGCTCCAATCGATGGTGCATGTGGTCTTTTCCCACATAGTCCAGCCATTCCTTGATGGACCGTACTTTCCCTGTCGCCACCCGCTCCACAGTAATGTGGATCATGTCGTAGATGAGCACGCCGAAGATGAGGAGTGGATTGCTGAATGAGACGATCGGGCTATGATCCGCCCAATTCCCCTTGACGGCAAGACAGGCCAGCGTGAATCCGAGGAAGGTCGCCCCGCCGTCTCCCAGAAAAATCACGGCCGGTTTACGCCCGCGAAAGTTGTAAGGAAGAAATCCCGCTCCTGCCCCGATGATGGCAATCGCCAGCCAGCCCAATTCCGGCTGGTTCGTCTCAAATGCCACGGCTCCCATGAAACCAGCTATGAGGATCGCCAGTCCCGTGGCCAGACCGTCCATGCCGTCAAAAAAGTTGAAGGCGTTTGTGATTCCAACGATCCAGAGCAATGTCAGCAAGATATTTGCTATGTCGCCGATGGGGCCGCTCGGAAACAACGTCAAGACCTTGCCCGTGGCAATGACGATCCCGGCTGCCACCAGTTGCGCAACCAGCTTCGAAGAAGCAGGCAGCTCCCACACATCGTCGATGACGCCGACAATCAAGAGCAGCGATCCGGCTGCAAGGGTTGCGATCATCCAATCTGGCAGAATCGAGTTCAACAATACAGACCCGATGAATCCAAGGTACACCGCGACACCGCCCAGCCTCGGAGTCGGATGGACATGAATCTTGCGGTCGGACGGCTGATCGACCAGTCCCCACTGATGGCCGAGATGCGTCATCAGCGGCGTCAATGCGCCGGCACCGAGAAACGCAAAGAGGAGGACGTAGAGCCACCGAAGACCTTCGAATACAAAGAGCTGACGAACCGGGGGAATCGCCAAGGCCACTGCGCCCAGCAAGGCCCCCAACGCCACCGGTGTTAGCCAGCGCCGACCGCCACGCGATGCAAACGCTGAGACTTCTACCTCAATGGCTTTCATCCAAGTACCTTGCCTAACGATTGTACAATCTGCCCGACCTCGTCACCGGTGAGGTCAGGATAGAGAGGAATCGACAGCGCCGTTCTGTCTGCTTCGTCGCTACGAGGGAAACCCGGCATGTCCAAATATCGGTGGAGTGGTCGAAAGACAGGCTTCCGACAGTGAATTCCCTGTTGCTCCAACTGACCGATCAGATTCATAAGACCATCCGGTTTAGCCTGCATAGATGGCACTCTGATCACAAATCGATAGTATCCATGCGTCCTGCCTAGAGGCACGTTCGGACAGATTACGGTCTTGGATGAGAGGATTTCCCGATAGGTTGCCGCGAGAGACTGCCGCCGTTCATGAAAGGCAGAGAGCCGCCCCAGTTGAGACAGTCCAAGCGCTGCCTGCAAGTCGGTCAGCTTGAAATTGAATGAGGAAGGATTCAAGACCGTCGCACTATCATATTCACGAAGTGATCTGACTCGTTCCAGCAATGAAGCGTCATCCGATAGCACCATCCCACCTTCTCCGGCGCATAGAAGCTTCGTGGCATAGAAGGAACAGACCGTGAGTCGGCCAACCGTCCCGACAGATCGACCCTGTTCCATCACCCCCAGTGTCTGCGCGCAATCCTCAATCAGTGGAACCCCCAGCTTTTCAAGCGCGGTCAGGTCAGCTGGAAGCCCAAATAGATGTGGGACGATGATCGCACGAGTCTTCTCGGTTATCGCCCGGCCGGCTGCGAACGGATCGATATTGAAGGTATCAAGATCGACGTCGACAAGAATCGCCCTTGCCCCGACTCGTTGCGTCGCCAGCCACGGCGCAGCGCACACATAGCTCGGCATGATGACTTCATCGCCAGCTCCGATCTTCAGCGCCCGCAACGCCAGTTCGAGTGCCGCAGTCCCTGAACTGACAGCCACCCCGCCCTGCAAGCCGAAGTACGCTGCCATCTCGTGCTCGAATCGTTCAACACAAGCCCCTTGGGCAATGTGCCCGGAACTCAACACATCGGCCACAACACGCAAACCTTCTTGGTCGATTGCAGGCCGTGAATGAGGAATCATCGTAGCGACAGTCGTCATAGACCGATATTAATAAACAATCGTAGCGGAACAAAGCCTTCTGCGTTTTTCACCCGGCCTTGGATGCCGCGAAAATGCGCCCCTGCACGAATCACATCCACAATACTGAGACCTTCGATGTTCGTCTTTTTGACCTGCGAGGCGTGGGCCTCGATCGATTTGACTTTCTCCTCAAGCACCTGGTCGATATCGACAAACACGGTCGGCGAAAAGTTCTGGGTTGTCGGACCTTCATAGAACAAGACGTTCTGGGTATAGCGGGTTGCGGTAATCGTGCTCATTGCCAGATTCCGATGGTCTTGATGGGTATCGTCGTGATAGTGGGAGAAAATAAAGTGCGGCTGAATCTCTTTCACGACCGCTTCGATCTCCTGAATCAATTCGCGCCCCATCGGAACGGCGGTGTCTTCGTAGCCGCCCCAGAAAATCTTCTCGACCCGTAGTTGCTTCGCCGATTCTTCCTGCTCACGCTTGCGGATATCGCTCGACCCACCCTTATCGCCGGCCGTCAACACCATCAGAAAAATGCGATGCCCCTTTTGTGCATACTTGAGCAGCGTTCCACCGCACCCTGCCTCGATGTCGTCAGGATGCGCGCCGATGGCCAGAATCCGCATCGGTTTTCTACGATCGATCGCCATTCTTCTCCCCCTCGCGCATGGCTATGCGGCCGTCACGACGTTCTGCCCTGTCCGGGCCTCGCGCAACCGAGCCAGCGCCTCCGGACCACAACAGAACAACAGGTCGATAGCCGACATCGCCGGTAGAAACGGTTCATGGGCTTGAGGATACCTCGGATGTTGGAATTGCTGAATTTCCAACTGCAAGTCAGCCAATTCAAATTTCTTCGTGTCCATATACTGCTCTCCGCCAGGTCCAGACAAATATCTCGATGCCCCAACAGCACGGCAGAGATCGATCAACCGGTCGGTTGGCTCGTCACGGGCTTCCCATTCCGATGCAGCGCGTACAGGCGTCACGATCCCGAACGCGCCGAGCAGCCAGCGGATCACCGCCATATTCAGGTCATGCAACCGCTCCCACGGCGCCTCATAGAGGCTGCGCAATTCCTGAAGATAGCGGTCACGGAACGGCGCCCGGGCATACTGCATCTCGAGAGCGCGAAGGTGTCGGCTCCGCCAGTTTACCGTCTGGTTGATTCTGACATCTTTCACCAGTTGGCCAAAATGATGGAGAACCGGCACGGTCACCCACTGAAACCCATCCGCGGTTCTGATTCGATTACGATTTTGCCACTCATTTTTCTTGAACTGCACCGAATCCAACGCAATGAACAAATCTGCCTGATCGATCTTGTCCAGATACCCAAGCCACGGTAGAAATTGCGGCTGATGAATTGTGACACGCATACGTACGCCTTCAGCCTTCAGCCTTCAGTTCGAGAATCGGCGCCACGAAAATCGGATTGCTCAGAAGCTCGCCGCTGCCGGTGATCTCCACTCGATAGGCCATCCGTTCATTCATCGGCGCCGTTGTGTCGGTCCAGTCGAAGCGGAACGGCGTCTCACCCGCCGACTGCGCGACGACTTGGCCGGAACGAATCACCCGCACCTTTGCAGGATGATGTCCATGATCAGCCGCCGTGACGGAGAGACGAACCATGAGATCCCGTGCCCCACCCGGATCGAGTCTATCGCCGATCGATGCCGATTTGGTTCCATCGAGACACATCACTTGAAACTCTTCCAGCCTGAGCTGAACGTGATGGTCCCCTTCACCCACCGCATAGGAATGGCCAGATCGAAGCGCCTCCAGCACACCGGCGACTGTCCGTTCTTTTACCCAGAGCGCCGTGACAAGACGATGCAGCTCCTTACCGGCATCGCTCGATCCGTGAAACCCCAGTTCCCCGATAAGCACGGGTGTCGTGCGCAATTCATGCTCGGGCAATTGCAGCAATCGATCCCACAGCTCACCTGGTTTGACGCTTGTCCGCGTATCCTGATAGAGGCCGCCAAATCCGGTATATCCAGTCGTCTGCACCAACGCCTCAGGATGCGGCTCTGTCTTGACAACCACGGTACCCAGCGGCCCGGCAGTATATTCGTGATAGTCCCGCGCTTCTGTCATCGACCAAAAGGCAAGCCCGCCCTTGGCGCTTACATCGTCGATGAGGGCCTGATAGGGACGATACCCCATCCGATCGTCATAGGAACTGAACGCTGGCTGACTGAGAGGCCAGGCATTGACCACCAACGTCACTGCCAGGACGATTAACATACAGGCGATCATTCGCCGTGGCGATTGCCGATCGGTACTCCGACGGAGAGGTCTCCACAGCCAGACAGCGGGAACCATCAACAAGATCGGCGAGCCATTTACCGCCACGCGCCAATCGAATGAATACGCGTCAGGATTCCCGCTCACAGGAAGAGAACGGTAGTCCTCCGGTTTGTCTAAGCCGAGCACCAGTAAATTGCGTTGGGCATTGTGCATCGTTAACGTCTGTCCCCATATCGAACCAGTCCAATAGTAATACGGAGCCACTTCGACCCCCGGCAGGATAATGAGATTCGGGTGACGGATCTGCGCTGCCGCAACGTCGGCCAGATACCGTTCAATTCCGTACTCCAACACAGAGGGAAAACGAACCTGCCGTTTCAAAAGACCAGGCAAGGGCCAGAGTCCATACTCGTAGCGCAGAGAAAAATTATCCGTCAGCATGAGCACATCCAACCCAAGCTGCTCCGCCCGCACGGCCAACGCCTCAATGGTCAAATCGCCGGTGCTGGCGGTGCTATGGACATGTACCGTGGCCAGCAGCTGATGCCGCTCGTCCGCTGCCTCTGCCCGCCAGGCAGCGCCGCACAGAAATACGACCGCCGCTACCGCAAGCAGCGGCCATTTCCTCACGCCTCTCATCTGTTCATCTCGCCTATCCACGAACCCCAAGCTCCTGGGCAAAGATCGATTCGATGGCGTGAACCATTGCGCACGATCCATATCGACTGTCTATGCTTCGGCTTGCTGCTGCGCCCAATTGATTGGCCCACTCCGGTCCTTCCAACAATCGGCGGAGCGCCTCAGCCAACGCACCGGCATCGCCGGGAGGTACGAGTAAGCCCGTTCGCTCATGGTCGATGACAGCCGGAATGCCGCCGACGCGGGAGGCAATCACCGGCAACCCTGCTGCCATGGCTTCGATCAACGCCCGCCCCATCCCTTCATTGAGCGAAGGCAAGACAAACAGATCCATCCCGGCAAGACAGGCTTCAACGTCGTCCCTACGACCCAAAAGATGCACGGCATCCCGAAGGCCCGACGACTCCGCTTGCCGCAAGAGTGCGTCATGCCAATCCCCACTCCCGACGATCACGAGATGGAGAGAGGGAAAATCCGGCTTCAACTTGGAGACGGCTTCGATCAAGTATGTATGGCCTTTAATATCGGTCAGCCACCCGACCGATCCGATGACCAGCGCCTCCGCTGGACAACCGAACCAGTCCGGCTGCTGTTTCCCTTGAACCCGCGCCAACCCGAACCGCTCACGATCGATCCCGCTCGGCACCACGGCAAACCGGTCCGCCTTACCGACGGAACGATCGAGGTGATCCTGCCGCTCCGCCTCCGTCAGCGCAATCAATCGATCCGTCATGAAATTCAGCGTCTGTTCGATCCTGAGAAACAGCCAAGATTTGAACGGGCCGAAATGGCCGTAGAACACATGGCCATGGGGCGTATGGACGATGACCGGAACCCTCGCAATCCATGCAGCCACTCGCCCCAACACGCCCGCCTTGGATGTATGGGTATGGACCAGCGCCGGACGCTCTCGCCGGAACAGACTGATCAATTGCCACAGGGCCTGCAGATCTTTCAGGAGGTGGATTTCTCGCGTCAGGGAAGGAAGCAGCATCCAACGAATGTCCGACTTCTCAAGCCGCCGACAGCTTTCCTCAGTCGCGGCCTGCCCGCCTTGCGCATCTGAACGACCTGGATACCCGGCAACCACCAGCGGCTCATACTGCGTTCGGTCATGGCCGAGAGCGGTCAACATCGTATTCTGCGCAGAGCCCCCATAGTCGAGGCGTGTGATCACATGGATGACTTTTCTCGGTCTGACCGACTGATGCGGCGCACTTGGCCTGTGGCTCGACAGGCTCACAAATAGGCGATCGAGATCGGCAGTATGCGCCGTCCAGTTATAGCGCCGGGCCACAACGTCTCGGCCTTTTTGCGACAAGCGCTCTCGCTCGCCTGGTCGATCGCGAAACCGTTTCAGCAATAACCGTAATGTCTTCGCGAGTGCCCCTCCATCTGTCCCTTCCGTGACAAGCACGGGATCGACTGTGCTCAATACTTCAGGAATCGCCCCGACCGGTGTCCCCATGACCGGCGTACCGCAGGCCAATGCCTCTACCGTCACCAAGCCGAACCCTTCGAGCTGCAGCGTCGGCATCACAACCAAATCAGAGGCCTGATAGTACTTCGCCAACTGCTCTTCCGGCACGAACCCAAGCAACTGCACCGAATCTTGCAATCCTTTACTGCGAATCAGCTCTTCTAATCGTGGACGTAGTTGGCCCTCGCCGCCAATCAGAAGCAGCAGGTCACGATGCTCTTCCCCGAACATCGTCATAGCATCGAGAAGATGTTCCAATCCCATACGGGGGACCAAATTGCGGACCGTAAACAAGATCGTGCGACTCTCCGGAATCTTCAGTTCCCGCCGAATGTCTTTGCGGTCGCGCGGCGGATAAAACATCGCCGGATCGGCTGCGCCAGGAATCACCGTGATGGAATGTGAGCTGATGCCATGCGCCTCAACGACCTGTCGTTTCATGAACTCACTCAATACCACCACATGATGACAGCGGCGGATCACTATTCGTTCAATCCACCGTCGGGCGCGCATGCTGAACCGCCGCCTGATTCGCTCGATCATCGTCGCCGCCCGTTCCGCCCTGGTGCGGTACTCCTCATGCGCCAATGAATGGCAGACATAGACCCATCGTCCGACCATCCCGTATCGGAATAAGATCGGACCGAGACCGGCCAGCGATTGATGAATCAGCGCGATATCGGCAGGGCAGGTCTGCTGCGTCAGATCGAATGCTCGAAGGGAGTTCTGGACTGATGACCAAACGAATGCGGGCTCGCTGGTCCGAGTCACAGGATACCGCCGTTCGGTCACGCTTCCGATCGACAGGGTGGCCTCTGCGGACTCGAAGGGAGCCCGCGCGACGACACGCACTTGATGATCCAGCTTGGCAAGCCCCAGCGCTTGCTGTCGGAGCACTCGCTCAGCGCCGCCAATCACCTGCTCGATCGTGACTTCAGCAAGCAGGACGACGTTCATGCCGCGCCTACTTTCATCGGTGGGCAGGGAGTCGGTAGCGCCACTTGCTGATGCCAAAGCTCCAACACCATCAGTGCATAGAGTTGATCCGTGAAATTCCTCCGACCGCTCTGGTGCTCTGCGAGCAGCCATTGCGCATAGGAAGGGTTGATGTAGCCTCGCCGTCGAATAGCCTGATCAGAGAGCAAATCTTGACTCATCTCTCGCAGATCCTGCCGTAACCATCGTCCAAGCGGCAGCATGAATCCTCGCTTTGGCGCGTCGATAATCACTTTTGGAAGCATATCTTGCAATGCTAGCCTCATGAATCCCTTGAGCTTTGAGCCTTGCAATTTTGTCGATCCCGGCAATGAACAGGCGAACGCCAGGAGATGGTGGTCGCAAAAAGGGACGCGAAGTTCGAGTGAATGGACCATGCTCATCCGATCGCCCATCCGCAAGAGATCGTCCGGCAAATAGGTTTGCAGATCGACGCCCATTGCACGGTCAACTGGTTCAGGGGAAGGCCATTGCTCAAAGAGATTCAAGATGTTCTGACGGGCCGAGTTGTCGGATACAGCAGAACGTAGTCCCTCGGCTAACAATGGTGCATTCCATCCAGTCGGTTGAAATGTCGTCCAACTGAGGTACTGCTCGTCTACCGGTCGATAACCATCCAGCAGGAATCGTTTGATACGGCCACGCATATCGCGGCCTCCCGATCCATCCGGCAAACAGGCAGCAGCGCCCGACGCAATCCATGATCGCATGGCCACGGGAAGAGAGGCATAGCGAGCGGCCGCGCGCAGCCCAAGATAGCGAGGATACCCGCCGAAGAGTTCATCGCCGCCGATGCCGGATAACGCAACCGTTACAGACTGGCGTGCCACCTCCGATACTAGATAAGTAGGAATGGCCGAGGAGTCGGCAAATGGCTCCCCCATGCCCGCCACCACTCGAGGCAATAACGACACCACATCGGGACGCAGCACAGCCTCCGTATGATCCGTGCCAAAATGTGTCGCCAGGAACTTGGCGGCATGGAGCTCATTGTAGGATCGATCTTCCGGAGCGTCATACCCAATGGAAAATGTTTTGATCGATCCGGGAATCGCCTCGCGCATGCAGGCCAAGATTGACGCAGAGTCTAATCCGCCGGAGAGGAACAAACCGAGCGGTACATCGCTGACGAGATGCGCCTGAACAGAACTGCGCAACGCGCTCAGAAACTGTTCTCGCCGATCGCCCTGCTTGACCTCAGAATGCCTGACAACTTCTTCCTCCGGACGATAATAGCGCCAGAACTCCAAGCGACCCCGTGCAATCTTGAGGGCCTCGCCTGGTCGAAGCTGATAGACGCCCTCCACGATCGTGTCGGGACCAGGAACATAGAGCAGCGACAGGAAATCTGCGATAGCCTGAGGACGAATGGTCCATTCCGGCATTCCCTCCAGAAGCGACGGCAGTTCAGACGAAAAGAGCACTCGATGAGCGGCCCCCGCTTTCCCCGGCTGGACAGAGTAGTACAGCGGTTTGATGCCCAATCGATCACGAACCAACAACACCAAATCCCGCTCTCGGTCCCAGAGAGCATAGGCAAACATGCCCCTCAACCGATAGACTGCCTCCGGTCCCTCCTCTTCATAGAGATGGACCAGAACTTCCGTATCGCCATGGGATTGAAAGCGGTGGCCTTTTTGGATCAATTCCTCGCGGAGTTCGCGATAATTGTAGATCTCTCCGTTCAGGACCGCCCAGACAGAGCCGGTTTCGTTTCTGACCGGTTGATGACCGCCTGCTGGATCGATGACACGTAATCGCCGTACGCCTAATGCTACACCTGCGCCACGATGCGTCCCTTCGTCATCCGGCCCTCGATGGACCAGCCGATCGAGCATCCGGTCCAATAGAACTGGATCGCTGTCCCCCACAAGGCCGCAAATCCCACACATAAATGATGACTCCAACTGAACAGGCTATTGATTCTGCTCCGTCACGGTTCGATCTCTCCGTTCGTATTCGTCCCGTTCTTTTTGATGGCGGGGAGAAACCTCCTGAGGCGGCACATCGACCGGTTCATATCGAATATGTTTGGCTGATCCAACCGAGGTCAGGAGCGACCGCACTCCGAGCGTGGCTAATGCGGCGAGCAGACAGAGCGCGACGACCATGCCAAAAAATCTGATTGCGCGCCGCCCCCGGAGACTGAACCAATGGGCTTTACTCACGACAATCCCTCACCTCGCCTGGCGATGAGTTCAAACGAGGGAGCCGATACTATGCGCCCTCCCGTCGCCTTATAGAGCAGCTCCGACCAGGACCAAAATGCCGTCGCGCCGACTCGCCATTTCAGACGACTGGTCCATGGATTCGTCGAGGTGAGAGGCCCTCGACTCGGAACCGAGTTATGGATCGCAATGGTTTGTAATCCAATACCCTTCAACAGCGAGCGGAGCGCTTGAGGCGAGTACAAAAACAAGTGAAACGCCTGATCATAGCGGGACCCGACCCATCGGGCCGGTATTCGCATCGGAATGTGAAAGGCCCCGTTGGTCGCTCTGATCACAAGGAGGCCAGACGATGATAAGGCTCCGGCGACTTGCTTCAAGAGGCCTGTCGGATTCGTCACGGTCTCTAACACGTTGACAAGGGTGATCGCGTCGAACGGCTCGTGTTGATCGCTCCGTTCGAGCCAATCGGGCGGAAGCACCTTCAGTCCTCGGCGAGCAGCGCGCGCGGCTGCCTTCTTCGATAATTCCAGCCCGTAACAGGTCCATCCTGCCGACTGACACAGCGACAAGAACGCGCCATCGCCACACCCGACATCGAGTAACCGGCCGGGAGGCTGCCGATACAGTCCAAGACGGCGAGCAACACTCTCAAACACCGGGTATCGATCCGACGAGGCCTCTGCTTCGCCATACGCCTCGTCGTAGTCCTCTCGGTAAAACTCCTCGACCATGGTCCCTAACGGGCGAGGATTCTGAAACACGAGGTCGCAGTCAGGGCAACGGACATACCGCCTGGTCAGTGTGTGGAACACCTCGACCAACATCGAGCGACTGCCACAGGGGCAGAGGATCTGTTCTGTCTCCGGCATTGCTGCAGTCTTCACGCTGCCACTCGTTTTTGCGCCGGCACCGGCACACCTGCATCGTTCATCGCCGAGTCGAAGATCGCCGTGGTGCTTGCAACCATAGGCTCCACCGTAAAGCGCTCTCGCACCAGGGCTCGTCCCTCCGCTCCCATCCTCGATGCAGCGGCCGGATTGCTCAGCATGTCCCTGATCGCCCTTGCCAACGCCTGAGGATCTCGCGGAGGCACCAGCAATCCCGTCTTCTGATGCCCAATCAATTCTGGAACGCCGTTGACTCGCGACGCCACAACCGGGCAACCCATGGCCAATGCTTCCAACAACACAAAGGGGAACCCCTCGGAAAGTGAGGGCAGCACAAACAGGTCCGCCGCAGCCAGAATATCGGGAATATCCTCACGGACTCCGACAAAACGGCACGCCTGTTCGACGCCCAAGTCGATCGCCATACGATGCAATGCCTGTTGCAGCTCACCCTCTCCAACGAACACACAACTGAGCTGAGGCCATGTGTCGAGTATGTCAGGAAGAGCCCTCAGCAGGTAGCGATGGCCTTTCTGCTCGGTCAATCGCGCGATCGTCACCAGCACCGGCCCCTGCGTCGCTCCTAATTCCCGTCTCACTTTTTGACGGTTCGGCTGTGTGGAGAAAGCAGAGAGATCCACGCCATTGTAGACCGTCTGCGTCACCGCCGCCGCGCTCGGACATTCTTCGATCGCGTCTCGTCGATTCGCCTCCGAAACACAGATAATCCGATGGGCCAATGGAAGCGTCATGCGCAACAACCGCGCATACAGCCATCGTGTAAACGGAGAGACCTCATAATCTTGCAGTGAATTATGAACCGTCGAGATAATGACCGGCACACCGGCGACGTACCCTGCAATCCGTCCATAGAAGTTTGCCCTCGCTCCATGCGTTTGTAGGATAGTGACGCGCTCGTGTATCAGCAACCGCGCCAACCGCCAGAGGGCGAAAGGGTTAAACAGTGGGGCCAGATGGACAAGATGCGTCTCTACTCCTCTCTCTTTCATGCGCTCGATGAATGGACCAGGCTCTGGACAGATCAGGATCGGCCGATACCGAGTGCGGTCGAGTCGGTCACACAGCAACTCCAGATACCGTTCACCCCCTCCATAACCCGATGACCCGGCCAGTTCTGCAACGACGGCAGGCATCATGGCTTTCTCCCCACGACCAACAAGCTCCCGCGTAAATGGGGAAACAGGTAGAAGGGCACCTTCACCCAGTCGACGGCGCTCTGGCGAGTGGACTGCCGACAATCCTGTGTGTCTTCGCCAAGAAAAAAATTCGCCTGCGCGATCTCGAATCCCACATGTCGTAGCATCTCTGCTAGCTCGTGCATCGCATACTCTCTCGCATGCGGTCGCCATTCGTCGTTCGGATCGTTGTAGCCGGGAGGGGCCAGACGATCGTTGGGCGATCGTCCGATCAACAGCTTAAAGACATTGCCGATACGAGTCACATTGGGTGTGGTGATGACAAGATGACCGCCGGACTTCAAAATTCTGTAGGCTTCCGTCATCAGATGAAAGGGTGAGGTGAGATGTTCAACGATCTCCAATGCAAAGACGAGTTGTACCGAACGATCGGGGAGCGGAACTGTTTCCTGGTATCCTTTGGATGTAAATTGCTGCCCTGCTGGATCGAGATTGACGGTAAGGATCTCCACACCGGCATCCTGCCTCATGAACTGTACGAACTCTGGACTGGCCATCAGCCCGGCGCCGAACAGACGCGCCGCTTTCGTCGGCTGAATTTCACGCAAGAGGCGCAACAGGCTCCCTGGGAATGGCCCGAAATCTACAATCGTGTGCGGCTCATCGGACAACCACCTCAATCCGCTCCGAAGCGCAACATGGAGCCGATCGCGACATTTCAACACATGATTCATTGGCTTCGTGAAGCGAGGGTCTTGCGCTCCAAACGTGTCGTACTGCGAAGGTCGATAGGTTCGCACCAGACGATTGAACTGGCTTCCGGTTAGATCGTAACTCATCTGATTCATAGCCTTATGGGAAGATGTTGTCGGCGACGCAACGACGCCATCGGGAGACGAACCTGCGCCAAAACCGCGACGGCCAGAACGATAAGGCACGGTAACACAGGCAACGCATACCGGCCAGCTTCAACTGTGAATGGGATGTACCCCAACATCAAACCGAGCGGAAATATATACAGCGGTACCAGGGCTCGCCAACGCGCATGGTGAAACCACGCGCTCCAGAGAGCCAGCAGGGCTAAACCAGGAACCAGCAGCCATCGTTTTCCCGCACTGTAGCCGGCCACAAACCAGCCTCGATCTAGAGCGTCATTCATGAGCCCGCGCATGAATCCCTCTTCGGAACCTACGAGGTAAAATTGATTTCCAATCCAGAAATCGAACATCCGCGTCACGGACAGCCAGATATATCGCGTCGGTTGCTCTGTGATACGCTCCCATCCCTTCACGCGCAGAAGCTGATCGGTTGATACCTCGTACATCGCATGGGCATAGGGCAAGGGTGTGATTCCTGCGGTTTCCCAAATCTTCGACTCGGTCTCGTACGGCATGGGCCAACTCCCCCGCGAGAGGGGGTCGCTCCCCATCCAGAGTCCGGCGCCGACTCCTGCAGAAATGGGTATCACCGTATCGAATGTCAGATAGTTCCGTATCGTCCAGGGTGCGACGATCAGCAGACAAGCCAGCAGATAGAAGGCTGCGAAGCGAGTCTTGACTCCGATGGTCTCCTTTCCCCAATAGACCGATGCGACGACACAGAGGCCGAGCAACATCGCGGCCGGCTTACAGAGCATGGTCAATCCGGCAAGCACACCCGCAATGGCAAACGTATACGGCCGCCGAGAATTCATACACGAGACTGTCGCCCACAACCAGGCAGTCATCAGCAGCGTCAAGAGACTTTCACTCCTGATCCTCGGATCGTATGTCCAATAGGCTGGATATAGGAACAACACCGACGCTGCGACTGCGCCAGTCCAGGAACCGAAGAGTCTCATTCCTACTCGATAGAGACAGAGGCTTGCTCCGATATCACAGGCCACATGCAGATAGGGAACCCATTCGGGCCGGTGACCGACCACGAGATAAAACGCCCCCAGGAACAGAGGATACAGGGGACCGACGTGCGCCGACGGTGTCGTGCCGTCCAGAGTAAAGGCTCCCAGCGACGCCAGATTCCACGCGACGGCGTCAAACAGATCGTCGATGGCATACCCATGCCGTGCTGTATGCAGAATCGTCCATGCTCGCGCCAGTAATCCAACCACACCGGTCACGATCAACAATGCAATGGGAGACCATCGTCTCTCCACATTCGTTTCGCCGATCTGTCTCATTTCATGCAAATCCCTATGAGATTCGTGTCGCCAGCGACACCTTCTTCATATTCAACGTCCTGAGGAGTAATGGCTTCCAATGTAGGACCCCCTTGAAGCCGACTGACTACACTGCCAAGCCAATGCCGAATCGGCCTCGGTATAAGGTTCCGAATGCCTCCTGGATCATATCGCCGAACAGAATCCATCGACCGCTCTGCCGCTTTTAATCGAGATCCTTGGCGGCGGCCGAACCAGCGGATACTCGAAAAGTATGGGGACAGAATGTCACGAAACTCCTCATGGCTATACTCCCGCACGTGATAGGGATCTTCTGGCTTGTATGCCACGCCCTTCCCGTGCGGCGTAAAGATGACCAGCATGCCGGAATTGCGCAAGACGCGCGCGACCTCCGCCACGAACCGGTGATCGTCCACGATATGTTCGATCGTATCCTGTGACAGAATACAGTCGAACGAATCGTCACGAAAACCGAGCGCGCAGCCATCCATCGCCAAAAACGACGCGCCGGAATGACCGTAGCGGGCACGGTTGCGGGCAACGATGTGAGGGGCACAATCCACTCCGACGACTCGACCGGCCTTGCCACTCAAATACTCGGACCCGTAGCCGGTCCCGCAGGCAAGATCGAGCACGTGCAATCGTTCGAGTTCTGGAACTTGCTCGGCTGCCCACACATAGCCAGACAAGTTCACAATATGTTGCGTGTCGGTCGGATAGGCTTCTCGTCGTTCCATGAGATCAACCTGCTCCTACCCTTGCGGTCCTGATGTATAGATATGCACCTGTTCAAGCAACTGAGGCCCACCCCACAATCGACGGACAGTGGTCAGACAGCTCTCTACCCGCTGACGCCGCGACGCCGGCGCATACCCTATCGACTGCATCAAGCGCCATCCTGCGCCGCCTGCAATCCACCCTTTCATGAGCCAGCGCTTGACGGGAGAAAAATGTTTCTCGATATACCGTATCCGGCTCAACTCCCATACGAGCTGTAGACGTTCACGATCGTGCCCGCTGCTGCGGCCGATGAGATGGACAATACCGGCTTCGGCCATATGCCGCACACGAAGCCCCTGTTGACGCAGACGCCGGCACAGATCGACATCTTCAAAATACATAAAGAACTCTTCGTCCAGTCCTCCTAATTGTTGCAGTACTGTTCGCCGAATCATCAGACAGGCCCCGTTCGCCCAATCGACATCTTGGGATCGCGTGCAATCGACCGTGTGTGCCGCCGCAGCCGCCGCCTGCATGGCCGGGGCCATCCGTTGAAACAACGCCGAGTAAAAGAGGTGATCACGAATGGAGGGAAACGGAAAGCAGGTGTGAGTCAGATCCCCATCTCCCGTCCATTGCCGGCAACTGACCGCCCCAACGTCACGATGATCGTCCAAATACGCCGCCATGATTGCGAAGGCCTGATCCTTGACGATCGTGTCGCTGTTGAGCAACAACACGTGTCGACCACGGCTCACAATCAAGCCCTGATTGACCGCTTTCGCGAATCCACGATTATCCGAGTTCGCAATAATGGTCGCAACAACATGCGCTTCCTTCAGCGCGCTGACCGTCCCGTCCTTCGAATTATTGTCGACGACAATCACTTCGAACGTGATCGCCGTCGTGTGCGCATAAACAGAACGAAGACAATCGAGGAGGGCCTCTTTCGTGTTGTAACTGACAATGATAATCGAGAGATCGATCATTGAATTGCCTATGAGCCTATGCCGGTGATCATCTCTCAGCGATGCTCCCAGAGGACTTTCAAGCGAGGAACCTCCACCAGCCAGAGGTAGTAGCTGTACAGGCCCAATCCTCCCAGGCAGGCTGAGGCCAGAACCCAAGAGAGAGACAGAGACGAACCTGTATCCGATAGTAGAAGAATCATCACGGCAAGGAGCCCTGCAAGGAGACAGGCTCTTCCGGTAGGCCATAGTATCGAGCTCACCACTGGTCCTAGAAGTTCTCGAGTTCCGATCCCTTGCAGGAACACTCCTACGATGTAACTGGAGACCAGCGCGGCGGCCGCGCCCGTCAGGCCGAAACCCATAGTCAGGGGCACAATCGCCACGGCGTAAAAAAGAAACTGCCCTCTCCAACTCTTCATCTGAAGATCAGGCCGATTGACCCCGTAATGCAAGGCGGTCATCACGCTCGAGTACCCGGCAAGAACGGCATAGACACAAAGCACCCTCAGTGGCTCGACGATCACAAGCCATTGTGGGCCGAATGCCAATGGCACAATGATCGGAGCGAGCACTGCCACACCCGTCGCCAGCGGAATGAACATGAATCCTACCAGCCCCATTTGCAGTTCGAACACGCGGGCTATTCCCTGTCTATCCTCTTGCAGCAAGGCATAGGTGGGCATACTGATCTGATGGATCAACACCGTGGCTCTGACACCCAGCAGCAGCGGGATCGACAGAGCGATTTGATAGAGGCCCAATGAATCCTGTCCGAGGATACGCCCAATGATCAGTTCGCCCCCACTCATGACGCCGAAGATACAGAGTGTCGTCACGTTCAAATGTTTTCCGTAGCGCAAAAAATAATCGCGCGCTGGGCGATGGAGAGACAGGCATGGCCGGAATGGGGCTACCCAGAACGACAGGAGGCTGCCTACGCACATTCCAAGCAACTGTCCAAGCAAGAGCGCCCACACGTTCCGGAGCCATAACGCGAGCGCGACGATGGCTCCGGCTTCAATCACGCGTCGGACGAGATCCATCGTGACACGCAGCCGCAAATCCAGCTTCTTCAATACGAGCGCCATCGCGGGACTTTGGAGTCCATGCAGCACGAGCAACCACGCATGCACCCTCAACAACGACGCCAATTGAGGCATCTGCATGGCCTGCCCGATCATGTCGGCTCCTGCAAAGAGACAGGCTGCCATGACGACACCGCGCACAATCGCGACAGTCCATGCGACAGCCAAATCCTTCTGGCCGACCTCAGCCTTCGCAATCAACGCCGATTCAAGACCTAGTTCACTGATGGTCATGAACGCCAACACGATGGTCGCCGATGCAGCCATAACGCCAAAATCGGCCGGGGTCAACAGACGCGCCACCACCATGAGCTGAATCGCCGCGAGCACTTTGTCCAACACAAATCCTGTCCCGGCCCATCCACCTGCCTGGAGAACCCGATGGCGCAGGCGCAGAATAGCCGGCTCATCCATGCCTTGCTCTACTTGAGGCTCCATTACAGCCGTCTTGCCGCTGGTCGTCATGCTGCTCGCCTTGTCGCGGCACAGGCCGCAAGACACACCTGTTCTAACTCTTGAGCGCGGGCTCTCCAGGTATGAGACTGAAGCACTGCCTTACGCCCCCGTTCACTCATCTTTCCTCGCTCATTAGGGTCTTCAAGTAGATGGACTAACTGGCGGGCTAAGTCCTCTGCATCGTCAGGTTCTGTGACGAGTCCGCACTGAATGGCCGCCACCGTTTCTCCATAGCCAGGCCCGACTGTCGTCACCACAGGACGCCCACAGGACAAATATTCCCACAATTTCATGGAATCGCCCGGGTAGGATCGCGTCTGACGATGCAACACGACACAGACATCGCATGCGGCAATCCACAACGGCACCTGACTATACTCGGCCCGCCCAACGAATCGGACGATATCTGCTAGACCTCGCTTCTGAACCAACTCCTCAAGCGCTGGTCTTGTTTGACCGTCTCCCACCAGCAAGAATGTGGCGGCTGGAACCTTGTCCCGCACAAAGGCCACCGCTTCGATCAACGTCTCCAACCCATGCCAAGGGAAAAATCCTCCGACAAACCCGATATACGGCCCACTGGCAGGAAGTCCGAGGACAGCCCTGGCAGTATCATGCGTTTGAGGATGAAAGCGATCCCCATCAACCCCATTACGAATCACATAACATCGCTCTGAGGGAATTTCCCAAGCCTGCTGCATCTGCGCCACGATCTCGCCACAAATACTCACCACCGCCTGCACACGGCGCGCAGTAGTTTTCAATGCGATGCGAAGCGCCCATCGCACGAGCGGAAATCGCCAAACCCCTTGAACCTCCTCCTCCGGCAAACCATTGACAAAGAGCACGCTTGCGCAGGGATGACCTGATAAGGCGAGTAGCGGCCCTATCTGTCCCGGGGAATCGAACCAAAGTAATACGTCCGGCCGCCAGGCTGCCAACTCCTGCCGCAAGACAGACCATGACGCAATAAGAAAGGAAAGAGGCCGAAGACCGGCCACCCGCCAGACAGAAATAGGGCGAAATGGCAGTGAGGCGAACTCCTGCGGGAGCGCGTGACCGTACGCAGGTCGCGGACCTACAATTCTAATGGTATGACTATCTAGAGAAAGAGCCTTGGCAAACTCCAACACCTGTCGGGCTCCGCCTGCCGCAATACTCAGGTCTTCATCACAAAATACGAGAATACGCATGGCGGATTGGAGCCTGCTCTACAGCAAGCCATTCTTTTAAGTGATTGGTGAGATGGGTCCAGCTAAACCCTTGCTCAACAAAATGCCGGCCTCGATCTGCCATTCGAGATTGTCGATCCCTGTCGTTCAGCAAAACCATGACCGCCTCAGCTAGCGCGATGTGGTCATCAGGTGGAACCAGCGCAACCCCGGTCTCTTGAATAAACGTGGCGGAGACAGAGGGAATCGCGCTGGCAACCACGGGCCTCCCGCAGGCAAGATAATCGAAAATTTTGACCGGAGATGTTTCCCCACGATCTTCACGAAACGGGGCCACACAAACCGTCGTCGCGCCGATCCATGTCGGAACCTCTTGATAGGGTATCCTGCCCACCCAGGTAATACAGGAATTCAGCGCCAGTCGATCCGCCTGCTGCTTCAGCTCGGAAACAGTTTCCCCATCACCGACGAGAAGAAGGTGCACGGATGGTAGAGTCCGTCTAATGATGACCATGGCATCTAACAGACACGGCAATCCCTGATACCGATAGAAACTTCCGACAAAACCAATATAGTCTCGGTCTGGAGTCAGCCCGACTCGACGACGACAGGCTTCGGCCTTCTGAGGAACAAATACACTCGTATCCGTTCCGCTTGGCAGGACCGCCACTCGCTCAGGAGCGACCCGATATCGGTCGACGACTAGATCGCGCAACCCATCGGTGAGGACAACCACTCGATCGCAGCGACTGAGGGCAAAGGACGCCAACCAGTGTTTGAGTCTCCTCTTGAATGTGCGGTCGGCCTCCGACCAATCAGGCACAGGCTCCCCGTTTACTTCACAAACACACCTCGCTCCAAGGAGCCTCGCCAGCAGCAACGGGTGTGGGCTGTCCATCCATCGGTAATACACGATGTCCGGTTTCAACCTCCAGGCCCGTATCAGGCCGGCAATACAGGAGAGAATCGCGTAGGAAATCGGACGCAAGACTGGCCAGGAAAGGAGAGGAATCGGCACAGTCGAAAACCCTCGCTGAAGCAGCGCGGAGCGATAGCGTGGAGGGAAGACGGTTACACTGTCGCCTTGTTCGGCAAGTTGGCGCGCCAACGCCCACAGGCGGACGATCCCTACAGGATCCGATGGAGCATCCGGTTCATACCAATAGCTCAAGATGAACCACCTCATACGAGCGCTCGCTGAGGGGGAGGATCCTTCTCCTGCGACATGAGGCGCGGCAAGATCATGACGAGGCCTGCGCACAGCCAGAAGGGCTCCATAATCCGAATGATAATGAAAGTGTTGGCTCCGATACCGTGCGCGAGCATGGCCACCATGCCGAGCAGTAATCCATGGGCCAACCCCTTACAAAATGGGTCCTGTTCTTTCAGAAAGGTCTCACGCGCTCGACGCCACAAACGCACGATCAAAAAGATAAATGCCACCAAGCCGGCAAGACCTGTTTCACCCAAAATCTTGACATATTGGGCATCCGCCCATGCGTAGCCTGTCACCCCGCGGCCGAGCACAGGATTGTGGAGCCAGTCCTTCAACACATACTGCCAGGAACGTAATCGCTCCGTCGTAGAGAGGTCCAGCCCAACCTTCCCCACTGTGATCTCGCCGCCATACTGACGTCCGAAGAACGTCTCATTGACACGATTCTTGACATTGTCAGGCACGACAAAAGGAAGCGTTATCGCGAGCAAGAGTATAATCGCAAGCATCCCAGGGCGTCGCCATTGAGTCGCCGCCACCGCTACGATCAAGACACCGGCGGCCAAGTAGGAGGAGCGTGAGAGGGTCGCCATGAGCGCGAGACTGATGAATCCCATGAGAAGGACGAGCACGACACGGATCGATACGGACTTCAAATGGAGGAAGAGGCCCATGACGATCGCCATAATAAAGACCAGATACCCACCGAGCGTATTCGGTTCGCCGCTTTCTCCTTCAAACGGCGCGCTCGCCCGTTGCCCGGTCGGAATCTGCGCGATCGCATACAGGCTGATCACGAAGCAAATGGCCAGTAACGCCGTAACCAAACTGACGACCTGGCGTTTGGTTGATACGTGATTGACGACCATAAAGAAGACAAAAAAGTACTCGAAGTATTTCAAGATAAAAAAGAAACCTGTCAGCGGACGCACGCGACCGGCGATGATACCGATCAGCGTCGCGAGCACGCACACCAGCATGTAGTAGATAATGGGCCGATTGATCGGGGTCTCACGAATGAGCGCCAGATCGCGATAGATGATGGTCTTGACCAGCCAACTGAATCCGATGATCACGAGCAGGAGATCGTCCACACGAAACGAAAGATCTCGCGCCCCGACGCCTCGTCCCTCTACGCGCCCAACCGCGATCTCCGGCGAGAGCAGCATGGAAAAAATCAGCAGAAACAGCGAGGCAGGAACCGAGGTGAAGGCCACCAATACAATGAGAAAACCGAAGACGACCTGCATACCGATCGTCGGGGTCGTCAGCGTGAGGCCGAGCGCCAGCACGGCAGCTAACACCGACACGATGACGGCATCTTGCGGTTTCACCATCAACGCATGCATGGGATATCGACTCCTACTGCCGGCGTCAGCGATATTCGTAGCGATAGACACCGTAGTCCGTCGCAATTTCGGATTTCACGTTCGTCAAGACAATGCCCATCACATTCGCTTGAGCATGGTCGAGGAGGAACTTGGCCCGTTTGAGGGCATTCCGACCGATTCGCCCGACCTGGTAGACCAAAATCGTCCCGTCGACGCGTGAACTAAATGCAACCGCGTCCGTGACCGGGAGGATGGGAGGGGTGTCGAACAGTACGAGATCGTACTCCTCGTTCATTTCATTCACGAGTGTCTTGATCTTGTTCATGTTGAGAAACTCGTTCGGATTGCCGACTTCCGCCCCACTGGTCAAAATATGCAAATTATCCAACCCCGGCGTGCTCATCACCCGATCTGCCCCCATTGGCCCGAGCATCAGATCCGTAGCGGATCGCACGTGATTGCGCCAGGGAGTAGAGCCCACCAAGGCATCCGACAAACCGGGAACCCGCTCAAGACCCAAGCGCTGATGCACGATCGGTCGCCGAAGGTCTGCATCGACGAGCAAGACTCGTTGTCCCTCCTGAGCGAGCGTGATCGCCAAATTGGTGACACAGGTGCTCTTGCCTTCTCCAAGGCCCGCGCTGGTAAACAAGATGGATTTGACTTTCCGATCCATGCTGGCGAATTGAATATTGGTCCGCAGGGAACGGAGACTCTCTGACAAGATAGACTTTGGGTCGATCAAGCAAATGAGCTTCGAGAAGTTTTCCACTGTCGACGCGGAGGCATGGGCGGGAAGCGCCGCGCGAGCGGCTTGCTCCATTTCTTTACCGTCGAACTGCGGGATGACGCCGAGGACCGGCACTTTGAGAAACTCTTCGATCCCTTCAATCGTGCCGATCGACGTATCGAACGATTCACGCGCAAAGGCGATGACGATCCCAAGAAAGACCCCCATGAGAGAACCCACCATGAGGTTCAGTCCTGTGTTAGGCGCATTTATCGGCGCGCCTGGGACGATGGCCGGAGCCACGATCGTCACCTCTTCGATCCGTTCTGCGCTTTTGATTTGCAGCTCTTGATGCTTAGCCTTCAGTGTCGCCAATAAATCGGCGTTGACCTTTACATCACGCTCAAGGCGACTCATCTGAATCGCCGCTCGTGGAAACTGCAAGTAGCGGCCTCGATAGCGATCGCGCTGATCCATGAGTGTAGCTTCCCGATCCTGCATCGTCTTCAACTTGGCCCGGAGTTCAAGAACCATCTCGGCCCTGACATTGTCGATCTTCTTCTGCTGCTCTTGAACTTGTGGATGGTCCTTCGTGTAGTTGATTTCGAGGGTATTTCGCTCCTGAATGAGATCGAGGAGTCGCTGGTTAAGAATCGTGAGCAGCGCGTTCTGCTCCTCCGTAAAGATCCGACCGGTTTGGTTTCCAAGCACCGCTTCGGTACGATTGAGGACGGCGATCTGCCGTTCCCCCTCCGCCCGCTTTCGCATCACTTCATTATGCTGTTCTTCCAGTTTGGTGAATGTCTCCAGTGCGGCCCGCGCCTCATCGGTCAAAAACACCTGCCCTTCCCGTTCTCGAAAAACCCTCAGCGCTTCCTCCGCGTCGTTCAATTGTTTTTCAAGCCCGGCCAACTGTTCCTCGACAAACCGCCTCGACTCCATCACGAGACGGTTTCTAGTCATGATGTTTTCCAAGCGATAGGCGTTGGCCACTGAGTTAGCTGTCTTCTCCGCCATCTCCGGTTCATCGGAGGTCGCTGTAATACGAATGATATTCGTATCGCCTTCCCGCTGCGTCGCGATTTCCTGGCCGAGGTTATAGACCGTATTGAGATAGTCCGCCGAACGCTTCATGTCTGGCGAAGCATCTGCAGGCACACGTTCTAATTCGATCGCAACACGCTCCATGACGGGAAACCCGCGGATAAACTCGGTTTGTGAATTGAGATCGTTGGCGTTAGAGAACGACATGCTCTCGATTAACTGTTGAGCCACAGTACTCGTTCGGTCGAACTTTACCCGCGCCGACGCTTCATAGAGCGGGCTCGGCTTGAACATTTCAGAAAACAAAAATGTGAATACCACGACCAGCCCTGCTGCCAACAGAATCAGATACTTCCGTTTTTTAATGATCAGCCAGTAGTCGATGACGTTGAGTTCATACTGGGCCATACGTCAGGATCCTTTTCTTGTCATGACGGAGACGATTATTTTCCCGTCAAAGCATTAAGAAGGAACACGGGGTAGAACGGAGCGACCCCGGCCGTAATGATCGGCATGATCTTTTTAGCCGCTTCGCCGGCATCGCCGAGATGTTCACGAGGCACGAAGACGACGTCATTTTCTTCCAGCGACACGTTCCTGGTCATGTCGCCGTAGGTAAACGCGCGCGCGAGATCGGCCATCAGAATGTGCGGCTTTGCGAGATCACCGCCTCGAATAACCCGCACTTCTTCCATCAACGCTGTTTCCTGGTACATGTCGGCTACGGCAAGGGCTTGCAGCACCGTCATATTTCTCGACATGGGCACCATCCCCGGTTTCTTGACATCTCCAAAAACGAAGACCCGCTTGATCTTCAAGACCTTCTTCTTCAACAGGACCTGTACGCGCGGATCACGCATAAAGGGCACGGCAGCTTCCTGCACACGGGTTTCCGCCACAGCTGCGGTGACACCTCCGACATCTACCTCCATAAACCCGATAGAAACCTTTCCATTCTCCCGCACGACGCTGGCGAACTTTTCTTCGCCGGCCCCGCGACGAATCACCACCTCGAGCGTATCGCCCGTTTCGATAGGTGTTTCCGAGGTTGGAACTGTTTCATCGGCATAGACGTCTCCCTTCGGCAACGGTGGGACCGTCACCCCAGAAGGGCTGACTGCTGACGGTGGCAAAGAGGAGTTGGCTGGGTTATGGCACCCGATCAACACTGCCGCGAGAATCGCACCAGCACCCAGAAGACCGACAAGATGTAGGGATACTTGCTGTCGCACGGTCTTATCTCCTCATCTTCTATAATCGCAAATCAACTGACAGGCACCACTTCCACAATGTGCAGGGAAGTCTCAGCGCGCAAATCTACCTTCTTCGACACCGCTATATGACCTGCTTGCAAGACTTGTAAGATCGGACGCAACGGGTACTGTCGATTCAATTGAAACACGACTCCAGTTTCGCCGGTATTCAGACGAACGGTAGTGCCTAACGGATAAATCGAAAGCTGGTCAATCAACGCCTTCAAAAGATGATGGGGAAACATCGTCTTCCCGCTGACGAGGAGGGAACGGATCGCCTGATGAGCCGATAGTCCGCGTCGATAGGGCCGTGAGTTCATCATGGCCTCAAAGACATCTGCAAGCCCGATGACAAGAGCCATCTCATCGATCTGATCGCCAACCAACCGGTTAGGATAGCCAGTTCCATCCCATCGCTCATGCTCTTGCAGAATCACCCTCCCCACCCAGGGGTAGGCTGCTTCGATATCCTTGAGTACACGAACTCCATGCTGTGGATGCTCCCGCATGTTTCGGAGTTCTCCATCGGTCAATGTCCCAGCCTTGTAAACCAGCGCATCCGGCAACGTGAACATGCCGAGATCGTGCAGCAAGCCCGCCAAGGCAACTTGCTCACGTTGCGCCGACTCGTATCGAAGGGCTTCCGCGATCTTCACACTTACGATCGCGACGTTCACAGCGTTGTTGACAAGATAGTCTCCCACGCCACGCTGCAAGACCGTCTGAATCAACGTGTCATTGACTCCAAGAGAGGCAACAATGCCGGATGCAACCAGGACCAATTCATCGACTGCCCAAGACTGCTTCGCCTGAACTGCGTGCTTGATCCCATGAAGCTCATGGCTCGCACGTTGATACCAATCGATTTCAGGAGTAGACGCTGAAGGCACATAAGAAGATGGAAAAGGCAGGTCGGTCGGCTCCCTAGAGCTGTCAGAGTTACCCTCAGTAGGACTCACAGCTTCCTGACTTGACTGTCCTCTAATGAGATCGGTTAAACGCGTCACAGTCCCCCTCAACTCCCTGTCATGGCCAGGCGTATCATAAGGCAGCTACCGGCTATTCACTCGTTTCCCAATTGGAAAGGGTGTGGTGGGTTTCTCCTCCATCTTGGCAAACTCCCGTTCCAACACCGCCCGAATGAAGCCGCTGGTTGTATACCCCTGCTGTTTCAGGTTATCGAGCTGAGTTTTGAGATTGACGGGTAACTGAATCACGATCCGTACAAGATTTGGCATACCCTGGCTCCCTTAAAAATGGACAGACCTATATCAAGCCAGCACAAACGAGTGCACATGCTATGCCTTGCTAGCACGCGATGAACAATGAATAAATTTGAGGCCTTATGTTGTAGGGTCTTCTCTGTCGCTGGAAGAAGGGCCGAAAATTGCCTTGCCGAGACATGAACTGTACACGTACGCTTGTGAGTCGATTATCTGTATGCCGGGAGCCTTAACCCTGTAGTCAAGGCCCACGCTATAACAGTCAAGCAACGGTCAATGGGGATCGCGCCATTGTTTCCAAACTCGAGCCCAGTTTGCCTGTTCACAGGTCCAAAGGCATGAAGTACTGTTCGTCAGTTGCCACGACAACTCTCGCGCTCGATGCACATGCAGCGTCTCGCCGGAGGCTCTTCCGGTAAACCACACTCCTCCATCACGATCAGTTCGGAACACCGCGCTGCCTTCAAACCCGTACGCTTCTAGAACGGTCTCAGCCGGATGTCTGTATCGGTTATGGCGGCCTGCAGAAAATACGGCATACTGGGGATGTATCGATGCCAACCAGTCACGGTTCAATGAGCTCGCTGCCCCGTGATGAGGCACCTTCACGACTTCGGCTGTGCTGTGAAACGGTGAGCTGGTCATCCTCGACAAGCCATCGTGCTCGACATCCGCGGCAAAGAGTATCGTATGATGACCACAGGTCAAACGTGTGACGACTGAACGATTATTCAGCATGCGCCCGCTGACACGATTCTCAGGAAGCCCCAGGTCGTGTTGTTCGTGAGCTGATGGGTTGAGCACGACGAGTCGGCAGGGACCGGACGATAGAATCTCTTGTCCTTCTCTTGCTACCCCTTCTCGTAGTCCTCGATAAGCTAATGAGTCTTGTAGGCGTTGATAGAATGGCTCCTTACGAGTCTCTCCTGATCCCCAATAGTGCTTGACCATGAAGTGGCGGAGCACCCAAGCCAGACCTCCGACATGATCGAGTTGGGGATGTGTGCCGATCATTTGGTCGATCGTGCGGATTCCCCTGTTCCAGAGAAACGGACCCACCACCGCACGGCCCATATCGAATCGCTCATAGGTCGCTCCTCCGTCGATCAACACCACCTGTCCATCAGGTAGCTCAATAACCGCACTATCGCCTTGCCCGACGTCGAGGAACGTAACTCGAAAGCGATCCCCATCAAGAAATACCCGTGGAGACCAAGCCCACCATAATACGACCATCAACAATCCAGCGCCTGCCGCCCACTGAACCACCCTGCGACCCATTCGCCGCCACAACAGTCCGAGGCAGCAATAAAACAGCGCCATGGCAAAGGCCGATGGAGCTGCCACATGCCACTCTCCTCCTGGAAGCATCGACACCAAGCGGACCGCTGCCACAAAGTGCTCAAGTAACCACTGATTCAGGGAAGCCAGCGGTAACACGGATCCCCCTGCGACAATCTGAGAAATCCCAGCAATGAGTCCGATCGGAACCAGAAACACTCCCATCACCGGAACTGCCACCACATTGGTAAAAAGCCCGAGCCATGGCAATTGATTGAAGTAGTATGCAACAAGGGGAAGAGTGGCCATGGTGACAACCCCGCTCATGACCACAGAGTCTCTTCCCCATCGAACACAAGACCTCAGGAACGATGGTGGACGCAGCTGTTCTTCTGCTTCAGTCTCGGTCGACCAAGAGAGCCATCCGGCAATGGCCAATACAGACAGAAAGGAGAGCTGAAAGGAGATATCGAACAGTGCCTGAGGATCGTGCAGCAAAATTCCCACTGCGGCTGCGGAGAGCGCATGAAACAAACGGCGCTCCTGGCCGAGCCAGACGGCGATCAGCCCCACCGTCACCATCAGCAACGACCGCATCGTCGCCAGTTCCGCCCCAGCTAGGCAAGCATAGCTTGCGACAGGAACAAACGTACAGAGGACGGCAATGCGAGTCGGCGTGATTCTCCTCGACAGGGCAAGAAGCCAATCGGAGGGCAACCGTCGCATCGTCCATCTGACGGCTACGAAGATGACGAGCGCGACAAGGCCCAAGTGACTCCCTGAAATAGAAAGAAGATGGACCGTCCCGGTCACCATGAACTGATCTCGAAGATCTGGATCAAAATACCCTCGATCCCCAATGATAATCCCCAAATAGAGCCCCAGTGCCGGCTGAGAAAGGGTGTTGCGCGCTGCGCTACGAATGTCGCTCCTCCAACGATCGAATTGATTCCAGATAGCCCACCACGCATGCACATTCCCTGACTCGATAAATTGCACCGCATCAGATCCAGTCACCGTCGCGATCATATCGATCCCTTGCCGCTCAAGATAGGAGGCATAGTCGAATCCACCGGGGTTCAAGGATCCACTAGGACGTCGCAATGGAGCCCGAAAGCCAACCCGATCGCCTTGGAAAAGTATTCGTTCTGGCATACGCCAGGTCAATCGGACATGTGTGTATGCTTCCAACCCATCGATTGGACCATCCATCCTGACAGTCATGACCAATTGGTCTGGCGTCAGTTGCACAGGAGCCACGATACGGCCAGTCATCTCGGCATCGGGCGAGTGCTCGGCCATGGGACCATGAGCGAATAGATTGACGACCACAGCCCAATAGATCACTCCCATGACGAATGCGCCGTAAAGCCACGTCGCCTTGCGGGCAGATAGCCAACTGAATCGCTCAAGGACAACAGCGGCTAATGCGACAAGAAGGAGCAGAAATGAGGATGACAGGGGAAAATAGGGAATCTGTGATCCGATGAGGAGCCCGGCAATGAAGGCTACGGTGAGGGGCGGCAGCATGAGCCTCCCTCAATGGAGGGCGACAACCTTAACTCAGATGCGTCTTTACGACGTCGGCAAGTCGATGGGCCACTTCACGAATCTGTTCATCGGACTCACCCTCGACCATCACGCGCAAAAGCGGTTCGGTCCCGGAGTACCGCACCAATACACGTCCGCTACCGTTGAGACGCTGTTCACTCTCATAAATTGCGCGTTGAAGTTCGGGAATTGTGTCAATGCGAGGCTTCTTCAACACATGCACATTGAGTAATACTTGTGGCACCGCCGTCATGGCTTTGGCTAACTCGGACAAGGGCTTCCCAGTGCGCTTCATTAGCGACAAAACTTGCAGCGCCGAAATCAAGCCATCCCCGGTCGTATTATGATCCAGGAAAATAAAATGACCTGACTGCTCGCCCCCAAAGTTATAGCCATCGGCCGACATTCGTTCGAGCAAATATCTATCCCCGACGGCCGTGCGCGCAAGCGCGATCCCCGCTTTCGTCATGGCTAACTCCAAGCCAAAGTTGCTCATCACGGTCCCCACGACCGTCTGCTTGGCCAATTGCCCATGTCGATGAAGATCCAGTGCCAGCATCGCCATAATATGATCGCCATCCACAACCTGTCCCTCTTCACAGACAAAAATCGCGCGATCGGCGTCCCCGTCCAGCGCCACTCCCAAATGAGCCCCCTGCTCGTGGACCGCCTTCTGCAGCAATTGAGGATGAACTGCGCCACAGCCGGCATTGATGTTCATCCCATCCGGCTTATTGGCAATCACTTCGACCGTCGCTCCGAGTTCGCGCAACACCGTCGGCGCAACTTTGTACGCGGCGCCATTGGCGCAATCGACCACAATCTTTACCCCCTGAAAATCAAGATCTTTGGGGAGAGAGCGCTTGACAAACTCGATATAACGCCCTTCGGCATCGTCGATTCGATAGGCTTTCCCGATCGCATCGGCCGTCGGTCTCAGATGGGCAATTTCATTCGAAACGATCAGCCTCTCAATACGAGCTTCCATTTCATCGGGTAACTTAAACCCGTCGTTGGAAAAGAACTTAATGCCGTTATCTTGGTAGGGATTGTGCGAAGCCGAGATCATCACCCCCGCATCGGCACGGAGACTTCTCGTCAAGAACGCAATTGCCGGCGTCGGCAATGGGCCGACCAGCAAGACATCGACGCCCATCGAGCAAATCCCGGAAGTCAATGCCGACTCCAACATATAGCCGGAGATGCGGGTGTCTTTTCCGATCACGATCTGATGGCGTCCAGCTCGGCGCATAAATAAATGCGCGGCGGCTCGCCCCAACTGCATGGCGATCTCACTGGTCATCGGATCGAGGTTGGCAACGCCGCGGACCCCATCGGTGCCGAATAGCTTACGCATGGTGCGCCTTCATAGATTCAACGGTCCGCCGACCAATCGCTGCTGCCACTTGAACCACATCCTTCATAGCCTTCACGTCGTGAACACGAATGATCCCAGCTCCACGATCCACTGCCATTGCCACCGCTGCGGCTGTCGCCCACTGCCGCTCTTGTACTGGACGACCTACGAGCTGCCCAAGGAATGCCTTTTGTGAGACGCCGACCAACAGGGGACATCCCAATTGCAAGAAACGGCTTAATCGGGCTATCAGCTCAAGGTTATGAGTCAGCAGCTTACCAAATCCAATACCTGGATCAAGAATGATTTGTCTTTGCACAATACCATGTGCAGTCGCAAAACGGATTCGTTCTTCGAAAAATTCCGAGACTTCTTCAACCACATCGTCGTAGCGTGGAACCTGCTGCATCGTGCGAGGGGTGCCTTGCATGTGCATCAGCACGATTCCAGCCTTCGATTGGGCGATCACATCGGCCATGGCAGGGTCTCCCTGCAAAGCCGTGACATCGTTTACCAGAGCCGCCCCTGCGTCAAGGGCTGCGCGTGCTACAGCAGCTTTCGAGCTATCGATCGAGATCGGCACAGTGACGGCTTTTGCCACAGCGGTCACGACGGGAATCGCACGACGCCGCTCTTCCGGCTCATCCACGACATCGGCGCCTGGACGCGTCGACTCTGCGCCGATATCTAACAGATCCGCCCCTTCTTCGACCAACTGAACGGCATGGTCCACAGCGGCTGACGCATCGAAGTAGCAGCCACCATCATAGAAGGAATCCGGCGTCACATTCACGACTCCCATTATTAACGGTCGATCTGGGAATTCGATCAGCCGGCCTTTGACCTGTCGTGTCAATGCCTTTAGTTCACTCACTACACAACAGCGCCTCCGTAACTTAGCCTAAGACAGCCGGCAATTCGTGGCTGTATAGCGCACACGCATAGTGCATACCCCGCGAGAAGGACTCCCTTTTCGCTTATTATCTATGAAATATATTGTCCCGGAACACCAATGCCCTGAAATGGCGTCCCGGGATCAGCGATACAGACTTAGGCAGGAACAGCTGGGGAAGTGGACTGCATGAGAATATTATCGATATCGGACCCGTCGAGCACCTCTTTTTCTAAGAGCGCTTCCGCCAAACGCTTCAGACTGACCATATTTTCCGTCAGCAGCCTCTTCGCCCGCTCATAGTTTTCCGTCACAAGTCGTTTGACTTCCTGGTCGATCTCCATAGCGATTTGATCGCTGAAGTCGCGCTGGCTCCCCATTTCTCTTCCAAGAAAAACTTGCTCGTTGTGTTTGCCAAACGTTAGGGGGCCCATCTTGTCGCTCATCCCCCATTCACACACCATCTTCCTCGCGAGATCTGTTGCGCGCTCTATATCGTTTCCCGCTCCGGTCGTCATCTCTTTCAAGACCAATTCTTCCGCCACACGCCCTCCCATAAGGATGGCAAGCTGGTTGAGCAAGTATCCTCTTGAATAGCCGTGCCGGTCATCGGTAGGTAGCTGCATCGTGACGCCCAATGCTCGACCACGAGGAATAATAGTCACTTTATGCACGGGATCCGTTCCAGGAAGCAGCTTGGCGATCAGCGTATGCCCGGCTTCATGGTACGCCGTCGTCTTTTTTTCCTCGTCGCTCAAGAACATACTCTTTCGCTCTGCCCCCATCAGCACCTTATCTTTAGCCATCTCAAAGTCGATGACTTCCACTTCTTTCTTATTGAGTCTCGCGGCCCAGAGCGCCGCTTCGTTCACCAAGTTTTCCAGGTCGGCGCCAGAAAATCCTGGCGTGCCTCGCGCGATCTTTTCCAACTCCACATTCGCTGCAATCGGAACTTTCTTTGTATGCACCTGGAGCACTTCAACGCGACCACGCATATCCGGTCGATTCACCACGACTTGCCGATCAAACCGCCCCGGTCTGAGCAAGGCAGGGTCGAGGACATCCGGCCGGTTAGTCGCAGCAACCAAGATCACACCTTCTGTCGTATCAAACCCATCCATCTCGACGAGCAATTGATTGAGCGTCTGTTCACGCTCATCGTGACCTCCACCCAATCCTGCTCCACGAAGCCGGCCCACGGCATCGATTTCGTCGATGAAGATAATGCAGGGAGCATGCTTTTTCCCCTGTTCGAAAAGATCGCGAACACGGGATGCTCCAACGCCGACAAACATCTCCACGAAATCCGATCCGCTGATACTGAAGAACGGCACACTGGCTTCGCCGGCAATGGCCTTGGCCAATAGCGTTTTCCCTGTGCCTGGAGGGCCAACGATCAACACGCCTTTGGGAATACGTCCACCGAGCTTTTGGAACTTGCGAGGATCTTTAAGAAACTCGATGATCTCAAGCACTTCATTCTTGGCTTCTTCAACACCGGCCACGTCGGCGAACATTACTTTTTTACGCTCTTCCGTGAGCAAACGAGCTTTGCTCTTACCGAACGACATAGCCTTGTTGCCACCCATCTGCATTTGGCGCATCAAAAAGAACCACAACCCCAGGAACAACACAAAAGGCCCCCAGGTTACGAGGAATGTAATGTACCACGGGCTCTCGTCCGGCGGCTTCGCCTCAATCTGCACACCCTTATCCCGTAATATTTGCACCAACTCAGGATATTCGACCGAGTAGGTTCGAATGTGGGTCTTGTCTTTGAGGATCGCGCTGATATGGCTCGATTTAATGATGACCCGTTCGATATCTCCCTTGTCGAGTTTTGCCATGAACTCACTAAAAATTACATCTTCTTCTGGCTCATGGTGCGGCACGCTGAACAGGTTGAACAGCAAAATCATGAAGAGGCCGACAACGACCCAAAAAAGTATGTTCTTTGTCCTGGAATTCATCCAGATCTCCTTGTGGATGGCATGCTTAAATAGTCAGACAACACACATGAACATGCTTGATGCTAACACATATGCATTCATACTGACAACCGATTGTATGGGGTCATGACATGTGAGACGGCGGGCCGTGGGCGGCATGATGCGCGAGAAATTCGG
>CXWL01001877.1_pt1 | contig 121708 bp, 183 predicted proteins | sample 590931 | NCBI WGS metagenome assembly CXWL01 (sample SAMEA3498368, study PRJEB10139) | groundwater metagenome | biome: water well; material: biofilm material | place: Germany | collected 2015-04-27 | reverse complement strand
GGGTGGCCTGCGGCGGTTCCCGCGCGGCGCGGACTACTCGGTGGGCAGCCACGTCGCGGCCAACGTCGAGCCGACGGGCGGCACCGACACGATCCCGAACGCCGGCGGCCTGACGCCGTTCAACGGCTCGTTCGGCGGCAACACGGGCTCGACCTCGATCAACCACACGCACGCGATCAGCTCCGACGGCGCGCACACGCACGACGCCGTCACGCAGGTCGGCCCCTCGACGCCTCCGCGCTACGCCTCGGACAATGGCGCTACGCCCAACATAGCCACGGCCTCGGCCGGCGCGCACTCGCACAGCGGCGCGACGGGCACCATGTCGTCCAACGACCCGCACTCGCACACCGTCTCGGGCAACTTCTCGGGCAACATCGACACGACCCACAACCACGGTGGGGAGAACCGGCCGGCCTTCCTGGAGGCGGCCTACATCATGCGCGTGCTGTAGCGCGCGAGACAGGCGGAAGCATGCGGTGGATGTGGCTGGTCGCGCTCCTGGCGGGTTGCGCCTGCGAGCGAGAGCACAGGTTCGTCGTCCCTCCTGCGACGTCCGAGCCCTGGGACCGTACCTTCCTCGTGGGCCTCGATCCCAACTCCGTCACGACGGCCGCCCTGGCGTCGCACGTGCGCGCGGCCCAGGCCAGCCACGACACCTACCAGGAGGTGCTCGGGCAGACGTGGCAGGCCACGAGGACGATCCCGGCGCCCGACTCGCCGGCCCAGGCCCTCCCCGCCCTGCCCGATCGCTACGGGAGCGGCGGGGACACGCTCCTGTTCACGGGCTTCTCCGTCGCGGCCTCGGCCTTCCACTACGGCGTGGGCCAGCCGGACGTGGAGAGCCAGCACGACCTGGAGCAGCGCCTCAAGCGCCAGCTCGGCGGCCTGCACCTGTTGACCAACTGCACGGGCACGCCCGGCGTCCTGGCGCGCTGCGCCGCGCCGGCGGCCGAGGCAGGGCGCTTCGCGAGCCGGCAGAGCGGCGACTTCACGGGGCGGAGCCCGGCCGGCCTGTTCGACCCCTGGGGCGCGCCCTACCCGGAGGTCATCTACTACACGCGCGCGACGAAGGACCAGCTCACGGGACTAGTTCTGGGCCTGGCTGCGACGCTCGAGTTCGGGTCCCCGTCCTTGCGCGACGCGGCCGCCCAGATCGGCGTGGACGTGTTCATGCATCTGGAGCGGCACGCCTGGAGGATCCGCGACCACGAGGGGAAGAACGACACGAGCGCCGACGATGTGGACGACATGCTCAAGGCGGCCGTGCTCGCGATGGCCTGGCGCGCCCACGTGCGCCTTGCGCGCCCGCGGGCCCCGGAGATCGAGGCGCTCTACCGCCAGGAGCTCGAGCAGTTCACGCAGCGCGCGTGGATCCTCTCCCAGGGGGACCGCTTCAACAACTTTCAGCAGTACTACGGCTTCTCGCTGCGCTCCGCGCGCGCCCTGACCATCTGGCTCCTCGACCCCGCGGCGCGGGAGGACATGGCGGCCTGGCACGCGGCGTTCGTGTGGCGCTTCACGCGCTTTCACTCGAACGCCTGGCACGCGGCGGTGCGGGCCGTCATGGTCGACGACCCGGACGCGCGCCTCCAGGCCGTGCTCGCGCTCAAGGACGCCTCGCTGCGGCCATCGCGGAACTTCTCATCCCCGTTCCACGGGCAGGAGGAGGGTCCGGGGTTCTTCTGCGCGGCCTTCAACGACACGGAGGCGTTCGTCGTATCCCCGCGCCTGCGCGAACCCGCGGGCTACTGGACGTGGCAGCACGCCCCTTGGTCCGTGGGGCATGGGCCGCCCGACCACCAGGGCCCGCAGGAGGTCTCGGGCCTGGACCTGGTCCTGCCCTACTGGCTCCTGCGCGTGCGGGGTGGCATCCCGTGACGGCCATTCGCTGGCGGGATGTGGACGCTGCTCTGCGGTGGCGCCTGCGCCAGGGGACCCTGCTCAACGGCTGCGGGGCGAAGGGGCACTGGCTCGACCCGCCGGACTGGCTGTTCACGGCCTCGTGCGATCACCACGACTTCAATTACCTCCTGGGCGGAACGGAGGCCGATCGCGCGAAGGCCGACGGGCAGTTCTACTCGGCCATGCTCGAGGACGCGGCGAAGGCCCCCTGGTGGAAGCGCGCCTGGTACCGCGCGATGGCCTGGACCTACTACCGCGCCGTGCGCCGCTGGGGCGCGAAGTTCTTCCACCCCGCGGCGGAGCCCAGGTCCCGCGAAGACCTGGAGGCCCTGCTGCGAGATGCTGGCGTGTGACGTGCGCTAGGATGCCCTGCGATGACCGACTCGCCCCCGGCCCCGCCGCCTTCCCTCCTGCACCCTGACATTCCTGCCCTGCGCCTCTACCGCGGCGCCCTGTCGCTGGCCGACTGCCAGGACATCACGACCCGGTTCGAGCTGGATCCGCGGAAGGCGCCCGGACGCGCCGGGATCTACGGCACGGTGATGCCCCAGAAGCGGACGATCGACTTGCAGATCAGCGGGGACGACCCGACCTGGAAGGATGCGGACGACAAGATCGCGAGCGTCATCACGAAAACGATGCGCGCCTACATGGCGGACGTGCCTTGCTTCCGCGTGACGTTCATCAACGGCCTGACGCATCCCGACACGGGCTACCAGTTACAGCGTTACCTGCCGAATGGCCGCGATGGCTTCGACTGGCACGCGGATGCCGTGCCCCACCACACGCGCATCCTGGCGGCGATCGTCTACTTGAACGACGTCGAGAAGGGCGGGGAGACGGAGTTCGATTACCACGGCAAGTCGGTCGTCGTGAAGCCCGAGGCCGGCGCCGTCCTCTGGTTCCCCTGCAGCTTCGAGTACGTGCACCGCGGAAGGACCCCCGAGAGCGGGCCGAAGTACATCGCCACGACGTTCCTGGTCTACAACCGCGTCCCGCACCCGGAGACGCCTCCCCTCCCCGCGGCCGCCGCCGTGCAGTAGGATCGAGGGCCGCGGAGGCGGAGATGCGCAAGGCGGCCCTGGTCTTGATCCTCGTCCTGGCGGGGTGCCGCTGTGCCTCGCGGGACGACCTGCTCCGGCAGCTTCGCGACAACCTCGCGAACGACATAGGCCCCAAGTACAGGGCCTACATCGACGCGGACCCGCGCCTTGACGAGAGGGCCAAGGACATCCGTTACGGCGTCGTCGAGAACTCCATCGAGGCGATCGACATGGTCCTCCCGCCCGAGACGGCCCCCGTGGAGAGCGCCCGGTGAAGCTGGCCGACGAGCTCCGCTCCGCCGCAGGCCCGGCGATCCGGCAAGCGTTCGATGACTCCGTCGACCAGTTCCTGGGCGCCATCGGCGGCCTCGTCCAGACGACGCACCACCCGAAGGTCGCGGGCCTCTACAAGAGCGCGGCCGACTACCGCTACCAGGCCCTCACGGCCGCGACGCCCGAGGACGCGGCGCTCGCCCTCGACCTGTGCGGGTCGGCCGTGCGCAGCATCAAGACCCTGCTCATCGCTGAGCGCATCGTGGCCGAGGACAAGATGGCGCAGGCGGTCGCCGACATCGCCTGGGCGATCCTGGACACCGCGGCCAAGGTCGCGAAGGGCGCGCTGCAGGCCGTCGTGGCCGGGGCCGTTCAGGGCCTCGTCACCGGACTCACGGGCGGCGCCGCGCCGGCCGTCGGTGGCGCAGCCAGCTCGATCATCGCGGAGGTGTTCCGTGGGAAGTAGGCTCGTTCTCCTGGCGCTGCTGCTCTGCACGGGTTGCCAGGCGGTCAAGGATCGTGCCTCGGAGTACCTGTCGGAGGTCGCCGTCGAGCAGATCACGCGCGCCGTGGATCGGAAGCTGGAGGACCGCGGCCTCAACGTCGCCATTCTGCGGGACCTCGCCGACACCGACAGGAGCGGCGGCGTCTCAGCCGGCGAGGTGACGGCGCTCGCGCGCTCGACCGTGATCGACCTCGTGGAGTTGAAGGCAGAGCAGGCAGGCGAGAAGGGCCGGGCCGACCTCGAGCAGAAGCTGGCGGCCCTGGCCGGCGCCAAGGACCTGGATGAGCTGCGCAGCATCGCGGCTGAGCAAGGCACGTTCGGCAAGGGCACGGCCATGTCGGTCGTGGGCCTGCTCATCGCGGGCCTCGTCAACCGCATCTTCTCCGCGAACAAGCACGCCAAGACGCGCGAGGAGCTCGCGGTGGCGAAGACTGAGACCGACCAGCGGCTGGGGCGCCTGGAGCAGCTCGTGGGCATCGACCTGAACAGCGACGGCGTGATCGGCCCGGCGCTGGCCGCGCGCGTTGCCCCGCCGGTTCCTGGACCGGCCGCCCCGGCGCCTTTGGGCGGTGGAAGCGCACCGGCCTGAAACGATAAACCTGGCGCAAGGCGCGGCCTTCGCGTCCTCTCCAGGGACGTGGAAGTCCCCCCGTTGAAACGGTCCGGGGCCGCGGGCGTACATGCCTGTGAGGGCGCCATCTGTCGCTGGGGCCCACAGATCGGCCATCCGCGCGTCGTGGACTAGGCAAAGCGAGGAGGGCAGGGTAATATCCCCAGCGTCGCGCGAGGGCGGCCGACCGGCCCCATCGCTGAAACGAACGACTGCAGGCGGCCGCAGGGCGCCCGCACGGGCTGGGGGGACGGCATGCCACGACGGCAAGAGGGGACCTAGTGCACGCCTGGCTCGTCGTGCACGCGCCCCCGGCGCCCGGGGCCCCTGAACCGCTGACGACGCTCGTCTCGCCGGCGGAGCCCGGGGCGGCCGACATGGCCCTGGTGGCCATGGCCGGGCACATGGAGCCGGTCATCGGCGTCCGCCGGCACTTCCTGGACTACCCCGAGATGCCGCCTGACCCCGTGGTGGGGGTCGAGATGGTCCGGGCCCGCTACCGCGACTGCGCGCGGTGCCATCTCTGCGCCTCGCGCAACAACATCGTCCACGTCCGGGGCAACCTCTACTCGCCCGTTGTCGCGATCGGTGAGGGTCCAGGCCGGGACGAGGACATGCGCGGCATTCCCTTCGTCGGCCGGAGTGGCCGCCTCCAGGACGAGCTGTTCCGCGAGGCCGGCATCGACCCTGAGAAGGACATTGCTTGGCTGAACGCCGTCGGTTGCCGTCCCTGTGCTTCGCGCTTCACGGGCGACAGGCCGCCGACCCTCGTCGAGAAGATCGCGTGCTCGGAGCGGACGCTCATGCTGCTGCGGTCCCTGCGACCGCGCGTGGTGCTCTTGCTGGGCCAGGCGGCGACTACCATGTTCTTCGCGGAGCCCCCACCGATCTATCGGTGGCTCGGTCCCCTCACGCCACCGGACGACCCGCGCGACTGGATCCTCGTCGCGCACATCCCGCACCCGGCCGGACTCCTGCGCGCGATCGGCGGCGAGCACTTCTACGGGAAGTACAAGACGGGCGTCCTGTTCTACCGGGCGCTCAAGGCAGCGCTCCCAGGGTGGCAGAAGGTCGCGCGCTGGCGCTTCGGCCTCCACTACCTGAACGGGACCGTGGCGGCCGCAGGTAAGGCGGAGGACGGCGCGTGAAGTTCATCAAGGTGCGCAAGATCGGGGAGAAGAGGTTCGCGTTCCTGACGCCCAAGGGCGGCGAGACGCGGCTCCGCATTCACGCGGCCATGATCCCGCCCGAGAAAGTCGAGGAGGAGCTCGCGAAGCTCCGGCGCGAGAACCCGGAGTTCGAGTTCAAGGCGGTGGGGCGGTGAACGAGCGCCTGGTCTCCGCCGGCCGCTACCTGGCGCAGGTCGTCGCCGCGCGCAATCTCTATCGCCTGCTCTACGAGGAGGCCCTGGCGAACGCGGGCGACGGGACCGAGGCGGCCCTGGAGAGCATGAGGCCCTACGCACAGGTCGGCCGAGAGCTGCTCGTCTCGGCCACGACAGTCCGCCAGGACTTGGCCGTGCTCGAGCGCCTGCAGTGGGTGCGCGTCGAAGGTGTGCGCCTGCGCCTCCTGGGGCACCGGCGGGCCGGGTGCGTCTACCTCCTGGCGGACGAGGCCGCCGAGCGTCAGACCGGCCAGCGCATCCTCGTCTCGCGCGTCGTGCTGGAGGGTTTGTGGCGGCCGGCCGAAGCCCCGCCCATCCTCCCCTCCCAGGCTTTCCCGGCGCCAGGAACGCCGCTGGCGCCCGCGCCGACCCCGCGCGTCCTGGGCGGCGCCCTGCGAGAGTGGCGCGCGCGGGAGGGCGAGGCGTGAGGCGTGTCCGCGACCGCGTCGTGCGACCCGAGGAGGACCCGGCGACCTGGGAGGACATGCTGCGGGAGACCTTCGTTCCTGACCGCTACGCCCGGGCCCAACTTGACCGCGTGCTGGACCCTGGCATGAGGGCCTGGCTCGGCCGCGCGCTCGACGCTGCCCCGGAGTGGCTGGCGCCGGGCTACGGCTTCTACATCCACGGGCCGGGCAACACGGGCAAGAGCAGCGTCGCGGGCCTGTTCCTGCGCGAGGCCCTGCTGCGCGCCGAGCGCGCCCTCTGGCTCCACGTGAGCGAGGCCCCCGGCGTCCGCTTCCGGTCGACGCCCCGGGCCGAGGCGATGTCCGAGGCCCTGAACAGGGCGGACCTCCTCGTGGTCGACGACCTGGGCGCCGAGAACTACAGGGTCGAGGGCGCCGGCGGCGGGGCCCTGGAGGAGGTCGTGCGCGCGGTCTACGGCCGCGACCGGACGCTGATCGTGACGAGCAACCTCCACTGGTCCGACCTGCCGGGCCGCTACCCGCCTCTCTTCGTATCGGCCCTCCGGCGAACGCTGACCCCCGTGGCCCTCGTGCGGGTCTGGCCCGAGGCGCCGGACCTCCCCCCGGAGCTGAGGCCGTAGTGGACAACAAGCACAGAATGCGCAAGTGCTCGCGTTGCGGCCGCCGTGCCCTGCATCGCTTGAACTCACGAAAGAACAGGCCGACGGGATGTGGCGTGCAGATTGCCCATGTCTGTATCAACTGCGTCCGTGCTGAACAGCGGCAGGCGAAGGCTGCATGGTGGGCGACGCTTGGACCTGTAGAACGGGCCTGGACCTACGTACAAAAGCGCGCGCGCACTGGCTACGCCACTATAGCGGCCGAGTTCTGCGGCCCTGATGGCCTGGCGTCGTTCGCGGCGGCTATCGGTCCGTACCCTGTAGCGTTGGCAGAGGCAGGGGTGCGCATCACAGTCGATCGCATCGATGGGACCAGAGGCTACGAACCGGGAAATGTCCAATGGGCGACGTACGCCGCCCAGGCGCGCAACCGGCGTGACAACGTCTATTTGGAGTACGAAGGGAGGAGGCGCCTGCTGGTCGAATGGGCCGTTGATACCGGCATTCCTTGCAACGTCCTGCATTACCGTCTGCGTGCAGGGTGGTCGGCGGAGCGCGTGCTCGCCCCGCGGGGAGGCCGCCATCGATAACGAAGCGCTCTACATCAGCGCGCTCCTGACGGGCGGCCAGCCGACGCACCTCCGGCTCGTCAACCGGGAGTGGCTCTCGGACGCCTGGAAGGCCGTTTACGACTTCGTGCAGGAGTTCATGCGGCGGGAGCACTGCCTGCCCTCCGGGCACACGGTCGTGCAGGCGTTCGCCGAGCGGCCGCCGATCGCCGGCATGGGCCTCCCGGCCGCGCCCGAGGGCCCGAGCTACTACGCCCAGGGCATCCGCGACAACGCGATGCGGATGGCGATGGAGACGGGCTTCACGGAGAAGGTCGTCGCCCCGCTAGCGACCTTCCGTCCGACAGAGGCCCTCCGCGGCGCGCAACAGGTGGCGTCGGAGGTCGCCCGGGACTTCCGGGAGCACGACCAGGGCCTGATCCTGGCCGACCTGTCCCACGGCGTGCCCTTCCGCCTGCAGGACTACTACCGGCGGAAGAAGCTCCGCGACAAGGTCGGCCTCCCCTACCCCTGGCCCATGCTCACGGTCGCGACCGGCGGGTTCCGGGCGGCGGAGCTCATACTCTTGCTCGCCCGGCCGAACGTGGGCAAGTCGTGGCTGATGATCGTCATCGCCGTCTACCTCTACCAGCTCGGCTTCCGCGTCCTGTTCATCTCGATGGAGACCCCGCCCCAGGGGGCGCTCCCGAAGGACCACCGGCATCGCGTCGTCGGGCAGCGCTGCATCAGGTGCTTCGAGGCCGGCGTGTCGCCGGAGGCCACGTGCCCGATGGCCTCCCTGCCGAACCAGCGCCTATCCGTCCGCTTCGACGCCGTGGCGGGCCGCCTCCCGGGCTGGCGCTTGCTCACGGGCCAGCTCACGCCCCTGGAAGAGGACAAGCTCATCCGCTACTTCCGCGTGGCCGAGAACCCGGCGGCCGCGGGTTGGGGCGACATGCGGATCGTCGCGGCCCCGGCGGTCTCCACCTTGGAGGACGTGGAGGCCGAGTGCGCGGAGTACCGGCCCGACATCGTGCTCTGGGACTCCGCCTACCTCGCCGTCGAGGGCAAGGGCCGCGACGTGAAGGACCCTTACGGAGACCTGCTCAAGGGCTACAAGCGGCTCCTCGAGCGCATGGCCATCCCCGGCGTGGCCTCCTGGCACTTCAACCGGGACGTGGACGAGAACGCGGAGTACGCGTCTATGAACGACGCGGCCCTGACCGACGAAGTCGCGCGCGTGGGCGACGGCCTGATCGGCGCCTTCCGCCCGCCGCACCTGGAGCGGGCGAACGAGGCCGTGCTACGCACGCTCAAGGTCCGCGATGGCATCGCCCTGCGCGGCCTGCGCATCCGGTTCTCCGTGCGCGACGCGATGGACTTCACCGAGTTGGGAGAGGGCCAGGAGCGGCCGCCGGAGACGCGCAAGCTGGGCGAGAGGAAGCCGGCCCCTGCGCCGGCGCCAGCCCCGTCGGCGGCCAAGCAGGGGGCAGCATGAGCGACGAGGACGAGGTCGCGGCCATGGACGACCGCGAGCTGATGGAGACCTTGGCCGAGATCGACGAGGGTCTATCCGACTCGGACGTGGACTTCGTCGACAGCCTGGCCAAGCAGGTGCTCGACCGGAATAAGCTCCTCTCCACGAAACAGCGGCCGATAGCCGAGAAGATCCTGCTGCGGTACTGGGAGGAGCACGGTCGATGAGCGAGCGCATCCACCTGTTGGAGGAGGAGACGGGCGAGGCGGCCTGCGGGACGCACAACGTCGTGGCGCCGCACGTCGACGGCCCATCCGGCCCGGTCGGGGGCAACATCACGGGCTACGGCGAGAACGTGACGTGCCATCTGTGCCTCGTCTTGATGGAGGACGGCACGCCCGAGCACCGCGGACGGATCCGCCGCGCCCGCGAGCGCATGGAGCGCGGCCAGGGCCCCCAGGGCATCCCGCTGAGCGACGTGCCCATCCCGCAGGAGCCCGGATAGTGGACCGCGGCCTGATCCAGACCCTGGCGCGCCTCTACGACTCTCCGATGGAGAGGCCGAACTCGGCCAACGTCGTGCTGCGCTGCCCGATGGCGGCCTTCCATGGCCGGGGAGGGAAGGGCTCGCCCTCCCTCTCAGTCGAGGTCCGGCCGCACTCGCCTTCGCGCGCCCACTGCTTCACGTGCGGGATCGGCGGCACGCTCGAGTCCGTGTTCACCGGCGCCTCGGAGCTCACGCCCGGTCTGGAGGCGGCGCTCACCTTCATCGTCGAGAACGACAAGGGCGGCCTGGCTCAGGCCCTGATGGCTCTCCGCTTCGAGGCCGACAAGACCTCGGCGTCCGGCGCCTCGCCCCTGGAGGTCGAGCGCTTCGTGGCGCGGTGCTGTCGATTCATCCCGCGCTATCTCGTTGAGCGCGGGTTCATCGCCCGGGACTTCTCGCGCTGGCAGATCGGCTTCGATCCCGAACGGATGCGGGCCGTGTTCCCCGTCTGGAACACCGACGGCCTCATCGTGGGCACGACCTGCCGTACGATCCTCCCTGACGGCGTCGACCCGCCGAAGTACCGCGACTGGCCTCCGCCCTTCGCCCAGGTCAAGACGCGCTACTTCTACGGGGAGCACGCGGTGGATACGACGCTCGATCGCGTCTACTTGGTCGAGGGCCCGACGAGCGCGATCAAGGCGTCCAGGGTCCTGCCGAACGTGCTGGGGATGTTCGGCGCCTCCACGGGCATCACGTCCGACCGCTTGGCGAAGCTCAAGCGCTTCGCGCGGCGGGTGACTCTCGTGTTCGACGGCGACACGGCCGGGCGCGAGGCGATCTACGGCAAGACGGACCAGTTCGGCCGCTATCACCCGGGCCTTCGCGAGACCCTGCGCAAGCACTTCGTGGTGGACGTGGCCGAGCTACCAGACAAGCAGGATCCGGCGTCGGTCGAGCCGGACGTGCTGATGAAGGCGGTGCAGGGGGCGCGTTACCTCCTGTGAAAGTACGGGATATGTTCTGTCGGAGGCAGGTGCTATTGTGGCGCCTGTCCTCGCGAGGCGAGGACTCAACCGAGGGCCGACAGGGCCCTCACAGTGAAGCTGATCCCGCAAGGGGATCGAGGAGATGGCCATGGCTTTGAGGCGTGGATACGGAGGGGATGTACAGGTCGTTTCGAGGGGCGAGCGGCGGAGCCGCATCTTCATGGTGCCCCCCGGGAAGGACACGATCATCGTCTTGCTCGATGACGTGCCCGTAGAGGCGATGAGGCATCGCATCTACATGCGCGGCGGAGACAGCGACTCGCGCACGCTCCGCCAGACCTGCGCAGGCATGGACGCGGCGAAGTTCCCGCCCGGGACGGACTGCCCCCGGGAGTGCCTCGTCTGCAACGAGGCGCTGCGCAAGCCGGTGAAGGACCTGACGGGGCGCTCGTTCTTCCTCTACCTCACGTGCGTCGAGGAGCGGGAGTTCGAGTACAACGGCCAGCTCTACAAGGACTCGAAGCTGCTCGTGGAGCTCGACAAGAAGGGCGCCACGATGATCGAGAACATGAAGAAGGTGCGCGGCTCCCTCGTGGGCCAGCGCGTGCGCATCTTCCGGTCGGGCGCCGACGGCCCGAACAAGCCGCCCAAGAGCCCGCGCTACGGGGACCACTGGGAGCCCCTGGGCCAGATCGACCTCGTGCGGCACTTCTGGCCCTCGCCGCGCATCCGCTCCATCATGGACGCGGCCCTCAAGCGCGGGGAGCGCCCGCTGACGCACCAGCAGGCCGTGGCGACCTTCATCCAGCCGGTCGACTACGAGTCGGAGATCGGTGTCTACGACCCGAAGGAAGCGGAGCGGTTCGTGGCCTTCGTCCTCGGCCTGGCACGGCCGCAGGCCGCGGGCGGCGACTACCAGGCTCCGCCGCCCCCGGACTCGATGCCGGACTACGCCCTGCCGGCCGGCTCGGCGCCGCCCTACCCGGGCTACGCGCAGCCCCCGGCCCAGCCGCCGCCCCAGGGGTACGGCCAGCCGCCGGCCGGTTACCCGCCGCACGGGCCGCCGCCCTCGGCGCAGCCCGGGCCGAACGGCTACCAGGCCCCGCCCCCGCCGGCGCCTCCGCCTCCTGGGCAGGGCTTCTCGCCCACGCCGCCCCAGGGCTACGGCGCGGGGCCGGCCCCGAGCTACCCGGCCCCGCCGCCTGGCCACTACTCCGTCCCGGGCGGCGCCCAGGGCGGTGGTGCCCCCATGGCTGGCGTCCCGCGCCTGCCGGCGCAGACGCCGCCGCCTGGGTACGGTCCGCCCCAGGGGGCGCCGGGCCACTATGCCCCGCCCGTCCACCCGGGGATGCCGCCCTCGGCGCCTCCTCCCGGGTACGGGCCGCCTCCTGGGCAGGGCTACGGGCCACCTCCCGGTCCCCCGCCCATGAGCTACGGCCCGCCGCCCGGCGCGCCTGACCCGGCCGGGGCGCGGCCGGCGCCTGGGAACACGCAGGGCTACGTCCCGCCGCCTCCGCCTCCGGGAGCCGGCTACACGCCTCCGCCCCCGCCCCAGGGCTCGGCCCCTCCGGGCTACCCGCCCCAGCCTCCGCCCGGGTATCCGCCCGCGGGACCTCCCCCGGCGCAGCCGCCCCAGGGCTACGGGCAGCCGGTCCACACCGGCGCTCCGCAGCACGGCTACGCGGAACACGGCGGCTGGAGCCAGGCGGCCCCCGGTATGCCTGAGCACGACCCGGCGAGCTTCTAACCGTGATCGGCCCGGCCGCGCTCCGGCTTCCCCCGTAGCGCGGCCGGGCCACTTCCCACATGCAGCGCCAGATACTCTCGCCCGAGCAGGCGATCCCGCTCCTGCTCGACAAGGCCATCTCGCCCGTCGTCGGCCTCGACACCGAGTTTGAGCCGACGAACGGCACGTCCACCGCGCCCCTGCGCGGCATCTCGCTCGCCGGCGGGACCCCGGAGCGCGGCTTCTTCGGGGCCTTCTGGCCCTACGGGCCTGGCTCGCCCGAGGTCATGCCTTGGGGCACGTTCCGCGACCGCGTGCTGGGGCCGATCATCTCCGACCCGACGCGCATCCTCGCGCTGCACCCGATCAAGGTCGAGGCGCAGATCATCCGGGCGCGCATCCCGCACGACCTGCTCAAGGCCCAGCTCGAATGCACCATGACGATGGTGCACTGCTACGACGAGAACCTGCCCAAGGGCTTGAAGGATCTTGGGGACTGCCTCCTGGGCATGGGTGACCTGGCCTCGCACGCGGACGTGATGAAGGAGCTACAGAAGATCCGCCGCGAGGGCGAACGCTCGGCGAAGGCCGCGATGACCTCGTCCTGGGCCCTCTACAAGGCGGAGCGGCAGAAGGCCAAGGGCCTCCCACCCCCGCCGGCGAACCCGGCCTGGGCCGAGTGGCAGCGCCACGCGATGTTCCTGCCGGCCGGCCTCAAGAAAGCGGAGGTCGAGGCCCAGCTCAGCCCCCGCATCTTCTCGGCCGTGCGCGAGGAGCACGCCCGGCGCGCCCACGCGCGCTACGCCCTCTACGGCGCGGAGGACGCGGTCATCACCGTCGGCCTCTACTACTTCCTCAAGGCGGAGCTGGACGCCGAGCGGCAGTTCAGGCTCTGGGACATGTACGCGTTCGAGAAGCCCATCTGCCACCCCATCGTCACGGAGATGGAGGAGGCGGGGCTCAAGATCAGCCTCGAGCGCCTGCGGGCCATCCACGCCGCGATGGACAAGGCCATCGACGAGCTCCGCGCCGACGTCGTCGCGCGGTGGGGGATGGAGTTCGAGACGACGGCGGACGGCGAGGAGGGCGAGGACTTCAACCCGGGCAGCACCGACGCGGTCGCCCGGCGCGTCTGGGTCGACTGGCGCCTCCGGCCGCCGCCCTGGACCCTCCGCGAGGGCGAGGTCCAGCCGCGCTGGCGTCGGGCGAAGGACGGCCTGACCAAGACGACCAAGGACATCATGGAGTGGCTGTCCATCAACGCCCCTCCGCCCTTCAACGAGCACATCTCCCAGCTCATCCGGTGGCGGCGCTTCGACAAGCTGCGCTCGGGGTTCATCATTCCGATCCGCCAGCGCGCCGAGAGCGCCCCAGACCGGCGCATCCACCCCTCGTTCTGGAACGTGGGCGCCGTCACCGGGCGTTTCGCCTCCTCGGACCCGAACGCGGAGAACATCCCCCGCGCCACGACGATGCCGACGATCACGGTCCCGCCTGGCGCTGACATCACGCGGCCCCCGCCTGGCGTCGTCCTCGACGAGGAGAAGCACAAGGTCACGCGCCAGGTGCAGAAGGTGTGGCGCATCGACTCACTGCGCACGATCTTCGTGGCAGAGGACGAGTGGGACCTGGTCTCGGCTGACCTCTCCCAGGTCGAGAACCGCATCACGGGGCACGAGAGCGAGGACCCGGCCCTTCTCGCCCTCTACCGGACGTGGGACTGCGCGGAGTGCAAGGGCACGGGCCAGACCTCGGAGCCCCTGCACGCCTGCCCCAACTGCGGGGCGCCCGACGGCAAGCGCGACAAGCTGCACAAGGACCAGCCGGCGATCAAGGGCTTCTGCCTCGGCCGCGACATCCACGCGCACACGTCGATCACGTGCGGCCTGTTCGATAAATATGGCGCTAAAGAGGGCAGAGAGCACGGAAAAACGACGAATCACGCGGCCACGTACGGGATGGGCCCCCGAACCTTTGCCAGACGAGAGAACATCCCGACGAAGGAAGCCGAGCGCATCCTCAACGCCTGGCACAGCACGTTCTTCTTCGTGCGCGGGCGCCTGCACGAGCGGGTCCGTCACGACATCCAGGAGCACGGCTATGTCACGATGTTCGACGGCCTGCACATTCGCAGGTTCCCCGTCGCGCGCGTGCTCCTCCGCTCCGGGAACTTCGACCAGTGGGCTTGGGAAGGGACGATCCGCGAGGGCGTGAACGTGCTCGCCCAGGGCGGGACGGGCGTCATCGTGAAGATCGCGATGCCGCGCATCCGCACGCGCCTGCGTGCTCACGAGAACCCGCTAGTCCGCAAGGCGCGCCTCGTGAATCAGGTCCACGACGAGCTGCTCTACGAGGCGCCGCGGGCTGTCGCGCGGGAGGTGCTCGAGATCGTGTGCTGGGAACTAGAACACGCGGTGACCCTACGGGTCCCTATCCTGGCCGACGGATCACACGGGCCATCCTGGGCTGAGGCCCATTGAAAACGAGGAGGTTGGCATGCAGCGGAAGGTGGAGAACACGGTCAGGCGGGCGGCGTACTGGGCGGCCCGCAGGAAGGCGCAGGCCGCCGGCTACAGTGCTGCCCAGGCGAGCGGGCTCGGCCTCGTGGCCAGCGGCCGGGCCCTGGATGCGTTCGAGGGCGCGCTCCGTGAGAAGAAGAGGAAGGCCCGCAAGCTGGCGAAGCGTCAGCGCCAGAGGAACCGCGGCGTCCGCTCGTGACGGCCCGTGGCCGCCCCTGACAGGGCGGTGACCGGATAGCCGTTGATGTTGTTCTAGCAACGCCGTAGAAATGGTCCGGCCGCGCAGCCCTGCCTTGGTGGGGGAGGAGCCGCGCGGCCGAACGCGAGGGATCAATGCTCGTCGCCGAGCGTGACGTAGTTGTCGCATGCCGCTGCGACATCTGCCAGGACATCGAACGGGGACAGGTCGGGAAGGCGGCCCCGCTGCCCGCCTACGGCCTGCGTGAGCTCGTCGGGAACAGGCACCCTGCCCCGGGCCTGCTCAGCGCGATGCTGGCCCTGTTCGACGGGCACGAGGTCCCGGCGCTCTGGGCCCGCTACGGGGTCGAGTGGCATCCTGCGCGGCTCGCCTCGCGGCGTCTGGCGTACCGGGCGCATCTCCTGGGCGTCGCACGCACGGCCGCCTACCCCTTCCGGGGCACGGAACCGGACTGCGGGTGCCCGCGGGACGCGCACATCTGCCCTGGCCGCGGGGCGACCTACTTGTGCCTGGATGTGGACTCCCACAACGGGGAGATCGACGCCGGCGCCATCGTGGCGCGCCTGCTCGGGGCCTGCTACCAGGTCGGCCTGCGGGCCCTAGTGTTCGCTTCGCGCAGCGCCACGGGCGCGCATCTCTACGTGTTCTTCGACGCCGCGGTCCCGACGGCGGAGGTCCACGCCGCCGGCGCGGCGCTCCGGCGCGCGGCCAGGGCTGAGGGCCGAGTGGATGTGATCCCCTCGGCCGAGCACACGCGCGGCTACGGCACGCACCACACCCTGCCGTTGCACCCGATCGACGCCGAGCACGGGGGCGGCATGCTCCTTGACCCCTGGCTGCGGCCGGTCCGGGACATGGCGGCGGTCGTGGCCATCCTGCGGCAGGCCCACGAGAACCGTTCCTCGGCGGCCCTCATCCGGCTCTTGGTGGCCGAGCCTGGGGTGGTGTCGCCCACCGCGACATCAAGCCCGACAACGTGCTCATCGCCCATCGCGACCTCAAGCCGCACAACTTCCTCGCCCCGGGAAAGCCCGCGCCGGGACCGCGCGATCGTGAAGGCCGTGAAGGCCCACCATCCACAATTCCGGCAGGCGGCCGCCGCGGAGCCCGAGCGGTGGCGCGGCCGGCGTTCAGCGCGCGACGCCGCCCTGGCGCGCATCCTCGTCCGTCAGGGCGTTAGCCCGCAGGGCGTCGCGCGGGCGCTGGCCACGGTCGAAGGGTCGAAGGCCGCCAGCGAGGGCGGCCTGGCCTACGCGCGGGCCCTCGCGACTTGGGAGCCGTCCCAGCCGGCGCCCCTCCCGCTCCTGCCCGGGATGCTGATCCCGGCGCGTACCCCGCGCCCCGAGGCCGTCGGCCTGCTTGATCCCGGCGACGGCCGGCGCGGGCCCTGGGCCAACCGGGTCGCCCCGCCACTCGCCTACGACAGCCGGCCGAACCCATGGTGGCTGCCCTCGGTACAGGACCGCCTGCGCGGCCGGCGCTCGAAGGCCGACGCGCCGACCCTCGCGTTCCTCATCGCCTACTGGCTCTGGGGCCGCGGGCTCCACCCTCGCCGGCGCTTCTACCTGGGCGCCGAGGCTGCCGGGCGCGCCCTCGGACTGCATGCGACCGCCGTCCGGGGGGCCTTCCTGCGCCTGCCCCGGGACTTCGGAGATGTCCTACGCGCCAAGCCCGTGAAACCGCACCCCCTGCTACGGTTGGCGACGGAGTTCGACATCGTGGGGCTAGGCCCATCCCAGGACGCGTTCACAGGGTAGGACTTGAAAAGCCTGCGCGAGCGCCTAATATCGGGGGGTGCATGAACGGCCGTTGCGCGTCTGGATCGGTGGGACGCTCGCCCTGGAGCGCGCGAGCGTGCCCCCTGCATGGCAGGAGTGGCTCGCGGCGCTGACGCGCCTCTTGACCCTCCGGCGGCGCAACGTGATGAGCGGCGAGTCGGCGGAGGTGCCGTTCTTCCTGGCGGATGATGCCTGGCTCTACATCCCGCGGGGCCTGGCGCTCACGGGGCCCGGCGCCGACGTGCTCAGCCGCTCAGTCGTCCAGCGCGTTCCCCTGGGAGACCAGCGGCTGCCGGCCGGCGCGCACATGGACGGCGTCACCTGGGGCGCCCCACCCTTCCCCTCCGGCCAGGCGCAGTTCATCGCGGACATCGTCGCCGGCGCGCAGAAGAACAGGCACGGCGGCCTGTGCATCGCCCCGACGCGCTCGGGCAAGACGTTCTGCTCGGTCGAGGCCGCGTGCCGCCTCGGCCTTCGCACCCTCATCCTGGTCGACCGCGGGCTGCTCCTCGAGCAATGGCGAGGCGCGATCGAGGGCCACCCGGCCGCCCCCGGCCCGCGCGTCCGCGACGAAACGAGTCAGACCCTCCGGTGCGGCGTCATCCGCGAGGACAAGTGCGACCTGGAGCACCCGTTCTCCGTGGCCATGGTCCAGACCCTCGCCCGCCGGGCCCTCCCGGAGGCAGCCCGCAAGGCGTTCGGTACGATCATCGTCGACGAGTGCCAGGGCGCCCCGGCGGACAGCATCTTCGGGACCCTGATGCGCTTCGACGCCCAGTACGTCCTCGGGCTGACCGCCACGCCCGACAGGGCCGACGGCCTCGGCCGCGCGATCCCGTGGCTGATCGGTCCCCAGATCGCGAAGCTGGAGCGCCAGGTGGACGCCCGCGTGATCTACTTGCGGCACCCCTACTCGAAGCAGAGCCGCGTGATGAAGGCCGGCCCCGACGGGGCGAAGCCTGGGCGCCTCCACATCACGCGCTACGGGCAGCCGAACAACGTGAACGCGGAGAAGATGCTGGCGGCGGATCCGACCCGCGTGGCCCTCATCGTCCACGAGGCGATGAAGGACCGCGCCCAGGGGCACAGGGTCTTGATCCCGGTCGGCCAGCGTGACCACCTGGCCCTCCTGCGCGCCGCCTTCCGCCAGGCCGGTTACGACCCGGGCGTCCTCCAGGCCGGCGAGTCGTCCACGGCGGCCATGCGCCGCGACATTGTCCTGATGATCGATGAGCTCGTGAAGAAGGGCGTCGACTTCCAGCCGCCGGCGACGGTGCTCATCCTCGCCCTCCCTCGCTCCGATGTGCGCCAGCTCACTGGCCGCGTGCTCCAGCCCCAGGCGCCGTGCGTGCCCACGGTCAAGGACATCGTCGACGGCGCCAAGAGCCTCATCAAGCAGGCGTACTCGCGCACGCGCTTCTACCGGGACATGGGGTTCCGATGCGGCTCCTGCGAGCAGCCCCTCACGGCTGGCTGCGCCTGCTCCGCGGTCTGGCCGGCCGACCTGGCGGTGGCCTGATGGACTCCACCCTCCGCGGCGTCAAGCGCCAGCACGCGGCCACCGGGCAAGGCCGGGCCGGGCTGATCCGGGCGCGACTCCGGGCCGGCGAGCTCCACCCAGACCTCGTGCGCCTCGCCGGCATCCTGGGGGACATGGACGCGTTCTCCGTCGTGCCCTCGACGGAGCGCCCGCCGGCCCCGTTGCGCGTGTCGCGTCTGGGCCAGGTCAGCCAGCGGCGGAAGATCCATGGCCTGGGCGCGACCACTCGCGTGCCGTGGTGCGGGCCCTGTGCCGACAACATGCTGCCGAGCCCCGCGCCCGACGCGCAGATCACGTGCGCACGGTGCCTGCGTACCGCTGAGGCGCACGGCGCCGCTTTCGACGGCCTGATGGCCTACATCCGCTGGCTTCACGCGTTCCCGGGAGCGGCCGTGCGTGCCCTTGCGATCGTTGTCTACGAGTCCGCCCAGGTGCGGGGCGTGATGCTGAGCGACCAGCAGCGCACGGTCGCGGAGTGGGAGGCCCGGCTGGGGTCTGACTGCCCCAGCGCCGTGGATGGGGAGTGCCACATCTGCATGCGCCGGGCCGGCCGGGCCCTTGTCGGCGCCGACGGCTTCGTGCTCGATGGGCCGCCCATCTACCCGGACCTGGGGTCGATCGTGCGGCCCGGGTCCGCCCCTGCCGACGGGCTCCGGCGGGGCCTGGACGTCTGCATGATCGCCTGGGCCCTGGATGAACCGGAGGAGGGAGCCGACGATGAGTGAGACGACGCGCGACAAGGCGCGCCGCCGCTACAAGGAAGACGGCGCGTTCCGGCGCCGGCTACTGGAGCGCGAGCGCGCGAGGCGCCCGCTCGAGCGGGCCGAGCAGGCCGGCGAGCGATACGAGCGCCTGGTCGGGGCGAAGGCCCAGGCCGCCGCCGCGGAGGTCGATGCCGTCCGTGAGGCCATCGAGCGCGACGACGAGGGGAGCATCCTGGTCCCCTGCCCACGTTGCAAGGGCAAGGGCCCGGTGTCCTGCAAGCGTTGCGAGGGCGCCGGCAAGGTGAAGAAGAAGGGCCCGCCCCGCGGGCTCCCGCGTTGCCCGCGCTGGGGGAACATCCCGGGCCTCGGCCGCTGCCTCGTCTACACGGCCGGAGAGTTCGCGCTGCGCGTCGGCCGGGCCACGCCCACAATCCGGATGTGGCTGGAGCAGCACGTGCTCCCCGGCGCCACGATCGCGTTCGGCGGCAAGTCGTACTTCTCGTCCGGGTTCATGGCGGCCGTGCAGCGCGCGCAGCAGCGCGTCTACCACCTCCACGGCCTGGGCGCCCGCGCGGTCCTGGGGCGCCTCATCCGTGAGGAGCTCGAGGCCGGCGGCGAGACGTGGGTTCCCCACGGTGGCACCGAGGCCGACCGTGTGATCTCCAAGCGGAGGGCAGTGTGACGAACGAGGAGTACCTGGAAATTCAGATGCGCTTGCCCCTCCTCGCGGGGTTGATCGTCTCCCTGGACCTCCCCGGCTTCCTCCAGGCGATCGACAAGGCCGAGACCCTGGGGCCCATGCTCGACCCGACCCTCTACCGGCAGGCGTCCGAGAACATGGCGCACATCAAGGGCGTGGCCGAGGCCCTGAACGAGGCCAGGGCGACGCTGATCCGCCTGGTCCCGGCCGCAACTACGGCGTGACGCTCCTCCCGCGGAACGTCAACGTCCGCTGTGTCGGCTGTCGATGTTCTTATGTGACCTGCGACGCGGCGTTCGAGGCGCGGACGAACCGTTGCCCGCGCTGCGGCGAATGGAAGGCGATGCGACTCCATGGCAAAGAAGAAGGCGAAGGCGGGGGCGAGGGCCAAGCGGAGCCGGGAGACTGAGGCCGCGAGCTTCGGCGACGACGAGCCGGAGCTGGAGGTAGAGATCGAGGTCGAGGAGACCTCGACGCCGCCTCCCCCGCCGCCTCCCCCGCCGCCATCCCCGACGGCCCCGCCCATGGCCCCGACGCCGCCCGTGCGCTCGACCTTCGACCTGGCCGGCAACGTCGAGCAGGGCCGCCGGCGACTCATGGAGCTGTCGGACTCCCTCGGCCGGCGCTGGGGCGCGCGGACGGCGATGCCCCTCCACGTTGCTCCTGTGGCCAAGATCCGGCGCCTCCCGTTCGGCATCCTGATGCTGGACTGGCGGTCCGGCGGCGGTCTGGCGATCGGCCGCTGGAACCGGCTGTGGGGGAAGAAGTCGACGCTCAAGAGCACGCTCTGCCTGCGCGCTCTCCGCTCGGCGCAGAACCACTGCCGCCACTGCAAGTGCGCGATCGTGACCGACCCCGTCTCCGGCGCACGGGACTGCTCGTGCCCGAACCCGCGCTGGTGGCTCAAGGACGAGGCGGACTACTCCTGGCTCCCCGCCGAGGCCGCGCTCATGCTCGCCCACGGCTCCCTGCCCGAGGGCGCCAAGACGGTGACGATCAAGGGGGAGGGGAAGTTCAAGGCGCTCACGTGCCCGCCCCCGGCGCACATCCTGGCCGCGCGCGCAGAGGCGGAGGCCAAGGAAGTGCAGAAGGACAAGAGGAAGAAGGCCGGGAAGAAGAAGCACGAGCCACGGGACATCCTGTTCGTGGAGATGTTCCGCTGCGAGCCCATGCGCTGCCTCTGGCTCGACTCGGAGCAGTCGATCGACGAGAAGTGGGCGCAGGCGAACGGCGTGGACACGTCCCTCGTGCTCCTCATCGGCGCGGAGTGGGCCCAGCAGAGCCTGGGCTCCATCGAGGACGCGGTGCTCACGCGCGAGTTCGACTTCGTCGTGATCGACTCGACCTCCGTCCTGGAGACGAAAGAGAACATCGAGAAGGCCGCGACTGAGCGCCCGACGGTCGCAGCGCGCGCCTCGGTGACGGGCCAGTTCGTGCGCCGCCTCCTCTCGGCCTCGTTCGAGGGCCTGACGGCGCGCTACCGGCCGACGATCCTGTGCACGAGCCAGGTCTCGACGCACGGCATCGGCTACGGCCAGCACGCCTACCTGGCCCCGACCGATGGCAACGCGCTCGAGCACGCCCTCTCCCTGGACGTGCGCATGTCCGAGGAGGGCTACGCTTACAACACGGCGAACACGAAGGCCATCCACGGCCAGTTCGGCTTCGAGATCACGAAGAACAAGGTCGGTGGGTCGCCCGGCGCCACGGGCTCCATCCGCTTCTGGCTCCACCCCGAGGCCGACCACCCCGTGGGTGACTCGGACGACCTGGCGACCGTGATGAGCTACGCCCGCGCCCTGGGCTACAAGCCTGACCCGGCTGACGGCTACATCGCCGAGGGCAGCGGCAAGGCCCTGCTGACCCTCTACTCCAAGTACATCACGGGGCAAAAGACCGAGTTCTCGCGTGTCGGGGACTGTGAGGACTACCTCCGCAAGAACGTGACGGTCTACGGGGACCTCCGCGACCGCGTGCTCGCCCGCCTCCGGCGTGACGAGGCGAACCTGGAGGTCGCCCAGCAGGCCCCTGCGCCTCCCCCGTCTCCGTAGGGCTGCGCAAAGCGGGGCGGCATGCTAATATCGCCCTGGAGGCACCATGGCCAGGAAGAAGAAGGCCCCCGAGATGACGGACGTCCGGGAGTCCGGCGTGACGACCGTGACGAGGGAGTTCCTGCCGCGCGTCCCGGAGCCGCCGGACCTGGGCCTGGTCGAGGAGGCCGTGCACGTCCGGGCCCTCGTCAAGCTCCTGGAGGAGCTGCCCGACCTCAAGCGCGAGGACGTGGCCTCCCGGGTGGCGGCCGTCCTGGACTTGGCGCGGACGGCGGCGAGCGACAACCTCGTGATCCGCCGGCGCCTCGCCCATGAGCGGGACGAGATCGACGAGCGGTATACGGGCCTCGTGAACAAGGTCGACGAGCTGGAGACCGAGAACAAGCGCCTGGCCGACGAAGTGACCGACGCGAACAAGGCCGTGATCCAGGCCCTGGCGGAGTACGCCGACGCGAGCGCGAAGCCGGCGGTCCTCGCCCTCGCGGCCTGGGGAGTGCAGGCCGGCGCGGACCCCATCGATGCGCGAGTGGCACTGGCCGTCAACCCGGACACGGCCGAGCTGGCCGACCTGGTGCAGGGCCTGGTGAACACGCGCGGCTCCCTCCTCTTCGGGCCGTCGAAGAACGGCCGCCCGGCCCCCGTTCCAGAGCGGCCGGCCCCTCCGGCCCCTCCCCCGCCCCCTCCCAAGCAGGACGACTCGGACGCCTGGCCCGACACCGGCGCGGACGCCGTTACCCTCCTGCGCCAGGCCGTGGCCGCCCGGGCCCCGGCCGACCGGCGCTCGGCCGCCGCGGAGGACTTCTGATGCTGAACCGGCGCGAGGGTGACCCCGAGGACCGCCGGCTGGATCGGCGCGGCCCGCCGCACGCCGAGTCCGACTGGCGCGGGCAGGAGGCGAAGGCCGCCCGCGCCCTCCCTGGCGGGAAGGGCACCCCAGGCAGCGGCTGTTCCCGGCGCAAGGAACGGAAGGGCGACGCGGTGAGCCCCCTCTTCCGCCTGGAGGCCAAGACGACGGCGGACGAGGCCGGCATCCGCGTCGAGTGGGGGTGGCTGGCCAAGATCACGGCCGAGGCCCTGCCCGAGCGCCGGCCGGTGTTCATGTTCGGGCGGGACCCGGTCGAGGGCCGGCCGCGCGAGGACTGGATAGCGTTTCAGGCGGCCACGGCGCGTGCGTTGATGCGCATGGCAGACGCGCTCCGTTCCGGTGACGTGGACGCGGCCCTTGCACAGGCGGAGCTCCTGTGATGTCGGTGGTGCGACCTATCGTCATGGGCGAGGAGAACGCCCCATGACCAGTGCAGTCATGCTCCCCACGATGCCGGAAGTGCACGTGGTGCATGCCTACCCCCAGGCCCTCGGCCTCAACCGCCGCGTGCGAGCCTGGCTCGACCTGCGCGCCGAACGGCCGCGGGACCCGGGTATCCACCCCTCGGACATCTCCCGGCTCTGTCCCGTGCTCGAGTACTACATCGAGCAGGCCAACCTTGACCTGTGCTCCGGGAACCCGACCCGGATCGAGAAGGGCATCGCCTTCCGGCGCGCGGTGCTCGAGGCCCGGCGCTTCGATGCCAACCTCAAGATGGAGTTCCGGGTCGGCGACGCGATCCACGCCGACGCGCAGTTCTACCTGGGCGCCCTGGGCTACCTGTGGGGCGTCTGGGAGTGCCCGCACTGCGGGGACGCGACCCCCGAGGGCTTCATGCCCCGGACCCTCCTGCGCGACCGCGACGGGCAGTGGATGCACGACGCGGCGCCCTGCCGCGCCTGCGGAGGCCGGAACTACCGGCACGACAACAACTGGCTCTACCGCGAGCCCTCGGTCGGCGACACGGAGCTCGCGCGCCAGTACGGCTACAAGGGCCACATGGACGGCGACCTCCGCTTCCATCAGGACGGCAACTGGTACCGGTACGTCGTCGAGGTCAAGAGCATCAACGAGGCCGGCTACAGCGGCAAGCGGGGCGACCCCCTGCCCAAGCCCGAGCACGTCGAGCAGGCGTCGCTCTACGGCTACCTCAAGGGCATCTCGCACATCCTGTTCATCTACGTCAACAAGAACCAGGTCAGCGAGTGGCGCGAGATCATCGTGCCCGTGGACATGGCGGCGGTGGGGCGGGCCCAGGCGAAGGCCGAGGCGATCATCGCCTCGCGCGAGACCGGCGCCCCGCCCCTCCAGGCCCGCCTGTGCCTGGACCCACGCGAGGAGCGGGCGCGGTCCTGCCCGGCGCAGCAGGCGTGCTGGGGCTGCGTCCCCACCGGGTTCTCGGTCGGCCGCGGGAGGTAGTACGTGAAGAAGGGCGATGCGACAGACGTGGACGAGGCCCGCGTGCTCGAGGCCATCGCGGCGAAGGGCTTCCGCTCCTTCGATGACTACCTGGCCGCGCGCACGATCCGGGCCGACGGAACAACTTGGACACTGATCGAGATGGCGGACGAGCTAGGGATGCGCTCGGTCACGTTCATCGGCTACCATACTCGCTGGATCAAGCAGAAGGTCGCGGAGACCGAGGGATCCAGCGAGGGGTAGGCCGTGACGGCGAAGAAGCAGCCCGCAGAGAACACCACGCCTCCAGGCATCCAGGCCCCCGACGGACGCTACCTGACCGCGTTCGCGCAGCGCCTCGCGCAGGCCGTGCTCGACAAGCACCGCCGCGACTACGAGATCGGCAAGCTCGTCGACGAGGCCGTGCGCGGCTACTACTGGCTGTTCTGGCCGCAGACCGAGGGCGGCCCCTACAAGACGATGCCGGAGTGGGCCTGGGCCGTCCTCCACTTCAAGCACAACAAGGCGTACAGCCTCCGCCAGATCTACCTCGCGCTCTCCGCCCTCCAGCCGTCGGAGCTGACGCTCGCGCGGTCCCTGCGGATCGGGTGGACGAAGCTGCTCCTCATCCTGCGCGTGGCCCGGACCGAGGACGCGCTCATCGCCTGGATCGACAGGATCGAGACGCACAGGCTGACCGAGCTGGACCTCCGCGTCGAGACGAAGATCGCGGCCGGCGAGGCGGATGAGGCCGAGGCCCCGGCGCTGGAGGAGCCCGCCGACCCGGTGCCCACGCCGAGGAGCAAGCACGGGATGAAGTCCCGCCGGCGCGCCCAGGACGAGGCAGCCGCCGCGGCGCTCGAGCATGCCCCCGAGGCCCCGCCGGAGCGGACCGACGGCCGGCCCCCGCTTTACGACACGCCGAAGGTCCGCCGCACGAAGTGGCCCCTCGTGTTCGAGGACGACGAGGCCCTGCGGATCTTCAAGGACGGGCTCAAGGTCATCGCGAAGCGCTACCCCGATGCCGGGCCCGGGCGCGCGGCGGCCCTCATGGCGACCCACTACATGGCCACGGCCGCCCGTGACGACGAGGGCGGCGCCGTCGTGGAGCTCGAAGTCGTGCTCCAGGCCCTGGAGAAGACCTACGGCGTCCGCCTCCAGGTGCTCGGGCCGGCCCCGAAGCGCCAACGCCGCGCCGAGGCCGCCCAGGACTTCTAGCCGTGACGCCGCGCGAGCACGAGATCCTCGAGCGAGTGCTGCACGCCCCGGCGCTGCGTGCCTTCGCTGTCGTGCTCGCGTCCGAGGGGCTTGACGGGGCCCTGCACGCGTGCCGCGTCCGGCGGGTGTCTGCGGCTGTGGCGACGCGCCTGGCGGCCGGTTCCTGGACGGCCGAGCGGCATCTCCCGCCGGTCGAGTTCGTGGCCGACCTCGTGCTCGCCGCGCGCCTCCTGGCCACGGGCCCCCTGTCCCACCAGCTCGACGTGCGGGCGGCGGCGGACGAGCTCCAGCTACCCTTGTCCGAGGCCCGCAAGGCGCTCCAGACCTACGCGCGCTACGCGGCCTCGGCGCCGGCGTTGCCCCAGGAGCTGCAGGACATGCTCCCGCGGGTGCCCCGCATCCCCAAGGCGGTGATGTAGTGGCCACGGCACGAGAACTCCTCGACGCTCTGCGCGCCCGCGCGCGGAACTCGGCCGACCCTGGCAACTTCACGGTCGTGCTCCTCGTCGAGCGCGACCCGATCCTGACGCGGCTCATCGCGACCTGGCCGAACCTGCGCCTGCCTGCCGACCAGGACCCGAACGAGGTATGCCCACCCGAGACGCCCGAGGACCGCCGACTCCGCTGGCTCTGGTCGAGGATCCCCGGCGACCCCTTCGGGGAGTGGCTGCGCCTGGCCGGCCTGCCTGACGCGGCCCACACGCGCCGTGCGTGCTGGATCGCGGCCGAGAACCGGATGGTGCTCCCCGACGGCACCCTGGCCCCGGCGCTCCAGGGCCTCGTCCAGGCGCTCGTCACGCGCGCGGCGATCAGGCTCGGGGCGGCGCCGCCTCCCCCGCCCGAGCGGCGCCCAGCGCCTCCCCCGCCGGCGCCTGCACCGGCCGTCCCGGTCCAGGGCGCGCCGTGATCCTGCCGGGGAAGGCCCCGCACACGGGCCCCGACGGGATCGCCGTCGTGCGCCGCATGGCCCAGCGCTCGTGCGGGGTCGTGATCCCCGAGGTGATGGAGATGTTCAACATCTCCGACGACGCGGCCAGGAAGTTCGTCCTGCGCCTCGTGAAGCACGGCGTGCTCAAGCGCACGCGCGAGCGCCGACAGCGCCCGGATGCGGTCGCCTGGCCGCGCGGGGCGGGGGGCGTCGTGTATCGTGTTGGTAACAGCTACCGAATGGAGGGCGACGATGGGGCGGCTGGCGACGATGGCGAAGGCGGCGAAGGGGCTCAAGGGCCCGGTCCAGGTCACGTTCAGGGACGGGACCTCGCGGACGTTCAAGGATGAGGTCGAGGCGGAGGCCGCCTGCAAGGGCCTCGCGCTCGAGCACAAGCGTGGGGCCTTCTTCGAGGCCGAGGGTGCGCTCCCCCCGCACGAGGACAAGCCCAGGCGGGGCAAGGACAAGGGAAAGTCCGAAGAGGGGGCTTGACACCCGCGCCTCGCGCGCGATAGAACCTGCCCCGCTGACGCGGTGGCCTGTCCGCCCCGGTTCACGCCGGAAGCGGGCCCCTGAACGGTGCCGAACGCCTCGTGCGGATGGTCCGGGCAGGGTCGGCCGGGCTAATACCCCGGTCGACGGGCTGACGTGGGACAGTCCTGTTCCTTCGGGGGCAGGGCCCGAGGACGCTCGGGCAGGTCGGCCAGGTGGCCGGCCGAGGGCGCAGGAGGTCCGGCCGGACCAAATGCGACCCGGGCCGGTGGACACGCTGACTCGCTGTGCGATAGGCCCCCCTGGGCGCCGACTCGACGCAGCCGACGAACAACCTCGGGGAGACTTGGGGCCGAGCCGTCAGGGAAACCTGACGGCTCTCGTCGTTTCTGGACATCGCCTCCCGCGCCAGTTCCGTTGCTCCCCCAGGCAGATGCGCCTGCTGTAGGGGCACGCCCATGGCTTCCCCTTGCGCAAGGTAGCACGGGCGGCTAATATCGCCCTTGCCCGCCAGGAGCGGGAAGGAGCGACCGAATGGCCCGGACCGACTGGAGCGAGCAGCAGGCGAAGGACGCGGTCAAGCGGGCCCAGGCGCGGGCGGGCAAGGGCTGGACCCTCCTCGGCCCCGACCTCCAGAGCGCGCTCGTTTGCCGCGAGCTGATGTCGGTCGTCCTCGGGCAGGCCGAGGAGACGATGGTCAAGAACCCGGCCCTCGCGCACATCGCCGACGCGGCCCGCGCGGCCTTCGACATCCTCGGGGGCGAGTAGCCGTGGCGCGCCGGGTGGCCCGCGGTGCGGCCCTTCGCGCTCAGGTCAATATCGACGGACGGCCGCGGGACGTCTGGGTGCGCGCCCTGGAGGCGCAGCGCCAGGTCGACCACTTGCTCCTGTTCGACTGCGTCGTGCTGGCGACGGAGGCCGGCCGCGAGCGCACGATCGAGGCTGGCCTGGGCGACGGCCCCGAGGCGCGCGCCTTCTGCGTCTGGAACACCTACTCCGGTCGCTGGGATCTGGAGATCCGTGTCACCCCAACCGTCAACGAGGAGAAGTAGTCATGGTCCAGGTCATCGAGAAGGGCGCCGAGGCGCGCCTGTTCGTCCACTGCGGCGCTCGCGAGGTCAGCCGCCAGGAGCTGACCGGCATCCCGACCCCGAAGCCGTCGGGGCGCTGGCACAAGCCCGTCCCGCACATCGAGCTCGTGCAGGCGATCGAGGCCGCCCTGCGCGAGCAGCAGCTCGACATCGTGGAGGAGCACCTGGCCGTCCAGGGGCAGGCGCGGACCTCGGCCGGGAAGTCGTTCGACGGCGCGGCGATGTTCGGGACCTGGCTCCTGCGGGCCCGCGGCGACCTGGCGGGCTTCATGCGCGCCGGCCAGTCCTTCGCCCTGGGCGCCCGCTCGGCCAACAACAACGCGTCGAAGGTCCAGACCGTGGCCGGGCTCAAGGTGTTCGTCTGCGACAACCTCGCCTTCAACGGCGACCTCATCACGATGCAGAAGAAGCACACGCTCAACCTGCGCCTCGAGCACGAGGTCAAGCAGGGCGTCCTCCGCTACTGCGAGCACATGGCCAAGTTCGTGACCGAGACCGACAAGGCGCGCGAGGTCGAGCTGACCGACGTGCGGGCGAAGGAACTGCTCTACGACGTGTTCGCGCAGGGCGTCCTCCCCTCCCGCTTCATCGGCGAGGTCCACGGGAACTACTTCGCGCCCCAGCCGGAGTGGACCGACGTCACGCAGCACCCGCGGACCCTCTGGGCGCTCCACAACTCGCTGACGCGGGTGATGCGCCCGGTGCCGAACGACGAGGGCCGGCTCGTCGAGCCCTTCACCCCGGCGCAGAAGTTCAAGGCGACGGCGCGCCTGGGGAGGCTGCTGGCCCTTCTGAACTAGGGAGCGCGATGGCAGGGCCGCGGGGAAGCGCGGTCCTGCCTCCAGATAGGCAAGGATGACGCAAGTACTCCGGCGTAGGGGGCTTGCGATTGCGGAACGAAACTCGATAGGCTAATATCCCGCGGGCCGGGGGACGGCCCACCAAGGACGGTCACGGTGACGAAGAAGAAGGCGAAGGCGGCGAAGGGGAAGCGCGCCGCGAAGAAGCGCCCGAGCCGGTCGAAGCGGCCCGAGCGCAACAAGGCGGTGGAGAAGAAGGCGACGACGAAGGCGGCGACGGAGCTCGACGGCGACGGCCGGGAGCGCCTGGTGGGGACGCTCGTGCGGGCGATGATCCGCATGACCTCGCCCCTCCTGCGCGCCCACGCCGAGGCGATCGTGGACGGCCGCGGCTCCGGCAAGGCCGTGGGCGCGGCGGCCGCGACGCTCGAGGCGTTCACGGTGGGCGGGAAGCTCATGCCCGCGCGCCCGGCCGCGCGCGCTGACCTGATCGAGGACGTGAGGGTGGCGGGCACGTGCTCGTTCACCGAGCCGGAGCTGGTCGCCCTGCGGAAGCGCAACGACGACGGCGTCTCCTGGTCGCAGCTCGCGGTGGAGCTGGGCGTCGACGTGACGACCCTGCACGCCCTGGCCTCGGGCAAGATCAAGGCCCGCGCCCCGCGCGAGCCGAAGGCGCCCAAGGTCGCGAAGAAGGCGAAGAAGGCGAAGGCCGAGGGCGGGAAGAAGCGCACGAGGAAGAAGGCGGCCGCCGCCCCGGCCGGCGAATGGCCAGCAGCCAGCAATGGCCACGCCCCGGCGCCTGCCCCGGCCCCCGCGGCCGCCGGCGTCTCGGACTTCTAGCATGCCGCGCGCAGAGCCCGGGGCCCTCCCTCGGGCTCTGCGCGCGTTCGGAAAGAGGAGCGCATGAGCTACCGGCCCATCTGTGACACCTGGATCCTGGCGCGGCCGAAGGTCCGCTACCACGGCGCCTACCCCTCGGGCTTCCTCTCGCGCGCCCGGGAGCTCCTGGGCGTCCACCCGCACGCGCCGGTCCTGCACGTGTGCGGCGGGAAGATCCGGGAGTACCCCTTCCGGGGCCTGGGCAAGAACGACAAGACGGTCGACTTGTCCCCAGACTGCAGGCCCGACTTCCTGATGGACGTGCGGCGCCTGGGGGTTGGGGCAGGGGACTTGTTCCCAGAGGGCGTGCTCGCCGGCGCCCCGCTTAACCCGTGCCGGGTCGTCGAGCTGACGAAGGAACTGCTCAAGCAGCGCGGCGCGCCCCCGGACAACCAGCTCTGGCCGGCGGCTCTGATCGACCGCCCCTACACGGAAGAGGACGCGGCCCACTACACCCCCGGCGCCGGGACCCTGCCCGAGGCCGGCGACCTCCTGCGCCGGGCCCTCTCGGTCGTCGTGCCCGGCGGGCGCGTCGGGATCCTGGACTACATCTGGCCCAGGCCGCCGAAGTGGGCGCGCCTCGTCGCCTGCGTCGGCGTCATCGTGGGCTACGCGAACCGCATGCGGGTCTACAGCGTGTTCGAGCGAATGCTGTCCGAAGCCGAGGTGGCCCAGGAGCCCGCGCCCGAGGGCCTTGACGAAGAACCCGTGTGCCTCGTTGACTCGGCGGCTATCACAACAGAGGACGCGTGGAGAACGGTCAAGGCATACGCGTCGCCCAGCCCTTCTGCAGGTGACGGCTACGATCCGGCCGTGCTCGACGACGTATCCGAGGAGGAGCGCAACGCCGTCTGCGCGGCGGCCGCGATCGACCCGGCCCTGGGCAAGGCACGCGGCGCGGCGGCCGAGGACTTCTAGCCCGTGGCCGACCTGGGGCGCCTCGTGGAGGAGTCCCTGCGCGTCCTGCGCGAGAGCCTGGACGCGGACGGGAACCTCCCCCCGCACCCGTGCAAGGGGTGCGGGGCGCCCCTGGGCGCGCCTGAGCGATGTTCGTCCTGCGGGTGGGTGGGCTCCTGGGACGGGGCCGTCTGCCCAGAGTGCGGGGAGAAGACGGCCGCCCGCGCCCAACCGGCCGAGCTGTACGGGGGCACCTACACGGGCCTGTGCCAGAGCTGCGTCAGCAAGGGCCCCTACCTCGACGAGACGCGCCCGGCGGAGCCCTCCGGCGCGCGCTGGTGGAGCCACCCGCCCCACTGCCCTTCCTGGCGCCGGGACCGCGAGTCGTTCCTCTACTTCGAGGGCGCGGACTGCTGCCGGTTCGGCCGCTTGAACGTGCCCCGCGCCGACACGCGCGGAGGCGACTACGGCAAGCAGTGCGAGAAGTGCCGCGACCGGCACGAGCGCCACCCGGTAGTGCAGGAGACCTACAAGCAGGAGCACCTACTACGCGCGGCCCAGCTCGAGTGGCGCAAGCGCATGAGCGCGGAGTACGTGGCGCGCCTCTACGAGCACGGCTTCCTGCCCCCGGTCAGCGAAGCTGTTCACGCCGACTTCGCGGCTGGGGTGTTCCAGGACGGGCCCCCAGAGCCGACGCTGGCCCTGCCGCGCGTCGGCAAGTTCGCGAAGGAGTGGGCGCACGAAGGCCGCAACGGCGCGATCATGCGCGGGGCGACGAAGGTCCCCCTACCCGACCCGGTCCGGGCCCGCGCGGCGGCGGCCCAGGCGAGGCTACGACACGCCGCGGAGGAGTTCTGATGGCCAGCTCTGCCGATCTTGCTCTGCTCGTGAACCTCATGGCCGAAGGCGCCGAGGAGCTGCGCGGCCGCATCGAGGACCACGCGGACGCTCAGGAGAAGGGCCAGCAGGTCGCCTGGGACGCGGCGGCCTTGCACGTCACGGCCGCGCGCGCCGCGCTGATGGAGGCCGCCGGCGCCCTCATCCCCTTCCGAGGCGAGCGCCCCGGCGACTGGATCCAGGTGCTCGGCGGCCGGCGCGTCTGGCCCCTCGACCTCCGTGAGGACGAGATCCACTACGAGGACATCGCGCGCATGCTCGCGGCGAAGCCGCGGTTCTCCGGCTGCACGTCCAGGCTCGACGTGAAGAGTCGCCCGATCCGCTTCTGCTCCATCGCAGAGCACTCGCTCCGCGTGGCCTTCCTGGCCCGCCACATGGCCACGCGGGACGGCCTCTCGCCGCGCGAGATCGAGTCCGCCTGGAACCACGGTTGCGTGCACGACTCGCCCGAGGCGTACATGGCCGACGCCCCGTACCCCGTGAAGCGCTTCCTGCTCCTGTGGGGCCTCATCGAGGACAAGGCCCACGAGCGCATCCTGGAGTACTTCTTCCTCCCGCCGCCCAGCACGGCTGTGGCGGCCCTCGTGAAGCGGGCCGACCTCATCATGCGCGGCGTCGAGGCAGAGAAGTTCTTTCCGGCCCAGGACGTGTCGGAGTGGGCGCCCCTGGCGGTGAGCATCTTGCCCGACGAGTACGAGGTCGCCTGCCAGCAGCCCCGGCCGATCGACAAGGTCTACGACATCGAGCACTGGGAGGCGCTCATGTGCGTCGCGCTGGCCGACATCCGCCAGCGCAAGGTGGAGCTCGAGCCTCTCCCGGCGCGCACCCACCCGACGACGGGAGAGTCCGCCTGGAAGCAGGAGCTGACCCGGGCCTTCGACGAAGGGCACGCGACCGAGGAGGAGATGCGCGGCGAACCCCCGCCGCATCTGCGTCACATGATGCTAGAGGACGAGGGCCCCAGCGCCCAGGAGGGCGCGCAGTGATCCGCCACGTGAGCGCCCGCGGCAAGAACGGCACGCTCCTGTTCATGGGCCTGGACAGGCGGAACGTCGAGCGCCTGCTGGCCGGCGAGCCGATCCTGTTCGACCCCGCGCCCCTGGGCCTGCGCCTTGTGGCGGCCGAGTTCCGCGAGAGCGGGCCCGATCGCGTGGCCATCGCGGCCGGCGAGACCCTGCAGGACATCGCGCGGGAAGCCGGGCTACCCGTCATGCCTTCACCGGGCCCCGGTGGGGAGGTCCGCATCAGGCGCGACCTGCCTGATGACGAGAGCTCGTCGTGAGCAGCCCCGGCTATTTCGAGTTCACGCACCTGGTCGACCAGGACGACGAGCACGAGCCGGAGTTCGAGGTCGAGGTTTCGTGCGACATCGTGTCCATAGGGGACGGCGACCTGGAGGCGCGCGACGTCGTCGCCAAGCGTACGGACAACTTCCAGGAGCTGAGCGAGGACGCGATAGTACAGCTCGACCTGGGCTACCACGCCGTCGAGGCCATGATGTCGCGGACCCCCTGCTCGGGAGAGGACGAGGCGGGGTTCTACTACTCCCCGGACCTGGGCACGTTCTGGGAGGTGCTTGACGTCGCGAAGGTCGACTCTGTTTGTGCTTGGTACGTCCTGGCGCGCCGCCTGCTGGAGGACCCCCGGACGCTCGCCCAGCGCGCGTGCACCTGGTGCAAGAAGCCAGGCCACATCCGCTACTACGATGCTTGCCCCGATGGCCTGACCGCCCGCGCACGAGGCATCGGCGACCGAGCTCCCTGGAGGCTCCTCGAGTTCTTCCAGAGCCGGCGCTACATCGTCGGCGGTGACGTCCGGCGCTTCTGGCGCATCGAGTTGATCGGGCCTCCTCCCGAGGGCCAGTTCAGGCCGTGCGGCGTCATCTACGCCGGCGATCCTCTCCCGAAGGCCGATGCGGAGCGGGAGGACTGGTGAAGGCGCCCATCACCCTCTGTGGGAACTGCGACGCGCACGCCTCGGGGCACATCGCGAAGGGGCACTGCGGCTACCCGCCGACGTACTACATGGTCGAGGGCGGGGACCTATTCGACGATGAGGGCAACGTCGTCGCCGAGCGCGTGGAGTGCCCAGGAGGGGACGCGTGCACGCACTTGGCGTGACGCCGGCCTGCGCGCACGGCTACATCTGGCGCTGGGAGTGGGGCTGCGGGATCCTCTGGCGCGTCCTGGGCTGCTGGCCCTGCAGCGTAGAAGTGCTCAAGCTGGGCGCCGAGACGCACGCGACGAAAGGCGCCTGGGAGTGGCAGGCGCCCGGCCAGCCCTACCCAGAGGAGTTGGCCGCCTTGCCTCCGATGCAGCGCACCCTGTTCGGCCCGGACGAGCCGACCGCCCGGCCGCGGAGGATCGCGTGAACAGGCGCTGCATCGTGTGCGACCACAGCCGCGTCCGTGCCCACAAGGGCACGAGCCTGTGCGACCCCTGCGGCCGAGCCTACGACCGCTACTCGCGCGCCGGCGGCGGCTCGGTGTGGGACGTCATCGTGTGGGCCGCGCGCAGGGCCCGCCGCTACGCCCGGCGGCGCGGGCCGAAGGCCATCGAGCCATGAGCACGGAACGGAAGGCCCCAGCAGGCGTCATCGGCCCCAAGGGCGGCGCGCTAGACACGACGTGGCAGACGCCGCCCGAGCTCCTCGTGCCGCCCAGGGAGTACTGGGGCGGCGCCATCCCCTTCGACGTGGCGACCTCGATCACGAACCCGACGGCGGCCCTCGGCTACTGGACCGCGATCGACGACGCCCTCGCCCGCGAGTGGCCGAAGGCGCTGTGGGTGAACCCGCCCTACGGGAAGGGCCTGCGCCTTTGGCTGCTCAAGATGGCCGACGCGGCGCAAAAGGGCAGCGAGATCATCTCCCTCCTCCCCTGCGCCCGGTGGGAGCAGCGCTACTTCCAGACGGCGCTCGCGCAGGCAAACGCCGTGTGCATGATCCGCAAGCGGGTGAACTTCATCCGCGCCTCGACGGGGGACGCCGTCTCCGGGAACACCTACGCGAACATGTACCTGGGGTGGAACGTCGACGTAGACAGGTTCACCAAGACGCACAGCCCCCAGGGCGCGTGCTTCGCCCTCCGCTGCACGGCCGGGCCGCCCCTCATCGAGCCCGTGCGCCGGTCAGGTAAGCGGCCGCGGAAGGATCTCCCAGCCCCGATCGCGGCGCTGCGGGCTCGCCTCCTCTCCGTGGCAGGTCTGCCCGCTGGCGCGTCCGAGTTCTGATGTAGACTCCTGACATGTACGAGTACTGGGCGACACCCCTGCGCGTCGTGGACGGGGACACGTTCGTGGCGATGATCGACCTGGGGCTGCGCGTGTCCAAGCAGGAGACGCTGCGCCTGCGCGGCATCGACACGCCCGAGATGAACTCGCCGGACCCGGCCCTGCGGGCGAAGGCGGCCGAGGCCAAGACCCGGCTGTACCAGCTCCTGGGCCTGGGCATGACCGGCGCGCCGCGGGTGCGCATCCGGACGGAGAAGCCCTACGAGACGGACAAGTACGGCCGCTGGCTCGCGGACGTCATCCTGGCCGACGAGCGCAAGGTCTCGGCCGTGCTCCTGGTCGAGGGCCTGGCCGTGCCCTACATGGTGTGAGCCGTGCTCGACTGCCTCTTGACCGTCCCGCATGGTGCCGAGGGTAACGACGTGGCCGCGCCCCTCGTGGCGCGGCCGCTCCTCGGGCTCCTGCAGGAGGCGGGCTGGCGCGCGGGCCTCGTCATCAACTACGCCGACCGCCTCGACGTCGTCGACATGAACCGGCCGACCTCGCGGGACACGACGTTCCGCCAGGCCGTGGCAGAGCGCCTCCCAGCGCGCCTGCTCCTCGACGTGCACTCCTTCCCCAACCACGCCGAGCGGTTCAAGCAGCACGACATCGTGCTCTTGTTCACCCCTGGGGTGCAGGATCCCTCCTGGCTCGCCGGCTACGCCGCGTTGCTCGAGCAGGCCGGCGACTCGCTGGGGGTCGCGCCGCGCGTGTCCATCCAGCCCGCCCAGGCCGTCGACGACATCGTGATCGCGGCCGTCGAGGGCGGTCAGTCGCCTCGCGGGAACATGCTGGCCGAGCACAACGAGGACGGGGACCCACTCCTCTACGCCGCGCTCCACGCCAGGGCGATCGGCGGCGTGCTGCGGGGCGCGAGCCTGGCCGAGGCCGCCCCGTCGTTCTTGGTAGGACAGCGCGTGCGAATGGTGCGATGGCAACAGACCGACTGGAGCGCGGCGCCGAAGTCCTACATCGGAAAGACGGGGACCGTCGTTGAGCTGGAGGACACCCGTGGGCGCTGGACGCCCAGGGCGTTCCGCGTGGCCTTCGACGGCGCGGCTGCCGAGTGGGCGCTCGAGGACTGGCTGGCACCCGCGTGAGAGGCGCTGTATGACCCGGTACCACCCGCGGCGCATCATCCCGCACGGGCCCCACAACGTGCCTGGGGCGACGCCTTTCCTCCAGGAGCCCGCGGCCGCTCCGCCCTCGGCGGATGCGGTCGCTCGGCCGGACGTGTTGATGCGGCGCATCCAGCCCATGGCCGACGCGGTCAAGGCCCGGTTCGAGAACGACCCCCAGCAGCTCGCCTGGAACGCGCAGAAGGACCCCCGGGGGATGGCCGAGGCGCTCAAGGTCGCCGGCGCCCGCCTGAGCGGCATGGCGCGCTGCCACGAGGAGCTCCTGCGGGCCCTGGCCCGGCACGCCGGCGGCTTCCAGATCGTGGCGAAGCTCGTCTCCCCGGCTGTGCTCAGTGGGACGTGCGTGGGCATCTACCGGTGGGACATGGACCGCGCGCTCAAGGCGGGCGCCCCGGCCGCGCGCGTCCTGCGCGGGGCGACCCTGGAGTCCGTCCTGTGCGAGGTCATCCGGGCGATGTTCCCCCAGCCGCCGCGGTCGTGGGTGCCACCGCGTTGAAAAGTCGGCATCGGCTGGTAATATCGCCCAGCGGAGGCCAGGCGGATGGCGCGCACGAAGAAGGGGCAGGCCGTGGACACGTCGATCCCGGCCTCCGGCAAGCTCGAGGACGACGTGGCCGCGGTTTACCTGCCGGCGGCCGACCTGACGCCCTGGGACAAGAACCCGAGGCGCATCCCGGAGTCGGCCGTGCTCAAGGTCGCCCGGATCGTGGCGACGGTCGCGTTCGGCGCGCCGCTCCTGGCGCACGACCCTACGAAGCGCGTGATCGCCGGGCACACGCGCCTCCTGGCCTTCAACTACCTGCTGGGCCTCCTCGACAAGTTCGGCGCGCCCCAGCCCGGTCAGACCTGGCCCGAGGGCGCCGAGGCCCCGCCCGAGTGGTGGCCGACGCTCAAGCCCGCAACCCTGGCGCTCCTCCAGCAGCGGCGCCTGCCCGTGCGCATGCTGGCCGTCAGCGACGAGGAGGCCGACCAGCTCGCCATCGCCGACAACCGCCTGGGCCAGGAGGCGGAGTGGGACTACGAGGCCCTGGCGAACATCCTCCGCGGCTTCGGGTCCGACGCCGGCCGGCTCCTGACGGGCTTCGATCCGCACGAGCTCGAGCCCCTGCTCGCGGCCGAGTGGACGCCCCCGCCCATCGGCCCGCTGCCCGGGCAGGAACCGGGCGCCGGTGATGTGCCTCCTCCCCCGCCCGCCGGCGCGGTCGTCTTGACGCCCGAGCAGCGCGTGGTCTGGGAGAAGGCCCTCGTCGAGGCCCGCGACCTGTGGGGAGAGGAGCTGGCCGAGGGCGCCGCCCTCATCGAGATCGCGCAGAGCTGGCTCGCGGCCCACGAGGAGGACGAGGAGCCGGAGCCGGCCGGCAAGGGTACCGCCGCCGAGGACTTCTAGCGTGACCGACCTGGGTCCGCACGTCCGCCTGGCGCACGTTCCAGGCGCCCAGGGGGACAACAACCTCCTGGGCCAGCGCGGGGTCGACAAGGTCCCCGACGAGGGCCGCCCGGCGCTCCTCGTCAGCTACTACTACGCCGAGCCCTTCCTGGCTCGGCGTGCCGACTACGCCTACCGGGATTGGGTGCTCGACTCCGGCGCCTTCACGGCCAACGCCCAGGGCGAGCCCATCGACCTCGACGCCTACATCGCGAAGTGCCAGGAGCTGCTGGCCACGGACCCGACCCTGACCGAGGTATTCGCGCTCGACGTGATCGGGGACTGGAAGGCGTCGGCCGCGAACACGGACAAGATGTGGGAGGCCGGCATCCCGGCCGTCCCGTGCTTCCACATGGGCTCCCCCGAGGAGGAGCTCGTCCGCCTGGCCAAGACCTACCCCAAGATCGCGCTCGGGGGCGTCGTCGGTCTCCGCGAGGACGTGCGCATCGAGTGGGCCGGGCAGTGCTTCGCGCGCGTCTGGCCGAAGAAGGTGCACGGGTTCGGCTTCGGCGGCCGCAAGGCCATCCTGGCGATCCCCTGGCACTCCGTCGACGCGACCAACTGGGAGCTGGGCCCCTGCAAGTTCGGGCAGTGGCGTACGTTCGGGAAGCTGTCCGTGCGGGGCTCGTCCCAGAACCTGCGCGTCGAGATCGAGCATTACCTGCGCCTGGAGCGCGAGGCCCGCCAACGCTGGCGGCGTGAGATGGCGCTCCTCGAGCAGCTCTCGCCGGCGCCGGCGCCTTCGGTGCGCCTGGCGCTGCCCATCTGGGGCAAGGGGAACTCGCTCGACAAGAAGGTCACGAAGGCCATGGGCGGGGGGCCGTGAGCCACACGCCCGAGCTGCAGGCCGAGATCGCCCGAACCATCGCCTCGTGCGTCGAGCGCTTCGAGCTGAGCGGGACACGCGAGCGCTGCGGGCGCACGTCCTGCACGGCCGGGCCCGGCGGTCAGCGCACGCCGGTGCCTCTCACCGTCCGCGAGGCCGCTGACTGGTCTCTGCTCGTCGTGATCGGCGGGCACTCCTACATCCTCTGCCCTACTTGCACGGCCTGGAGGTAGACCATGTGCAGCATCTTCGGCGCGGTTGCGTCGGGCATCGGCGGGGCCATCCTGGACGAGGGCCTGCTCGCCAAGCTCCGCGAGAACGCACGCGACCGCGGCCGCGACGGCGGCCGGATGGAGTACTACGAGGGCTACGACTTCGGCGTCCACGTGCGCGCCGCGCTGGGGAACTGGCGCGCGACGCCGACGCCTGAGCTCGCCCAGGGCCGGCTGCAGCCCTACGGCGGCATGGTCCACAACGGGACCATCGCGAACGACGAGGAGCTGGGGAAACGCGAGGGCGAGATCGACTCCGAGGTGCTCGCGCGCGTCATCGACAGGCGGTCCGCGCTCACCCTGGCCGAGTCGCTCAAGGCCGTCGTGGGGTCATGGGCCCTGGCCGCCTGGAACGGCCGGGCGGTCCTCCTCTCGACGAACTACAAGCCCCTCTACTACGCCCGGATCAGGTCGTTTGGCGCCGACCCGGACGAGCAGTCGTTCTACTTCTCGTCCATGGCCCGGCACTTCGACGGCCTCCTCCCCCGCGGCGTGGCGCCTGCGGCGGTGGCGCCCTACTCGACGCTCGACCTCCTCTCCGGCCAGGTCGCGCCCTTGGCGCAGAAGTACGCCCGACGGGCACTCGTCATCTGTTCGGCTGGCCTGGACTCGACCGTCGTCGCGACGAAGCTCGTGCGCGAGGGCTGGGACGTGACCCTCATCCACTTCGCTTACGGGTGCCGGGCGGAGCGGCGCGAGACCCGCCAGATCCCGCTCATCGCGGAACGCCTGGGCTGTCGCTACGTCATCATGCCCCTCAGCTACTCGTTCGCGGAGGAGTCCTCGCCGCTCCTGCGCGACGGTGCGCCCATCGCTGGCCAGATCGCCGGCGCCGAGTACGCGCACGAGTGGGTGCCGGCGCGGAACCTCCTGTTCATGTCGCTCGCGGCCGCCTACGCCGAGGCGCGCGGCTACCACGCGCTCGCCATCGGCATCAACCTGGAGGAGGCCGGCGCCTTCCCCGACAACGAGGAGGAGTTCACCCTTCGCTTCAACGCGTTGCTCCCCTTCGCTACGCAGAACGGCTACCGCCTGGAGCTACTGACGCCCGTCGGCAACCTGATGAAGCACGAGATCGTGCGCCTGGGCCTGGAGCTGGAGGCGCCGCTGGACCTGACCTGGAGCTGCTACCGCGCCGGCGAACATCACTGCGGCGAGTGTGGTCCGTGCTTCATGCGTCGCGAGGCGCACGCGCGCAACGGCGTCGTCGATCCCGTGTTCGCGGAGGCGCCGAAGTGACCCGCTATGCCCACGGCACGGCCGTGCCGGTCGAGCGCAGCCGCGGCGAAGTCGAGCGGCTCATCGCGAAGTACGGCGGGGACCGCTTCGTCTACGGCCAGCCCCAGGACAACCTGGTCGTCGTGGGCTTCCGGATGCGCGAGCGCTTCGTGCGGATGGACCTGCCGCTGCCGGAGAGGGCAGAGGCCAAGCGCACCCCGACAGGGAAGGTCAGGAAGTCGACCGTCGCCGATCAGGAGTTCGAGCGCCTCGTCAAGCAGCGCTGGCGCGCGCTCGTGCTCATCATCAAGGCCAAGCTCGAAGCCGTCGAGTCGGGCGTGTCGTCCTTCGATCAGGAGTGGCTTCCCTACTTCGTCCTCCCGGGCGGCGTGACCGTCTACCAGAAGGCGCTGCCCGAGATCGAGGCGGCCTACAAGACGGGGAAGGTCCAGCAGGGGCTTCTCCTGGGGATGGGCGCGAACGCGTGACGGTCGTCTACCTGTCCTGGTGCAGCCCAGGCACGCTGACGCTCGAGCGCCACGCGGACGGCGAGGCCGTGGACCTCCTCGTGGCCTACCCCTTCCTGCGCGAGTTCGAGAAGGTCCGGGGCAGGTTCAACATTCGGTCGTGGTGCCTTGACTCCGGGGCGTTCACCGTGTGGCAGGGCGGCGGCAAGATCGAGCTCGCCGACTACATGGCGGTCGCGCGCGACACGGATGCGTGCGAGGTGTTCGGCCTCGACGTCGTCGGCGACCCCGAGGCCACGCGCCGGAACCTGGAGGTGATGTGGGAGGCCGGCATCAAGGCCATCCCGACCTTCCATTACGGCTCCCCGCCCGAGGCCCTGGACTGGTGCGCCAGGCACGCCGACAAGATCGCGCTCGGCGGGTCGGTCGACACGACGGATGAGCGGCGCGTCGCTTGGGCCGTGGCCTGCCTGGGCCGGGTCTGGCCGAAGAAGGTGCATGGCTTCTCGCTCTCTTCCTGGCGGGCGCTCAAGGCCGGTCCCTTCCATTCGGTCGACGCCTCGTCCTGGACCTTCGCGCCGGCGCAGTACGGGGCCTGGGCGGGCTTCACGGGCAAGCAGATGCCGATGCGCACGCGCGGCGTCCGCGACTTCTGGATCGAGGTCCAGGAGCATCAGAAGCGGGCGCGCTGGGCCGAGTGGCGCTGGCGCCGGGAGCTCGCGGCACTCGATGGGAGGACGACGTGTACCACCTGAGCAAGGAGTTCCGGTTCGAGGCGGCGCACCGCCTCCCCGACCACGACGGCAAGTGCGCGCGCCTGCACGGGCACTCCTGGCGCGGCGTCGTTCATGTCTCCGGCCACCGTCTCGAGCAGGAAGGCCCCAAGGCGGGCATGCTCCTCGACTACGGCATCGTCAAGGGCCTCGTGGCGGACCTGGTGGAAGAGAAGCTCGACCACCACTACCTGAACGAGACCCTGCCGGACCTTGGTCCGCCGACGAGCGAGAACCTGGCGAGGTTCATCTACGACTACGTGCAGGGTCGTCTCGTTCAGATGGGCCTGTTCCCGACGGTCTGCAGCGTGACGAAGGTCACGATCGAGGAGACCTGCACGAGCGCCTGCGTCTACGATGGGGAGCGCATGCACGATCCTCGAATGGCGGGCCTGTGAAGCAGTACGCGCTCGTCGAGGCGTTCCTGTCGCCCCAGGGCGAGGGGGCTCGCGTGGGTACGATCAACGTGTTCGTCCGCTTCGCGGGGTGCAACCTCCAGTGCGTGGACGGGAAGGCCCTGGGCCGGCCTCTCCAGGGCCGCGAGGTCGACGCCAAGTTCTTTTGTGACACAGACTTTGCCCAGGCTAAGGGCCGGATGACGGCCGAGGAGATCGTGGAGCTCGTCAAGCGCCTCGACGTGGGGAGCTGCGGCTGGGTGATCCTGACGGGCGGCGAGCCCTCGCTCCAGGTCGACGGCGAGCTCGTGCGGTGGCTGCGCAGCGCCGGCTACAAGCTGGCGATCGAGACGAACGGAACGGGCGCTAGCTGGTCCCTATTCCACTCGATGTACGACTGGATCTCGTGCTCGCCGAAGCCAGGCACGCGCGTCGGCCTGGAGGAGGCCGATGAAGTCCGGTGCGTCGTGAAGGCCGGCCAGGCGCCCGACGCGCGCGGCGTTCGGGCGAAGCACTACTTCGTCTCGCCAGCCTTCAAGGCTCCCACGGCCGACAAGCTCGCCGGCTGGAGCGCTTCGCCGGCCGACCTCGACCCCGAGGCGTGCGCCTGGGCCGTCGAGTGGTGCCGTCACAACCCGATGTGGCGGGTCTCGATGCAGGTCCACAAGCTGCTGGGGGTGCGCTGATGAGCCGGACGCTGACCTACGGATGCTGTGGCGCGCCTGTCGACGCCAGCCACAAGCTGACGTGCCCTGACAACGGGGGCCACCTGGCGGAGATCGCGGCCGGCGGCGTGCGCGCGCTGCTCGAGTCGGCCGGCCTCGACTGGAAGAACGACAGCGGGCTCAAGGACACCCCCGACCGCGTCGTGCGAGCCTTCCGGGAGTTCACGGCCGGCTACCGCGAGGACCCGGCGAAGATCCTGGCGCGCACGTTCGAGACGGAGAACGACGAGATGGTCCTCGTCACGGACATCGAGTTCGCGTCCCTCTGCGAGCACCACCTCCTCCCGTTCCATGGGCTCGCGACGGTCGGCTACATCCCGGGCCTCATCCCCGAGGAGGCGCACTTCGCCACGCTCGCGGGAACGGACCTGATCGCGCCCCAGCCCTGCGTGCCGCGCCGGAAGATCGTGGGCCTGTCGAAGATCCCGCGCCTCGTCCATTGCTTCGCGCGTCGCCTCCAGGTCCAGGAGTCGCTGACGCGCGAGATCGCCCAGGCCCTGGCTGAGCACCTGGACCCCATCGGCGTCGGCGTCGTGATCGAGGCGACCCACACGTGCATGAGCGCGCGGGGCGTCCGGGCCTCGGGCGCGAAGATGACGACGAGTTGCCTCCTGGGCGAGTTCCGGGCGCGGCCGGAGGTCCGGGCGGAGTTCCTGGCCCTGGCCGGCCGGCGGGGGGCCTGATGGGCCGGCAGTCGCGGCTCAAGGCCGAGCGGCGCGCCTGGCGGGCGCAGGAGCAGCGCTCGATGCTCTCGCAGTGCGGGCAGAAGGACGCGCAGGGCAAGCGATGCATCTTCCCGGCGGAGTGGGAGGGACTGCTGCCGGACGAGTCGGCCGCAGGGCCCGGCGTCATGCAGGTACGGGAGAAGAAGGTCCGGGCGTGCGAGTTGCACAAGGTCCAGGCCGAGGTGATGGGCGTGGGGCGCGCGTGGGTGCCCATCCACGGGACGCTGGCTGGGGAGATCTACAAGACGCTCGAAGCGCGCATGAAGAGTCGCGCGGGTAGCACGCCCGTAAAGGGAGGGCAAGCGCAACCTGCTCCCGTGGACTAGATAAAGGGAGCATGACCGCCTATATTCCTGACAGTGGCACCGGGGCATCGGGTCCCGGCGGCCACGCGGAGGCGGTCATGCACAGCGAGTCGGACGAGCGCGAGTTCAGTTCCAGCGAGGAGCTGGAGCTGGCCATGGTCGACCCGGTCCGGTGCGAGGACAGCCTGAACGAGGAGTCCTGCACGCGGCCGGCGACGGAGAAGCTCTGGTACGTGGGCGAGGGCGGCGTGGATGAGCTGATGAACCTCTGCGCGAAGCACCTGATGCCGAATGCTCGGCGGCTGCGCGCGGAGGGGATGACGCTCAGGCACAGGCACGTCGGGTAAGAGGCGGCTTGAACGTCACGGGCAAGACGAGGGACGCGCTCGCGATCGTGGCGCGGGCGCCGGCCCACGGCATCGCGCCCATCGAGTTCGCGGCCGCGATGTGGCCCGGCCGCCCCGCGCTCTACGTGACCCGCCCCGCCGCGTCCTACCTCGCCCGCCTCCTGGAGGCCGGCTTCGTGCGCCTGGCGCCGGGATGCACGGCCGAGTCCCCGCGCTACCACATCACGAAGCTCGGGCACGAGGCCCGGTCCCGGCGCTGGCTGCGCAAGGTCCCGTTCGTCGACGCCTTGTTCCGGGCCCGGGCGCGGAAGGGGAACAGACGATGAGCGAAGTGATCCGCAAGTTCCTGTTGTTCATGGGGCGCCATCTCGACGAGGACTGCCCCGCCGGCGAGCGCTCGGATGCCTCCTGCGCGGAGCTGCGTAGCGGCGTGCTCATCGGCAAGGGTTGCACTGGAGAGATCGGAGGGTGCTGCGCTGCCAGCGTGGACCTCTCGGCCTTGGCCGAGGAACTGAGAGGGCTGACGGACTTCCCGATGAAGGACCACGATCACGTATGGGGGCCCAAGCGTGGCGGAGGCTATCGCCTGTGCGAGAAGGCAGCGTGTCCGGCCTACCTCAGCGTCGAGGGCGAGGTCAAGGTCCGCGATGACCTGGAGGCGTCGTCGTGACGATGTCCTTCACGTGCCCTGCCTGCCAGCGGACCTCCTACAACCCGAACGATGCGCAGCACGGCTACTGCGCCGCCTGCTGCGCCTTCACCGGGGCGCGCACGTTCACGCCGGCGGTCGTCCAGGGCGTCCTTGCGCCAGGCCCTGAGCCCGCCCAGGCGACCGTCATGGTCCGCGTCCTGGGGAAGCGCGGGGCGCCGTTCGGCCGCGAGACCATGCGCGACATCGGAACGAGGGCCGCGAACCGCTTCCGCGAGCTCTACCACCGTGACCCGCCTCGTGTTCTCGAGAACCATCCGGAACTGAGCGCCGAGGCCCTGTCGGTGTTCTGCTACCCCGGGGCGTTCATCGAGATCCTGGACGAGGCCATCGACGCCTTCTCCCAGCAGGAGACGGCCTATGGGCCCAAGGCCGACCCGCGGCCCCAGCCCTGCGAGTGCTGCGGGGCGCCGCCCTCGGTGACCTCGCCAGTCGTTCCTGGCGCCGGGAAAGCGCCGGGGCCTGAGCGCTGGCTCTGCGGCCCCTGCAAGGCGAACCCGCGGCCGTTGTGCGGCGCCTGGAAGCAGCTCCCGAGGAACGAGGTCATCCGCTGCGGCCTGCCCGCCGGCCACTACCCGGCCCGGGCGCATCAGGCCGGCTATCACTCCTGGAGGTAAGGCATGGGGGCGAAGGGGCTCAACGTCGACGTGGCAGAGTACTCGGGCCGGCGGCGCTGCACGCAGCGCGTGCGTGACGCCGATGGTGTCCTGGAGAACTGCGACCGGAAGGCGACGGCGCGCGTGCGCTGGTGGCACGTGCACCGCCACGGGCAGGTCAAGACGGCCCGCCGCTTCCGCTGCAAGGACCACGCGTGAGCGAGGGATGGGTCTACCTGCTTGCGCTCCTGGTCCTGGCCTGGGCGCTGACCTACGATCCCCTCGCGCACGCCATCCCTGATGACATCCCTGGCTCGGAGGAGCCGGGGCCGTGATCGAGGTGACCCGGCGCGCCCGATGGACGCTCTACATCGTCGAGTGCGCCGACGGCTCGCTGTACACAGGCATCACGACGGACCTGCTCCTGCGCGTGGAGGCGCACAGCGAGGGCCTGGGCGCGAAGTACACGCGCGGCCGCGGGCCCGTGCACCTGCGCTACCAGCGCCGAGGGCTCACGAGGAGCCAGGCCCTGCGCGAGGAGCGGCGAGTCAAGCGCCTCTCCCGGGAGCAGAAGCTGGCGCTCTGCCGGGCGCGCGTCGAGTGCGCGCATGGCCAGGCGCTCTCGCCTCTCTTCCGCCTGTCCGGCGGCGTGAAGCCGCCCGGCATGACCTCGACGAACAACTGCTGGTGCTGTGGCGTCTGGCTCGGCCCCGAGGACTACGACGGGACGTGCCCGTGCTGCGACGCGACAACCGACGAGGAGATGTGACATGGACGAGCTGCAGGACGACCACGTGGCGCGGCGCATCGTGATGAGGCGCGAGGTCTGGGACAACCTCGTCCACCTGGCCGACGCCCTGCGCGAGTCGCGTGGGATCGAAGTCACGCCCACCGACGTGGCCACAATCGCGCTCGAGGCCGGCATGTCCGAGGTGCGCAAGGCGGCGGAGACCGCGACCGCCGCCCTGGAGAATAAGAGGACCAAGGGCGGGAAGAAGAAGGCCAAGCGCAAGCGGTGATCGTCGCGCGCTGCCGGCTCTGCGGGAAGGACGGACCGCACCGGCCGCGCGCGGACTGTAAGACCCTGCGCGCGTGCAACGACTGCGAGGCCGACCGCGCCCGGGCCTGGCGCGAGAAGCGGGCCCTGCACCGGAAGCTCTACGACACCTGGAAGGGGATGATCCGGCGCTGCCACGGCGGCTGCGATCGATGGTCCTTCTGCCCAGGCGTCCCCTCCTGGAACGACTACGGTGGCCAGGGCATCCACGTCTGCCGGCGCTGGCGCGGGCCCGGAGGCTTCCTCCGCTTCGCCATCGATGTCGGGCCCCCGCCGAGCATGGAGCACACGCTCGACCGCAAGCGCACGCGCCTCGGCTACCGGCCGAGCAACGTGCGCTGGGCGACGCCGGCGGAGCAGGCGGCCAACCGCTCGAACACGCGCTGGGTCGAGGGCCCGTGCCCGGAGACGGGCCAGACCCTGCGCCTCTCCTGCTCGGAGTGGGGCCGGCGGACGGGCATCGACCGCCGCACGATCGCGAGGCGCCTGGACCGCGGCTGGACACCGGCGGAGGCCCTGAAATGCGCGGCCGTCGGATGCCCCTTCTAAGGTAGTGGCAGGCAACGGCCGCGAGCCTGCGTCAACGGACCCTTGCGCAAGCTAGCGTGGGCGGCTAATATCGCCTCTGCCGGCCAAGAGCCGGGAAGGAGCCTCGAATGAGCCGCCTCTACTCGCCCGACCACGACGCCCTCTGGCTGGAGCTCGACGGCACCGTCATCACGACCGAGGACGAGGACGGGATCGAGTGCGCGCTGCGCGCCCGCACCTATCAGGCCGTCTACCCCTACGGGCACTACCGCCTCTCCCTGGACCTCGTGCCCACGGCGCGCGGCCGCCGCACCGAGGCGTATCAGAAGATCCGCCAGGAGCTGCGCGACGACTGGAGCACCGACCTGACCGAGAGCGACCCCGAGCGCGTCGCGGCGATCCTCGAGCGCCTCCAGGCGAAGGCCGGCCAGTGAGCCGCCTCCTGCCCCTGGCTGGGCCCGCCCGCCCCGATCCCTCCCTGCCCCTCGTCGTCAGCTACGGCGCCGGCGTCGACTCGACGGCCGTCCTCGTGGGCCTCGCGGCCCGGGGCATCCGGCCTGACTACGTCCTCTTCGCCGACACGGGCTCCGAGCACCCGGAGACCTACGACTTCCTGCCCGTGATCGATGCCTGGCTCGCCTCCGTCGGCTTCCCGCGCCTGACGATCGTGCGGAACCGCTCGCCCCGGACGGGCTACGTGAGCCTGGAGGTCAACTGCTGCTCGAACGAGACGCTCCCCTCCCAGGCGTTCCGCGGCGGCCAGCCCGGCGGCGGCGCCTGCAGCGCACGCTGGAAGCACGAGCCCATGGACCGCTGGCTGTTCAGGGCCGGCGTCAAGCAGCGCGTGCGGGCGATCGGCTACGACAACGGCAAGCAGGACCGCAAGCGCGCCGGCCGGGGCTCGGGCGAGGCGAAGAAGCACAAGCGCGACCTGTTCTGGTATCCCCTCCAGGACTGGGGCTGGGACCGCGCGCGGTGCGAGCAGGAGATCGCGGCCGCGGGCCTGCCCGTGCCCCGCAAGAGCTCGTGCTTCTTCTGCCCCGCGATGAAGGCGCCCGAGATCCGGGACCTGGCGGCCAAGCACCCGGCGCTGCTGCGCCGCGCGATCCAGATGGAGAACGGCGCCCGGGCCGGAAAGCACGGCCTGCGCTCGGTCAAGGGCCTCGGCCGCTCGTTCTCCTGGGGTGCTATGGCGGAGGCCGAGGGCCTGCTCGTCGGCGTGGCCGTCGAGGCTGTCGCGCCCACGGCCCAGGGCGCCGGGGCGGCCTTCCTGCTCGAGCGGACGACCCTGTCCTAACTGGCCTCCCCGCAACGCTCGCCTGGCCAGCCCCCACGGGCTTGCGCAAGAGGGCATGCGCGGCTAATATCGCGGAGTGCCGGCAAGGCCCGGCCGAAGGAGCGACGAATGGACGGCATGGTGCGGACCCTGGAGCGCGAGGCGGCGGTGGCGGTGGCGGGCGAGGAGAGCGGCGGCGACCTGCGGGAGCGCCTCGCCCTGGCGAAGATCAGGGCCGGCGCCCTCGTCGCGGTCATTCGCACGCGCAAGCGCGAGGACTCGAACGCCAAGCGCGTCAGCGTGACGAAGCGCGCGGCCAACGGCAATACCTGGAAGTCCCAGCAGAAGCGTGCGGCGCGCCTCTACCTCTTCTTCAAGGGCGGCGACTCGCCGAAGGCGCGCCGCCTGGCCATGCGCCTCGCCCTGGCCGACCTCGGCCTGGCCTCGGCCGAGCCGAAGTCCCTGCCCCTGGGCCTCGTGGCCACCTGGGCCCGCGACGCCGGCTGCTCCTGCGGCTGCTCGCCCGGCTTCGTCCTCTCTGGGCCCCTGGCCGATGAGCTGCGCGGCTGGGACCTCTTCGCCGACGTCCTCTCCGCCGAGCCCGAGGAACTTTCGTGACCACCCTGCGCGAGGCCCTGCGGATGGACATTCGTGAGGTTGTGGCCGACCCCGAGTGGCAGGCGCTGCGTGAGTCGCTAGTGGGAACCTGGAAGTCCCAGGGCCCCGAGAACGCGGCGCGCCTTCGGGCCTACGTGGGCGACTTCAAGGATCCGCTGCGCGTGCGCCGCGTCCTGAACTACCTGACCGGGACCGGGTTCCGTTCGGGTGCGATCGCGTGCCCCGAGGCCGGCACCTTGCGCGAAGAGGTCAGGGCGGCCTACGCCTGGCACCGGGCCGGTTGCTCGTGAGCGCCCCCTGGACCCAACGAGATGAGCTGGCCCTGCGCGCCGAGATGGAGCGGCGGTTCAAGTCCCGGACCCCGGCGGCCCGCATCGACGAAGTGCTCGTGGAGACGCGCGTCGGTCGCGGCGAGATGCGGGCCTGGGCAACGGAGACCCTGGGCAAGGCCATCCCCGAGGCGGCCGACGTGCCCCTCGCGGCCGAGCGCGCCCGCTGGTATCGGCAGATGGCCCTCCGCGTGATCGCGGCGCAGGACCGGGACAACCTGCGGACGGCGCGCGCCTACTTCCGGCGCGTGGCGAGGCAGCCCGGAGCATGAGGAAGCGCGCCACGATCGCCCAGGGCCTCGTCCGCCGCACCTGGCCGGCCTACCAGATCGAGGAGGTCTACGAGCACGGCGTCCGCGCGCTGACGACGCCTGGGCGCGCCGCCTACACCTACGAGGTCTTCCAGGGCGAGGTGCTCGTCTGGAGCCGCAGGGTCTACTTCGACGCCGGTCATGCGGCGCGCGTCGAGACGGCGCGCGAGCAGGACGCCTTCGCGACCAAGCTCGCCAGGGGGAAGTGAATGGGCTGGGTCGAGGACCGCGAGGAGCAGATGCGGCCAGCGCCGCGGGTCGACTACTGCATCACGTGTGGGCGCGAGCACGAGGCGCGCCCCTTCCTTCGGGACGTGACGCCCGCGCATCGGGCCCGCTACCTCCAGGGCACGCCACGGTTCCCCGTCCCGCCCGTCCCGACGAGTGGGTGGGACATGGACGCCTGGTGCCGCTGGATCGACGGGCACGGCGAGTGGGGCGAGCCCCTGGGCAACGAGCGCGACCCGCGCGCCGACCCTGTCAAGGGCGACGTCCTGCGCCTCCTGGGCAAGTGCCTGGCAGTCGAGGAAGTCGGCCCCTCTCGAACCATGCAGGGCGAGTCATCCGTGATCTACAAGATCGACGGGCGCCTGTTCGACGCCCGCTCTCTGACGCGCTGGCGCGAGACGACGAGTAGGGCGGAGGTCGTGAGTCGCGCATGAAGCGCCTGCGCGTCGCCCCTGCGCCTTGCACGACGTGCCCTTACCGGAGGGACACCCCGCCTGGCATCTGGAGCGCCGAGGAGTACGAGAAGCTCCTCATCTACGACGCCGACCCGGGGCGCCTCCGGCCCGAGAAGGTCCAGGAGGCGTTCTCGATCTTCCACTGCCATCAGGAGCACGTCACGAAGGAGCCCACGGTCTGCCGGGGCTGGCTCTCGGTACACGCCGACCATCCCGCCATGCGCCTGCTCGTCGCCCTGGGCGGAGTCCTGGCCAGCGAGATCCCGCGCGAGGCCGAGCCAGGGCTCTACGCCACGGCCCGCGAGGCTTGGGCGGCCGGGCTCGCCGGCGTCCCGATCCCCTCGCCCGCGGCGAAGAAGGCCATCGCGAAGATCGTCGACCAGCGTTCCCGGGTCGACGCCACGCCCGGCGCCTACTGGCTGCGCACGAAGCCCCAGGCCAAGGGCACGGAGTCCTGGCGGTGCCGCGCCGTGCTACCGGGCGAGGGCCGGTGCTTCCTGCGCTACCATCGCGACGAGCATCACCGCGCAGGCGAGGAGAGCGTCTGGGTGGAGTTCGACCTCGCCCCGGACGCGGCCGAGCTGGAACTGCGCGCGCAGGAGGCCCAGCGGCGGCGGGGGGCGCGGGAAGCGAGGAAGGCGCGCCGCCGTGGCTGACGCCCGCTTGCGCACCCTCGAGCGCGAGGCCCAGGAGGGCGATGACGCGGCCCGTGGCGCCTACCTGCGCGCGCGGGTGCGTGCGGGCCTGCCCCCTTGGGTCGTGCGGCTCCTGGCCATGCTGGGCGACCCTGGAGCGCGAGCGGGCGCCGAGACTGGCGACGGGCTCTCGGACGAGTTCCACTCCAACCCGCACCGGCCGCGCGTTTCGCACGAGACCCTCTCCATCTCGATCAACAGAGAGGCTGCGCGTGTGGATGCGCCGCCGAGCCGCGAGGCCGAGGAGGCGAGGCGCGGCGAGCCCTACGTCACACGCAGCGGTGCCTGGCTGGCCGCGCAGATGAGCGTCGGTCGTGCCTGCTCGCCCGAGTTGGCGGACATCGTCGAGGTCGCCTTGCGCGTCAAGCTCGCCGCGGGGTGGGCGGCTCTGCCCCGCCAGGCGATGGCCGACCAGGCCCTGCTCGAGGTGTTCGTAGGTCCGCTCGGCACCCCTCCGCAAGAGCCGCGCCTGCACCTTCGTGCGGTCGCAAACTGGCTGCGCAAGCCCGGGCCAGCGCCCGATTCGTGGGCCCTGGGATACGGCCGGGCCTGGAGCACGGGGGCGCAGGCCATCGCGCAGGACTATGCCTGCGGGGCCCGCGCCTCGCCGGTCATGCTCGACCTCGTGAGCGAGGTTCAACTCGCCGGCGAGGCCGCGGTCCTCGACACGGTGCAGGCGCACATCACCTGGTGGCTGGCGCAGCGCTTCGAGCTGCCTCCCTCGGTGCTCTCCTGGCCGCGCGATGATCCTTGGTTGCACGCCTGGCTGCTGACGCCAGACCGGCCATCCATCGACCCATTGAGCTTGTTCCTGGTGGACGAGGAGCCTCCCTTCGTGCCTCTCTTCCCGCCCCTGCGCGCTTGGAGGCCCTGATGGCCGCGACGATGGAGCGCGCGGCCTTCCTCTCCGCCTGTCGCACCTGGCGCTACTGGCTGCTCAGGCGCTGGGACGCGGCGATGAACCCGCTCGTCGTCATCGGCCTGAACCCCTCGACGGCCGACGAGACGCAGGACGACCCTACGATCCGGCGGTGCGTCCGCTTCGCCGAGCTCTGGGGCTGCGGCGGCTTGCTCATGCTGAACCTCTTCGCCTTCCGGGCGACGGACCCGAAGGCTCTGGCCATCGCGGCCGACCCCATCGGGCCCATGAACGACGAGGCCCTGGCGCGCGAGAGTGACGGCCGCGTGGTCCTCTGCGCCTGGGGGCGCTCGGGCGGGCCGGCGACGGCTGCCAGGGCGAAGGCCGTGGCCGGGCGCCTGCTCGCCCTTGACCGGAAGCTCTACTGCCTCGCCCGGAACAAAGACGGGAGTCCGAAGCACCCTCTCTATATGCGCGGTGACGCGCTACCCCAGCCCTGGAGCCCGCCGTGAACAAGTTCATCTGCTGCGCGAACCATCCGCCTGGTGGCAACGGCCAGCCCATCGCCTGCGTAGGGATGGAGGCGATGAAGATGCTCGCCTTCCGCTGGAAAGGCCATGGGAAGTCCCCGCCGGTCAACGTCTGGGGCGCCGACTCTCTCGTGGAGAGATACTCCCAGGGCAAGGCCCCGACGCGCTTGGGCTTCGTCCTGGCTTGCCCCGAGCACCTTCCCATGGCCAGGTTGAGGGCGGCACGCCTGAGCAACCGCGGCCTCGTGGAAGAGACGGCGGTACGCGCGTGCCCCGCATGCGCAGGTTGGGGCCAGGGCGAGAACCGGCGCGGGGCCACGCCCGACGGCGGTTGCTGGATCTCGCCTGAGTGCCCGGCGTGCGCGGGGCGCGGCAACATCCCGGACTCGCCACCCGTGCAGCGGCCCGATGTCATGGATGAGGCGCTTGTCACCGAGACCGAGGTCCGATTCTCGCGCCCTCTCACCGACGAGGAGCGCGAAGCGGTTCTGGCCTGGATCAAGGATGACGGCCTTCTGGAACTGGTGGAGGCCGAGTGAAGCTCGGGCGGCACACTCGCGAGGCCCTGGCCTGGGCGGCCGACCAGCCCTGCCGGCGGCGCAACTGCGGCACGGTCTGCCTGTGCGGACCTTGCCATGCGCGGCGGGCGCTGGCCGAGGCCGAGGAGCAGGAGCGCGCGCACCGCACGAGGTGGCCGCTCGAGTACGACGGCTTCCCCGCGCGCGCAGTCGGTAGGCATCGGGGATGCCGACTCGGCCAGCGCAAGAGCGTCGTCCTGGCCGTCGCCGCGCCTGGCCGGCCCTTCTACGTCTGTGGGTGCGACCTGCGGTTGCTAGACGATGAGATCATCTTCGCGAAGGGCCCCGCGCGCGTTCCTGGGGCAAGGAAAGCATGACCGACCTGCGCTTCGCCGTCACGATCGACGAGAAGGTCTGGACGAAGTACGTGAAGCGCCAGGCGCGTAAGGGCATCGCGGCCCTGCCTCCCGCCGAGATGCTCGAGGCGCTCATCGCCCAGGCCCTGGCGCAGGACTCAGCGAAGAGGGCCGAGGACGAGCAGACCTCGACGAGCATCATGATGGTGCTCGGCCGCGTGAAGGTCGAACACCATCCATGAGTCGAGAGAAGGGACGCAAGATGGGACGCAAGATGGACTGGACGATGCTCGAGTTGCTGCGCGCTGATGACTGGGCCGTCGCGGTCCACAACGACTACAGGCAGGACGGCAAGCCGCGGACGTTCTGGCTGCTCACGCATCCGAGCGGCGTCTGGGCCAAGGGAGAGGGCGCGACCGACGAGGAGGCCATCGAGGCGGCCGCCGCGATGGCCGAGAAGAGGCTCAAGCCCGACGGCGAGGCCCTGGAGGCCCTCGCGGCCGCGGAGCACGACTCCTGGACCGGCTGGACGAAGTGGATGCTGGAGAAGATCGAGGCCGAGCTGCTGGCGGCGGTCGCCGGCCTGGAGCTCGAGCGCGCGGTGCGGGCGCTGGCGGACGTGCGGAGCAACTTCGGCATCGAGGCCCTTCCTTCGGTAGCCCGGTCCGCGGCCAAGACGCTGCTCGACAACCTGCCGAGCGTCGTGCGCTGGCGGCGCCAGATGGGCACGCCCTACGCGGAGCTGAGCGAGAAGGAGCGCGAGTCCGACCGCGAGGAGGCGCGGAAGAAGATCGCCGCGTGGCGCTCGCGACTCGGGCGCCTCCCCGCCGGGCCTCCGCCCGACGGCCGCACGGCCGGCGAAGTGCTGAAAGAGCTCGTGGAGACGCCGGTCAAGTTGATGCCGACCGTGAAGGTCATGCTTGATGGCCAGCCCGTCTACGTGCCCTGGCACGTCGCCGATCACTGGGCGGCGCGCGGAGCCCTGGGCCTGGCCCGCGGCGAGGGCGTGTGGCTCAAGGGCGGCGAGCCGAAAGCCCTTGCGTTCGACGACCCCGGCGGCTTCTCGTTCGAGCAGGGGATGGAGTTCGTGCGCGTGTCGGTGCTCGACGTCATGCAGAACCTGGGCGAGAAGATGGACGGGAAGTACGGGGATGACCCCGATACCTGGAAGGGCGGCGAGCGCGGGCCCGGCGAGCCCGAGCCCTGGAGGCCCGAGGCGTGAGCGCGAAGGCGAAGGCGTTCGAGGACGTCCAGCGGGAGTTCGATCGCCTGTTCCACGAGAACGATACCGAGGCGTTGCCGTATCCTCCTCCCACCTTGCAGGAGGACCCGCACGGCTTCGACCGAGTGGCGTCCTTCGACGCGATCTACGTCGGCGGCAGTAGCGACCGCGAGGCGGCACCCAGGGCGCGCCGCTTGTTCGCGCGCTGGATCGTCGAGGTCGTGCACTGGGAACAGGAGCACGGCACCAAGCACACGAACTACGACGAGGCCGTGGAGCATCTCCTGGTCATCCTCCTGGCGGTCAACTCGAAGGCCAGCCGCACGCCCCCGCCGGTCGTGCCGGAGTTCTGCCCGCATTGTGCCTGCCGCCTGCGCGATGGCGTCCCGGCCGCGCAGGTCGAGGCGCAGCGGAAGGAGCAGGTCGAGATCGAGAAAGAGCTGGGCCTGCGATGAGCGGCCCCGGCTACTCGCCCTTCGACAGGCGGAAAGTGGGCAACGCGAAGGGCGGCCGCGTCCCGACCTCCGCCACCCGCCGCGACCGCGCGCGGACCTTCCTCCTGCAGCGCGCGGCGGTCATCGGCAAGGCCAAGGGCGAGACCGAGGAGGCCGCGCCCAAGGCGCCCCCGCGGAACGCGCCTTGCCCCTGCGGGAGCGGGAAGAAGGTCAAGCGCTGCCACCCCGAGGGCTGGAGTCCCCCATGAACCTCGACGACTTCGTGCACATCCCGACCGCCGGCGGCACCTGGTCACGCTGCGGCCGCCGCGCCCACGGCCTGCCCGTCGCCTCCTCGGCCGCTGCAGGCCAGGGCGTCGCCGCGAAAGCCGGCGGCCGCTACCTGCCCTCCGCGTCCTCTGGCCGTCCCATCTGCCCGGAGTGCCTCGTGGGCCCCCTGCGCGACTCGGAGGGCCGCCCCAGGCCCTGCGCCGCGCTCGCCCCGACGCACCACCTAACTCCTGCTGCGCTCTCGCCCGGCTGGCTCTGCGCCTGCGGCTGGCGCGGCCAGGCCGAGGCCCTGCGCGACGGCCCTGGCGGTATCCGCTACTGCCCAGGCTGCGGCGGGACAGGCGGCCTCGTCCTGGCGCCCATGCCCCCGCTCTACGGCCCGCCATTCCTCGCGAAGGCCATCCCGACCTGGAAGGCCCTCGAGCTCCTGCGCGGGCGTAATTCGTGAGCTGGCGCTGTGCGGCCTGCGGCGCGGTGATCGAGGGGGAGTACTCTCGCGCGGCGGCTGACAGGCACTACGTAGATGGCTTCCCTCGGCCGTGCCGCGAGAGGCCCGCTCCGTTCGACCCAGTGATGGCCGGGGACATCGAGGGGGCGTGCCTCGTGGATGGCTCCGAGTACGGGGACTACTTGTGACCTTCTCGCCCGAACCCTGCCCCGACCGCTGCGGGAAGCCTCGTGGGCGCACCGGGGGCGTCTGCCCGCACGGCCACACGGCGATCATCGAGATCGACCCGCCGCGCCCTGACGGCGGCGTCCCGACCCGCGAGTACATCCCCTACTGCTGCAAGCGCTGCCGGCCGCCCGAGGACGATGGCGAGTCGCGCCTCGTGCACGAGTACGTGGACTACTGGGATGCGCACAAGAGCGCACCCGCTGGAGGTGATTCCGTGCCCGTGGACCCACATCAAGAGCTGCGCGACGAGGAGACCCGCAAGGCGCACGAAGCCTGGACGCGTGACCACACGTGCGCGGCCTGCGGCCAGCTCTCGCCCCAGGTCGCGACCCTCCTCGACGTGGGGCCCAAGGTCATCCTGTGCTGGCCGCACCACGCGGCCTGGCGGGCCTACGTGCGGGCGCTGGTCGAGGAGCGGCTGGGCCCCTGGCTCGAGCAGCAGCGCACGACGGCTGCGCCGGCGGACGAGAAGACATGACTCCGGGCAGTCACCTGCGGGGGCGTCGGGTAGGGGCATAGAAGCCCAAAAACTCCGTATCCAAGGTGGTGTGAAGGCGGTGCCCGGACCCGGCCTACCTGACCGGGAACCGCCGCAACGCCACCATCCCGGCGTAGAAGGAAGAGGACATGGCCAAGAAGTTGATGACCCACTCGCGCGAAGTTCCGCTCGCCTTGCTCTGCAAGCTCGGCTCGATTGCTGTGCACATCGAGGAGGCCCTGAGCATCAAGGGCCACCCCTTCGACATTGAGGCGCTCAAGGTGCTCATCCACGACCCCGACGTGCAGGCGTGGCTCAAGGCCATGGGCCCGCTGGTGCCGCGGAAGCGTTGATGCGTGAGCGCGGCCAGTCGCTACCGCCAGGCCATCGAAGCCGCCGAGCGCGACCCCTCGCCCGCGGCCGCGCAGGCCATCGAGCGCGCCCGCCGCGCCCTCACCGCGCGGCGCCTGGAGTGCCAGCAGACCTTCGCCTCCCCGCGCGAGGAGGACGACTACATCCAGGGCCTCTACCTCGACGCGTGCGAGGCCGAGGGCGACGCGGCCGCCCGCGCCTGGGCGAAGGTCCGGCGCGCTGCCGCGCGCGCCATCGAGGCATCGCCCAAGACCTCGCGGACGCCGGGCTGGGACCGCCGGCGCCTCGACTACCTGCTCTGGGTCCACGAGGAGAGCAAGCGATGAAGTTCCTGCGCGCGCTCCTCTGCGCCTTCGCCCGGTGCGGTCGGCGCCCGCGGCCAGGCCCTGTCTGGGCCTTCTGCCCGCGCTGCGGGCGCGCGCGGTGATCGAGTGGCGCGGGCATCTTGTCACCGGGCCGCCGGCGCGACGCGAGGTCATCTGCCTCTCGTGCGGGTCGAGTTGGAGCGACTACCCCGGCACGCTGCGCGAAGAGGACTCCTGTCCATGGTGCAAGGGCGACTACTGGCGCACGCCGCGCGAGCCCACGCTGAACCGGTATCGGATCGAGGCGAGGCTTCTCATCCGCTGGCAGGAGACCGGCGCGCTCGCCCTCTGCTGCGGCGGCCGCGGGCTAGCGATTGGATGTCCGCGCTGCGGGAAGGTCTGGCCTGCATGAGCGACGCGGCCCTGCGCGAGCTCGAGCGCCAGGCCCGGGCCGGTGACACCTCTGCTCGCCGGCGCTGGCGGGCGGGCCTCCTCCGCCTGCGCGACCCGCGGCAGGCCCCACAACCCGGCGATGTCATCCGCGTCGCCGGACTCTCGCGCCTCGTGCGTCGCGTGAACACGCACCCCACCATCGCCTATCCCTCCGGGCGTCCCATCGAAGAGGTCACGATCGTCTGGCACAAGGTGCTCTGGCTCTACGGTGAGGAGCAAGGCGCCGGCCTCTGCTACCGCTTCCGCCCGATGCTCTGCTCCCTCGCGCACTGGCGCCGCTGGGCGCGCAAGGGCGAGGTCGTGCGCCTGGCCGAGGAGCGCGAGCCGGCAGACCAGGACGACGTGCCCGAGACGGAGGTGTAGAAGATGCCTCGACGCGCGGCCGCGCCCGGACCCTGGGCTACCATCTGGACAGGAGGCTCCATGCTGAACTACGAGTTCTCGCTCGAGGCCGTCGCACGGACTCTCGCTTGGATCGCGCTCATGGCGCCCGTCGCCGGGTTCTGCTGGGCCGCCGGCGCGAGCCTCTATGGGCGCATGAGTCAGTGGAAGGCCCGGTCGGCCGGCTAGCTCCCGCCTTCCGCCCTGATCTGCGCCTTGAGCGAGGGCGGCGTGTGGCGGTCGCATCGAATCGACCACTCGGTGACCTTCCCGCGCGGCGGCAGGATCGACCGGAAGGCGATGAGCCCGACGCCTCCGCATGCGACCGGCACCCGCGGCGCGTCTGCGTCATCCCCTTCCGCGTCCCGCCATCCGATGGCGTAGCCGCAGACCCACCCCGACCCGGCGCGGATCCACTCGACCTCCGCCCCTTCGCCTGGGCCCCCGCTCAAGGACCCTCCTGCTCGTCGCCCTCGTTCTGCGCGGCCCGGCTCATCCAGTAGTCGAGCAAGGCCAGGATCCCGGTCACGACCCCGAGCACGAGCAGGAAGACGAGCGTGGGCGTCACGGCGCGAGGGGCACCCACCCAGGCGGCGCAGGCGCGTCGCCCGTCCCGCCCAGGAGCTCGAAGCGCAGGTTAGGGCAGATGTGCCCCGTCCACCCGACCGGCTGCAGGCAGAACCGGCAGGGCGGCGTGAGCGCCCAGCACAGGTGCATCGCGCGGGCCCCGCCAGGCATCCCGCAGAACGTGCAGGGCTCGGCGGCCTGCTCTGCCCCTGGCTCTCGACCGTCCATGCCGCGTACGCTCATGGCCACATGGGGTCCCCGCCCCAGAAGTCCTCGTCGCCGTCGGTCTCGGGGTCGCGGTGCACATCGCCCCGCCATGCCTCGAGCTCGTCCGAGTCCGCCTCCCAGGGCGGCCGCTCCTCTTCGCTCTCGATGGCCCCGGCCGCCTCAAGTGCGCGCCTGGGCCCTACGATCCCCGCCGCCTCGGCCTCGCCGCGCGAGAGCGTCACGTACCGCTCACCGTCCTGGAACCGCCACCCGCCGCCCATCTCGCACCGCCCCGCGATCCCTCGCCGCGGCTTCCCGCTCTTGCCCAGCTCGCGCGCGACGCATCGCCCCGCCGGGACCTCGAGCGCCCCGCGCCCTTCCCAGGACGAGACGACCCACGCCGGCACGACGCGCGCCTCGCCGTCGAGCCAGACCCGCACCCGCGACCGTTCCCCGGCATAGGGGACCTCCGGCGCCCGGCGCTTCTTCGGGCCCTTCCCACCTGCCGCCACCTACCAGACCTCCGCGCGGCATCCCGACCGCCCTGGCGCCCCTTCGCGCGACTCGACGTAGCGCATGATCGGCGACATGAGGATCAACTCCTCGAAGGCCCGCGCCTGCGCGTTCAGGGCCTCCCCTTCCCGGAACTCGCCGGGGACCCCGACCTTCGCCAGCTCGGCCTCGGGGACGAACTTGAACAAGTCGCCAGGCCGCAGGTCCGCCATCGGGGTCGGCGTCCAGGTCGCCAGCTCCTCGTCCTCTGGCGTGAAGCAGTAGCCGTCGGTATCGGGTGCGGCGAGCGCCTCAGCTACGTCGGTCATGCCTTCCGCCCTGGATGCCACGCGCCCTCCCCTAGCGCCCAGGCTACCAAGGCCCTCTCCATCGCCGCACGGACCGGCGCCTCCCCGGGCCACGTGGCCGCGAGCCCTATCTGCCTCACGATGTCCGCCTCCCGCGACCACTCCATCGGGTGCACGTCCGGCGTGTTCGCCGCGCTCACGAGCGCCCAGGTCGCACGGTGCTCCTCGCTCGGATAGGCGAGCCAGGCTTCGGCGCTCTCGACGACGCGCACGACTGCCTCGGCCCCGTCTGGCGTGACCAAGGGCGGAGGAGCGCCCCCATGGGCTACCCAGGCCCTCGCGGCCGCGCATCCCGCCCTGACCATCACGGGCCGCCCCCAGAGCGAGAGGCCCTCCGCCCATTCGCCGAGCGGCCGCTCTCGCGGATCGACCCCGCGCCCCACGGACCAGCTATCTAGTCCCCCACCCGCTATCGCCCCCGCGTCCCCGCAGTAGGCGGCCAGCTCGAGCATCGCCTCCGCCAGGTCGCCGGCCCTCACGCGTTCGCGTAGTGCCCTCCCTCGCGCCTCCGGCGTCCCTTCCAGGAGGGCCCGCCGCTCTGCCTCCCTCCCCCGCAAGTCGGCCATGCCCTGAGTCTCTTCCCAGGTCACGGGATTTTCCAGTCCACGGTATGGCGCACAACTCGCCTCTTCCCCGCGACTTCCTGCTGCGCTACCCTCCTCCAGGACCCTATTGAGTCCGCCCATCTGCGCGGCGCCCCTGCCGAGCGAATGGGAGGAGGGATGACGACTCACATGCCGAAAGAGCCCGCGCCCGCTCCAGCCCCGGCCTCCCCCGCGCGTCGGAAGCGGAAGAAGCGCACGGTCTACGCGCCTGTCCAGTGCCTCATCTGCAAGGACTCGTTCCCGAAGCTGACCCGCTCCCACCTTGCGCTCCACGGCTACACGATTGAGCGGTACTGCATCACCTTTGGGGTCCAGAGGGGGCTGTTCAAGCCCTCACGGGGCCCATTTCCGCCCCCTGGAGTCGATTCTGCGGCCTCCCCAGGCGCCCCCACGGTTCCCGCCGGCAGGGCCCGGGACGAGGTCCTGGCGATCATCGCCAATGGGCACGCGGGGCCGGAAGGCGCACTCCTGGCCCGTCGCATCGCCGAGGAGCTCGTGGGGGATCCTGAGTTCCTGCAGACTCTCGCGGACGAGGTCGAGCAGACGATCGTCACGTCCTCGCTGCGGCCGCGCCTGACTTCTGCCCTCGCGAGCATCCTCGCCGCGCGGCTGGAGACTCACGGCGCGGCCCTCTCGCTCCTCGAGCGTGTACGCGGCGAGTTGGGCCAGACCTGGCGCATCGAGCAGGGTGGCGACGATGGCGGCCCGACGCCGACGCGCGACCTGACCGGGATGCACTTCGCGGCGAACGCCGAACTCAAGACGGCCGAGGATCTAGTGCTCCGGGCGGTCAAGCTCGCGATCGACGAGAAGAAGGGCCAGGACCCATCCGCGGCCGCGCAGCCGCTCGACGGCGTCCGCTACTCCGGCCAGATGGAGGCGGCCGCTATCCCGAGCGACCTGACGCCGGCGGAGCGCGAGGCGATGCGGAACCTGGCTGCTCTCCTGCAGAAGGGCATCGCCGCGAGGCGCTCTCTCGATGCGGTCGCGGCCGAGCGCCAGGGCGAGGACGCCGACTAGGCGAACTGCACCTTGCAGCCTGCGCAGACGCCGCGGGCGTCGAGGCGCCCGGTGCAGCCATACATGCCTTTGCAGAGCTGCCCAGCGAGCGGGGAGGGCTTCGCGGGGGCGGGCGCCGGCGAGAAGTCCGCGGCCTCCTCGGCGCGATGCACATTCGCATCAGGCTTCGGCCGGCGAGGGGGCTTCTGATGCACCCGTGATGCACGGGCCTTCTTCGGAGGCGCCTTGACCGGCTTCTTCGCCGGCGTCGCGGCCTTGACCTCGCCGAACGGCCTCTTGCAGGAGGGACAGCCGGCGGCCAGGCGCTCCTCCACCAGGGCGCCCAGCCAGGCTGACAGGGACTGGTCGGCCTCCTCGGCTGCTGCCTGCGCCCGCGCACCGACCGCCTCGTTCACCGTCGCGACTATCCGCACAGGGCCTCCTCGATGCAGATGTGCATCATGCACGCGATGCAGATGCGCATCAAGGTGGGCCCTCTCCAGACCCCTACCCCGGGGGTCCCTCCAGGAACGGCCTCCTGGGGCCTCATCAGGACGCCCTGCAGGAACGAGGGGCCCGGGCGTCTCTCGCGCGCCTCTCTCGCGGCGATGCATGCGCGCATCGCCCTCACGCGGCCTCTCCAGAATGCGTACGGGCGGCCGTGATGGGGGCGGCCCTCGCGCTCGTACGAGGGACGGACGTCAACGAGCCGGAGGGGGGTGGGGTCGTAAGTTGTGGCCGGGGGGAGCGCCACGAGTAGTGCGCGATGGGCGAAACCTGTAGCTGTGATCGGGCTAGGGCGCAGGCGCATCGTACGACTAGCAGTAGGTGCGGTGGACGAAACCCGTAGACGTAGGGCCGGGGCGGGGGCCTATTCCTGGTCGTACGACTCCTGCGCCTCGGCCTGGGCGCGGGACTCCGCGAGCGCAGCCTCGAGCGCGGCCCTGAACTCCTCCGGGTCCATGCCGTCGGGGCAAGGGACGGTGACGGACTCGACTTCTACCGGTTGGGCAGGGCGGAAGCGGACGGTCGCCCGCAGGAGGCCCTGAGCCGTGTCGCCTGGATCCTGGTGGACCTCTACCTGGGGCGGTTCGGCGAGGCCGGGATGGTTCGCAAGGGCCTCCTGGAGGACGCCCTGTATGGCGGGCGCGAACACCTCCGTCAGGGATGGGCCGTAGGGCGTGGAGCGGATGAGGCCCAGCGCGTTCCTGACCCAGCCGGGGAGGTGCGCACGGTCCCAAGGGGGATGGTTGGGAGGCCAGTAGACCTTCGCCGGCAGGAGGCAGAACCCTGCGCGGTCGAGGGCGGCCACGTAGGCGCGCGAGAGGAAAATCTCATCGGGGGAGATGGGGGCGCCCCACCCGGTCCCGCCGCCGGCGAGTCTCCAGGCCCTTTCCTTCCCGCGCAGCTCGGCGTCGCTCATGCGCGGGGCCCGAACCTCGAGACGTAGATCTCGTCAGGGCCCCAGGTGTAGCCGCGCGGGGCGTAGAACGGTACTGGCATCTGCACGGCGACCGCGTCCAACGGATGCAAGGGGAAGCCGAGGACGCCGGCGAGGTCCACGCGCACCGTGTTCATGCTCTCGGGGTGGAACGCCCAAGGGGCCGGGCCGTAGGCAACGCCATTCACGTAGACGAGCACGCGATCGAGCGCCGGCAGGAGCGGCGGCGAGGCGCGGTCGAGGGCCGCGAGGTAGACAGCCTGCCTGGCCTGGGCCTCGGCGTCCCAAGGGGACCACTGTCCGCGGCGGCCTCCGGCGGCCAGCCAAGCGCGCTCAAGGGAGCGAAGGAAGAGATCAGTCACAGACAGCGCCTCCCGGGGTCCGGGGCCTCCTGGTCTGCGGCCCAGACACGCGCGGCGAAGTGAACTGTCTGGCCGTTATCGGCCGAGAACGGCCAGGGCCTGCCCACGCCGAAGTCTATGCTCGGCGTCTGGAGTTCAACGAGGGCGGCCGCAAGGTACTCATCAGGCCAGGCGTAGACGCACGCGCTCCGAGGTGTCCGGCGAGCAAGGGAATTTCCGTTGTCGTGCCGGTACACCGCTACCCGGATGGGGATGTGGCCGCCGCCGTGGAACCTCACGCGGAAACAGATGCCGGCGGATGTAGGTTGCTCGAGGACGAGATCCGTGCTGGGAAGCGGCAAGGGCAGGCAGGCCCGGCGCAGGGCCGCTAGGTAAGCCAGAGGCGCGCCTGCCTCTCGCTCTTGCGCGCGGCGCTCCAGGTCTCGCAAGCGCGCGTCGCTCACGAAGTCAGCCGGCGGTACTCCATGACGAGCACCCTCTCGCGCTCCACCTCTCCCTTGGAGAAGGTGAACATCCCTCCGTAGGACTCGACGCCGCGCACGACCTTCACGAGGACCATCGCGCGAAGCTGCCGGCGCTCGACGCACTCGGGGTCGTTCGTGGAGGGGTCGCAGATGGCATCGCCCTCGGTGAGGTTGTGCGCCGCCCGGAGAGCCGTGCCGAGCGCGGCCTGCAGCTCGCGCCAGGCGAGCGGCGGGGGCAGGGTGTCGGTGAAGAAGCACCGGCCGACGATGCGGTAGATGTCCCCCGCGGCCGCGAACACGGGGACCATGTCCGGCGTGATGACGTCCACGGGGGCGGTCAGCTTGACGATCACTTGCCCTCTCCCTTCGGTTCCTGGGGGCGCCAGAAGAGGGCGCCGCGAATGCCGTCCTCGTCAATGTAGATCTCCAGGTCGAGGCCCAGGGCGTGGAGCTCGAGCTGGAGGGACCCGTCGCAGCAGGGCACGACGGCGAAGCCGCGCAGGAGCTTCCGGGCGTGCTCGATGGCCGAGGGCGAGATGGCGTGGGCGCCGTACGAGTCCCAGCCAGGCTTGAGGGCGGCCAGGTCGTCGAGGCGGTCGTAGGGATCGCGGAGGTCAGGCGTGGGCATCGTGGGCATCGTGTACTTCCTCTTCGCACCGCTCGAGGCCGCCGCCCTCTTCGCGGAGTTGGTAGCAGCCCCGGCCGTGCTCGATCTCGCCGGGCGGGCGGCAGGACGCGTGACAGACCTTGCAGACGCGAATGCAGACCGGCGCAGAGAGATGGGCGTGCGCGTCGCAGAAGACGCGACCGCTGTGCTGTCGCAGGGTTCCGTGCTCCAGGCATCCCTCGCGGCGGCAGCGCGCCTCCTCCAGGGACACCATCCGCCCGCCGCAGGCTTGGCAGGGCATGTCGCGTGTCCCAGGCGACCGCGGCCACTGGACCCCGCAGTACAGGCAGCGCAACTCCGCGGCGTCAGGATAGTACTCACGAAGGCAGGCCGCGCAGTTCACCTGACCGAGGACGTTCGTGATTGTCTGCGCCTCGTCAGCGATGATCACGTCGTAGTCCGCCCCGCAGCAGACCGCTGGGCCATCATCTACGCACAGGTGCACCAACCTGCATGATCCGAGGTGCGCGGCCCGCTCGCAGCGCGGGCAGTTCCCGACCGCGATCCGTGCGGCGGCCGCCGGGGTCAGGCCCTGGGCGGCGGCCTCCACGATGGGAACTCCTGCGGCAGGCACCATGGGTACCCCATCCCCACGGATGAACGCCACCATGTCCTCGGGGAGGACCGGGCGGGAGTATGCGGCCATGAGGGCATCCGCCAGCTCACGGGCGTTGATGGGACCGGCCCGGCAGTGCACGTAGAGCTCGTTGATAGTACGCGCGCTCGTGACGCCCTGGGCGATCATGGCCAGGATCGGCGCCCCGCGGGCGCGGAGTTCCTCCTCGACCCAGGCCATCCCCGCGGCCGCGTCTTGCGTCTCCCGCCATCGCCGCTCCAGCTCGCGCAGCTTCTCGTCGCTCATGGTCCCTTCCTTCGCCTCTTCCCCGCGCTCGCGAGTTCGTCCATGGCCTTCGCCACGACGCGGCAGTCCTTGGCCCTGTCGACCGCCCAGGCCGTCCCGACCTTCGACTCCAACTTGAGCGCCATGTCCCGGAGGCCCGCGGCGAGGCCATCGCCCGAGACGCCCAGGCGCTCATCGTGGCCTTCGAGCAACGTGGCCAGGTTGCGGCAGTTCTCGGCCTGCGTCCCCAGGAAGGCGACGAGCTCCGCGGCGCCGGCGGGCGAGGCCGCAACGGCCGAGTCGAGCGTGGCGGCCATGCGGCGCAGGCCCTCACAGAGGGTGATGCTCACGGCTTCGCCTCGTCCTCTGGGGCCTGCGCGGCCTCCGCCTGGGCCAGCTCCTGGAGGAGGACCGCCTGTCCCGCCTCGGCCTTCGCCAACTCCCGGAGTAGCCTCGTCCGCTCCATCTGCGCTTTCGCCAGGGCACAGTCGACCTTCGCCTTCGCGATGCGCTTCTCCAGCATCGCCACGTAGATCGCCTGGGCCTTGAGGAAGCGCTCCTCTGCGCGTTCTAGCCTCGTCGGGCCCGGCTTCGCGGGCAAGGTCGGGCCGCAGGGGCCTCGGCGCCCTGCGGCCGGCCCAGGCTTCTTCCGCGGGCGGCCGCGCTTCTTCGCTGGGGGTGGGGTCGCGGCCGGAGACGGGGAGGCGTTCACATCCCCGGTGGGAACTTCGGAACCCGTCATCGACCCTCCCTCCTGGCCACGGCGCGGAGCGTCCAGCCCAGCGCCACGAGACCTTCCCACGTCGGGGCGACCTTCCGGTAGTTCCAGGCCGCGACGAACATGGCCTCGGCCTGCGTCTCGAACACGGGCACGAGCGGGATGCCCTGCGTCGGCACGAGGACGACGCCGGGTTCGCCGCGGGCCGCGCGCGCCCAGCCGTGCCACCACAGGTCGATCGCGTGCCGTGCCTCGGGCTCAATCAAGGCGCCTCTCCTGCGTCGATGGCTTGCCAGGGGGCGTCTGGGTTGATCGTCTGCGGCCGTGGTGCTCGGGCCTGCACTGGTTTCGACCGGCCGGCCTGCACGCAGGCGGGGCAGAGCACGACGCCGTCCTTGAGCCAGAGGCGCCACCCGGCTAGGCGCGCCCGCCGGCGGCACGTCTCCCCGCGCTCGGCCGTCAGCCCCAGGAGTACGGGCGTCCGCCACTTCTCGGGGCCCGCGGCCGCGCAGGGTTGGCCGTCGCAGTAGAGGTCGAGGGAGTAGCAACCGACGATCACGTGGTGCCCTCTCCCTGCGCGTCCGCATCGATCGCGTCGATGATCCCATGGCCCACGTAGTCGAGGTTCATCGCGGCCGCCGGGTCGTGGCCAGACTCCACGATGTAGTTGGCCATCTCCCGGACCACGTCAAAGCGTCCGCGCTCCGCGGCCTCCTCGAACATGGAGAAGATCATCCCCGCGCGGTCCTGTACGTTCTGCACGTCAGCCCCTGGAGAGGCGAGGAACGCGCCGATGCGGGTGACCTCGGTCGAGGTCAGCGAATCGCGGCCAAGGGCCCCGGCGATCTCCTCCCACAGGGCGCGGCCGAGGACATGGTACTGCGCACTGACTTCCGTCGGGTCTAGCTGGACGGCCTCGTAGAAGTGCGTGCGCAGGCGGAGGAGCACCGCGCGCCAGCGGCGCCGGGAGAGGGCGCGCAGCGCTGCGCAGAGCCTCTCGCGACTCTCGTGGCGAATGCCCGGCCCGCCGAGGCGGCGCTGTGTGGCGTCGAGGGCCTCGTAGTCGATCTCGAGCGGCTGGTAAGTGATCTTGCGCTCCAGGGCGCGGGCGGCCTCATCCACGGCGGCGGATCAACTTCTCGATGTCGGTCGGCCGCGCGTAGATGGCCTTGAGCAGGGCGAGGCGCTGGCGGATCCGGGCGACGGCGCGCTCCTCGCGCTTGAGCTGGTCCTCGTGGTCCGCGATGGCCTTCTCCAGCGCGGCCTCGGGCGTCTCCAGCACTTCCTCGGTCGGGAGGTAGGAGGCGCACCCGAACACGGAGTCCCTCTTCGCCAGATAGGCCCGGGCCGGCGTGCGCTTCGTGATGGGAATGCCGACGAGGTCGAAGGCAGGCTCCTCGGCGAAGTGTTCGATCTTGCACTTCCAGGCGAACTCCATGGTCACAGCCTCCTCGTGATGTCCTGCAGCATGCGCGCGCAGATGGCGCACTTGTCGTCTCCTGCGTAGTCGCGGTCGCACCCGCCGTCCCACTCGTGCCGGCCGCACAGGGAACGCGGGGCCTTCACGCCCCCGAAGAAGTGGACCTTGTGACTGCCCGGCGGATGGGCCCAGCCCGCCTCGCGGCGCGCGGCCGGGCGGGGAGGCCCCGGCCGCTTGCAGGCACAGCGGAACGTGCCGGAGGGCCCGGTGGAGTAGTAGGCGAGGCAGCCATCGGCGCCGTGGCGCTCGGTCAGGTGCCGGCACTCGGGGCAGAGGCGGCTCACGGCTCCTCCAGGGCCCAGGCGATGAGGGCCTCGGTCATCGCTCGGTGGAGCGTCGCCTGCATCGCCTCTGCGTAGTCGGGATCCCATCCCCAGCCGACTCCTAGCGCGGCGTCCTCGATGAAGTGGATCAGCGCGTTCGTCTCCTCTTCCTCGTTGCCGATGGCCGTGAAGGCGCGGAGGAGCGGGCAGTTGAAGGCGCCGGCCGCGAGGTCGCGAACTTCGGGGACCAGGGCCTCGTCCGCCAGACTCAGGACGACGACGCGCGCTAGACCCTCTCCCTCCCCGCCCATGTGTGAGGCGACAGCCGCGGCCGCCCGCACGAGGGCCTCATCCGGGCGGCGCGTCAGGTGCGCGAAGTGCGAGACGAGGTCAGTCGCGAACTCGACGTTCGTCTTGTCAAGGCAGAGGCGCCCAGGCACGTGGATGGGCGATGGCGTCGGGGATCCGTCTGGCCCCTCGTGGCACTTGTTCCAGGGCTGGTCCTCGGGCGCCGAAGTGAAGTCGTGCACTGAACAGAGGCCCAGGGCCGACCGGGCCGCCAGGTCGCCGCACGCCGCCGCGAGCTCCACGCGCAGCAGGGAGACCTGGCCGACGCGGAGGCGCGCCCGAAGCCAGGGCTCGCGCGCCTCGGCCTCCCCGGCGCGCGCGCGGCGCTCGAGGTCCCGCAGGCCGGCGTCGCTCATCGGGCCTCCGCCAGGCGCCGGGCTCGTTGCCAGAGCCGGCGCAGGGTCGCGCGTTCCTTCGGGGCGGCCTTGTGGCCGAAGAACGCCTGTCCGTAGAGGCCGGCCCCCTGGACGAGGCGTTCGTAGTAGGCGTCGGGCGTCTTGGCGCCGTCCTGGGCATCGAAGGCGCGCGCGAGGCGGCAGCCGTAGGGCCCGCGGTCGCCGCGCACCTGGGCGTCGAGGCAGGACTCGTCGGCGCACCGACCGCCGGCGAAGGGGCAACGTCGCGAGGCGTTCATGCGGGGCTCCCCTTCGCCGCGCGCTCCGCGGCCGCGATGGTGGCGCAGGCCCGGAGCATCTCTGCCCGGGCGGCCAGGTACTCGTTCCAGTCCTTGTCGCGCCAGGGCGACCAGAAGCGCCTCTCCCAGTCCGGCCGCGGGAGGGCCTTCCGGTAGCGGTCGCGCACGGCTTGGGGCAGGCGCTGCTCGCAGGCGTAGCACAGGAGCATGAACGGGACGCAGGAGAGCGCGCGGCGCAGGCAGCCGGGGAAGTGGCACCCGACCCTCTTCTGCCCGTAGAGCCTCACGCGAGCCCCAGGAGGAAGCCGTAGATGATGCCCTCGGTCCGCGCCTGGATGCCGGGCGCCTTCGACTCGCGCGTGCCGGCGACGTTCAGCACGACGGGCCTGGGCGGCGGGTAGAGGAAGCCGCGCGTCTCGACGACCGAGCGGATCCACCCGAGTAGCTTCGTCACGTGCGCGGCGTCGGGGTCGCCCTGGAGGTCGAGGTGCAGCATGCACGGGACGCTCTTGAGCCGCTTCACGGCGGCGGCGGTCGCGGCCGACCCGGGGGTCATCTTCCGCGTGAGGGTGATGATGAGGGTCGCGTCCGCGTCCTCGACGTTGCGCTTCGTGCGCTCGATGTAGTCGTCGGTCTCGGTCTCCTGCAGCGGGTAGGACGGGTGGATCTTCCCGTCCTCGGCCTTCCGGCCCTTGGGGCACCATCCGCCGCAGGGGAAGCCCAGGCGCAGCGCCGCGTCGAGGGCGCCGCGGTCAACGCCGGCCTGGCCTCCACTGACGAGCCTGGCGACGAGGCGGCTCACGGCGTCGCGTCCGCGGCGATGCCGGCCGCGCGCACATCGGCCCCCGTGATGCCGTTGAGGCGCATGCACGCCTCCCTCGCCCGCCACTCTGCCTCGCACCGGCGCTCGCCGCGGGTCCGGCGGCCGTAGCGCGAGCGGGGCGCCCCGGCGAAGCGATGCACGATCAGGCCAGAGGCCCGGAGGTAGACGAGGAAGAACGGGCCCTCTTCCCTGTACATGAACGGGAAGTGGAGGCCAAAGCTACCGCCCAGCTCGGGGTGCTCCACGGCGGGCTTCATTCGTTCGGTGCTCCGGCCAGCAGCCAAGGGATCAGCCGCTCCCCGACGGCCTCCATCAAGGACCGCTGGCTCATCAGGCGCCGCACGTCTCGGTTCACCCGGTTGTTCGCCGCGGTGAAGGTCAGCGCAAGGAAGTCGCGGTCCGTGCACCTGACCTTGCCAGGGTTCGGGTCCAGAAGGTCGTTCAGCGGCCGGGCGGCGAGGGCGAGCGACGCGAGATACCAGGTGTGCTCGGGATCGCCATGGCGGAAGAAGGCCCGGAAGAAGGCCCGGGTCTTGCGCTCGAGCTCGTGCGGTGTGACCGTGAATTCGGAGGGGTAGTCGCGGCAGTCACGCGTGAGCCAGAGGCGCGCAATGTCCAGGGCGCTTGCTGCCTGGCTCAGGTCTCCCGGCAGAAGCTCCGGCGTCCCGCGCGGGACTGAGTGCCAGCCGGCCCTCCTCGCGTCTTCGATGACCGCCTCCGTGAGAGCGCATGCGGCCCGCGCGGCGACCCGCCATCCCAGGCCAGCGACGAACCGGATCCACCGAGGGGCGTCGGGCCAGGCGCGCAGGCAGCTATCGTCGTGATGGTGGTGTGCGCGCCGCGGGCAACCGGCTACTCCTGTGCCCTTGTGCGTGTCGTCCTTGCACCAGGCGCCCGTCCCTCCCAAGACGGCTCGGGCCGGGATGTACCCGAGGAGGGCAGCGGCCCCCAGGTGCTTCGGCAGGATAGTGCCGGCGCGCAGGCGCGCGGCCAGGTCGCGGCTTTGGGCCTCCTCGCTGTCTGGGGCCGCCTGAACCGCTCTGGCGCGCGTGCGCATGTCGCGGTCGCTCATGCGTTCGCCTCCATGTCCGCGATGTTCCGGGCGGCCTTGTGGATGAGCGGGTCGCCATCCCCGAGGGCCCAAGGGAGGAGGTAGGCCCGGACGATGCGAGAGCAGCGCGCCAGGGCGTAGCGGCCGGTCCTGCTCCGCAGGAAGTCGGCGTAGCTCATCCCCGGCGGCGGGTTCTGCTCGATCCGGCGATCCACGTCCCTCGTGACCAGGTACTCGTACCCGCAGTTCCTGGCGACCTCAGCGGCCGCGTTCGGGTCGCCGGCGATGAGCCAGACGCGCAGGAGGCGCACAGGGTCGGCGAAGCGGACCCAGAAGTGCCCCTCGTCGCCCTGGCCTCCTGTCCCGCGGCAACGGCTCACGAGGGCATCGATGTCCATGATGAGCTCGTCGCCGTTCGTCAAGGTCCCGCCCTCCTCCAGGACGGCGATGGCCAGGCCGAGGGAGGTCATCAGGCCGCTGATGAGGCCACGCGCGGCGGCATGCGGATCGTCGATCGTGTGCACGAAGCTCCCTGGGAGAAGGATGCGCGCGACCGTCCGCTCCTCGGGCTGGATGGCCTGGCGCGCGTAGGCGTGCCGGGCGGCCCAGAGCATCGCCCAGGCGGCGCGGCCTTGCGCGGCCGCCGGCCGGAGATGGCGAACGAACGTCGTGATCTGCCGCGGCTTCTCGAATGGGAAGGGATGCCGGCGATACTCCTTGTCGGGGACCGCGTCCTCGCCCGGCAGGGGGACGAGGTCCTCGGCCAGGCCCTGCTCGGCGGCGATGGCCAGCGCGTGCGGGTCCTGCAGCCAGGCCGCCAGGCGCAGACGGCCCGGGGAGATCAGGCCGGCGCGGAAGCGCCCCACGATGAGGGCCTGGCGCTCGAGCGGGTCGAGGGCGGCGCGGCGTTCGAGGTCCCGAAGGCGGGCGTCGGTCACCAGGCGATATTAGCAGGGCATACTCCACCTTCAAGCCCACGGCTTGACAGGCGACGTCCTAGTTGTTCGTCTAGGCGCTCCTCAACGAAAGGGGGAGCCATGCCGGCGACCAAGACGCCGAAGATCCGCAAGGGAGACATCTACGTCGAGACGAAGCCAGACCGCGCGCCCGCGCGCCAGGTCCGCATCGTGCGGTTCACCGACCGCGCGCAGAGCAACATCCAGGTCGACAACCTGGGCCTTCCGCTCAAGACGGGCGGCTACAAGACCCTGGAGATGAAGGCCACGCGCTTCCGCGAGATGTTCCGGCTCAAGCAGCGCGCGACCGCGAAGGACAAGGCCGAGGCCATCCGCCGGGCGCGCCGCCTGGCCACGGCCAAGGGGTAGACCGGCGCCTTCCACGGGCCCGGGGCGGCACGGCCGTCTCGGGCCCGTGCTCTGTACCGCCTGCCCGGCCGACGGTTGCTCCTACGTGCACGGACCCTTGCGCAAGCTAGCACGCGCGGCTAATATCGGGGAGTCCTGCAAGGCCAGGACAAAGGAGTCCGGGATGAGCGCGAAGGCCCTGCCGGTGGTGAACGTCGCGAGCCCGGACCTCCTCTCCTACGACGCGATCATCGTGGCCTTCTCGGGCGGCAAGGACTCGCTCGCCTGCCTGCTCCACCTCCTCGAGCAGGGCGTCCCCGTCGAGAAGATCGAACTCTGGCACCACGACGTCGACGGCCGCGAGGGTTCGAGCCTCATGGACTGGGCCCCGACCCGGGCCTACTGCCGCGCGGTCGCGGCGGCCTTCGGCGTGCGGATCTACTTCTCCTGGCTCTCGGGCGGCTTCGAGCGCGAGATGAACCGCCTGGACTCGTCCAAGGCCGAGACCGTCTGGGAGAACGCGGACGGGACGATCGGCCGGAGCGGCGGCCGCGGGCCGAAGAACACCCGCCGGAAGTTCCCCCAGGTGACGGCCGACCTCTCGAAGCGCTGGTGCTCGGCCTACCTCAAGATCGACGTCTGCGCGGCGGCGATCTGCGGCCAGGCGCGCTTCAACGGGACCCGCACCCTGGTCGTCACGGGCGAGCGCGCGGAGGAGAGCGCGGCCCGGGCGAAGTACAAGACCTTCGAGCCCCACCGCGCGGACATCCGCGACGGCGCGAAGGCCCGGCACGTCGACTCCTGGCGCCCGGTGCACGGCTGGAGCGAGGCCCAGGTGTGGGCGATCATCGAGAAGTTCTCGGTCAACCCCCACCCCGCCTACCGCGCCGGCTTCGGGCGCGTCTCCTGCCAGTTCTGCATCTTCGGCTCGAAGGACCAGTGGGCCTCGGCGGCCGCGATCTCCCCCGAGCGGTTCGTGCGTGTCGCGCAGTACGAGGAGACCTTCGGCCTGACGATCCAGCGCAAGGAGTCGGTGCGCGCCATGGCCGCGAAGGGCCGCGCCTACGCGACGAGCGAGGCCGACCTGGCCGCCTGCCGGAGCGAGTCGTTCGACGAGCCCGTGATCCTCGCCGCGGGCGAGTGGCGGATGCCCGCCGGGGCCTTCGGCGAGGCTACTGGACCTTCGTAGACAGCGCACCTTCGGGAGACCAGCCATGCGCCAGCCGATGCCGAAGAGTGCCGAGGCCCACAACGCAACGGGCGTCCTCCAGCCAGGCGGAGCGTGTCTTGGTCTCCCCCCACGCTGTGATGCGCACGATGTCGCGCCGGTTCCGCGACTGCTCGCGCCGGGTTGCCCAGCGGCAGTTCCCTGGCTCGTAGCCTCGATCGTTGTTCTCGCGCTCGATGGTCGCGCCGGGCGGTCGAGGGCCCATGTCCGCGCAGAAAGCGGCGAAACTGCGCCAGGCGGCGCAGACTGCGATTCCGCGGCCGCCGTAGTCCGGCCAGTTCTTGTGCCTGCGGTTCGTGCACCGCGCCCACATCGAGGCCCAGCAGTGGTAGCCATCTGGCAGCGCCCTGCTGGTGTTGTAGCGGCTGACGCACTCCGAACACTTCGCGGCCGCCTGGCCTTCGCGGCCGGCCTCTGTGCGCAGGCACTTCGTATGGCGAGTCCGCCGCCCGCATCGACGGCAGAACTTGGACACAGGCGTAAGCCCAACAGCGCGCATGCGAGCCTCCGGGGCGTTTGCCCCGTCATGCTAGCATGCGGCCCGGCGTAGAGGAGGAACCGTGGATACCTGCACGCACTGCCACGCCCCGATTCCCTCCTGGATCCGCGCCGCGGGCCCGGAGTCCATGGACTGGTCGCCCCAGGCCACCGCGACCGGCGGCTTCCTGGCGACGCTCCTGTGGGCGACCCCCAGATGGGCGGCCTGCTGACGCCGGTGGCCTACACCGAGACCCGCGCCGATCAGTCGCAGGGCGGCCTGTGGTGCACGGACCCCGCCTGCACGAAGGCCATGCGCACGCTCACCCGCACGAGGAGGTAGACCATGCTCACCGTCACGATCATGCAGGGCGTTCCTGGCGCCGGGAAAAGCTACGTCGCGCACCGCTGGCGCCTGGCCAGCCCGGAGACGGTCGTCGTCTCGGCCGACGGCTACCCGGGGCTCTACGTCTACGACCAGGGCCCGGGCAAGCCGCCGACCTATGACCGCGCCCTCCAGGGCAAGGCCCACGGCTGGTGCTTCCGCCGGGCCTGGGAAGCCCTGGCGCAGGGCGCGTCGATCATCGTCGACAACACGAACCTATCGGCGCTCGAGATCGCGCCCTACATCCTCATGGCCCAGGCGTTCGAGGCCGCCCCGCGCATCGTGCGCGTCCCCTGCCAGCCAGACCGCGCCTGGGCGCGGAACGTCCACGGCCTCCCGGCGGACATCCACGAGAAGATGGTCCGGGCGATGATGGACTTCGCCCCGGCGCCCTGGTGGGAGTACATCCCCGGCTTCCAGATGCTCGAAGCCCCTGGCGACTACCTCCCTAGCGACTAACCGTAGAGGCCACAACATGGGCCGCCCACCCTTGCGCAAGGCAGGGTGGGCGGCTAATATCGCCTATGTCCCCGCAAGGCCGGGGCAAAGGAGCGAGGCGAATGCGGAACAACTGCCCCTACTACACCCACCGGTTCGACCCCGAGACCCACCGCTGCAAGGGCTGCCAGCGCTGGCAGGCCGGCTACGCGCCGAAGAAGGCCGCGACGAAGGAGCGGGCCGAGTGCCAGGTCTGCGCCAAGGTCCAGGCCACGCACGCGGGCGCCCTCGTCCACCACGGCTACAAGCGCCCCGGCTGGGGCTGCATCGTCGGGGACTGCTACGGCGCCGGCTACGCGCCCTTCCCGGCGCACGACCGCCTCGACGCCTGGCTCGCCCAGGTCGAGACCCACAAGGCGACGCTCGAGCAGACGATCGCGGCCGGCGAGCCCGAGGAGATCGTCCAGCAGGAGATCGACTACGACGCCCCGCGCCGCTACGGCCAGAAGCACGCGACGAAGCTCGTGACCTACACCCGGGCCCCCAGCGAGGGCCCCCACCCGGACGGCGCCGCGAGCGAGGTTCGGATGGCGTGGGTCAAGGCCCACCAGGCGCACGAGAAGTGGACCTCGCTCGTCCGGGCCCGCGCGAAGCGCCTGACCGGCCAGGTCGAGGAGTGCGTGGGGGAGATCGCGCGCGTCTCGGCGCGGATCGAGCGGGCGAAGGCCCAGCAGGCCCTCGTGGCGCAGGCCGCCCAGGCCGGCGTGGGGAATGCGCAGTGAGCCGCCCCGCGAAGCCGACCAAGCACGACCTCGACTGGGCCCTGATCGTCTACGCGATCCGGGGCCCCGGCTACGACTCACTCCCGTCGTTCGCCCAGAACCGGATGCTGATCGAGACCTGGCGGCACACCGACGCCTACGGCGAGGTCGGCCTGGTCCCGCCCCAGGGCTGGGACTGGTCGGGCATCCGCGACTCCTCGCGCGAGGCCCTGGCGAAGATCGCCCAGGCCGCCCGCGGCGTGCTCGAGCAGGCGGGGGCGCGGGTCCCCACCAAGGCCGAGCTGACCAAGACGGCCGCCGAGAACCTGCGCAAGCGCGCCGAGGTCGAGGCCATGCTGCGCGAGGAGGGACTGGCGTGAGCAAGCGGGTACTGCTGGGAGAGGGCACGTTCGGCTGGAACTCGCCGGAGCGGCGCGCCGACCGCTATGGCTTCGTGCACCTCAGCACGACCGAGGACCCGGACGTGTTCGTGCAGGACCGCGGCGGCGCCTGCACGCTCGACCTGCGCGCCGCTGTCGGCCTCCAGGGCACGCGCGGTCGTCTCGTCGTCGAGGTAGTCGAGCCGCGCGAGTCGACGCACATGGGGGATCTCTTCCGCGGGCTGCGCCAGCGGACCCTGCCGGCCGTGGGCGAGCACGAGCTGGCGCCCCTCTCGGGCGCCCTGGCGGTGGACAAGTCTGTGCCTGGCTGGCCCGCCGTGGGCATTCGCCCCGACGACGGCCGCGCGCACGACTGGCTGATCCCGGAGCGGCTCTACGCCTTGCACGACTCGGTCGTCCGCCTCTACTTCGTCCCGGAGGCCGCCGATGGCCTCGCCTGAGCGGCCGCGCTACACGCGCATCCCCGGCACGGAGGAGGTCGTCAAGATCGTCCCTCCCGGCGAGGAGCGCTGCGACTTCTGCTACGGGCCCAACCCGTCGAGCTCCTACTTCGGCCCGGACGACTTCCTGACGAGCACGAGCTACGAGGCGGGTGAGGGCACGCTCGACACGGTCGCCGACCCCGAGTGGCTCGCTTGCGCCTCCTGCGCGCGGGTGATCGACAAGCGCGTCCCGGAGATCCTGGCGAACTACGTCACGCGCCGGATCCTGGCCCGGCGCGGTCTGACCGGCGAGTCGCGCCAGGCCCTGCGCGCCATCCTGCAGCCCCAGCTCCTGGGCATGTATGCGCGCCTCCTGCCCGCCCTGGGCTCGCGCCAGCCCTGGGCGCCGACGCCGGGCGCGCCGCCGGTCGAGAACATCAAGCAGCAGGTCATCCGCCACACCGCACCCGACCCCGGCGAGCCCGGGGCCAACTGAGGACGCCATGGCCGACGCCACGCTACGAGCGACGATCCGGGACCTCCTGCGCGCCGGATGCGAACCCCTCAAGATCCCGGTGCGCATCGCCGATGAGATGCGCGTGCCGCCGGAGGAGCGGCCGGAGTTCTACCGCGCGGTGATGCAGGGGGCACTCGAGGCCCTCATCGCCGAGACGCCTGGCGAGAAGTGCGGGTGGTGCGCGCACCCGGTCCTCTGGCACAGCCAGGGGCCCCCCGGGTGGACTTGCGAGCGCCCGGCCGAGACCGTGGGCCTGACGAAGAAGGGCGGCGTCGTCGTGCGCGCCGCCGTCGTGGAAGGAAGCAACCCGCGCAGGCGCGTGCGTGCCTGCGCCTGCAAGGCAGACCCCAAGACGAAGCCGGAGGGCTGAGATGAAGTTGTCGAAGGAACACGCCGTGGCGCGCGCCTGGGTCCATGCCCAGGGCCGGATCAACGGCGACAACCTGGCGGCGGCCTACGCCGTGCTGCAGCTCGTTGCGGATGTGACCCACGCGAAGGGGGAGGTCACGCTGCGCACCCTGCGCCTGCTCCTCTCCCACAAGGCCGGCCGCATCGCCGAGACGCTGCTCATCGGCGAGCCGCCCTCCTCCCTTCGTGACCTCATCCCTGGCGAGCGGAAGCGCGGGGTCGCCGGCCCGGCCCTCTCGTTCGGCGTGCCCATCCCCGAGCACGAGCTCACCGAGCACCTGGACGAGCCGCTCGTGCTCACGAAGAACGGCCGGGTCGTGCTTGACGCCTGCGAGTTGCTCATCGGCTGCACGCAGGCGGCGGACTCGAAGGACCCGACCGTCGAGGGCTGGGACAAGGACAGCGTGAGCCCGTGACCAGACCCCCTACACTGCCGGCCTCGAATCGCCTCGCCGGCCACAAGGCCCGCCTGGAGGAGGCCGCCCGCCTTGTGCGGTCCGTCCGGGACGACCTGGACACGTCCTCGCAGTCCTGCGAGTGCTGCGGCCTGGACAAGGCGGTCAACTGGGGCGAGTCCCTGGCAGCCGAGTCCCTGGGCGGCGTCATCCGCCGCCTCGAGCGCTGCGCCGAGGAGGCGTACCGGGGTTACCCCTCGAAGCGCAAGACCGACCACGTCAGCGAGGAGAGCCAGGGATGACCCTCCCCGAGGAGAACGTCTACTGGCGCGACCTCTGGGGAGCGGACCACCAGACGCGGCGCGCCCGCCTCGAGCTCGTCGGGCCCAAGGGCGCGCGCAGCTACGTCGCGACCTTCCCCGGCGGCCGGCGCGCGGTCGTCTACTGGAACGGACAGGAGTCCCGGCTGGCCCAGGCCGCGCTGGACAAGGCTGTTGCGAAGGACGCCCACGGCCTCGGCCCCGCCCTTGCGCAAGAGAGCACGGGCGGCTAATATCGGGGCGTGCCGGCAAGGCCCGGCCGAAGGAGCCCGGAACATGGCGACGAAGATCATCCCCACCCTGAGCAGCGACCTCTTCGCCTGGCAGCCCGTCGGCGGCGCGGCCGAGGCCAGCGACCTCCCCGGCATGCGGGAGCGGGTCCCCTCGGCGCTGAACGTCAAGTCGGAGAGGACGGGCAAGGTCGTGCGCTTCGTCCTGGCGGACGTCGCCCGGAACGAGGACGAGGTCCGCGCCTTCCTCTTCCAGAGCGCCGACGGGACCCTCACCCTGACCATCTTCAACGACTGAGGAGCAGCCAATGAAGCTGACGAAGAAGGACATCACCGAGCGGGACCACCTGGTCCGCGAGCTGGACGACGCCGGCGGGGCGCTGCGTGCCGCGACGGAGGAGTTCAACCGGGCGCGCTCCACCGCCTGGGGCCTCGTCGAGGCCGCGCTCTCGGCCTTCAACGCGCAGGTCGAGGAGCTCTACGTCCCGGTGCAGGCGGCCGTCGAGAAGTTCGACGAGGCCCTCCAGGCGGCGGCCGACTTCGCCGGGGCGCAGGCCGACGACGCCCAGGCCGAGATCGACGACAAGAGCGAGCGCTGGCAGGAGGGCGAGGCCGGCGAGCGCGCGCGGTCGTTCGTCGGCGAGTGGGAGAGCGCCCGGGACGGGAAGCTCTCGGACGCGGTCTCCGACGATCGCGACTTCGCGGCCCCGGGGCCCGTGGAGGTCGACGAGCCCGAGGCCCTGACCGAGTTCGATCCCTCCGAGTACGTGCAAACGCTCGAGGGCGCGCCGACGGACAGCAGCGAGGTCTAGCGTGGGAACCGACATCCACATGTGGGTTGAAGTCCGGGAGCGCGGCCGCTCCGCGGGCGATGCGCGCGTGCGCGAGGCCGAGCGCCGGCAGGACCGGGCCGCGCTCGACCGCCTCGCCCCCTGGGGGCCCTGGCGCCTCCTCCTGGCGCTCCCGCCCTGGCCGTGCGCCTGGCGGCGCTACCACGACGACGCCGAGTTCACGGCAGAGCACGGCGCCTGCCCCAACTGCGGCGGGAAGGGGATCGTCACCGGCTGCTACAGCGAGCGCCGCTACTGGCTGTTCGGAGTCCTCGCCGGCGTCCGCTCGGACCGCTACCCGCCGATCGCCAACCCGCGGGACTGGCCCCAGGACATGAGCGACGAGCTGCGCAAGGTCCTCGACTGGGATGGGGCGTACGAGAGCACGCACGACGGCCCCTACGGCAACCGCGTCGACGGCCCAGGCGACCACTCGGCCTCCTGGCTCCTCGTGGCGGAGATCCTGGACTACGTCGGGCGCGGCGGTTCGACGACGCACGAGGGCTTCGTCTCTTCGGAGGTCTACGCGAAGTGGAAGGCCGCGGGCGGCGGACGCCCCCAGGAGTGGTGCGGCGGCGTGGGCGGCGCAGAGATCATCGACAACGCAGAGGCCGACCGGCGCCTCTCCCTGCCTGACCCGGGCCGCTGGTACACGCTCGTGGAGTGGACGGGCGGCCTGCGCGAGGACATGGGCGCCGCCTTCTTCGACTTCCTCCAGGCCGTGCTGCAGGCCGCGGGCGACCCGCACGCTGCGCGGCTCATCTTCAACTTCGACTCGTGAGAGGAGCCAGACCATGACGGCCTACTTCGACGATCTCGAGCGCAAGACGATCGACCTGTCCGATGCGCACCGCGGAGATGACGCGGCCTTCCTGCGCGGCCTGGAGACCCTGGAGGAGGCGCTCAAGCGCGACGTGCTACTCAACACAGGCGACCGCGAGTTCCCGGACGACCTGCGCGAGCTGGCCCTGACGGCCATCGCCCGGGACGCCATCAGCGGGCCGCTCACGATGATCGAGAAGTGCTACGACAAGCAGCGGCGCATGGCCCTCGCCGGGCGGCGCTCGCTCCTCATCGGGTCCCTCCACTCCCTCTTCCACAAGGTCGCGGGCCGGCGCATCCCGACCCGCTTCGGCCGCTGGTCGGACGACCCGGCCGGGAACCTGCGCGTGCGCGACGCCCACGACTCGGAGCCGCGGTCGTGAGGAACAGGGGCCGCACGTTCGTGTTCCTGGGGGCCGAGGGGAAGGCCGAGGCCCCGCCGGGTTGGGTGCGCGAGGTCACCGACGAGGAGGCCCGTGAGCTGCAACGCGAGGCCCACCCCTGGCCGGGCGCCATGATGGAAGGCGGCACGCGGTCCACGCTCGGTGAGCTGCTGATCGACGGCACGAGCAGGCCCTACTGGCTCGTCGAGGTCACGGACGAGGCGCCCGGGGCGCTCCGGTTCCGCCTCGCGAACCGCGTGCGCTGCCTGAGACTGGAGGACTGAGATGGCCGACCATGCGCTGCGCCGGCTGGAGCGGGACCAGGACGAGAAGCGCGCGGCCTTCGCGCGGTGCCGGTCCGCGCACTGCTGCGCGCATCGCCTGCATATGGAGAAGGCGCTCCGCCAGCGCACGGAAGCGATCCGGCGCCTGCGCAATGTGATGGCGGAGCTAGACGACTGGTCCATCGACACGGACCTACCGCGCTGCCAGGCGGCCGAACGCTTCCTGGAGAGGAACGACGATCGCTTCAAGGGCGCTACCACCCCCGAGGAGGACGGGCGCCGGACTCCGCCCCAGCCCATCCACGAGGCGCCCTACGAGGACGAGGCGAAGAAGCAGTGGTGGCTCTACTCCCCCGAGGTTGACGAGGAGGGCTGCGTCGTCGAGGCCGAGACGGCCGGCGAGGCGCTGACGAAGGCCCTGGCCGACGGCTGGGAGATCGAGGAGGGCGCCGAGGTCTGGGCGCGCATGCTAGGGCCCATCCGCTACGTCGGCTGGTGCGACTGCCATGCGCGCCGACGGGGGAAGTGCGCGATGCACGGCGGTCGTCACGCGTGACCCTGCCGAAGGGGGTCGTCCCGCTCTCCGAGCCGCCCTGGTTCGCGTTCGTCTGCGAGTGCTGCGGCCGCATGCAGGGCTACGCGCCGCCCTCGCGCGTCGATGGCCTGACGGCCCGCCAGGCCGAGGCCAAGGGCTGGGCGCGCGACCTCGACGACAAGTGGACGTGCCCCATCTGCATGGGCCGCATGTCCGTGAGCCCGGGCCCCGAGGAGGGTGCGCGCCACCGGCGCTGCTGCATGGCGTTCAAGAGGCGGCCGTGAACCGGCAGAAGGCCCAGGCCCTCATCCAGGAAGGCACGATGCGGTTCTTGGCCCAGGACTGCGACAAGATCGCGGCGATGCTCGAGCACGTGGGCCGCCGCCTGGGACCCGACGGCAGGGCCGACAAGGCAGCGGCCGTGCGAGTCCGGCGCCTCGGGCGCGAGCTGCGCGCCGAGGCCGACAACATGGCGAGGAGGAGACGATGACGGTGTGGCGGCAGAAGCAACCCGACACGCGCGCCCCGCGCGAGCGCCTGGCCTACACGGCCGTGATCCACGAGGGCGGCTACCGCCTCGGGATCGCGGAGGAGAACGTCGCCGGCTACACGCCCGTCGCCGATGACTCGGACCTCGGCGGCACCTACCCCTCGCTGGATGAGGCCCAGGCCGTCGCCGATGCCTGCAACGACAGCTTGGGCCTCGACAAGGTCGAGGCGATGAAGATCGTCCTGTCAAGCATGGGGGCGCAGCGTGGGTGAGAGCGACGAGCCCTCGCGCGCCGAGGAAGCCTGCCGCGAGCGGGACGACGAGATCGCGCGGCTGCGTGCCGAGGTCGTGGCCCGTACCACCGCCCCTCCGCACTGCCCCTCTTGCACGTGCGGCCGGCGCGCGCCCGTTCAGTCCTCGGCCGCGGGCGCGCACAGGGACGGGGCCTTCGAGATCGCGTGGCCGGCGCGCGGCGACGGCACGATCCTGTGGGAGGAGTACTTGCTTGCGCACGGCCTCTACTCCGTCCGCTATCCAGGCCAGTCCGCGGAGCGCCTGGCCGCTCGCGGCGGGCTCAGCTACGGCGAGTTGTGCACCTACCTCGGCCGCGCCCCTGCCTCGTGGAGGCCCGTGTAGGGCCGACGGTTCGCTCAACGCCTGGGCCTACGGCGCGCCCACCTTGCGCAAGGTAGCACGGGCGGCTAATATCAGGGCAGCGGCGAAAGGGCCGCGAAGGAGCACCCCGTGAGCGACGCGACGATCCGCACCCTGGACCGAGAGGCCGAGCAGACCCAGGACCCCGTGGCGATGGCGCGGGCCCGCTACGCGCGCATTCGCGCCGGCCTGGAGCCCATGCCCGAGCTGGCCCGCTACCTCGTCCTCGATCCCCTCCACCTGGAGCCCTTGCGGAAGAAGGTCGCGAAGTTCTCGCGCGTGGCCGTGGCCCGCGGCGGCCTGCCCCTCACGCTGTGGGAGGCGGACGAGGCGCAGTGGATCGAGCGGGCCCGCGAGGACGGCACGACGGCGCTGATCCGCGTGCGCGAGGTCGCGATCCTGGGCGACGTGCCGGACGCCGGCGCCTGGGGCTTCGTGGCCCAGCTCCACCACCTCCCCTCGGGGACGATCCTTCGCCGCGCCCCCGGCGCGAAGCACCTGAGCGACGAGACGCTCGAGCAGTACCGCGCCCGTGGGCCCGTCTGCGACCACTGCGAGGCGCGCCGCCTGCGGACCTACACCTACGTCGTGCGCAACCGCGAGACGGGCGAGGTCGCCCAGGTCGGCGCTTCCTGCCTGGAGGCTTACACCTCGGCCTCGCCGAACGCGGCCGTCTACGCCTTCGACGTGCGCCGCGAGCTGACCGAGGAGATGGAGAACTGCGCGAAGCTCGACGACGCCCCGCGCTCGGACGTCGGGATGCCCCTCCTCCCCGCCCTGGCCGTGGCCCTCTACCGCCGGGTGAACGGCACGGGCTCGGGCAGCCTGATGGACGGCGTCGGCCGCCTGATGGTCGCCCCCATGGAGTTCCCCTTCGACCTGTGGGAGAAGGCGTGCGGGATGCTCGACCTGGCCCGCGGCGTCATGCTCCCCGCCCTGGCCGAGGAGCGCCGGCTCGCGGCCGAGCGCGAGGCGGGCCGGGAGGCCACCTGGTCGGCGGCCGTCGAGCGCCTGCCCGAGCGCCTGCACAACGTGAGCGTGGTCGTGGCCGAGGGCGTCGCGAGCTACCGCGAGGAGGGCCGGGTGTCCGAGCTGCTCCTGTGGGCCGAGCGGCGCGAGAACGAGCGCTTCGCGAACGACCCCGTCGCCGGCGCGAGCCTCCTGGCCGGCCGCATGGCCCCCCTGGGCGTGGCCCCCGCGGCGCGCGGCCTGGCCGAGGGCGCGATCGTCCTCAGCCCCCGCGACCTGGCGGCGCTGCTGACGGCCGTGGCGAACGGCGGCGGCCGCGAGCTGCTGGCCGCCTGCCGCGAGGTCTCCCCCGAGGCCCGCACCGTGGCCGTGGATGACGTCGTCGTCCTGGCCGACGGCAAGGAAGGCCGGATCGGTTGGATCGGCCGGGGCCGGACGGGTGTCCAGACGGCGCGCGTCCACGTCCAGGGCGAGTACGAGCCCCGCTGGATCCCCGTGGCGGAGCTCGTGGCGTAGGCGCCCCAACGGCCGCCCGTCCACCTTGCGCAAGGGAGGACGGGCGGCTAATATCGCCCATGCCGGCCGAAGGCGCCGGGAAAGGAACGCGACCATGGCGATGAAGAAGGACAAGGCCACGCTCGAGACGGGGCACGCGGCCGAGCTGGAGCGGCTGCAGCGGACGTGCTACGGGTGCGGCGCCCTGACGCGCGAGCGCAGCGAGTCGTTCCGGGCGCTGTGCGACTCCTGCCGCGCGGCCCCCGTGCACTACGAGGACTTCGGCGACGAGTGCGAGGGCCCCGCCGGGAACCTCACGGGCCACCCCGACTTCGTCACGTGCCCCGCGTGCTGGGCGCGCCTGGAGCAGAAGGACTCGGCGCCGTGACGCACTGGGTGCGCGACGAGTGGCGCTCTGGGCGTGCGGCCTGCGGGCGCGTCGTGACGGCCGCGAACGCCACGGAGGCGCCGGCCGCTGTCTCGTGCCGCGCCTGCGCCCGCGCGGCCAGCAAGATCATCTGGGGCGGCTCGCGGCCGCCCAGGAGGCGGAAGTGATGACCGGCCCCGAGGACTTCGACGACTACGAGGAGGCGCCCGACGAGATCGAGCCCTACCCGGACGGCGACGAAGAGGGCGACGACGAGGACGAGATCGCGGAGCGCGATCCCTGGGAAGACGAAGACGACGGCCTCATCGACGGCGTCGGCTTCGCCGAGCCCGGCGGGGAGTCGGCCCTGCGTGCGGCCACGCCCGACAACCCCAGGAACCTCCCGTGCCCGACGTGCAAGGCGGAGAACGTGCTCACGCCCATCGACGCGGCGCGCGGCTACCAGTGCAACGCCTGCGCTCGCCAGGCGGAGCGTGGCTTCTGATGCCCGAGCCGAAGATCGACGACTACGTCCACTTCCGGGCCTTTGGCGCCGAGCGCCAGGGCACGGTCAAGGCCGTCCGCGGCCAGGCGGTCGGCGCGCGTGAGTACCTCCTCGCCTGGGACGCCCCCGCCGGCGAGAAGCGCCGCTGGGTGCCGGGCATGAACGTGTTCCGTTCCTTCAAGGCGACCGACCACCCGGGCCCCCGACGCAACGGGCCCTTCTACTGCCGCGTCGAGGGCCACGAGCACGAGACGGAGTACCAGCGCCACCTGTGCACGAAGCAGGAGATCGAGCTCGACATGGCCGAGGAGGGCCGCAAGGCATGACCGACGAGACCTCGGACGACCTGGCCCGGCGCTACATCGAGCTGTGGAAGGACGGCGACACCGAGATCTGGGCGCTCTATCTGCGCGAGCGCATGCCCAGCACGGCGGCTCTGATCGACGTCGGCCGGCGCCTGGCGGAGCGCGTCCTGATGGAGAAGGCCGCCGCGTTCCCGCCGCCTTCCAGCCCGACAGGCCGGGCGGCCTTCTTCCGCGACCCGCCCCTGCAGAACATCCCCGTCCCTCGCCTCGCGCCGCCCGTGTCGGCAGGCATCGTCGTGGCAGGCGCGCGGCCGCTCGTCGTCGCGCCCTGCGTGGCCTGTACCCGCTTCGAGGCCGGACAGCCGGACGACGTGAAGGAAGGGCGCTGCACGTGCGGCCGCCGGCGCGTCTGTGAGAACGAACGGTGCCGGTCCCTGCTCCCCCAGGGGCACCCGGCCGTCTACTGCACGAACGCCTGCGCCCTGGAGGACGCATGACCACGCGGAAGAGGGCCTACAAGGACAGGGCCGAGGCCGCGCTGGCGCTCCTCGACTTCCTGGGCGACGACCTCCGGCGCGCCTACGGCTTCGAGACCGACCACATCGGCCTCAAGAGCGCGGAGAAGCGCATCGAGGAAGCGAAGCGCCACGTCAAGCATCTGGCGGCGCAGAAGGACCACGCCGAGGCCCGCATCAAGCGCGCCCAGGCCGCGCTGTCGGGGCGCGAGTGAGCGGCCGCGGATGGATGGGGCGCGTCGACCAGGTGCTCCACTACCTGCGCACCGTGCGCGCTGACCGGGGCCCGGACGGGGCCTTCCTCCTCGTCGGCCCGGACGGCAAGGGCCCTACGACGTTCATGGGCGACCGGAGCGAGACCGCGGACATCGTCATCCCGGCCGAGGTCAACTACCTCGTCGGCGGCCGCCCCGCGAACCTCGCGGCCGGCCTCGCCTCGACGAGCTACGGGTTCAGCGTCGTGGTGTTCTAGTGGGAGGGCACGTGACGAAGATCCGAGGCCGAGGCGCGGGCAAGACGGACGAGAAGCGTTTCTACCTGCCGGGGATCGTGGTCGACTCGACCTGTCCCAGGTGCAGTACCGCGCTGGAGCACGACCTGGGTGAGCACTACCTCAGCTATCCGGTCATGGGCGAGCCGTTCGACCTCCACCTTTGCTGCCGCGACGAGAAGTGCTGGCACAACTGGTCGGTGAGAGTCCGACTCGACGTCGCGCTGATCCTGGAGGGTCCGTGATGCCCAGGCCGAAGAGACTCCCCATGGCACCCAAGGCCGCCCCGCGGCGCCCCAGGGCGCGCGACCTCTGGAAGCCGCGCCGGCCGGAGGCACCGACTCAGTGCGCGTCCTGCCCCTTCCGCGACGACAACGACGAGGCGTTCGGGGCGGTCGTGAAGGCCCTGCGCGAGAAGCACGGCATCACGGCGCCGGTGCGCCAGGGCGACATCGCGATTGCACGCTTCAACGTCCGCCTGGACGTGACGAAGTGCGGCGAGTTCGCCTGCCACCTGACGGTCTACGACCCGGCGACGATGGAGGAGCGCCCTCCTGGCGAGCGCCGGCAGTGCCCCGGGGCGACGAGGTTCTACAGGGAAGGCGACATCGCATGAAGATCGAGCACCAGGACGGCATGGGGAAGCTGACGCCGACGACGGACGAGGAGCGCCGCGCCTTCGGGGCGTGGGTCGCGCAGCTCGAACGTGGCGCGCGGCTGCGCTACAAGGGCCAGGGCCCGCGCGACGGCGACGAGCAGTTCTGGACGATCGTCCTGGAGGCCGCCGGCGTCCGGCACAACGTGCGCGGCGACGACGAGGCCGACAAGTTCAAGGTCAACGGGCTGCGGAACGTTTGCTTCTTCGGCCCGGTCGGCGGCCTGCTCCTCGTGGACTGGGCGTTCCAGGAGGCCGATGTGCGGCGCCCCCTCGCCTACGTGCTCGTCTCCGGCGGCTACTGCAAGCTCTGCGGCGCGTCGTTCATCGACGAGTCCTCGGCGGAGTGGAAGGTCTGCCGCGCCTGCTCGGAGAAGTGCGCGCACGAGCTCACGCCCGAGGAGGGCCTGACCCACAACTTCTCCACGGGAAGGCTCAGCGCAGGGCGCTACTGCACGAAGTGCGGCCGGGTCCCCGCGGCCGCGAAGGCCGAGGCGTAGCCGTGTTCCACAAGGGCCGCATCCACTCGATCAAGAACGCCGACATCGGGACGCCGGCCGAGCTGGCCGAGAAGCTCACCCAGCACTACTGGACCCTGTGCCAGGGCTTCCGCATCGGGCCGCCTGGGCGCGGCCTCCTCTTCCTCAACGACGCGACGTGCGAGGACGGCGCGGCCGAGTTCTGCGTGGTCCGCGAGAGCGACGGCGCCCAGGTCGAGAGCCTGACCGTCTCGTGGATGAAGCAGGAGGCCCTGGCCGAGGACATCCGGCGCTACCTGGCCGACCCGGAGGCCATGACGAACTACGGTCCTGGGGGCGCGCGCCTGGTCCATCCGGACGGCCCCTGCCACTTCTGCGCCTGACATCACGTTTCAGGAGTTATGACAGCGCGTTTTCCTGGCGCCAGGAAAGTGCGCGCCCGCCGTTTTCCTTGCCCCAGGAAAGTGCACGCCCCGCGTTTTCCTGGCGCCGGGAAAGCGGGGGCCGCCGAAGGGCCGCGAACCGCGAAAAAATTGCATGGATATAGCATTACTAGCTAAACACTTATCTAGTGAACCCGCGCTCGATGACAAGGAGATGATGGCGCGCCCCAAAGTGCAGGGCCCCGCAGATGCCCTCCGCAGGGAAAGTGTACCGCGATGCAGATGCCTCCCGAGGGGAAAGTGCATCGGCTAGCATCTCCCCCGGTGCCCTCCAACCTGGAACGTCACATCGCCACGACCGTCCGGGCCCTTCGGGTCGTGGCCGAGTTCTGCCAGCGCTACCCGGGCGCGCGAGGGGTGACCCCCGCCGAGTTCGCGGCGCGCCTCTGGCGCGACTGCCGGCCGACGCGGACGGAACGCGCCAGGGGCATCACGCGCACCGACCAGTCCCATTCCCGTGCCCGGGCTCCGGGGCGAGCCCGCGTCGCCGGGCGCGTCCTGATCGGCCTCCTGCGCGAGGGCCTGGTGTGCGTCGACCCCGACCTGTTCGGCCGGGCGCACTACCGGCTGTCCCTCGACGGCATGGACTACCTGGACGACCCGCCCTGGCCTCCCATCGTCAGGCGCCGCCGCCGGGCGCGCATGACCCGCTGTTACACTTGAGGGCATGCCCAGCCCCTTCGAGCCGGCCGGCGATGCGCTGAACCCCGCCGAGGCCGCCGCCGTTCTGGAGAACATCGCGGCCGGGTCGCTCGAGCTCTTCCAGCGCCTCCCGGCGTCGGGCCGCGCCTGGATCCTCCACAACGTGATCGAGCCGGCCGTGCGCGCCGGGTCCGGCGACAAGGCCGCGATGGAGGCCCTCTACGCGCACGACTACGAGCGGATCCCGCCTGACCCCGTCACGTTCCTCGACTCGCCCGACTACGTCGGCGGGGCCGCGAAGGAGCTGTTCCCCGCCTGGCGGCCCGTCGTGCTCAAGGCGTGCGAGCCGCTCTCCGGCATCTACGAGATGAACCTCACCGGCGCGTCCTCGCTCGGCAAGACGACGGCGGCCGTGTTCGTCCTGGCCTACAAGATCGCGCGCCTCCTCTGCCTGCGGGACGCGGCCGTGTTCTACGGGCTGCAGGCCCGGACGAAGATCTACATCGGCCTGTACGCGATCACGAAGAACCTCGTCAAGCAGGTCGGGTTCTACGACCTCCGCGACAAGATCATCGACTCGTCGCCCTTCTTCCGGGACGTCTACCCGCGCGTGCCGCACGGCAACGAGTACATCCGCTGGGAGACGAAGCCCATCGAAGTGCTCGTCGGGTCGAGCGAGCTGCACGCGATCGGCCGCTCGCTGTTCGCCCTCCTGGCGGACGAGCTGAACTACTTCGCCCAGGGCGCCCGCACGGCCAACCGCGCGCGCGAGCTCGTGGCCGAGGTCTCCCGGCGTCTTGAGGGCCGCTTCGTCCAGGAGGGCGGGGACATGCCGGGCATCGCGATCTACGTGTCGCAGACCCGCACCCGCTCCGACTACCTCGAGCAGCGCATCCGGGAGAAGCGCGGCGCCCCGGGCGTCATGTGCGTGCGCGGGCCGCGCTGGGCCTTCAACCCGATGGGCTACCACCGCGACAGGAACCGCGGGTTCCGGCCCGACCTGGGGGACCCGTTCTTCCGCACGTTCGTGGGCACGGACGTCACGGACCCGAAGATCCTCGACACGGTCGCGCGCCAGCCCGATGGGACGTACTTCGTCGAGCCCATCGACTCGAAGGACAAGCCGTCCGAGGAGCTCGTGCTCAAGGTCCCGATCGTCCACTACTCGGCCTTCAAGGACGACGTGCACGGCGCACTGCGCATGCTCGGCGACGTGCCCTCCGGCGCCTTTACCCCGTTCTTCCCCCGGCACGAGGCCGTGGCGGCGTGCTTCGACGAGTCGCTGCCCTTCCCCTTCTCGGCCCAGAAGATCCCGTGCTACGAGCGCGCGGCCGCGGAGCTACAGGACAGCTTCGACATCAAGGCCGTCACGCGCGTCTACATGGGCCGCCTCCGGCCGCTCCGGCACCCGGACGCCGGGCGCTACATCCACCTCGACCTCGCCCAGGGCGCCGGCGGCCAGGCGGACCTCGCGGGCATGGCGATGGTCCACTCGTCGGGGCACTACATCTCGGAGCGCGACCCCGAGTCGGATGCCCAGGCCGGCGTCGGCTCCTCCGAGGTCGTGATGAACGTGGAGGTCGACTTCTACGTTGCGCTCACCGGCGGCCCGTACGGCGAGAGCATCGACTTCCGCAAGGTGCGCAAGTTCATCGGCTGGCTCCGCAACTGCGGGTTCCACATCAAGCTCGTCACGAGCGACCAGTTCCAGTCGTTCGACATGCTGCAGCGCCTGCGCGAGGCCGGCTTCCAGACGGACCGGCAGAGCGTAGACAAGACGAGCCAGCCGTACCGCGTGCTGCGCGGGGCGGCCTCCGAGGGGCGGCTGGCGCTGCCCTGGCCTCCTGGCGTCATGCCCGTGCGCGTGGGCCTGGAGGACGCGCGCGACCGCGTGATGGAGGCGCTGCCGCGGGTGCACCTCTACCGCGAGGTCACGGGCCTCGAGCACGACGTGCAGAAGGACAAGGTCGACCATCGCGCGGAGAACCCCGATGGCTCGAAGGGCTCGAAGGACGTCGCCGACGGCCTCGCCGGCGCCACGTACCGCTGCCTGGCCGACACGGCCACCGTGGGCGAGATGCCCACCGGCGGCCACGTGCCCCAGCAGTCGCGCGTGCTCTCCTCGCTCAACCGCTACATCGACAAGGCGTGACGCATGGGCCTCGCGGCGGAGACTCTCGTGCGGCGGCTCGACGGGACGGACGCGGCCATCGCGGACCTGGCCGACGCCTGGGAGGCGTCCCCGGATCACATCTCCGTGGGCGTGTTCTCCGTGCAGGACCCGCAGATCCCGGTCGCGGCCGCCGGCGCGACCCTCGCCGGCCTGATCGTCGGCGCGCACGCGGTGCAGCCGCGCGTCTCCGGCCGGAACGTGACCCTCGTGACCGTGGAGCTCGACACGGGCGAGAAGATCCGCTGCACGCCCACGCACCTGTTCATGCTCGTGGACGGCTCCTTCCGGGCGGCGGGGAAGCTGATGCTGGACGACAACCTGCGCGTCCTGGCGACGGACATCGCCCCCGGCACGAACCCCGACCTGATGCCTCTGCCCGACCTGAGCGGGCAGATCATCGCGAAGAGCTTGGTCTACCCGGAGATCAGGGTCGTCTCTGTTACCATGGCCGCCGTGGGGGACGCCTACGACATGTCGGTCCCCCGCAACTGGAACTACGGGCTGGCGACGCGCATCTTCGTCAACGGCGGGTAGGAGGGTCGGATGTCGGCGACGTACTCGGTTCAGGTGACGCTCACCCGCACGCCGGACCCGAACGACGTGCAGGGCGCGTGCGGGCCTCGCTCCTACAACCTCGACCTCCCCGGCCTCGTCGCGCAGGAGCTGTCGCTCAAGGTCCCGCCGGCCGCGGTCGACCTCCCGCTCCTGGTCCCAGGCGTCGGCGCGCCCCAGGTCGTGTTCATCCGCTCGGACATCCCGGGCATCACGTACAAGCGGAACCTGGAGACGGTCGCGAACACCCTCGGCGCCGGCGGCTTCCGCCTGGAGGCCGGCGCGCCCGGCGCAGGGAGCCCGACCCTGACGCAGCTCCTGTTCTCGAACCCTGGCGGGGCCGCCGCCCAGATCTACGTCCTCGTCGCCGGCCCCGGGTAGCGGGTAGCCTGTTGGCGTAGGAGCGTCACATGGCAGAGCGCGGCTTCTTTGGGCGGTTGCTGGACGAGATGGTCGTCCATCCGTGGGCCGCCCTGGCCAAGGTCGGCGGCCTCGACCGCCTGCCCGATCGCCGCGTCTCGCGCAAGCGCTACCTGGGCGCGCGCCAGGACGACGCCGATCCCCTCCGGCGGTCCTCGCGCACCCAGGCGATCTACAAGGCCCTGGGCGTCTACGCGCTCGAGGAGTCGCGCTCGGAGCTCTACGCCAACTACCGCGAGATGGACACGGACCCCATGATCGCGGCCGTGCTCGACGCCTTCGCGGAGGACGCGACGCAGGTCGACCCCGAGCACAAGCGGATCGTCTGGGCCGAGGCGCAGAACGAGGAGGTCAGGAAGCTCGTCACGGCCACGATGGACCGCCTGCGCCTGGAGCAGTGGGCGTTCCCCATCTGCCGGGCCCTGGGCCGGGACGGGGATGTGTTCATGCACATCGCCGTCGCCCGCGGCCAGGGCGTCGTGGCACTCCGGCCCTACGAGCCCTGGACCGTGGCCCGCATCGACGACGACATCGGGCGCCTCATCGGCTTCGGCCCGGCGAACGAGATGGGCGACGCGCAGCAGACCGACCGCTCGGCCGTCCCGCACTACCGCGTGCTCCACTTCCGCCTGCCCCCGCGCGAGCTGACGGACAAGTACGGCGTGGCCGCGTCCTTCCTGTGGGGCTCGCGCCTCATCTGGCGCCAGCTCCAGTTGATGGAGGACCAGGTCGTGATCCAGCGCCTGCTGCGCCGGCCTGACCGCCTCCTGGCGCTCATCGACACGACGGGCCTCTCGCACGACGAGGCGTGGCAGACGGTCAAGGACTGGGAGCGGCGCCTCTACCGGGAGTGGTACCTCAACACCCAGCAGAACGTGTTCTCGTCCATCGGCACGCCCCTCGACATCGCGAAGGACGTCGTGCTCCCGCGCGGCGAGAACAACCAGACGCAGTTCACGAACTTCCCGGCCACGAACACGAACGACATCCTGCGCGACCTGGACCTCTTCCTCGCGCGCCTCGCGGCCGGCGTCGGGTTCCCCCTGGGCTTCATCGGCCGGGGCGGGGACTACCAGCCCGGGCAGTCGCTCTCGCGCCAGTACCACCCCTTTGCCAAGCGCGCGGGCCGCCTCCAGCAGTCGTTCCTGCCCGAGGTCGCGCGCCTCCTGATGATCGACCTCGCGTTCCGGGGCCTCGACCCGCTGCACCCCCGGAATGCCTTCTCCCTCCACATGGCGTCCGTCTCGCCCATCACCGAGATCGAGCGCAACGAGGTCATCCAGCTCAAGACGGACCGGATGGAGCGGCTCCTCACGCTCGGTCAGAACGCCCAGCTCAACATGGCCGAGTGGATCCCCCTCGTGCTCGAGAAGCACGGCGGGTTCTCGCCCGACCTCGTGAAGAAGCTCTACCAGCCGAAGCCGGAGCGCGAGCTGCCCCAGGGCTTCCGGCCGCCCCCGGCGCCGACGCTCGACGTCAACTACTCGCCCTCCCCTGGGCCGGCGATCGACCCATCCCAGGTCGCCCAGGCGGCCGCACCTCAGCCGTCCTACCCGGACAACCCGCCGCTCCAGGCCGAGGACAAGCAGGCGCTACTCGCCCAGGTCGGCGGCCTGGCGCCGGCGATCGTCGAGTCCGTGGCCTTCGGCTCCCTCGGGATCCAGCCCCTGGAGGAGACGATGAAGCAGTGGCGCCCGGACCGCGAGAAGCTCGTGGAGGCCGCGGAAGGTAAGGCCGTGGAGGAAGGGCGAGGCGCCCCGCGCGAGGATCTCTTGATGGAAGGCGCAGAGACGCGAGTCGGCGAGCTGGCCTCCGACTTCGTCAAGCAGTCCATGATGGAGAGCCGCCGCAAGGCGACGATCACGCGCCTCACGCTCGTCACGGCCCTGGCCGGGCTCCCGGAGGAGGGCGCCGGTGCCTGACAAGGACCCGACCGCCCCGGACCCGCACGTGCCCCCTGACCTCCAGCGGCCGCCCGCGCCGCCCCCGGCCCCGCCGCCTCCCCCTTCGGCGCCCCCGCCGCGGTTCGTCTCGCACTGCGGTGAGGCGTTCCGCTCCGACCAGCCCTGCCCGCGGTGCGGCCGGCGCCTCCTGGAGGACTGAGTGCCGCGCCTGCGCGAGCTCGAAGCGACGTTCCTGCGCCTCGACGCCGCGCGGACGGGGCAGTCGTTCACCGAGGTCGGCGATGTCCTGGCGGGCTCGGACGGTGTCCTGTTCCTATGCCCCAAGTGCTTCGTCGCGAACAAGGGCTCCGTCGGTACCCACTCGGTCATCTGCTGGTGGGTCGGCGTGCCCGAGGGCGTCTCGCCGAAGCCTGGGCGATGGACGCCTTCGGGTACTGGCCTCGACGACCTCACTTTCGTGCCCTCGGAAGGTCGTAGCACGTCCGTCGCGCTCCTCGGCGGATGCCAGTGGCACGGGTTTGTGACCAACGGAGCGGCCGCATGATCGTCATCCCGCGCAAGCAGTACACGCCGACGCCGCAGGGCCGGACCCTGCCCAAGGGCCTCGGATGGGTTTGGTGGAAGGGGAGCCTGTTCATCGAGTGCCCGAGCGGGCATCGTGCTGCGTTCGACCTGAGCCCCAACGGGCACCAGGTCGCGGCTGACGGCACGATCAGCCCCTCGGCCGTCTGCCCCGAGACGGGCTGCACCTTCCACGAGTTCGTGCGCCTCGCGGACTGGACGCCGGAGCCGCCCCCGGAGGACGCGTGAGCCACGAGCTGCCCCCGCTGCTCTACCTCGTCGACGACCCCGGCCGCCCGGCCGGCGCCGACCCGGCCGATCCCTTCGCCGGCCTGAGCGAGGCCCAGGCCGCGGAGCTCCGCCAGGCGCTCGAGGAGGCCGTCCCGCGCTGGACGCCCGACCAGGTCAAGGTGATGGACTACCTCGCGGACCTTCGCGACGGGGCCTCCACGACCGGCTCCCTGTCCGGCGCGTTCGGGTGGGCGCCCGCGCGGACCAGGCAGATCGTGACGCAGCTCTCCGCCAAGGGGCTCGTGCGCGTGGGCGGGGAGGAGGACGCCGCCCGGGCCGGCGGAAGCGGGCTGTACGTCGAGTTGAAGGACCGGGACCTGTGGGTGAAGTGGCTGCGCTGGGGCAAGGAGCCCATGGCTGAGGCGAAGGCCGTCGGCACGGCCGACCTCTCCGGCGACCTGGCCGTGCGCGACGCGGGCCTCCGCGCCGGCTGGCGCTCGACGGTCCGTTATCACGTCCGCCAGGCGGCCACGAACGCCCCGCGCGAGATGAAGATCGCGGAGGAGAACGCTCGGGGCACGATCGCCCCGCTCTTGCGCGGCTGGCTGGCCGGGAACATCACCTACGCCGACCTGGAGGAGCACTCGTCGTTCCTCTGGCGCCTGGCCTACGAGCAGGTCCACGAGATCGGGCGCCACGCCTCGGCGCTCGAGCGGCTGCATCCCGACCCCCAGGTGCTGGCCGAGGAGGAGACCTGGTTTCGCTCGGCCGTGCGCGAGGAGATGCGCTACTGGCAGCTCGCCATCCGGGAGTGGCGCGATCGGCGCGCGGCGGCGACGCGCGTGCGCAACCGTGAGGAGCGCGCCCAGACCGTCGCGGCCGTGGACGAGCGGGGCTGGCAGCGCTTCGAGGCGTACGTGCGCGCCCTCCGGTTCATGTTCGAGTCGTCGCGCATCCTGGCCCTGCCGCCCGATGTGCTCCTCTACTGGATGGGCCCCGACAAGCGAAAGGACCCGAAGGACCGTGGCATCTGCGAAGGGTGCCAGTACATGATGGAGCGCTCGCCCTTCGTGAAGGCGAACATCCCCGCCGTTCCGCGCGACGGGCAGACGCCGTGCCTCACGAACTGTCGGCACAAGGTCGTCATCCGGATCGGCCGCGTGGACGAGGCCGCCCGGCGCTTCCAGGAGCTCCCGGCGCGGGAGTCCATGGTCCGGCAGCTCAAGCGCATCAAGGACGAGTCCCACGGGGCGCACCGGCAGCGCCGTGCGGCAGGCCACGCGCGGCGCACGGCCGGCGCGGGTCGTGAGCATGTCCACAACCCCTTCCACCGGGAAGGACTCGGGACGCTCGGGCAGGAGCCGGCCCCGTAGAACCTGTGGGCTAGAAGAAGGCCGCGCGATGCCCTAATATCAGGGCATGCCCATCACCGACAGGGCCACCGCGGCCGCCGACTTCGACACGCCAGCCACCGCGCGCCCCGCGCGCTACCTCGGGATCGACCCTGGCCTGGGCGGCTGGGCGGCCATCGTGGATGGCGACGGCAAGCTCGTGGGCACCTGGCCGACTCCCACACTTCCGCATCCGACGGAGCCCACGAGACGAGTTTACGACCGGCACGGCATGCTGGTGCTCATCCACAAGATCGCCGGGCCGGGGATCGACGGAGTCGCGATCGAGAAGCAGCACGTCATGCCGCGGAATGGCGCGCTGGCCGGCTACGCCTCCGGCTTCGGCTACGCGATGTGGCTCGGGCTGCTCCTCGCCGGTGCGCACCTGGACCCGTTGGAGGTCGCGAGCCAGACCTGGAAGAAGCATCACGGCGTCCTGCCCCCTCCCATCGAACGTCGTCCGGGGATGCCCCTGGCCGACCCCCAGGCCCTGGGGGCCTGGCACGCCCAGAAGCCCCCGAAGGGCGCGAAGAAGTCCATCATGCGGGCCTGGAAGAAGGCGAGGCCGCAACCCCCGGCGGCGGAGCAGGCCGAGTGGGAGAAGCTCGACAGGAAGCATAAGGCCGGCCGGCGGGATGAGGGCGCGCGCCTGGCGGTGCAGAAGGTCCAGGAGCTCCATCCCATGCTCGACCTGCGCGTGAGCCCGCGCTCGTCCCAGCTCTCGACCGACAAGGCCGTGGCGGTCCTCCTGGCGCACTTCGCCCGCGACGTTGCGAGGGCCCTGCCCCGTGGCTGAGGCGAAGGCGGAGGACACGCGGCGCCGCGTCGTCAAGGTCGGCGAGGTCTACTACGACGAGGTCGACTTCGAGGCCACGTTCTACGAGGCAGCGCTCGAGGTCGTGCTGGGCGGCGTCGTGGGCCAGGGGGCGACGATCCGGGACGCCTTCTGGTCCGTGCGCGCGGCGCGGAAGAACCCAGACGCGCACAAGCGCGCCCTTCGCATGGCTCTCTCCCGCCTCCGCGAGCGCGCGACGCCCACGACCCTGGAGGGCGCCGTCGTCGTGGCGAAGTTCCAGTCGTCACCTTGAGGAAGAAAACAAGATAGGGCATTATCCGCCCCCAGGGGCAGGAGGAGTCTCGTGGGAACGACCAAGACGAAGCCGGCGGCCGACGCGCCCTCGGCCGAGGATGTGCAGAAGGCCGAGCGCGCGGCGGAGAAGCTGCGGCTCATCGACGAGATGGCGATCCTCGACTTGCGCAAGGACGCGATCGAGGAGGCCCGGGACGAGAAGAAGAAGCGGCTCATGGTGCTCATGTCCGAGGACGGCGACCGGAAGCTCACGAGCGAGTGGGGCGACGCGCAGTTCAAGACGAAGCGCCTGTTCAAGGTCCACGATCCGTCCGCCCTCCTGCGCCTGTTCCCCGCCAAGACCCTGGAGGAGGTCGCCCTGTTCCTGGCCGAGCGCTTCAAGCCGACGGCCGAGTTCGCCGACGGCGTGATCGCGGCGGGCCTCGACCTGACCTCGGCCGTCACGGTCGGCCTCGACGAGAGCATGACCGTCGAGCGCGCGCGGACGAAGGCCGCGAAGGCCAAGCAGAAGCAGATCATCGAGCAGACCCGCCGCGAGGCGCAGGAGAACGTCGAGGCGCTGGCCAAGACGATGCGCCAGGGCGCGAACACGAAGAAGGGAGCGAAGTAGATGGACTGGCAGGCGATGATGACGGCCGCGAAGGCAACAGGGGTGCCCGTGATGCTGATCGGAGGCCCGCCCCCCGGCGGCCCCGAGCCCGGCGCCCCAGGGAGCGCGGCCTTCACGGCGCTGCGCGACGAGGCGTCGAAGTGGCGGGAGGAGGCCCAGCGCTGGCAGGCGGCCCACACGGACGCGCACGCGGCGCTGCAGCAGGCTCGTGCGGCCGCCCCGGCGAACGGGACGGGAGGCGCCGATGCCGCGCGTGCCCAGCACCTGGAGATGCGCCTCAACAAGGTGGACGCCGACTTCCGGGGCGTCGTCGCTGAGCGCGACGCCGCGAAGGCGAAGGCGTCCGAGCTGGAGGGCCTGATCGGTCAGCTCCGGTCACAGGCCGCCACGACGGCCCCCGGTGCGAACGCGGCGCCCGTTGAGAAGACGATCGAGGACTACCCCATCGACGTCCTGGGCCTGGAAGCGTCCGTGTTCAAGATCGTGCAGAAGGCCGCCGGCGAAGTGAAGACGGTGAACGAGCTCTGGGCCGCCTTCCGCGCGGGCAAGATCAAGCCCAAGACGAAGGACACGCCTGACGGGCACTTCACGCAGCCCCAGGTGATCGACATCTTCAACCGCCTGGCCGGCCGCGTTCCGTCGGCTCACCGGCCGGAGAACGGGTCCACCGGCCCGGCCCCCGGCGGTCAGGCGGCCACGGGCGTCCCCGCGGGCTGGGCGGACCGCTCCTGGCTGGCCCGGATCGAGTCGGCGCGGAAGAAGGAAGCGCGGGCGGGCGAGGTCCGCGTGGAGCTGGACACGATCAAGGCCGAGCTCGAGAAGGTCAGGGGGCAGCCCTTGACGCCCGACACGGCGGAGCAGATCACGGCCCTCACCGGGAAGATGCACGACGCCGACAAGCTGCTGGGCCTCTACGAGGGCCAGGTGCTCGCGCTCCTGTTCGCCTGCGGCTTCGAGCCCAAGGTCGCGAAGACCGTGGACGCGGCGCTCAAGGACGCGGGCCTCGTGCACCTGATGACGACCGTCCCGGCGGGCGTCGGCGCGTGACCAACCCGGCAGAGACCCTCGCCCGGGAGCAACTCCGGCAGGAGGTCGAGGCCGAGGTCCGTCAGGAGATCAACCTGGAGGCCGCAAAGGCCGCCTGGGCGGAGCAGAGCAAGCAACGGGAGGCGGCCGCGCGGGCGCGCGTGACCCTCCTCCTGTCGGCCACGATCTTCCTGCTCGTGCTCCTGCCGATCGGGGCGGGCCTGGGGGGCCTCTCCATCCGCGTGTTCCGCTACGCGGCCGGCTGGGGGTGGTAAGAGAACGGCGAGGGTCGCAACCTCGGGCGCGGCCAGTCACCGTGCTCGCTGTCGGGATCGCGAAGTCCCGTGACCGCGCGGCCAGCCCAGGCTTGACCTCCTGGGCTTCGACCGCGCGGTGGCCTGTACGTGCAGAGGGCCCCGTCGCTCCACACAAGCGGCGGGGCCCTCTCCATCGGGGTGAAGGATGGGTTCTAGCGGAGGACGCTGCTCTGGCCGCCCACGGTCCCGTCCGAGGTCGCGGGCTTGTACCAGACGGCCCAGGTCTCGTCCGCGTGGTTCACGCCGTCGAGGTTCGTGATGCGCGCCTTGCCGGCGTTCGGCCCCGACCTGAGGAAGCTGTACTCGACGCCCACGGCCTTGACGGGGGTCAGCTCCCAGGCGCGGGTGGCGGTCACGTAGGACACGACGAGGATCGGGTCCCCGAGGGCCGGGTTCGCCAGGTCGACGAAGCCGGCGATGGCGGGACCCACCACGAGCTCGAGCACGGGCGAGTCGGCGTCGGTCTGCACCCGGGGGGCCAGGTCCGCGACGGGCCAGGTGCGACCGACGTCGGGAGCGTTCGAGAGCTGCTGAGCCATGTCGGACTCCTTGGGTGGGCTTTCCGCCGGCAGTTTAGCACCGGCGCCCAGGGCCGCACGATACCTCGTCCTGGTCGTGAACTAGGATAAGGCCGCGCGGCCTTCTAATATCGGGGGACCATGACGCCCACCGCAGAGCAACTGGCCATCGCGGCCCACCCCGGCGGCCCGGCGCTAGTCGTCGCCGGTGCTGGAGCCGCCAAGACGACGAGCCTCCTCCTGCTCGTCCGGCGCCTGATCCAGGAGCGGCGGTTCGCGCCCTCCCGGATCCTGATGACGACGTTCTCTAAGCGGGGCGCCTCAGACATGGGCCGACGCGCCGTCCCCCTCTGCGTCCCGCATGGGGTCGAGTACCGCACGCTCAACTCCGTCGGTTACATGCTCGTCAGGGGCCAGCCTGGCGAACGGCCGCCCACCCGGCCCGCGGACTGGCAGCTCAAGCGCGTCGTGCGCGAGGAGCTACGCCGGATCGAGCGCGAGCGCGGCCCCGACTCGGCCGATTCCTTGCCCCGGGAAAAGGACGTGATCCGGGAGTACCGCCTGGCGAAGGCCGCGCTCATCTGGCCCGAGCCCTGGGTGGCGGCGCACGGGGCCGAGTTCGCCGGCTACGCGGCCTGGGCCTCCGCGCGCACGCGCGAGCCCCTGGAGCCCGACACGGCGAAGGTCATCGCCGAGTGCTATCAGGCGATCGAGACGACCGGCCGACGCCCCGAGGACTTCGGCGTCCAGGCCGGAGAGGACAAGCCAGGGCCTTTCGCCCGCGACATCGGCAACCGCTGGGTGACCTACGACGACCAGCTCGCCATCCCGGCCCGGTCGATCCTCCGGCGCGCCCCGGAGGACGCGTGGATCTACCCCTGGTACGCGGCCTACTGGCAGGTGCTGTGCGATGAGGTCCAGGACAACAACATCGCGCAGTGGGTGCTCGTCGAGTACCTCGCGCGCGACCTGAACCTCGTGGTGGTGGGCGACGATGCGCAGTCTATTTTTCGGTTCCGCGGGGCCGCGCCTGTGCTCATGCGGGAGTTCCTGACGCGCTATCCGCACGCGCGCGTCTACCCCCTGTCGACGAACTTCCGCTCCGACCAGGCCATCCTCGACGTGGCGAACAAGGTGCTCGAGCATCTGCCTGAGCGCCTCTTCCGCGGCCGCCTGACCGCTGGCCTCCTGCGGCCCCAGGTCTGGCCACCCACCGTGCTCGAGTGGGGGTCTCCAGGCGACGAGGCCCGTGGCGTCATCTCGGATGTCGAGGCCGCCATCAAGGACGGCACGAACCCCGACGAGATCACCATCCTCTACCGTATCAACGCCCAGAGCGGGCCGTTCGAGATGGAGTGCATCCGGCGGGGCATCCACTACAAGATCGCCGGGTCGTCGTTCTTCTCCCGGGGGGAGATCAGGGCGGCCCTGGGCTTCGTGGCCGTGGCCATGGACGAGGAGGACGAGGAGGGCTTCCGCTACTGCTTCGACGTGCCCACGCGCTACCTGGGCGCGAGGTTCCTGGAGGAGAACACGTGCCTGCGCGCCGTGCGCGCGAACTCCGCGGCGAACAAGCTCGGGCGCTGGAGGCGCGGCGCCGAGGAGCTCGTGCAGGTCGTAGCGCACGTCCGGCGGCGCTTGGAGGAGCGCGGCGTCGTCGAGGCCCTGCGCTACGTGTTCGAGACAGCCGGCGTTAGGAAGCACTATCGAGAGGAGGGTGCCGATGACGAAGATGAGACAGACGTGGACGAGGCGTGCACCGTCCTCTTGCACTGTGCAGGCACGCTCCCCGGGGCTGCAGAGCTGGTCAAGTTCGCGCGCGACCTGAGCAAGACGGCGCATGAGGACCACGAGGGCGCGACCGAGCGGACGCCGCGCATCACGCTCTCCACCGTCCACAAGGCGAAGGGCCTCGAGTGGGACGCGGTCTACGTCGTCGGCGTCGTGGGCGGCCTGTTCCCCTTCGCGGAGGCCCCGCCCGAGGAGGAGCGCTGCCTGTTCTACGTGGCCGTCACGCGCCCCCGGCGGCGGCTTTACGTCTCCCGGACGACGATGGGCGGCGACGGACGCGCGGCGCCGCTCTCATCACTCCTCATCGAGGCGGGGCTCGTCGACCAGGAGGCCGCGCGCGCCCAGGACGCGGAGCGGCGCACGGCGTCGATCGTCGCCCGCCTGGAGGCTCTGGACGACGAGGAGCGCGGGAAGTTCCTGCGGCTCCTCCGGGACGCGGCCAAGGGCAACCCGCGGCTGGCGGCTGCGGTCGCGCGCCTTGAGCGCCGGCCGGAGGCGGAGGAGCCCGACTTCGAGGGCGAAGTGGCGGCCGCCCAGGCCATGTCGTCAGCGGCCGCTCTCGCCGACGACCTGGACGACTTCTAGGATAGGCCGCGTGAACTTCGAGCGCGCGTTTCCCTTCGCGGCCTGGTACCTGGAGGCAACCGCCGAGGACGTCGTCTCAACCGTGCTCCTCAGCGCGGCGATGGCATGGGTCGCGTGGCCTGGTGTACACGAGTGGTGGGTCAAGATGCGCAGCGGAGAGCCGTAGCGGTAGACTGGGCCCCGGAGGCGCGCATGCCGTTCGGATCCGGGTTCCCCGTGGCCTTCGGCGGGGAGGGCGTCGTCCCGCTCTCCGAGCCCCGCTCGAACGTGGGCGATCCGCCCGTCGGCTTCGACTTCACGACGGACCCGGACGGCCCTCTCCCCGGCGCCTGGGAGTTCTTTGTCCTGGAGGACGACGGGGCCGGCAACAAGACGACCCAGCCCGAGGCCGACCCGACCTACTACTTCCGCGTGGCCGACGGCCTCGGGTGGTGGCGCTACACGCGGCAGCCGACCATTCCGGGCCTCGGCGCACCGTTCCAGGAGCGCGGAGCCCTGGCGAGCCCGGTCGGGATCATCCTGGGGCCCTGCTGCGAGCTCGAGCTGGCGCTCCGGCGGCCGCCCGACCTCCTCGACGGGAAGGCGGACGAGTTCGTCTACGAGGTCATCCTGGGCTTCCAGGGGGACCAGGCCGCGACGAGCTTCTACGGCGCCCGGCTCCGGGCCAACTGGTCGGGCGGCGTCTGGGCGCCGGCCGTGGCCTTCGACCTCGTGCGCGCGCAGGGGCAGAACCCGGGGCAGCTCGTGGCCTTCACCTTCGACCCTGTGAACGTGCCCACCGACGTCTGGCTCGCGGCGCCCCTCTGCGGCCTCAAGCTCAACGTCAGGAACACGCTCTTGCAGGGCTTCTTCAACGACGTGGCCGTCCTGGAGACCGCTGTCCCTAACACGGGCGGCCGGGTCATCGTCCTGGCCCGGGTCTACAACCGCTTCGGGGCCGCGATCGTGCCTGTCCCCGTCATCGCCGGTTTCACGCTCCAGACCCTGCGCGACCTCGTGAGCCTGGGGCCCACGCCCGCGATCCCAGGCCAGTCCGTGCTCGAGGCCGCGCAGCTACCTGTCGTGCGCCTGCCGATGAACGAGCTAGTCGATGCCGGCTTCTTCAAGCGTGTAGGGGCGCGGGTCTGGCGCTGTGTCGCCGATGTCGAGGTCAACGTCCAGGGCTTCAAGAACGCCTACCGCGTCGGGGAAGTCCTGCGCCTGGCCGAGCCCGCAGGCGAGAAGGCCCTCACGCAACCCCTTGTCTCGGTCATCGCGGACCTGTCGGGCATCCGCGCCGCGCGAGAGCGTGGCGGTCCTGCTGGTACGGCCTGATGGAGTCGGTGGACAGGCCCTGGAGTACGGAATAGGATCGCGAAGCCGGCGGAGGCCCCGGGATGCCGCTGACGATCTTCGAGATCACGTCGGTCACCCCGCGCGGCGGCGCGGCCGGCACGGTCGTCACGGTCGCCGGAGATAACTTCGGCATCGTCACGGGCCAGATCATCATCGACCCCCTGGGCCAGGCCATCGCGGTCGCGGCCACGTCCTGGGTCGACGACGAGATCGTGTTCACCGTCCCGGCCCTCCCCGTCCAGCTCCTGAACCGCTTCTCCACCATCCGCTTCGTCAAGGCCACGGCCGACGACGCGGCAGAGACGCCGTTCTGGGTCCCGGCCGTCCCGCCCACGAACACGGGCCAGGACTACCAGTGGCCGAACTTCGAGGCAGGCACGTCCGGCGAGAACGCGGATGACCCGCGCGTCCTGACCGCGGCCGACTTCAACCGCGTGTTCGACCAGGCGAAGTCCGGCGGCGCGGGGAGCCTCCCCCCGCTCATCGGCGTCCAGTTCGCGGCCCTGATGGAGAACCCCATCGGCGTCGCCTCCTGGAACCCGATCACGCAGGACATGATCTTGCCTGCCTTCATGGTCGGCTTGACCCTCGCCGCGGGCTCGGCCTCGCGCGAGCTGGGCGAGAACGTCGTGAACCCGACCTTCAACGCCACCTACAACCGCCCGCCCGCCCTGGCGATCCTCACCGACTCCGATGGCTTCCCGGCCCAGATCGTGACGGCCCTCCCGAACCCCATCACGCGGCCGAACACCTACGTCAAGAGCGCGATCGGCGCGACGACGGTGTTCGACCTGGCCGCCAACGAGACCGGCGGCCCCACGCGCAACGCGCAGGTCACGATGACGTGGCTCCCGCGCGTGTTCTTCGGCGTCGGGCCGGCCGGGGGCTTGACCGAGGCCCAGATCGAGGCCCTGGCCGGCAACGCCCTCGCGGGCTCACGCGCCCGGACCTTCGCCGTCGCCCCAGGGGCAGCGGAGAAGATCTACTACGCCTACCCGACGGCCTTCGGCCTGGGCACGTTCTCGGTGGGCGGCTTCGCCGGCGGCTTCCTCCCGCCGATCGTCGTCAACGTGACGAACCCCTTCGGCGTCGTCCTCCCCTACTACCTCTACGAGAGCGCGCTCCTCGGCCTGGGCGCGACCACCGTGGTCGTCACATGACCCAGCCGGGCGACGTCACGGTCATCAACACCCTCGCGATCCAGAACGACGCCCCAGGTCCCATCGTCCGCGTCGACGAGGCGAAGGGCGGGTTCCACATTCGGGCCGATGTCGCGGCCCGCGACGCGATGCCGACCTACCTGCGCCTGGAGGGCATGCTCTGCTACGTCGTCGCGACGGCGCAGTTCTTCCAGCTCGTCGGCGGCATCGCGAACGTCAACTGGCAGCTCGCGGCCTTCGGCGGCGGGTCGGACCTCCAGACGGACGTCTTCACGCCCGTGGACGGCCAGGTGGCATTCGTGCTATCCCAGATGCCGGCGAACGCGGACGCGTTGATCTTCCTCGTCAATGGGGTGGGCTACATGAGGCCGCTAGGGCACCTGACCATCGTGGGGGTGAACCTGACCTGGCTTAACAACCCTTTCACGATGCAGGCGACGGATCAAGTCGCCGCGATCTATCCGGTGTAGGAGCGCAACGATGCCGAGCACGACCTACGAGTACACCCTCGCCAACGGGGTCAAGGTCTACGCCATCCAGGGCGGACCGGCTCTCCCGCTGGCCGATGGCTCGAAGAAGCTGCCGGCCGACATCCAGCCCGGGGACAATCTGCGCTGGCTGGCCGACGCGCCGCCCAGCGCCGTGCAGGCGCCCATCGTGACAGGATCGGTGGACTAGTGGGCCGCGCCTCGCGAACGAAGCGGGAGAGGCGGGCGGCGAGGGCCGTGCCTCGGCTGCGTCCTCCGCCGATTGCGCCACTCGTCGGGCCGGATGGCCAGCCCCAGGGATTCGTGGTCGTAGATGAGGCCGGCCGGGCTACCGTCATCCCGGCGAGGAGGAAGTAGTGGTCGCGCCATCGTTGCTAGTCGCCAAGATCGGCACAACGCCTCTTCGCGTGTTCAGGATGACGGGAGGGACCACCCTCACGCAGGTCGGCAGCGACGTGACCGGCTTGGCGTATGCCCCTGCCACCAACCACTGGGGATCTAACCAGGTCGTCGAGTACCGCGGCCGGCTCTACTTCGTCCACACCGGCGCGGGCAGCAACGCGATCGTGTCCAGGTACAACCCGGTCACAGATGCCTGGGACATCGTATTCACGTCCCCCAACACGGCCACCGGGCAAGGCTCCGGCAAGCGCACCGGCCTGTTCATCGCCAACTTCCCCCCGCGGATGTTCTTCTTCGACTTCCAGGACGGGGTGGGAGACCGCCTCTTCTACACCGATGACGGCACCTCGTGGACCTCGGGCGCGACGATCTCGACGACCGCCCAACTAGGTCGGGCCGTGTTGTACCGCAACAAGCTGTACATCCCCCGAACGTCGAACGTAATGGACATCGTCGATCCCGCGCTGAATACGATCACGCGCATCAGCAACGTTGCTGCCTCCTCCCCGAACTCGGGCGGCATGTGCGTGTTCCGCAACCGCCTCTACCAGGTCGCGCAAGGGGGCTCCTCCGGCGACGACCAAGTCCTCTACGAGTTCACGGGCGGAGCGTGGGTCTCGCGCGCCACGCTCCTCGCCGTTTCGAGTGGAGCCGGCACCCCGGACGAGTGCTACGCCTTGGCCCCGATCGGCAACACGAAGATGGTGGCGATCACCATCGGGTCCACGGACGGCACGAACACGACGCGCGGCTCGCGCGCCTTCGACCTTACGCCGACCGGGCCCACGTCGTTCACCGTGACGGACGTCACGACCCCTGTCATCCCATCCGGCCTGCGCGCCCCGCAGACGGCGACCTCGCAGCGCTGGACGACCTTCGTGGACAACCAGACGAGCCCCGGGTCCCCTGCCGTGTTCTTCTGGCACCTGAGCAGCGCCACGGCGGGCACGTATTCGTACTACGAGTACGTGGATTCTTCGACTGAGCTATCGCCGGGTTCGGCTGGGCCCAACCAGGACGTCGTCGTCCCGTACCTGCCCAACGGAGGCGGGGACCGCATCTGGGATGGGTCGGGATCCCTCGATGCCATCGCCACGAACGCCGTCGCCTCGCCGACCCTCGGCCACTCGCGGTTGACTGCGCTCTGCTCGGGCGACACGGCCGGGGCGGGCGGCATGCGTACGTCGGTGCGCCTGGCGACGATCGCGGCCCTCCCGGCGAACACGCCGGCTGGGGCCGGCGTCGGCAAGACCCTCACCGGGAACGCTAACGGGGCGCTCTCGGTGGACGGGACAGCGGTGGTCAACGGCGACCGCATCCTCGTGAAGGATGAAGTCGCGGCGGCGAACAACGGCATCTATACGGTGACCGACCAGGGAAGCGGTGGCGCGCCTTTCATCCTCACGCGCGCGACCGACTTCGACCAGGTCTCCGCGACCGAAGTCGCGGCCGGGGCCTGGGTCCGTGTCACGGCCGGCGGGACCCTCTCGAACACGTTCTGGCAGATGAACCAGACGGCCACGATCACCATCGAGACGACGGCGCTCACCTGGGCCCAGCTCACGACGAGGTTCCTGCGCTTCTGGTACTCGCCCAACGAGAACGCGAACCTCGTCCAGGGGACGCTGGGCGGCACTCCTTCGGGCCAGGCCGGACAGCTCACGAGGAACGTGAACACGATCGAGGGGGTCATCGCTGACGGGGCGACCACCTTCACGTTCGACTGGAATGCCGGGGGAGACGGGCAGCAGAACGGGGCCCCGGAGGGCGCCGCTCTACGGATCGGGACGACGTAGCAGGGAGAGGGCGTGGCCGACTATCTCGGGCCAATTCAAGCGCTCGGCGTCCCGCTGCCGTCCGGGCAGTACCTGGGGCCGGCGCAGTTCATCTCGGCCCCCCTCATCGGGGAGCAGTTCCTCGGGCCCATCCAGGCTTTCCCGTGCCCGTTGCTCACCGAGCAATTCCTCGGGCCGGCGCAGTTCACGACGGTCGCCATCGTGTCCCCGCAGCATCTCTCTCCGATACAATTCTTCTTCCTGGAGGTTCGCGTGGCAGGCATCAAGGGCAAGCAGATCGCGACAGGGGCCGATGGCATCGCCACCGCGAACCTGGTCGATGGCGTCCTCTCCGCGAACGCGGCCGGCCGGGCCAAGATCGCGACCGGCTTCTTCGACCTGGCGACCGTGAACGACAAGTTCGCCGCGGCGAGCATCGCGCTCGACCGCCTGGCGGAGGCGGTCATCCAGGCGGACGGCGGCCAGGCGTTCACGGCCGACCAGTCGATGGGCGGCTTCAAGCTCACGAACCTGGGCACGCCCACCGGCGCCCTCGACGCCACGAACAAGCAGTACGTCGACGGCGTCGCCTCGGGCATCGACTGGAAGCAGTCGGTCCGCCTGGCGACCGCCGCTGCCCTGCCGGCGAACACCCCCGCAGGCTCCGGCGTCGGCAAGACCCTCACGGCCAACGCGAACGGGGCCCTGTCGGTGGATGGCGTCGCCGTCGCCGTCGCTGATCGCGTCCTCGTGAAGAACGAGGCGGCCGGGGCCAACAACGGCATCTACACCGTCACGGCCACAGGGTCGGCCGGGGCGCCGTACGTGCTGACTCGCGCGACCGACTTCGACCAGGACGCCGAGGTCACGGCCGGCGCCGCCACCTTCGCCACCGAGGGGAGCACGCAGGCCGACACGGGCTGGGTCCTCATCACGAACGATCCCATCGTGGTCGACACGACGGCCCTCTCGTTCACGCAGTTCACGGGGACCGGCGCCCTCACGTTCGGGATGCCGGTCGCCGTCGGCACGGCCAACGCCGAAGGCGTGGCGACTACCGTCTCGCGCTCCGACCACGTGCACGACGCCCCGGCGCCTTCGACCCTGCGCAAGAGCGTGGCGCCCACGGTCACGAGCGGCAACTTCTCCTCTACGGGCATCACGGCCGGCTTCACCCCGGCCCTGGGCGGCCACGTGCGCGTGGTCGTGAACGGCGTGGAGTACCCCGTGGGCGACGGCAACCGCCTGGACCTCGGCGGCTTCACGAACAACGTCGTGGCGTACTTCTCGGCCGACGGCGGTGCGACCGCGAAGGCGATGAGCGCGATCGTCTCCACGGACACGCTCTACTGGAACGGCACGAACGCCGGCTTCAACCTGGCGGTCACCGACGAGGTCTCCATCCACGGCGAGGCGTTCTAGTAGGAGGGGCCGGTGGGGTCAGGACCGATCGTGGACCAGGTGCCGGAGGAGACGCCGACGAGGCGCGCGCCGCGTCGTCGCCTGGACCTCCGGCAGATCGGCGGCCTCCCGCCGGTCTACTCCATCCCGCTGGCCGTCTCCCACGTCTCCCAGGGCGTCCGTGGTCTCGTTCAGCCCACGTCCGGGATGCACGTGGGCTACCTGCTAGAGGAGGACGGCGTCGTCGGGTTCCAGGGCGTCGTGTGCCCCGACTTCGAGTTCACGGCGGCCATCCTCCGGGTCGAGTTCACATCCGTGGACACGCTCCCGGAGGATCCGTCGTGCTCGGTCTCGGCGCTCTACCTCGACAGGGCCGGGAAGGTGCACAAGCAGTTCACGCCGCCGCTCGTCGCCTGCGGGGACCTGGCCGAGTTCCACATTCCCGCCGGGCGCCTGGCGCGCTCGCGCGTTCTGACCATCGCCACGGGCTTCGCGCTCACGTCGTTCATGCCCCAGGAGGGCGATGAGCCTGCGCGCAAGAGGCCGATCCTCTTCCGCGGCGCCTGGCTGGAGTTCCCGGAGTGACGACACGGCCACAGCTAAAGCAGCTAGGGCTCTTTCTGGGGCGCCTCATCGGCGCGGACTTCAACACGACGGCCGACCAGGCTATCCCCATAGGCGCGGGGCTCTACGTGCCGCGGCGGATCATCGTCACGAACCCGAGCACGAGCCTGACCCTCGCGGCGGGCGGTATCTACACGGGGGCCGGCAAGACGGGCACGATCGTCGTTCCCGCGGCGCAGGTCTACTCGGCCCTGACCGGCGCCACGAAGTTTCTGGACTTGACGCTCAACTCGCTAACCGACGTTCTCAGCGCGTCGCAGTTGCTCCTCTCCCTGACGGTGGCCCAGGGCGCGGCCGCGACGGGCGACGTCTATCTGTTCGGAGACGTTCTGCAGTAGCCCCCCTGCCGCCTGTCCGGCATACTGGTGAGGCGGTGCGCGGCGAGTGGATCCGCCTCCCTCGCCGCGCACCGCCAAGCCTCTGGGAGGGACCCGGTGACGACGGCGACGCTCTACCGCGATGCGGACTACGGGGCCCTGGCCATCTACCCTGGGGCCAGCGGCCTCGTCACGATCGACCACGGGTTCCTGGCGGAGGACTTCGAAGCGGCCCTGTCCGTCCTCGAGCGCCACGGCAGGGGCGAGACGCAGCCCGGCCCGGGCGCGTGCCACTGGCGCCTGGAGAGCGCGCATCCCCTGCAGGTCATGGCCTCCGTCGATGCCGCGCTGCGCCTGCGCGGGTACGCCGACGACGCCCTTGGCGAACGCGCGATCCTGCGCGTCACGTCCCAGGAGGCCGCCCGGCCTGATTTCCCGGCGCCGGGAAAGTGGCCGTCCGGGGCCGACCTCGACGCACACGTTCGGGCGCTCATCACCCCAGCCCTGGCTGAGGCCGCGGGCGCACCCGTGCCTCAAGTGGCCGTGGCCGTCATGCCCCGCCCGAACTCGCAGGAGTCCGCCCCCTGGGCCCGCGCCCGGGCCCTGCTACCGGCCGGCGATGCCAAGGTCGTCCAGGAGCGCCTCCGGGCCGCCCTGGTCGGTCCCGTGCGCGAGATCCTGCGCCGGGCCACGGTGACCGCCTGCTCGCCCACCCTGCCCCATGGCCGGCTCCTGGCGGAGATCGCCCTCGCCATCCCCCGGGCCCTCTTGAACGAGTGGGAGAGCGCCATCCTCCCCGCCTTCCGGCCGGCCACGCACGGGTGGCGCCAGGTCTGGCTCAAGCGCGGCGAGAAGGACGTCCCGGAGTCCTTGCTCTCCCGCGCCCGCGAGGGCGGGGCGATCGTGGGCGAGGCCCGACAGGGCCCGCGCGCTCTGGGCCTGCGCATCCCCTCGGCCATGCCCGGGGACCACCTGGCGGACACGGCCTTCTCCGAGCGGCTCTGCTGGCTGACCGAGGCCCTGGGGGTGGAGCTCGTCGGCATCGACCCCTACCAGGACTGGACCCCCGCCGCTGCCCACGAGTAGCATGGGCGCATGCCCATGCAGCCGCAAAACGAGACCTCCCGCGGCAGCCTTGCCTCCGTGACCCCGGGGTTCCTCGGGGCGACGCAGCGTGGGCGGCTCTCGGAGTTCGGCTGCGCGGGGTGCGGCTTCGCCATGCCGCGCTACCCCGGACGCTACCCCGCGGCCTGCCCCAAGTGCGGCGGGACGGTCGAGCGCCGCCAGGTGGCCGAGGCCGAGAAGATCCCCGGCGGGAAGGCGGCCGGCATGAAGCCGTCAGACTTCGACCCCGGGGCGCTCCTCGCCGGCATCCGGGTCGAGATGGAGCACACGAGCGACGCGGCCCTGGCGATGGAGATCGCGATGGACCACCTGGCGGAGGACCCGGCCTACTACGACAAGCTCGCCACGATCCACCCGCCCGAGGAGGAGCCGGCCGAAGGCGGCGCGGGCTCGGGGTTCGTCGGCGCCCCGGACTACCCCTCCTGGCAAGGCGAGGGCGCCCCGATTCCGCTCGCCTCGCGCGCGTGCCGCATCCAGGCCCTCATCGAGGCCGGTGCGCAGGGGCGGTACCCCTACAACGCGGACCCCGACCGCTGCTCCCGCCCGCGCCGGCTCACGGCCGCCCAGGTCGAGGAGCTGTGCCCTGGCGGTGCGGCCGGCCTGCGGATGTTCCTCGAGCAGGGGAACCCCGAGAGCCGCTACTTCCGCATCGAGTCCCCGGCCGCCCCGGTGCTCATCTGCGAGTTCCACGTCGGCGGCGACCTCGTGATCTATGCGACCGTCGACCCCGTGACTTACCTGGGCTTCGACCCGCGCCAGGAGCTCGTCTCGGAGTCCTCGCGCTGGCCGGGCACGGTCGACGTGCACGACCCCGGCCACGACATCATCGCGCGTATAGCCGGCGACAAGTTCCAGCTCGAGGACGTGAACACCTGGAAGGTCCACGGCTCTTGGCCGCTGTCCGACCTGATGAAGGACGACCCGATCAGGAAGGGCATCCGCCTGGCCGGGATCTTCCTGGACGCCTTCGTCGTCGAGCAGATCCTCCAGGCCGCCGGCGGCCGCTACCGCGAGTGGGCCAACCGCATCGTGGGCGCCATCCACGCGGCCGATGATGCGGCGCTCCGCCGGGGCCTGCGCGGCATGCGCGAGGGCGTGGACGAGGAGGTCATCAGGGCGTCGAAGGGCCTCGGTCTCTCGCGCGACGACCTCCCGCAGATCGACTCGGACAAGATCGACGACTTCCTGGAGTGGCTGCGCGTCCAGGGCATCGGCGTCTACCCGACCGAGGCCACGGCGCGCCTTCTCCTGCCGTCCCAGGGCGAGCTGGAGTCCGACAAGATCGCCGCGATGGCGAAGGAGCCCGAGAAGCTCACGAAGGGGAAGATCATCACGTCGGCCGACGGCTATGTGCTCGATGGCCATCATCGCTGGGCGGCCTACGTCGAGGTCTACCCCGAAGGCAACATGCCCGTCTGGCAAGTCCAGCTCGACATCGTCACCCTCATCAACCTGGCGAAGCTGTTCCCAGGGGCGAAGGTGCGCGACATCTCCGGCAAGCGCGTGGCCGAGGCCGCTGACTCCAAGATCGCGACGCGCCTTTCCTCGCTGGCCGCGCGACCGATGTGCCAGTTCAAGGGGCCTACCTGCGTCGGGCGCGCCTGGTGGAAGATGAACACGCCGCGCCCGTGGGGCGAGTTCGCCTGCTCGTCGTGCCTGACCGTCCTGGAGAAGGAAGCGGGCCTGGCGGAGGCCGTGAACCACGACATCGTGACGCGCGTCGTGAGCGCGATGCGCCAGGCCAACTTGCAGCCGCGCTTCGAGGGCGGCATCGCTCCGACGCCCGACGTCGGCTACGTGCGCGCCATGGCCCTGGGCAACGTGGCGCTCGAGCTCGTGTTCGCGGGCGCGCGCCTCGTCTCCGCTTCGATCGTCCCCCCGGACGCCCCTGAGGACGACAAGGCTCAGATCCGCGCCGCGGTGATGGGCGTCCTCCCGAGCATGGCCGACATCGACTTGACCGAGAGCGCCGAGATGCCCTCGGAGCGCGAGCTGTCGGACCTGGCGACCGGCGCGACGGCAGTCACCAAGAGCGGCTCCGCGATCGAGTTCCGCTTCCCGCACGGCCGCTACGTTGAGATGGCCCACGACGCGATCCATGCGAAGTGGCCGCGCCTGGGCCTCCAGTTCTCGCAGTCGAAGAACGGGAACCCGGTCCTGATCGTCTCTCCGCCCTACGTGCCTCCGGTGCGCCGCCCGGACGCCCCGTTCTCGCTCGAGTTCTACGACGTGAGCCACGAGGGCGACGAAGCCCCCATCCTCCGTGACATCGCGGCCGCCGGCGGCAAGGTCGTGGGGCGGCACCGCTCCGGCGAGGAACTGTCGGTCGACATCTCCGCCCCGGATGGCGAGGACGCGTTCATGGCGAAGTTCAAGCGCACGCGCTCGGCCTCGCGCCTGAACGAGGCGCGCCTGGAGGAGACGCGCTGGTCGCGCGCGGACCTGAACCGCCGGTTCAAGGGGCAGTACCACAACAAGGGCTTCGAGCTGCTCTACGGCGATGACCAGGCCGATGCCGGCGGCGGGCGCAAGCAGCCGCGCTACGCTGTCATCTCGACCTTCAAGTGGGTCGAGGCCCCGGTGAAGGGCGACTCCATCATGGACTACATGGACGAGATCGAGGCCGAGGCCCGCGACGCGATGATGGGGATGCGCGTCGTGGACGTGGGCGACGACTGGGCCGTGGTCGACATCGACTGGCGTGGGCTGGAGGAGGGCAACATGCCGGACGACTACACTCCCTCCCAGGCCCGCGCCGCGATCCGCGGGATCATGGCCGCGCAGGAGAAGGGCGTCATCCCTGTCACGACCCAGGCCGTCGCGGCTTTCGGGTTCGGCAACCCGCGCTACACGGATCTCGCGCGCCAGGTGCTCTCGCGCCTCCAGGACCAGGGCTACGTCAGCTCCGACCGGGACCAGGGCTGGCATCTCTACCAGTCGGCGAAGTACTGGCTGGCGGAGGCCGGCGGGAAGATCGTCCCCGGGGAAGGTCCCCAGGCCGGTGGCGGCGCCTGCCGCGCGGTCGGCGGCTTCCGGTTCGAGCTGGGCAAGTCGAAGAAGCGGAAGCCGCGGAAGGACGTGCAGCGCGCGATCCAGAACCGGCTCAACGCGAAGCGCGGGCTCGCGTCGCGCATCTCGGCCGCGAAGAAGTGGCACCAGAGCTCCCAGGGCCGGCGCTACCACCGCGACCTCGGCCGCTACCTCCGCCAGGAGTCGTACTGGCCCCTGTTCGAGCGCGAGACGGAGTTCACGAACCGCTACCAGGCCCTCGGCCTCGCGGAGCCCGACCCGGCCACGATGTGCCTGGGCGCGTGTGAGGGCACGGGCATGGTCCCGGTGAACTACGCCCCTGCGAAGGCGGGTGGGATCGGCCCCGATCCCGACCTGACCTACAAGGCGGCCTGGGAAGCGGCCGAGGCCGCTAGCCCGGCGGAGGACGGATGGCACTTCGTGAAGTGCCTGGGCTGCGGCGGCTCGGGGAAGGCGACGCGCCTGAACGAGAGCCATCTGCCCCCGCTGGTAGGGTTGGACCGGGCTCGCCTGGCCGTCGAGGTGGAGCGCCGCTCGGGTCTGGACCGCGGACCGGCCGACGAGCGGCGGGTCCTCGCGGCCATCGCCGCGGTAGAAGCCGGCGACCTGAACAACCCTGACGCCGCCCTCAAGCGCCTGGTCTACGAGCTCTGGTTCTCGCTCAAGGACAACCCACTGCCTGGACTGCGCGAGGACGTGGGCGAGCGCACGGTCGATGACCGCTTCGACGAGTTCCTGCGCAAGCTCATCACGATCGAGTCGACGGACGTGCTGCAGGACGTCAACTTCACCGACGACGGCGGCATCTACCTCTTCTTCGACCCCTCGCTCTGCGGGCCCGACCTGGACGAGATCCTGATGGCGCTCCGTCAGGCCCAGGGCAGCGAGGGCGTCGAGATCGTCGGCACTCCCGACGAAGAGGACAGCGACTGGTGGGTGATCTTCTCCCCGCCGCCGACCGACTCGGCCGCGTGCGTCCCTGGCCAGGAGACACTGGACCAGCAGGCGGCGGGGGACGAGGTCCAGCCGGTCGATGGCGCGCCCGCGCCCCTGGCGAGCATGGCCGTGATGAAGCAGAACTCGGTCGACCGCCTGGCCATGAGCGTCGACATCCCGGCCCTGATGCAGGGCATCGATGGCGCCGAGGCGCAGAACGAGGCGACCGAGCGGGTCTACTACCGCATCAAGGTCGACGGCAAGTACGTGGGTTCGCCCACGAACACCCGCACGGCGAACCCGAACCTCGCGGCGACCTGGGGGACGGACGAGCGCGACCAGGCCGAGAAGCTGGCCAAGCTCATCCCCGGCGCCGTCGTCGAGCCCTATCTCTACAAGAGCATGCTCAGCGAGTGCGGCGCGCACGGCCCTGTCATCCCCGAGGCGCTCCAGCCCCGCGAGGACGGCGTCGTCGTGCTCCTGTGGTCGGCCGTCGAGAGCCGCGTGCCCAGGTTCAAGGGCATTGCCTCGGGCGGCGCCGACCTTCACGGTCTCCGTGAGGCCGCTGCGCAGGGGAAGGGCACCCTGTTCCTCGTGCGTGCTCTGGGGGCCAGGGCCGCACGTGATACGATTCGTACTGGCAAGGGCCTGCACGAGATCGCACCCAACGTCCTGACGAACGAGGTCGGCCTGGCGCACGTCCTCGCCGCGGAGTGATACCCATGCTCGAGTCGCTCAGCCTGGCCATCCGGATCTACCGCCACCTGGCCGAGAGCACGCAGGAGGTGGCGCCCGGCGACGTGTGGGAGTGGGCCGCGGTCCGCAAGGCCCTGCTCTCCGCCCCGCACGGCCCCGGGCTCATCAAGCACCTGGAGACCCTGGGCGAGTCCGCGCGCGAGGGCTCTCTCGCCTGGCTGCGCTCGATGGCGCCGTTCGCCCCCATGGGCCGCGTCGTCCGCCTCCCCGGCGTGGCCGAGGCGCGGGCGTTCCTGACGAAGGTCCGGGCCGAGGGCATGCTGGCCGAGCCCATGGGCGAAACGTGCGTGCAGGTCCACGACGTGGACGAGGAGGAGATCCGCCGCGCCGTCCAGGCCGCGCAGGGCGTGCTCGTCGAGACCGCGGCCTCGGCCTACAAGGCGTTCGACCACGACCTGTTCCAGAACATGCTGGACGACGGCAACTCCGTCGAGCGCGTCGAGTCCGCCATCCTCCGCGCGATCGAGTCCCGCGGCGCGGGCACGCTCGACGAGTCGTTCGTGATCGTGGGCCAGTACGCCCCCGAGGAGAAGTTCATCGGCCGCCTGGAGCGGTTCGCCGACCTCCGCCCGCGCCAGGTGCTCGGCATGGACGTGGAGCTGGCCGAAGCGCTCTACGTGGCCGGCCGCCTCCCGGCGGCGGCGCGGCCGATCGTGGCGCGCGTGCTCCACCTGACGGAGGAGACGGAGAGCGCGCCCGTGGGCGACACGGCCGCCTCCCCGGCCCAGGCCGGCACCCCGCTCGACAAGGGCGGCGTCGCGAAGGACCAGCCCGACGTCTCGGCCGGCGCCCCGGCGCAGTCGCAGGACGGCGAGAAGAAGGAAGCCGAGCAGCCGACCGACATGCGGCCCGACGAGCCCTCGGACGAGATCACCCTCCCCGACGGGACCATCGTGCCCGAGGACGTGCTGCGCCAGGCCCTGGCCCGCATGCTCGTCGTCCTCTCGACCCAGCTCGAGCAGGGCGTCGGGACAAACGGCCAGCCGAACGGCAACGGCGAGGAGGAAGGCGAAGAGGGCGAGGAAGGGGACGCGGAGGCCGACGAAGGGGAAGACGAGGACGCCGGCGCGACGCCCGCGCCCGCCGCGCCCCCGGCCGAGAAGCCCGCGGCCCAGGCGGCCGCCCAGACCGAAGGGACGATCGGTCCCAGCTTCAAGACCGGGGACGAGGTGCGACTCCCGGACGGCCGGACGGGCCGTGTCATCACGTCCGTGTTCAACGACGTCATCGTCAGGCTCGCGGACGGCAGCGAGTGGCGTGGTCCCGGCAGCACCGTCCTCAAGCTGGCCCAGACCGAGGCCGTCGTGGCCGAGGGAACGCCGATGTCCGACATGCTCAACCGCGAGTTCCCGCCTGGCAGCGTCTGGGCGGACGGCGCGGGCGAGCGCGCCCGGATCACGGGGAACGGCTCGGACGGGCTGGTGTACTACGTCGAGTTCACGCGCCTCGACCGCCTGTTCATGGGATGGTCGCACGACTACCGCACGGCGGATCAGATGATCGCCGCGAAGAAGTCGGGCGAGATCCGCATGGTCCGCAGCGAGTCCGTCGTGAAGGTCACAGAGGGCCGCAAGCACCTGATGGCGGCCGTGGCCGACCCGGCCAAGTTCGAGGTCGGCTCGTTCAAGGTCGTGGCGATCGGCGAGGGCGTCCAGGCCCAGGTCGGGCGCCTGGCGGCGACGAAGCGAGAGCGCATCCAGTCGCTCGTGTTCGACAAGGCCAAGTTCACCGAGGCCACGGCCCAGGAGTGGATCACGCGCTACCGGGCGAAGACGGTCGCCCCGGCCCGGCGGCCGGAGCTGACCGAAGCCGCCAGCCCCAACCTGAATGACCCCCTGGCGCTCTCGCGCGGGATCTTCGCGAACGCGAAGGAGCACTACGGCGCCACGCGCTCCTACCTGGGCGGCAGTCGCGGCATGCACCAGCTCCAGATCTGGTTTCCCAACAACGAGAGCGCACGGCGCTTCGTCGCAGAGATGGGCGGCGAGTGGGGTCCCAACGTCCGCATCGAAGAGTCGCTGATGAAGGACGCCAGCGTGTTCGTCGAGTGGTACAGCCCGATGTTCGAGGGCCAGCGCCTGGACGAGGACTGGTTCACGAACATGCGCGAGAGCGCGAAGGCGTTCTACGAGACGGCGTCCAAGGACGCATCCAGCGCCGCTGAGCAGCTCGGAACGAAGCCCACGTCGGCGAAGTCGTGGCCTGACATGCTGGCGCGTGCCGAGCGCCTGGGTGACCACTGCTCCGTCTCGCTCCGCCAGGCGCTCGTGATGAACCGGGAGCTCGTGCAGGCGGCGAAGGGCGCCGATGCGCTGGCTGGGGTGGAGGAGCGCACGAGGCGGTCCGTGGCCGAGGCCGAGGAGCCGGGCGACGCCGAGGAGAAGGCCGTCGGTGCTGCGGCCTGGGAGGACGCGCGCGCGCAGGTCAGCGCGATGAAGGCCGCCGTGTTCAAGCTGGTCACGGACGACCTCGTGAAGATCGAGGCCGTGTCGAAGGCCCTCGACGCGAAGAAGGCGATGCGCGCGGCCGTCAAGCTCCGCGAGACCTTCGAGGAGCTCCACGACGAGATGAAGAAGGCGCTCGGTTCCTTCGAGGACGCCCACGACATGTTCGTGGCCGAGACGGGCGCGGAGAAGCCGGCCGAGGAGGCCCCCGCGGCCGAAGCCCCCGCCCCGGCTCCTGCAGCACCGGCTCCCGCCGCCCCTGCAGCGGAAGTCCCTGCTCCCGCGGCCCCGGCCCCTGCGCCGGCCGCGGAGGAGTCGAGGACCGACCAGGCCGTCCGGCGCCTGACCGGGTCGAACGTCGCGCGCCGCGTCGCGGAAGGCGTGATGATGGGCGAGGTCGTGGACGCGATGCGGGCCGAGTGCTCGGACCTGGGCCTGTCCGTGCGGGAGCTGGCCGAGGTCCACGAGCGCATCTCCGGCGTCGAGGCCCTGGCGGCCCAGCGCGTGTACAAGCTCTCCCTGTCCGAGGCCGACCGCGAGCTCGTGTCCGCCGTGAGCCAGGCGCCCACCGACGCCCCCGGGCGGTTCGCGCAGGCCACGGCCGAAGGCCGCGAGGCCAAGGTCTACGAGGCCGAGCTGGAGGAGGTCATCGGGGCCCTCCGGTGCCTGGGCGAGGTCGAGCATGGGCTCCTGGCGGCGGAGCTGTCGCGGGCGATGCGGGGGATGGCGCTGACCGCCGGGCGCGTGTAGACGACGCCAGGGCGGTTTGGTACCCTTCCCCACAGGAATAGGGCAGGATGCAGAGCACGAAGTCCGCGTACTACACAGCGCCCGCCATCGCGGCTCGCATCGTGGAGTTCAAGAACAACGGCTCGCTCCCGCCCTACGTGGTCGTGGAGAACCTGGGCACAACCGCGTCCGCCTCGGTGATCTACCAGGAGAGCGACGACGGCTCCACCTGGACGGACATCGCCTCCACGACGACGACGGTGAACCCTGGCACGTCGAACGGCCAGAAGATCACGTCGACCAAGGCTCACCTGGCGCTCAAGGCCGGCGGGAACGTCCCGCTACTCGTGAGCGTCCATCGCACGGTGAACGGGTCTCCGGCCAGCCTCGGGGCGGCCTAGTTTCAACAGGAGGGTGGCCACATGGCCGAGATCGGCTACAGCTTCAACGGGATCGGCCTCGCCGAGGCGCAGGACAGGGTCAACGAGCACCGGACGGGCGTCCCGAGCAAGGGCCTGATGGCGCTCCTGCAGCGCACCATCGGCATCCGCCGGACGTCCAAGGTCGGCGTCGCGAACACCGGCCGCGCGGCGGCCCACGTGCGCCTGCGGCACCAGGGCCTCGAGCGGACCATCGCGGCCGAGGCCCTGGCGGCCCTGAACGTGCCGGCGACGAACCGCTTCGTCGGGCGGCTCCAGTTCGGCGCGATCACGCCGGGCTCGATCGTCGTCACCGAGGCCGGCGCCCTGGCCGACATCGTGGACGACGGCCTCGGGAAGCTCTACGACATCGGGTTCGTGGGCGTCGCGGCCAACTTCCGCGGGACGATCAACTACGTCACGGGCGCCCTGGACGTGACCTTCGGCGCGGCCTTCACGGCGCCCGTCACGATCGCCTACCGGCACTCCGACTACGTGGACTTCGCCTCCGCGAACCAGATCGTGTCCGGCCCCGCGGGCGCGCTCCCCTACACCCTCCAGCTCCCCTTCGGGCGCGTGGTGCCGGGCAGCGTGTCGCTCACCGACGGCGTCTCCACCTGGGTGGACGACGGCAAGGGCAACATGATCCAGGCGAACCTGGCGCGCGGCACGATCGACTACGCCGCCGGCATCGTCGTCCTGAACACGGGCCCGGCCGTCGCGGCCCCGCTGACCGCCGCGTCGGTGATGCAGTACAACCCGTTCGCCGCGCTCGTGGCCGCGGGCGGTGGCCAGAAGCTGCTCGACATCTTCTCCCAGATCCCCGAGCTCACGAACGGGCCCTGGGCGGCGGGCGTGGACAGCGAGACCCGGCTCGGCCTCGTGGGCGAGTCGAACGTCCTGGCCCTGGCCACGGACCTCGTGGTCCAGTGGTCGCACTACGGCGAGGAGCCGTACCGGGTGGACGAGGTGTTCTCGGGCTTCCCGCCCGGCGGCTTCTCGAACGACCCCAACGTGGACCAGGCGGTCGCCCACCTGTAAGGGCGACCGGCCCCGTACGGGGCTTGATCGGGGCACCGTCGGGCACCGCACGAAGGGGGAGCCATGGCGATCGTCAGGACAACGCGCGACGAGGTACTGCGCCTCGGGCCTGGGGCCTCCGGGGAGGAGTCCCGGCTCTCGGGGGCGTCCCTCGTGTTCGCCGACATCCCGGCGCTCGGCAACGTGCACGCCTACGTGCATCGCCCGACGGAGCTCAAGGGTGCGGCGGGGCTGTTCGGCGTGGAGCTATCCGACGGCGGCGCGGCCGCCGGCGCCACGCAGCCCTACCGCTTCGAGCTGGCGCAGCCCCCGGCGGACTTCACCGTCGGGGGCGCGACCTTCGCCCGGCCCAGGACGCGCCAGCGGGTGCTCGTGGCCGACGGCCGCGGGCACTTCTGGGTCAACCAGGAGGTCCCGGCCTTCGCGGCCTTCGCTCCTGTCCAGGACGGGGCGCTCGTCCAGTGCGGCCGCAAGGAGCACATGCTCCCGATGCCGGGAAACAACGTCCCGGCCGGCGCGACCTTCCTCCTCCGCTTCCGCTGGGTGGCCACGGCGGTCGTGGCCGAGGTCCAGGCGTCCCCGCCCATGACGCCTGGCGTGCCCGACGGGATACGGCGCTCCTTCCGCGGCCAGCTCGGGAACCTGACGCCCAACTCGCGCATCGCGCCTGGGTCGGTCGTGTTCACGGCCACGGTCACCGCCCTGGCCCTCACGATCCGGGACGACGGCCTGGGGCGCCTCGTCGGCATCCGACGCGACGCGAACGGCAACGTCACGGCCACGGCCGATGGCCTCATCAACTACCTCACCGGGCAGTGGTCGCTCGACTTCGGCCCCCCGCCCCCGGCGACGGCGATCGTCCCGGACGCCGCGACCAACATCTCCGCCTCCTACGAGCACTCCTGCCCCTACCTCCCGCTGGACGTGCATCTGGAGTGGGACGTTCTGCTCCAGTAAGGGCTTACTGATGGCTGTCCGTGTCCCCCTGCCGCGCTACGCCGACCTCCCCAAGGTCGTGCTGTTCCATCGCGCGCACCCGACGGACCCGACGGTCATCCTCCAGCTACCGAACGAGGACCGGACGGACTCGGAGACGTACCGCCTGGACCTCGAGCGCGAGGGCGACCGCGGGTGGATCGAGGGGCTTCCCGGCGGCCGGGACGTGCTCTACAAGCTGACGATGGAGATGCACATCGCCTACGAGCCGGCGACCGGCGGCATGCGCGCCATCGCGGACCTGGACGAGCCCACCATGCGCCAGCAGGAGATCGCGCTCGCGCGCCTGGAGGCGTCCCGCACGGCCAACGGCGCCCAGCGCTCGACGCTCCGCTCCCGGCGCCACGTTCCCCCACCGTCGACGTTCCGCCTGGGCCTCATGCTCGGGCAGGAGCCGCTCAGGAGGGCACCCCTGTGAGCGTGGAACTCCTGACCCCGTCCGTGGCGCGGCTCCTGCTCGCGGAGCAGCGCAACGCCCCTCAGCGGATCGAGCTCCGCGAGACCTTCTCCGTCGACCCGCGCGCCCTGACCGAGGGCGCGAAGGGGAACATCACGGAGCTGGCCGACGGGCGCTTCCGCGTCCGGTGCAAGGGCCAGCACTGCGGCCTCGTCAACCGGAACAACCGGCGCTACGAGACGAAGAAGACGTGGGGCAGGCACACGCTCCCGGAGAGCGTGTTCATGCGCCGGGTCAAGTCCCGCCGCGTCGTGGGCCAGCTCGAGCACCCCCCGGAGGGACGCGGGGGCATGGGCCTCGGTGCGATCGTCGTCACGGAGGTCGAAGCCCCGAACGCCCAGGGCGAGGTCTGGATCACGTTCGAGACGATGTCGACGCCCGACGGGCGGATCGCCGAGTCGTACATCCGCGACGGCGTCGGCTTCGGCGTCTCCTCGCGCGGACACGGGTCGGTCGTCCGCGGCGTGGATGGCGTGGACGACGTGCAGGAGGACTACGAGCCGGGCGCCTGGGACTGCGTGCTCGACGAGTCGACCCCTGGCTCCGAGGTCGTGTCGCAGAAGCTCCGGGAGAGCCGCAAGGCGCTCCTCGAGTCGGTGGGCGGCGATGAGGCGAAGGCCCGCGAGCTGTGCCGGATCGAGACCGAGTCCGCCCTGGCGCGCATGTTCCCCACGGCGCCCGCGGCCGCCCAGGAGAAGAACGTGACCGAGGCCGAGGCTGGCGACCCGTCGACCGGCGGCGTGGACGACGAGATGCCCCCGACCGGCGCGAACGAGTTCCTCCTGGCGCTGCCCGACGGCGCAGGCCACTACCGCGCCTACGACAACTCCATCAACCAGTGGGACGTCTGGCTGGAGATCCACAACCTCGCGCCGAAGCGGATCGCGAAGGCCCTGCAGACCCTCGCGGCCGCGAAGGCGGCGGCCGAGGCCCACGCCCAGTACGTGGTCGGCGCCGCCATGACCGAGGCGGCCAAGCAGGACCCGAACGCCCGGCGTGCGCTCCGTGCGGCCCTTCGCGACGCCATGCGCGCCCAGGCCGAGGCCGCGACGAAGAAGCCCGTCACCGAGGACGCGGAGGAAGTCGCTGCGGTCCCCTTCACGGGCACGTGCGTCTGGCTGCGCGACTTCGACTCGGCGTCCGAGGCCGAGAAGGCGATGAAGGCCCTGGAGGCCGCCGGCTTCCACGTCGAGCAGGACGACTGCTGCGTGTCCGTCCAGACCGGCTACACGGACGCCCTCCAGGCCATCGAGCACATCAAGCGCGTGCTCGGGATGAAGGACATCGCCATCGACGAGGTGCGTGTCGTACGCCATGGCAAGACCGTCTGGGCTGACCGGCTCAGCGAGGCCCTGCCGGGCGATCCCACGCCCCAGGTCGGGGACATCGCCTACGACGGCGGCGCGGAGTACGTCATCACGAGGATCGACGCGGCGAAGGGCCTGGCCTACGCCACGCACCCGCGCTACGGCGACCGGACGTTCTACATGCCGGCCACGCAGCGCGGGCAGAACTACGGGTTCTGGCCGCGGCACGACAAGATCCGCGGGAAGCAGGCATGGGGCCATCAGGACCGCCCGCGCGTCTGGGGTCCGCTGGGCTTCGACGAGGCGATCAACACGCTCCCGTCCGTGGCCGACCAGCCCCAGACGTCCGTCCCCCAAGCCGAGGACGACGAGCTCGATCACTTCCCCTTCGACCTGGACGACGAGCCCTGCGGGCTGGAGATCCTGGGCGACGACCCCTACGAGGAGAACGGCATGGGCCCCACCGCACCCGCGTCCTTCGGCGCCTCCGACTTCGGCGAGATGGGCATCTACGACAACGGCGACATGGACGGTCTCCCCATGCCCCCGATGGAGATGGCAGAGCCGGAGGAGCCCATGTCCCAGGCGACCTACGCCGAGATGAAGGCCAAGATGGAGATGCACCGCGCCGGCTACATGGAGATGCGCGGCCAGATGGAGCGCATGCGGCGCGGCATGTCCGAGGCCGAGGGCGGCTCTGGCTACCCGGCGGCCCTTCCTCTCGACGATCCCGAGGACCTGGACCACGACCTCGACTGGGTGAACGCGCCCAAGATCGACGTGGGCGTGGCCGAGGCCGAGGGGAACGGCAACGGGAAGAACGGGAAGAACGGGAAGAAGGACGACGAGGAGGAGAAGGACAAGGACAAGAAGAAGGACGAGGCCAAGCGCCAGGCCGTGTACTACTCCCGTGTCCCTCGTCCCATGGCCGAGGGCAAGCGCCCTGCTGGCCACGCGCGCCTGTACTTCACGGAGAAGGACGAGCTCCTGGGCCTGGCCGAGTTCAACGAGCAGGGCAAGTGCGTGGCGAAGTCCGGGATGCGCGAGGGCAAGCTCGTGCCCATCGGCAAGGGCACGCCCCCGACCCCCGCGAAGGTCCACGAGTCCCACAAGGGGTTCGTGAAGGGCTGCGGCCTGTGCGAGGAAGTCACGCGCCGTGAGCAAGCGGCGCTCGTGGCCCGCCGCAAGGCGGCCGTGGCGGAGGCGGCCAGGCTCGTCGGCATCGCGCCGGCCGCTGCCCCGGCGAAGCCCTCGCTCACCGAGATGACGAAGGACGCCCAGGACTTCATCGGGCGGGAGATCGCCCACCTGGTGAAGGACAAGGGCTACGAGCAGGACCGTGCCGTGGCGGCGGCCTACAACATCGCCCGTGAGAAGGGCTACTCCGTGCCCACGGCGCCCAAGGACGAGGCCGCGGTCAAGGCCATCGCCGGCAAGACGCTCATGGAGCACTCGACGCCCGCCGGCGAGGTCGTGGCGCTGCGCAAGCGCACCTCCTACCTCCAGGAGGAGGTCACGCGTCTCGAGCGCGAGAAGGCGCAGATGACGGACCTCGTGAACACGATGTCGTCGGTCCAGCGGGCCGCGCTCACGGAGGCCGAGATCAAGCGCGTGGTCCAACTCCACCCGGAGCTCGGGCGCATCAAGGAGCGCCTGGACAAGGCCAAGAGCCCGGCCGAGGTCGTGGCGGAGGCCAACTTCGCGCTCGGCCTCCTGGGCAAGCCGCTCATCCCGGTGACCGAGGCGGCGCCCAAGCCGGCCCCTGCCCCCAAGCCCGCGGCCGCGCCGAAGCCCGCCCCCCAGAAGCCCGCCCCCCAGAAG
>CXWL01000932.1_pt1 | contig 122967 bp, 104 predicted proteins | sample 590931 | NCBI WGS metagenome assembly CXWL01 (sample SAMEA3498368, study PRJEB10139) | groundwater metagenome | biome: water well; material: biofilm material | place: Germany | collected 2015-04-27 | reverse complement strand
GAGGCGCAGTCGGTCGGGGTTCCCGCGTAGCCGCGCGAGTGGCAATCCTGGCAGGTGGCGGAGCGGTGTGCGCCGTTGAGTCGGAACCCGGTGGTGTTGTGATCGAAGCTTGCGGGCTGCCAGGCGGCCTCGCCGTGGCAGGTCTGGCAGGCAGTGGGGAATCCGGTGTGTCGTGGGTTGGTGGCGCCGTCGAAGTCGCGCTGATGGCATGAGGAGCAGTCGGTCGGCGTGCCCGTGTAGCCGCGACTGTGGCAATCCTGGCAGGTGGCGGTGCGGTGCGCGCCGTTGAGTCGGAACCCGGTGGTGTTGTGATCGAAGCTTGCGGGCTGCCAGGCGGCCTCACCGTGGCAGGTCTGGCAGGCGGTGGGGAATCCAGTATGGCGCGGGTTGGTGGCGCCGTCGAAGTCGCGCTGGTGACAGGACGAGCAGTCGGTCGGGGTTCCCGCGTATCCGCGCGAGTGGCAATCCTGGCAGGTGGCGGTGCGGTGCGCGCCGTTGAGTCGGAAGGCGGTTCCGTCGTGTGAGAACGTGACCGGCTGCCAGGCCTGGTCCCCGTGACACGTCTGACAGGTCTTGGGCAGGTCGCGGTGGTCCGGTTCCTGAACCTTGTCGGCCGCCGCTCCGTGGCACGAGGCACACTCGGTGCTCACCGCGTCGAACACCATCGATGCGTGGCAGCTCTTGCACGTCGCCGCCGCGTGGGCGCCGCCCAGGGCGAAAGCGGTCTCGTCGTGGTCGAAGGGCAGCGGGTCCTTGAGGGGGGACCAGCCCTCGACGGTGTGGCACTCGGCACAACCCACTTCCAGGGTGCCATGGGGGTTCTCGGCTTTGCTGGCGTCCTGGGCACCTGCTGCCATCGCAGAGCTCAAGAGGACGCCGACGACGAGCTTCGGGATCGACCCGTTCGAGACGCGATCGGAAAACATGGTCGAAAAGCTATATGTCCGTCGGTATGAACTCGATGAAGACGAAACGGCCTCGTGCCGGGCCTGTGAGATGCTCCTCACGGGGCTGAACGATGAAGATCCTGGTGGTGGAAGACGACGGCAAACTCGCGCGCCTGCTGTGCCAGGGCCTCGAGGAGGAGGGTCACCAGGTCGACGTGGCGGCCGACGGCGAGCGCGGTCTCGAGCTTGCGCTCACGGGCAACCACGACGCGATCGTTCTCGACATCCTGCTGCCGCGCCGGGACGGGTTCGAGGTCTGCCGGCACCTGCGCGAGCGGGGTCTCGACACGCCGATTCTCATGCTCACGGCCCGAGACGCCGTGCCGGACCGGGTCACCGGGCTCGACTCCGGAGCCGACGACTACTTGACCAAGCCCTTCTCCTTCGACGAGCTGATCGCCCGCCTGCAGGCGATCACCCGCGACGCCGCGAGTCGCCAGCCGGCGCCCGAGCTGATGCTCGGGCCGCTGCGGATCGATCCCCGGAGCCACCGGGCCTGGTTGGGGCAAGAGCCCCTCGAGCTCACGGTCACCGAATATCGGCTGCTCGAGTACCTGGTTCGCCACTGCGGCCGGATCGTGTCCCGCGACGAGCTCCTCGCCCGGCTGTGGGAGCGAACGGGCGGATCGGGCACCCGGGTCGTCGACATCTATCTGGGCTACCTGCGGCGCAAGCTCGCGCCGGCGGCCTCGCGCCTGGCCCTCCGAGTCGTACGCGGTCGCGGCATCGTGCTCGAAGGCACCCCCGGTGGAGGCAGAGCCTCGTGAGGCCCCTTTCGTTCCGGGCCGGTCTGACGCTCCGTTGGACTTTTTCCCTGGGGGCCATCCTGCTGGTAAGCGGGTACGGCGTGTGGTTCGCCTTTGCGCGGGCGGCGCGCGAGGATCTCGACCTGGAGCTGACCACCCTTGCCGCCACCGAGCTCGCCTCGTCGACCGACGGCGCCACGGGCGCCCATCTCCACGTCTTTCCGGCGGAGGCCCTCGGCCACGCGCACTTCCGCAACAAGTGGACTCAGATGATCGGTCCGGACGACCAGGTCCGGCTGGCCAGCCCCGGACTCGAGGGCCGGCCACCTCTGATGGCGCCAGGGCTCCTGGCCGCGGCCCGGGCCGGGGGCGCGCCCGTCGCGGACACCACCCTCGACGGGCAAGGGCTGCGTGCGATCGGCCTCCGGGTGGGCGGCGACGTGCCGGGCCTGGTGCTCGTGACGGCGATCGAGACCGGTCCCCTCGATCTCGCTCTCGACCGGCTCGCGCGGATCCTGTCGGGCATCGGCGCGCTGTCCCTGGTGGCCACGGCCCTCGCGGGATACGTGCTGGCCACTCGCACGCTCCGGCCGGTCGAACGGATCACCGCCCGGGCGGCCGAGATCGCCCGCGGCGACTTCTCGGCCCAGCTCGATCCGCCGTTGCGGGATGACGAAATCGGCCGCATGACCCAGCATCTCAACTCCATGCTGAAGGCCCTGCGGGGCGCGCTCGAGGCCAATCGCCGGTTCGCGGCGGACGCCTCCCACGAGTTGCGCAGTCCGCTGGCACGTCTGCGGGCGGAGGTCGACGTGGTGCTGCGGCGCGAACGAGAGCAGGCGGAGTACCGCGGGACCCTGCTGTCTGTGCGGGAAGAGACCGACCGGATGACCGACCTGGTGACGGCGCTTCTGACCCTGGTGCGGGCCCAGGAGGGCGGTCGGGAGATCGAGCTGCGCGAGCGCGAGCTGGCACCCCTGGTCGCCGAGGCCCTGGCCACCGTCACCGGCGCGGCGCGCGAGCGCGGCATCGAGATCGACTTGCGACCGCTGGGAGATCTGCGGGTGGTGGTCGACGATCGGCTGTTCCCGCGGGCCCTCGAGAACCTGGTGAAGAACGCCGTCGAGCACAATCGGCACGGGGGCCGCGTCGAAATCTCCGCCGCCGAGGCGGAGCCGGGCCGGGTGCGGCTCCGCATCCGGGACACCGGCCCGGGGATTCCGCCCGGCGACGTCGAAAGAGTCTTCGAGCGCTTCGAGCGTCTCGACTCGTCCCGTTCCCGCGCCACCGGCGGCTTCGGCCTGGGGCTCGCGATCTGCCGCGAGGTGGTCGAGCTCTGCGGCGGCTCGGTGCGGGTGGCCGAGACCTCCCCGGCCGGCACCACCTTCGAGCTCGATTTGCCGGGGGGCGGAAAGCTCGGCTGAACCCGCTGGCTCAGCCGACTCCTGCCGCCACCGCCGCCCCCACGACCTCCACCACCAGGTGCCCCTCGCGGGTGTCGACCACCACCGTGGCGCCCTCGGCCACCTCGCCGGCCAGGAGAGCTCGGGCGATCTTGGTCTCGAGCTCGTGCTGGAGGAAGCGCTTCAGGGGCCGGGCACCGTAGACCGGGTCGAAGCCCTCGCGGGCCACGAGCTCGGTCGCCTCGGCGGTCAGCTCGAGGCCGATCTTGCGCTCCGCCAGGCGCTTGCGCAGGTCCACCGTGAGCAGGCCGACGATCTGCTGGATCTCGGGCAGCGTCAGCGGCTTGAACATCACGATGTCGTCCACCCGGTTCAGGAACTCGGGTCGGAAGTGCCGGCGCAGCTCGCCCATCACGGCTGTACGGGCCATGTCGGAGATCTCGCCGTCGGGCCGCACGCCTTCGAGCAGATGCGGCGAGCCGATGTTCGAAGTGAGGATCAGGACCGTGTTCTTGAAGTCCACGGTGTGGCCCTGGGCATCGGTCACGCGGCCATCGTCGAGGATCTGGAGCAGCACGTGGAAGGCGTCCGGGTGGGCCTTTTCGACCTCGTCGAAGAGGATCACCGAATAGGGCTTGCGGCGTACCGCCTCGGTCAGCTGGCCGCCTTCTTCGTAGCCGATGTAGCCCGGCGGAGCCCCGATCAGGCGCGACACATTGTGGCGCTCCATGTACTCGCTCATGTCGATGCGGACCAGGTTGTCCTCGCTGTCGAAGAGCGCCTGGGCCAAGGTCTTGGCGAGCTCGGTCTTGCCCACCCCGGTGGGACCGAGGAACAGGAACGAGCCGATCGGCCGCCGCGGGTCCTTGATTCCGGCACGGGCGCGGATGACCGCGTCCGCCACCAGCTGAACGGCCTCGTTCTGGCCCACCACCCGCTCGTGGAGGACCTCGTCGAGCCGCAGCAGCTTCTCGCGCTCGCCCTCGACCAGACGGGTGACCGGGATGCCGGTCCAGCGCGCCACGATCTCGGCGATCTCCTCCTCGGTGACCTCTTCGCGCAGCAGCTGGCCGGCCCCGCTCTTGCCCGCGAATTCGGCCTCCTTGGCCTGGAGCTCGGAGGTCAGCACGGGCAATCGACCGTGGCGCAACTCGGCGGCGCGGTTCAAGTCGTAGGCGCGCTCGGCGTCCTCGATCTGCCGGCGGATCGTCTCGAGCTCCTCGCGCAGGGCCCGCACGCCCTCGATCGCGGCCTTCTCGGACTCCCACTGGGCGCGCAGGGTGTTGGCCTTTTCCTTGCGGTCGGCGAGCTCGCGGCGCAGGTCCTCGAGGCGGTCGAGGCTGGCCTTGTCCTTCTCCTTCTTGAGCGCGGCCTCTTCGATCTCGAGCTGCATCACCCGGCGGGTGGCCTCATCGAGCTCGGCCGGCATCGAATCGATCTCGGTGCGCACGGTGGCCGAGGCCTCGTCGACCAGGTCGATGGCCTTGTCCGGCAGGAAGCGGTCGGTGATGTAGCGGTTCGAGAGCACCGCCGCGGCCACCAGCGCGTTGTCCTGGATGCGCACGCCGTGGTGGACCTCGAAGCGCTCCTTCAAGCCGCGGAGGATCGAGACCGTGTCCTCGACCGTCGGCGCGTCGACCACGATCGGCTGGAAGCGGCGCTCGAGGGCCGCGTCCTTCTCGATGTGCTTGCGGTACTCGTCGAGCGTAGTGGCGCCGATGCAGTGGAGCTCGCCGCGGGCGAGCATGGGCTTCAACAGGTTGCCCGCGTCGGGCGAGCCCTCGGTCTTGCCGGCGCCCACGATCGTGTGCAGCTCGTCGATGAAGAGAATCACCCGGCCCTCGGCCTCCTTGATCTCGTTGAGCACCGCCTTCAGCCGTTCCTCGAACTCGCCGCGGTACTTGGCGCCGGCCAGGAGCGCACCCATGTCGAGGGCGAAGACGGAGCGGTCCTTCAGCCACTCGGGCACGTCGCCGCGCACGATGCGCTGGGCCAGGCCTTCGACGATCGCGGTCTTGCCCACGCCCGGCTCGCCGATCAGGACGGGGTTGTTCTTGGTCTTGCGCGACAGGATGCGCACCACCCGCCGAATCTCGGCGTCGCGGCCGATCACGGGATCGAGCTTGCCGGTACGCGCCTGGGTCACGAGGTCGATGCCGTATTTCTCGAGGGCCTCGTAGGCCACCTCGGGCATGGAACTGGTCACCCGCTGGCTGCCGCGGACGCTGGTCAGAGTCGTCAGGAAGCGCTCCTGGGTCACCCCGAATCGAGCCAGCGACCGGCCTGCTGCGGTCTTCGAGCCTTCGCCGAGAAACGCCAGCACGAGGTGTTCTACGGAGACGTACTCGTCCTTGAGCCGCTTGGCCTCGGCCTCGGCGTCGGCGAGGAGCGTCTGGAGCCGGTCGGTGACGTAGATCTTGCCGGCCTCGGCGCCGGGACCGGAGACCTTGGGGCGTTTGGCCAGCTCCGCTTCGATCTCGGCGACGAGCGGCGGCACCGGGACGTCCATCTTGGTGAACAGCCGCGGCACGAGGCCCTCGGCCTGCTCGAGCAACGCGAGCAACAGGTGCTCGCCGTCCACCTGCTGGTGGCCGTAACGAAGCGCCTTGGTCTGGGCCGCCGCCAGCGCTTCCTGGGATTTCTGGGTCAGTTTGTCGAGACTCATGGTGTCTTACCTCGTTTCATCCTGTGGTCTCCGCGTTGCCCTCACCCCCTCACCCCCTCACCCCTAGCCCCTCTCCCGCAAGCGGGAGAGGGGACCGGAGATCCCTTCTTTCCTTCCCCTCTCCCGCTTGCGGGAGAGGGGCCAGGGGTGAGGGAAGGAGCCGGGAGAGGGCCTAGGGCTGAGGGCTCCTCGCCCGGAATTTCGAGACCTTCGCCAACTCCTCGAACAACTCCTTCTCGCGCTCATCCAGCTGCTCCGGAACCACGATGCGCAGCTCCGCGAACAGATCCCCGGGCTCGCCCTTGCGGACCGGGAACCCCTTGCCCCTCAACCGAATCTTCTTGCCCGACGACGACCCGGCGGGGATTTTCACGGTCAGCGGACCGCCGAGCGTGGGGATCGAGACCGGGCCGCCCAGGGCCGCTTCCCACGGAGCCACCGGCACCGTCACCTGCAGATCGTTGCCTTCGAGCCGGAGCTCCGGGTGGGGCAGCAGCTCCACCTTGAGGTAGAGATCCCCCGCCGGAGCGTTGGCGGGGCCGCGGCCGCCCTGGCCGGAAAGCCGGATCCGCCCGCCGGGCTTGACCCCGGGGGGGATGTTGACCGTCAAGGTGCGCCGGCCGCCGCCGGGCTCGGCCAGGGTCAGCTCGCGCCGACCTCCGCTGGCGGCCTCTTCGAGCGACAGGCGGATCGTCGTCTCCTGATCCTGTCCGGCCGCGGCAAACCCTCGCCCCGCCTGCCGAAAGCCGCCGCCCTGAGGGCTGGCCCCGCCGCCCGCGTTGAACAGCATGTCGAAGAAATCCGAGAAGCCGCTCGCGCCGAAACCCTGGCCGGAACCGAAATCGAAGGAGATGTTCTCCCAGCCCGGGGGCGGCGCACCGGTCTCCTGAGCGTGCTTCCAGGCCGAGCCGTAACGGTCGTACTTCTCGCGCTTCTCAGGGTCCTTCAAGACCTCGTAGGCCTCGCCGATCTCCTTGAAGCGGTCCTCGGCGCCGGCCTCTCGGTTGACGTCCGGGTGGAACTTTCGCGCCAGCTTCTTGTACGCCTTTTGGATCTCGTCCTGGCTGGAGGTCTTGGCCACCCCCAAGGTCTGGTAGTAGTCCTTGTACTCCACCGGTCCCCTCTCGCTGCGAGTCGCTGTCTGGTCGAAGATTTGAGTCCGACGGACTCACCCTCGGAGAACCGTGGGACCCCCGGGTTCATTCCCCGCCGCGGCGCCCGCGAAGGGCCGCGCGGGATCTCCGTCGGATCGTGCCTTCGAGGCTGGCGACGGCCGTCAACAGGGGCCTCGCCAGCAGCGCGGCACCCAGGCTGCCGCCGAGGGCCGCGAGCCCGAAGCCCTGCCAGAACGCGCGCGGCTCGGCCGGCCACAGGAGCGGCAGGAGCGTCGCCAGGGTGACGACCGACCGGCGCCAATGTTGCGCGGCGGCCCTTCGCAGGGCCACCAGCGGCAACCCGGCGGAACGGTGGGGCGTGGACCGCCGCCGCCATTGCCGGACCCGCGTGGCGGCCCCGAGGCCCGGTCCCAGGCCGGCCGCCGCGGCCAGCGTGGCGCCCGCGAGGGCTCCGGGCTCGAAGGTGGCCCAGCTGGCCAGAAAGGCTCCGGCGACGCCGAGCGCCACCGCCGCCAGGGTCGTCGAGATCCACAGCGCCCGGCCCCAGGACTCGCTGACCGCGGCCAGGGTCAGCAGGAAGCCGCAGCCGAGCATCGCCAGCCAGAGCGCTCGTTGGGCGCCGCCGAGCTCCGCCTCGGGCTCCCGCTCGAATTCGAGGATGCGGTAGCCGAGGGGCGGCCGAGCGCGCTCCCGCTCCCGGTCCACGATGTCGTCGGCGAGCTCCGAGGGCCCGTCGAAGAGGACCTCGATGCGCTGGCGGTAGGCCTGGTTCTCGCGCTCGATCACGGCCGGCAGGGCCACCGGGCGCAAGGTCGCGGCCCGGCCGAGGGCGACCAGGGTGGCGTTGCCGGAACAAAGCGGCCGTTCGAGCGCGGCGTCGAGCTCACCCGAGCTGCCCGCGGCGACCAGGCGGACCCCGACCCGGTCCGCGTCTCCGAGGGTGGCGAAGAAGTCGGGGTGCTCGCCGAGGGCCCGAATCTCGAGGGCGGCGGCGAGGTTCGCGGCCGTCAGGTGATGGCGCCGAACCTCGGGCCCGCGCCAGTCGAGGACCATGGAAAGCACTTGACCTTCCCCCCGCGTCTCGCCGCCCGCGAGCCGGACGCGGGCCATGCCCGGGTAGCGGCGAAGGCGGTCGGCGAAGTCCTCGGCGACCTCGCGGGTGCGGTCGTAGTTCGAGCCGAGGACGACGACGCTGCGCGTGCTGACCTCACCGAAGCCGCTCAAGTAGCCGACCGGCAGGATTCCGGCGACCGAGATCTCGCCCCCGGAGAGGCCGAGGGCCTCGGCGATCAGGGATTCGCGCAGCCGCAGCGGGCCGTCCCCGGCCAACGCTTCGCCGTCGAAGGTAACCCGCAGCATGCCGTGGTGGTGATTCACGTTCACCAGCACGCGGTCCACCCCGGGCCGTCCGAGGACGCGGGACTCGAAGCGGCGGAGGATCTGGTCGGTCTGCTCGGCCCGGGTCCCGGAGGGAAAGGTGAGCCACACGGTCACGTCCTTGCGGGGCTCGTTCCCCCAGGCCTCGCCGAGATCGATCTCGCGCCCGAAGGCGCGGAGGACGGGCACCGCCACCACGACGAGCAGGGCGAGAACGGCCACGGGATGACGGCGCGGCAGCCGACCCAGGGCTGCGACGAGCCGCGCTGCCGGCCCCGAGGGCGGGACCGCGGCCAGAGTCACGACCGGAATCACGGTCAGGAGCAGCAGGTCCGCCGGCCAGGCGAGCGCCCAGGTGGTGCACCAGACGAGCCCCACCGTGCCGAGGCTGGGGAGCTCGGTCCGGCCGGCCAGGGCCAGGAGCGCAAACCCGATGGCGATTCCGCCGAGGGTGCCCAGCCGAAGGGGAAGGTCCCGCCCCGCCCGCTCGAAGAGGGAAGTGGAACCGTCGCCGGAGGACTCGAGAAGGCCCAGCATCGCGCCGGCACCGAGGGGCAGGAAGGCCCACAGACCGAGCACGGCGAGTCGGTCGAGGCCGAGCCCGGCGAGGGCCAGGCCGCACAGGTAGAGCGCCGCCGTAGTGGCCAGCGAGAGGCCGACCAGGGCCACGGGCGCCCAGCGGCGGTAGACCCCGGCGACCGCGGCGAGCAGGAGAAGGAACCCGAGGCCGAGCCGGACGAGCCATTGGCCGAACCGGCGGCGGATGGGGAGCGCGGGATCTTCGACCACCCGCAGGCCGGTGCCGGCGGGGAGCTGGCTCTCGATCCGCGGGAGCAGCGCCCGCAGCTCGCCGGCGAACCGCACGAGAGAGGTCGCCGGCTGCGCCTGGACCCGCAGGGTGACCGCGTCGGAGCCGTCGACGCGGCTCAGGGTCTGCGCCGGCGCCGGTTGCAGTCGCAGGCGCGCCAGGTCGGCGAGACGGACCACGGGGCCGGCGGCCGCGGCGCTGGCCACCGAACGGCGCGCGAGGGTCTCCGCGTCCGTGGCGGGCGTCGTCAGGACGAGATCGCGGCGGCCGGGGCCCTGAAGCCACCCGTAGCTCCGACCTTGAAGCTCGTCGAACACCAGCGCGCGGATCGCCGCCGGGGTGAGGCCCCGACGACAGAGCGCGAACTCGTCGAGGGCGACTTCGAGCTCCCTTCGCCGCCCGCCGTCGACGGCCACGTCGGCCACGCCGTCGAGGGCCCGCAGCCGCGGTGCAACGAGGTCCTCGGCCAGGCGTCGGCGGATCTCGGCCGCTTGGACGCCGGTGACGTCGAGCGTCACAGTGCGCTCGCCGTCGTTGCGGATCGCTCCCGCGGAGCTGACGTGGACCACCAGGCCGGCGGGCAGGCCGCGGCTCAGCCGGCGAACCTGATCCGAGATCTCCGCCACGACCACCCCGGGATTGCGTCCCGCCTCGATCTCGCCCTCGACCACCGACCAGCCCCGCCCGGACCAGCTGCGCACCCGCTCGAGCCCGGCGAGGGTGTTGAGCTCCCGCTCGAGGGGCGCGGTGACCAGCCGTTCGAGGGCGAGCGGCGAAGCGGTGGACCAGGAGGTGGTGAGCTGGACGACCGCGGAGCGCCCAGTCGGCAAGTCCTCGATCGGAAGCTCGCGGGCGGCGAGCCCGCCGAGGATCAGGGGCAGAGCCAGGAGCGCCAGGCGGGGCGAGCCCCAGGAGGCCACGGCTCAGCCGGCCGCGGCCACCGGCAGCGGGCAGCGATCGGCGCGCAGGGTGTAGCGACGGAGCTCGAAGTCTCGGATCGTGCCCTCGTCGTCGAGCCAGGCGTTCTTGCCGACCCAGAGCCGGCAGTCCTTCGCGCCCAGCACCTGGCCGGTCGGGATCTCGAGACCCTCCGCGAGGATCGCGCCGTCCTCGGTGTAGAGGTTGAGGAAGTCACCGACCGAGGACAAGCCCTTGCTCCGGTAGAGCGAAACGGCCACGACTCCGGGTCCGACCTGGAAGACCTGGAAGACGTGCAGGTGGCTGTCCCACCACTGTTGGTGGGCCGGCGAGTAGTCGTAGGGCGACAACGCCTCGGGGAAGGCCGGGGAGTCCGGCCGCCACTCGGATTGGCCGCGGTCGGTGATCTTGACGAGCGGCTTCAGGTCGCCGTCCAGGCGATGGAGCGTGAACGTCTCGGGGTAGATCGCCCAGACGCCGCCCCGACCGTCGCCGGTCACGGCGCCGTTCTGGAAGCGGGCCAGAAACAAGGCCAGAGACTTCGAATCGGGCCTCAAGGCCCGCTCCACTGCGAAGCCCTGCCGGTCGACGAGGCGCAGGATCGACTCGGGATCGTAGTGCGAGAACAACACCACCCCCCGGGGCACCGCCGCGATCTGAGAGGCCGTGCCCATCGTCCGGGTACTGGCCGACACCGCGAATTCGGGAGGAGAGAAGGTGGTGATCCGATTGCTCTGGACGTCGAAGGTGACCATTCGGTCCTCGGCATCGAGGGCCTGGTCGCGGAGCATCTGGAACTCGCCCGGCCCCTCTCCCTTCCGGCCCACGGCAGCCTGGAACGAACCGTCGGGGCCGAAGGCGAGCATCCGCCCCGCTCGAGGGTCGGCCACGAGCACGCGCCCGTCGGACATCTCCATCACCGTATTGGAGGCGAAGACGGCGCCTCCCGCGGCGGCGAAATCGAGCGGAATGCGGCGCTCGTCCCCGAACAGCTCGGCCCAGGTGGTGGCCGGAGGACTCTGCGGATCGACGTGGAAGCGCTGGACGCCCCGCTCGCCGAAGCCACAGGCCGAGATCGATCCCGCGGCCAGAAGAACCCCGACGAGCGGGCGAAGAGAGCCCCTCACGACGCCTGCTCCGCGCGCAGCAGCCCCTTCAGCCAGGTGCGCAGCTCCTCGGGCTGGAAGCGATTGGCCTTGTAGATCGCGCGCACTCGGAAGCCGCGATCGACCTCGAAGTAAAGCGGCGTGTCGACGTAGCCGCCGGGAAGCGTGAGCGGGAATTGCTTGGCGACGGCGTCGAAGGCGTCCGACACGAAGGAACTCGGCAGGAGCTCGGCCCGCTCCAGTTCGAGCAGCCACTCGCGATCGCGCTCGGCCTCGAGCGCCACCACGGCGGCGGTCGTGAACTGGCCACTGCCTCCCTTGTCCTTGCCGAACTCGCGCAGGATGCCGAGCTGGTCCTTGACGCAGCGCCCGCACGCCGTCGGAGCGAAGACCGCCACGATGGAGCGGTCGCCCAGGGGACCGGCCGCGGCCATCTTCGTCGCGAGAGCGTCCCCGAAGGGCAGCTCCCCGCCGACGAAGCTGTTCATGTTGCGCAGCAGATTGAACTGCGCGGCGATTGCCTGGGTCTCGGTCCGGCTGGCGAGCAGAGCGTTGCGCAGTCGGTGAACCGTGACGGTGTTCCAGGCGACCAGACCGACGCTGGCGACGACGACGAGGATCGTCCAATGGTCACCAAGGGTGCCGAGAAAGCCGAGCTTCTTGCGCTCCATGTCCGATGCTCCGAAGCCGAGGTAGAGGACGAGGGGCCGGGCCGCGGGGCCCGGCCCCGGGGCGATCACTTACAACAGACGTAGGTGCCGCTGCCGATGCAGTAGTCGGTGCCGCATGCCGAGCCGCAACAAACCTGCGACCAGACGCCGCCGCCACCGGCGCAGGCCAGGCCCACGCCCTTGCCGCCGGCGAGCTCTTCTTCGCACTCGGCCGCGGCGAGCACACTCACGCCGGACAGGATCGCCATCGCCACGAGGGCGAACACCATGAGCTTCTTCTTCATGTCGATCTCCTTTTTCCCTTCAGGTTTTCGATACTTGCCGGCAAGGCTGCGGACAGTATAGGCGATCGTTCATGGGCTGATTTGATGGTTTTTCTTGTCATTTCTTCTGCTTGCGAAGCGTGTCTGCTGGATTTCCCGGCCGCCGGCCGGCGCGGGAATTTCTATCGTAAATCTCACTTCGGAACATCCGAATTATCACTATCGTGATCGACCCTCTCCGAGGGAGCGCGGCCGACGACCCGGCGAAAAGCCCGGCAGAAACTCTCGTGATGGGTGTACCCGACGAGTTGGGCCACGCGGTAGACCTGAAGCTCGCCTTCGAGCAGGGGCTGGGCGGCTCGAATGCGCAGCGTCTCGATGTACTCCCGGATCCCGAGCCCCACGTGCTGGCGAAAACGGGTCGATAGATTGTGGTCGCGCAGGCCGAGCTCCCGGCGCAGGGCGCTGACCGACAGCGACGGCTCGAAGAGGTTCGAGTGGATGTAGGTCAGCACGTCTTGGATCTCTCGCGAAGGGTCGATTCCGTCCCCGTCGAGCTCGAACAGGAACTGTTCGAGCCGGGCCTGGGGCTCGTGGAAACGGCCGTGGAGACCCTGATTACGGCGGTTCGTCGCGGCGCCCATTCAAGTTCCTCCCGTCGGCTTCATGGCGGAGCGATCCGGCAGCAAGAGGGCATAGATCACCGGCACCACCAGCAGGGTCAAGGCCGTCGCTCCCACCAGGCCGCCCACGATGGTGATCGCCATCGAGGCCTGGAGCTGGCCGCCCTGGCCGCCCCAGAGAGCCAGCGGAGTGAGGCCCAGGACGGCGGTGACGGTGTTGATCACGATCGGCCGGAAGCGGGCCTTGCCCGCCGCCAGGATCGCTTCCTCGACGGCCAGTCCCGACCGGCGTGCGCGGTGGATGAAATCGACCTTGACGATGGCGTCGTTGTCGACCACCCCCACGACCACCACGCAGGCGGTGAGGCTCATCAGGTTCCAGCTCTGACCCGACAGGGCCAGGGCGGGCACGATGCCGATGAACGCAAGGGGTACCGCGGAGAGGATCACCACCGGCAGCAGGAAGCTGTCGAATTGGGCGGCGAGCAGCAGGAACACCAACAGGACCGACAACGCGAGAGTCTTGGCGACCGCCGCCAGACTGCTGCGGAATGCCTGGTTGGCGCCCCCGACCGAGCCCCGAACGGTGGGGGGCAAGGAGGCGAGGTCGCGCTCGATGGCCGCCACCGCTCCCTGGAGCGTGGCCCCCGGCGCCACGTCGGCGCTGAGTCGCAGGACCGGCGCCTGCTCGCTGCGCAGGAGCACCGCGGGCACCCGGATCGGCTCGACCCGGACCAGGCTCGACAACGGTAGACGGCCAGAACGGACCGGTACGGAAACCGCGAGCAGGCGCTCGATCGAGTCGATCGACGGGGCGCGGAGGACCACCGGGACTTCGTCGTTGACGCGCCGGACGCGGGTCGCCTCGTGCCCGCGCACGGCGGCCTCGAGATGGCTCTGAAGCAGCCGGGGAGAGGCTCCGAAGCGGACCACCGCCTCGTGGTCCACCACCAGCCGGTAGGCGGCGACGCTCTCCGGTTCGCGCCGGGCGACGCTGGCCAGCTCGCCGCGCCGGGTCAGGCGCTCGAGGAGGTCCGGCAAGGCGGCCTCGGCGAGGCCGCGGTGGGACGCGCCGAGATCGATCGCCAGCTCCGCGCCGCCGGAGGTCAGGAGCGTTTCGAGCTGGGGCCGGCCGGAGCGCGCTTCGAGGGCCAGGTCGGACGGCCGGTGGAGCTGCCGGAGGCGTTCGAGGAGCGGCTCCTCCGCGCTGCCCGGGCGCAGCATCACGGTCAGCTCGGCGCGGTAGGGCGGGCGCGGCTCGAGCTCCAGCTGGGCGTCGTCCCGCTCTCCCAGCTCGGCCAGCACGTGGGTGACCTCGGGCCACCCGCCGACCGCCGCCTCGAGCGCCGCGGCGCGCTGGGACACGAGCTCGAGGCCGGCGTCCGTGGGCAGCCCGAGCTCGGCATGGAGGCGCCCCATCTCGGTGTGGGGCACCGTCTCCCGGGGCAGCTCCAGGGCCAGGGCGGTGGCGCCGAGGAGCAGGGCCGCGGTCGCCGCCAGAGTCGCCCGCCGGTGGCGCAGGCAGAGTGCCAGCAGGGCTTCGTAGCTGCGCAGGGCCGGCCCGAGGGTGCGTTCCGAAACCCGCTCGGCGGAGCTCGAGCGGTCCCGCGCCGCGATCAGCGGCACCAGGGTCAGAGCGGCCACCAGGGACGCCCCCACCGACAACACCACGGCCAGGGACTGATCCCGGAAGAGCCGGCCCGCCAGGCCTTCGACGAAGGTGATGGGCAGGAAGACGATGGCCGTGGTCAGGGTCGAGATCGTGATCGGTCCGGCCACCTCGGCCGTGCCCCGCGCCGCCGCCAGCCGGGCGGGCAGGCCCTCCTCGCGGCGGCTCGCGATGTTCTCGGCCACCACCGTCGAGTTGTCGAGCAGCAGGCCCACGCCGAGGGCGAGCCCTGAGAGCGAGATCAAATTGAAGCTCACGCCGAGGAGGTCGAAGAGCACCAGCGTGAGGGCCAGGCCCGCGGGCACGGCGATGGCGGTGGCGGCCAGGGCCACCGGGCGGCGCACGAAAAACAGCAGCACCAGGGTGGTCAGCAGCGCGCCGCCCACGAGGGTCGATACGACGTTCCCGATGGCGGTCGAGATGAACACGCTTTCGTCGATCACGGCGTCGAAGCGCACGCCCGGCAGATCCCGGGCCAGGCCGTCGATGGCAGCCCGGACGGCGCCGGCGGTGCGCACGGTGTTGGCCTCCGCGGTCCGTTCGACCAGGACCAGGAGCGCTTCCTTGCCGTCGAGGCGGGCGAGGCCCCGGCGGGGCTGTTGAGTGGTGCGCACGGCGGCTACGTCGCCGAGGACGACCGGCGGCTGTCCGGGGGCCGAGACCAGGGTCGTGGCCACGTCCGCTGCGTCGCGGAGCTCGCCGGAGACCTCCACCGAGGACAGGAACGGCCCGCGCCGCAAGACGCCGCCGGCGAGCGACACGTTGGCCGCGGCGAGGGACGCGGCCACTCCCTCGATATCGAGGTCGTAGGCGGCGAGGCGCTGGGCGTCGACGGTGACCTCGATCTGGCGCTCGAAGGCACCGGTGACCCGTGCCCGGGCGACGCCCTCCAGGCTCTCGAGCCGGCGGGCCACGACCTCGCGGGCCACTTCCTTGACGGCGAGGAGGGCCTCGGGGTCCTCTGCCGCGCCGCTCGCCGGCGATAGCGCAAAGACCAGGATCGGCCGCGCGCCGGGGTCGATGTGGAGCACCAGGGGTCGGCCGGCGGTCGCGGGCAGCACGCCCGCCAGGCGTTCGAGCTTCTCCCGCAGCTCCAGGCCGGCCAGCTCGACGTCCGCGTTCCAGCCGAAATCGAGACGCACCAGGCTGCCCCCGAGCTGGCTGCGGCTCGCCATCGAGCGCAGGCCGGCGAGGCCCGACACCGCTTGCTCCACCGGCTCGGTCACGGTGCGTTCGACCTGCTCCGGCGCGACGTCGGGCAGGGCCGTCCAGACCGCCAGGGCAGGGTAGCGAAGCGACGGCAGCAGCTCGACCGGCAGGCGGAGGACCGCACCGATCGCGAAGACGCCGACCAGCAGGTAGCTGGCGGACACGGCCACCGGCCGGTCGATCAGGGCTGCGAGGAACCGTTCCATGGTCCCTGGGGAGTCGTTTGGATCGTCACCGGCGTCTCGTGGGCCAGCGCGAAATGCCCGCTCACGGCGACCCGGTCTCCGGCTGCGAGACCCGCGCGGATTTCGACCCATTCCCGGGATCGGGAGCCGGTTTCGACGTAGGTCCACAGCGCCAGGTCGTCGACGATGCGAAAGACCACTTCCCGACCCTGGCGCTCGAGCACGGCGGCGCGGGGCACCAGGAGCCGATCCGCGAGGCGCTCGGTCTCGAGCTGGACGCTGGCGAACAGTCCGGAGAACAGGCGCCGGCCGGGGTTGGCCAGGGCCACGGCGACTCGGCCGGTGCCGGTGGCCGGGTCCACCCTGGGGGTGATGGTGGCGACCCGGCCCGCGAGCTCGGCGGTGTCGAGAGCGGGTAGCCGGACCCGGGCGGGCGCGCCCACCGCGAGGCGGACGAGATCGGCCTCGAGGACCTGGATCTCGACCTTCATGGGATCGTCCCCCAGCAACGTCATCAGGGGCTGGCCGAGCACCACTTGCTGGCCGAGCTCGGCCAGCAAGTTGGCCACGCGGCCGCGAAACGGCGCCACGATCACCGTCCGCTCGAGCTCGAGCTGGGCCCGTTCGAGCCGCTGTTCGGCCTGGGTCAGGCCCGAGGTGGCCGCGCGCACGTCGGCGCGGGAGACTCCGCTACGGACCTGTTCACTCGCCCGCCGGCGGCGTGCCGCCTGGAGCTCCCGGTCGGAGATCAGGCCCTGGCGGAAGAGCTCCTCGGAGCGCCCCGGCTCGTCCCCGGCCGGCGCGGCCGCGCTGGGCGCGGCGCCGTCTTCCGCCGGGTATTCGACGCTGTGGCTGGCCGTCGTCTTGAGCCACTCGGCCTGGGCCAGCTCGAGCTCGATGCGACGGTCGCGATCGTCGAGGCGCAGGAGGATCTGCCCAGACTCCACGGTCTGACCTTCCTCGACGAGCCTCGAGACGATCCGTGCGCCGGTCTCGGCGGTCAGCTCCACCTGGCGCCAGGGTTGGACGTAGCCCGTGGCCTCGGCCTCGAGGACCAGATCGGCCCGGCGCGCCTCGTCCACCGTCACCATTGCCGGCGCGGGTTCGGTGGGACGCGGCTCCGCGGTCGGCAGCCGCGGACTCTCGCCGCGGCCGGTGAACGCCGCGAAGCTGGCGAGGGCTCCCGCGATGCCCGCGAGGAGCCAAAGGATCGTGGAGAAGCGGCGCAGTGGCGGCATCGGGCTCTCCAGCCATCGGCTCGTTCAGGGTCGGCACACTCGGACGCCGAGCCGGTGGAAATAGCGCCCACCGACGACGCGAAACACGTGCGTATGTGCCTTCTCACTCACTCAGTGCTGGGCAACGACAAAGCGGGGCAGCGGCAGCGAGATCGGGCAAGCCGACCGCGGTGGGATAAGTTCCCGGCCGGTGACCACCTCCCGCTGGCGCAACCTCGGTCTCGGAGCCTGTCTACTCGGGCTGGTGGGACTGCTCTACGGTCCTGCCCTGGGACACGGGCTCGCCTCGGACGACTTCCTGCTGCTGGCCCAGGTCGACGACGGCCTGGGCGCCGCTCTGTCGTACCACGGCTCCTATCACTGGTACCCGCTCGGCCAGCTGGTGCTGTGGGTGCAGTGGCGCCTCGCGGGCCTCGCGGGCGGAGGGCACCACGCGATCACGTTGTTGCTGTTCTGGGCTCTCGGCCTAGCTACCGCGGGCCTCGGGCGGCGGCTGGGGCTCTCGGAGCGGGTGGCCTGGGGCGGTGCCGTCCTGTTCGTCACCAGCGTGTTGCCCTTCGAGGTGCCGCTGTGGGCCATCGGCTCGTTGTACTCGGTCTCGGCCCTGCTCGCAATCATCGCCTTCCGCGCCTACCTGCGGCTGGTCGAGCAGCCCGGTTTCGCCCACCAGGCCAGCTTCCTGGCCCTCTACGCCGCCGCCTTATTGACCCACGAGCAGGCGCTCGGGGTTCCCCTGGCGGCCTTGGCCTGGAGTTTCTGGGTAGAGAAGGAGCCGAGCCTCGTCCGCCGGGGGTTGCGTCTCCTGCCGGCCCTCGGGCTCGTCGCGCTCTACCTCGGAGTGAAACTGGCGGTGACCGACGGCACGGTGCTTCTCCCGGGCCTCGAGTTGGGCTTGTTGAAGAGCCTGGGTAGGACGCTGTTCCACTCCCTTCGGATTCTGCTGCCCGTCTTGCCAGCGGACTTCGTGTGGGCCTTGTTGAAGCCAACTGGCGCACTTTGGGCCTTCGTGCTCCTGGTCGTCTTCGCGGTCGGCGGGGTCGGGCCAACCCTCGAGGGTCGCGAGCGTTCTCTCGTCTTCTGGGGACTCGGACAGGTCGCCTTGATGACTTTCGCCATCGGGCTCGCCTCGCGCCATTACGCCCTACCCTTGATTCCCGTCTGCCTGCTCTGGACGAGCCTCTTGGACCGATGGAGTCGAGGTCGACGGGTACTTTTCGCGGGGCTCGTCGCCCTGGTGGCGCTGTGCGGGGCGCTGCAAGTGCCCGCCAAAGTCGCCGCCTGGGGCCGAGCCAGCATGGCGGTCGAACGAATTCTCGCCGACGTCGAGCGGACCGCGGCAGCCCGGCCGATGGCCCGCTACCTCTACGTGATCGACTTGCCGGACGGCCTGCCCCAGGGCGAGTCGGAGCCCGCCTACATCTTCCGCCTGGGCCTCGAGGACGCCGTCCACGGCCGGGTGCCCGGCCATTTCCTCGGCTTCGAGCGCCGTCACACCGAGCCGCGCAAGCCCTGGGTCGAGCCCTTCGGAAGGCCCATCGCCGAGGCCGAACGGAGGGCTCTGGCTGCCAATCCGGAAGTGTTGGTGTTGATCTGCCCGAGCCCAGGGGAGGGAGTGCGGGTGGACCGGCCTTAGTGGCCCGGGCGGACTTCAGCGGCGAGCGATCGGAGCATCGAGACACACTTCCGGAATGCCGAAGGCGTCGGTCAAGGCAACGGCACGGGGAGCGAGCTCGCGCATCAGTCGATCGGCTTCCTTGCGGATCGCCTTGGACTTGTCCGCGGCCAGATAGCCGGTCTCCAGGTAGAAGCCCCGCTCGCGCTCGAGGGTCGTCAAGGCGAAAAGGCCTCGAAGCTGCTCGAGGGCCGAGCGCAGGCTCTCGGGAGCCCCCACGGTTCCGCGCTCGAAGGCTTCCAGGGTCAGCCTCTCGCCATGGGCCTGCGCAGCCTGGAGGGCATGGTCTTGACAGTCGACCAGGGCCTCGAACGGATCGAGCCCGCGCGCCAACCGTTTGCGCAGCCGGAGGGCGAGAGTTTCCACCAGGTGATGCTCGCGCCAGCGGAAGGCCGCGAGGTGGAACTCCGGGTCCAGAAGGTGCTCGGAGTCGGCCCGGTGCGTGGCGAAGGGGTTCCGCTCGACCACGGCGGCCCGCGCGTGCTCGAAGAAGTGGCGGAACAGCACGCCCGCGTCCAGGCGCCCGAACTGCTCGCGATAGCCCGCGAGCAGGTGCTTGGCGACGAGCTGGAGCAGCACCGTGTTGTCGCCCTCGAAGGTCGTGAAGACATCGGTGTCGGCCTTGAGGGCGGCGAAATGGTTGACCGCGAGGTACCCCTGGCCACCGCAGGCTTCCCGGCATTGCTGGAGAGTCGCCGTGGCGTGAGCGGTGGCCAGGGCCTTGAGCACCGCCGCCCGGGTCTCGAGCTCCGGGTCTTCGCGGGTCTTGCCGGCGACGTAGCGGGCCGCCAGCTCGCGCACGGCGAAATGAAGCGCGAACGCGGCGGCGAGCGGCCCCAACAGGCGCCGCTGGTGCGCCGGGTAGTCGAGCAGGCGCCGCTCCGGCTCGCCCGCCGGGCCGAACTGGCGTCTCCGGGAGGCGTAGCGCAGCGCGAGAGTCAGACCCCTCTTGCTGGCCGCGAGGGCCGCCGCGGCGACACTGACTCTCCCCCCCACGAGGGTGCCGAGCATCGTGAAGAAGCGGCGATTCGGGCTCGCGATGGCGCTCGTGTAGTGACCCTCGCGGTCGATCTGGGCGAAGCGGTCGAGCAGGTGTGTCCGCGGGACCCGCACGTGGTCGAAGCTCAGCCGGCCGTTGTCCACGCCGTTCAGACCGAGCTTGGCACCGCAGTCCTCGAGGGTGACGCCGGCCAGAGGCTGACCGTCGTCGTCGCGCAGAGGCACCACGACGGCGTGGACGCCGTGCTGGCGACCCAGGACCTCGAGCTGGGCGAACACCGTCGCCATGCGGCCGTGACAGGCGGCATTGCCGATGTAGTCCTTGCGCGCGGAGGGCCGGGGGGTGTGGAGGATCAACTCGTCCGAGCCGGGATCGAACGTGGCGGTCGTTTCGATCTCGGCGACATTCGACCCGTGGCCCGTTTCGGTCATGGCGAAGCACCCCGGCAGGTCGAGCCGCGCGATCTCGGCCAGCCATTGCCGGTGCTGCGGCTCGGTGCCCAACTCGAGGATGCTGCCGCCGAACAGGCCGAACTGGACGCCGAATTTGACGACCAGGGAGAGGTCGCCATAGGCCAGGGTTTCGAAGGTGGCCACGAAGGCACCCGGGTCCTCGGCGCCACCGTACTCGCGCGGTAGCGCGAGCGCGCCGAGGCCATGGGCGGCCAGGATCCGGCAGGCCGTGAGGGTCCACTCGCGAAACTCGGTCCGGTTCGCCTCGGCCGGTGGGGTGAGCCCCGGCAAGGCGAGTAGCCGGCGGACCACGCGGCGCGCTGCCCCGTGCTCGCCGTCGAGCCACCGGACCCACTCCGCCACGTTTCCGGCGTGCGACTCGGGGTCTTCCGCCGGCTCGGGTCGAGAGGTCAGGAGCAAGCCCCGGCCGACCTCGACCCCGCTCAACCCGAAGGCTCCCTCGAGCAGCGTCAGGGCTTGCCGCTCCGGCGCCGTGAGCTCCCCTCCCTGGTGGCGGGCAAGGTCGTTCGCAAGCTCGGAAAGGGTCCGCCCTCGGGCCGGGTCGAGCGCTGAGCCGGCCCTCGCGATCGTGTCCAGCAGCCCATGCAGCTCGAGGGCCGACGGGGGATGCTCGGCATCGAGCCAGCCCCCCAGAAGCTCGCGGCAGGCGACCTCCAAGGAGCTGGTCGCCACCAGGTGGCAAAGCGAGCTGGTTTCTCGAGCCGTCAGCTCGCCGTCTCGCCAGGCGAGGTAGACCGCCGGTAGAAAGGGAAGAAGGCGGGGGTCGCTGAGACCTCGGCTGTGGGACATGGTGGCAGCCTCCTCGAGTCGCGGGTTCCGGCAGGTGTTTGCCCTCGGTGCCCCCGCGGTTACCTCGGACGACGGTGTAACCGGATGGAAGCGGGCGGCAAACAGCGGTCGGAGATTCCCACCGTGCCGCCAGCGAGCCGTTTGGTACCTTGCCTGTTCGTCTTCCTCTCCGTCGCCTTCGGCGGCTGCGCCGAACGCCAGCGCCCCGACTTTTCACTACTGTATTCGCGCCGCGCCGAGGTCGTTGCGCGCCCGCCCCTGATCGTGATTCCCGGCGTGATGGGCACCCGGCTGGTGCGCCGGTCGGACGGCGTCGAGCGCTGGCCCGGTTCCTTGGCCGCGCTGGCCACGGGGCGAAGTTTCCGCTCCCTCGCCGAACCGGCCTCGTCAGCGGGCGAGGACGAACTGGTTCCAGGGGAGATCTTCGACGAGCTCGGGGGGCGGTCGTTCTACGCCGATCTCGTCCATGCCCTCGAGCGGGTCGGGCAGTACGAGTGTGTTCCGCTCGAGGCCATCGACGCCGGCACCAATTGCGTGCTGTTTGGTTGGGATTGGCGGCGCGACGTCGTCGACGGGGCGGCCCGGCTCGACGACGTGGTCGAAGCCCTGCGCCGAGCCCGTCGGGACCCTGAGCTCCGGGTCGACGTGATCGCCCACAGCGCCGGGGGGCTGCTGGCCCGTTACTACGCTTCCTTCGGCCGCCGAGACGTGCTCGGAAGCGACGAGCCCGTCGCTCCCGACCCCGAGGGGCACGGCATCGACCGCCTGATCCTCATCGGGACCCCGAACTTCGGGTCCATCGTGGCGGTCCAGCAGTCCATGTTCGGCCGCCGGTTTGCGCTGGGACGAGCCGGTCCCGAGGTGCTCGCGACGTTCGCGGGCCTGCCGCAGCTGTTTCCTCACCCCGATCTCGACTGGATCATCACCGCCGACGGGGCCACGGCACGCCTCGATCTGTTCTCGATCGCCACCTGGCGCGACCACCACGTCGGACTCTTCTCGCCCGAGGCCCGGGAGCGCCTCCGACGACGGTTCGCCAGCGAGGAGGCCTTCGCGAACCACTTCCACGAGCTCGAGGCCGCCTTCGAGCGCGCGCTCGTTCGCGGCGAGCGGTTTCAGCGGCGCCTCGCCATTCCGCTCGTCGCGACTCGAGCGCGCTTCTTCGTCTTCGGCAGCGGTTGCTCCGCCACGGCCGCCCGCTGTCTGGTGGAGCGCGAGGCGGGAGCGCTGGTCTTGCGCGGGCGCCCGGAGGAGATTCGGCACCCGTTGCCCGGGATCGACTACCGCAGCCGCATGCTCGAGCCCGGGGACGGCAGCGTCACCAAGAGCTCGCTGCTCGGCTTGCCCTCGCTGGTCGGCGGTCGCTCGGGCGCACCCGTGTTTCCGGTGGCGGGAGCCGTGTTCGTGTGCGCGCCCCACGAGAGCTTGCCCTCGTCACCGACCTTCTTGGACAACCTTTTCCACGTCTTGCTCTATCGGGCCGAGACGAACCTCGAGCCCGCGTTTCCTGGAGGACGCTCATGATTTTCTACCGCCGCCACTCCTCATGCTGGTTGATCGCCGGGGCACTGCTGGCCGCAGGACCGCTGTCGGCCGCCGACAACCGGTGGGGACGCGACATTTTGCGCGAAGACTTCGGGTTCACCGGCGAGACGCCGTCGGATGTGGCCTGGTCGGAGGTCGCCCAGGGCTGCCCGAAGCGCGACTGCATTCCGTCGATCGACCAACCGATCTTCGTCCCCGCGTCCCAAGCAAGCTTCCTGGTCGATGACGATCTCGTGCTCGGGGTCGTCCGCGGCGGCGTCGCCCACGCCTATCCAACCTACATTCTGGACCGGCACGAAATCGTCAACGACGTAGTCGGCGGCGATCCGGTGGCGGTCACTTGGTGCCCCCTTTGCGGCTCGGGCCTGGCGTTTCTGAGGGTCCTCGAGGGCAAACCCGTGGAGCTCGGGGTCTCGGGTCTCCTCCGCGAGAGTGATCTGGTGTTCTACGACCGCGCGACCCAGAGCTTGTGGCAGCAGGTCACCGGCAAGGCCTTCGCGGGCCCGAGCCGGGGCCAGAAGCTCCTACCGCTGTCGATCTCGGTGACTTCCTGGAAGCGGTGGCGGGAGGCCCACTCCGAAACCGCGGTGCTCGCGACCGATGGTGCCCGCCCGGAGCGGCCGGCCTACGGCGACTATCGAACCTCGGATCGCCTGATCTCTCCGGTCTCGCGGCGGAGCCAGCTCCTGCACCCGAAGACGGTCGTTTGGGGTGTCGAGGTCGATGGCAAGTCGCTGGCGGTCACGGAGCGTCGCTTCGACGCCGATCCGATCGTCGAAACGGACCAGCTCGGGGCTCGCGTCACCCTGAGCCGCCAACCGGACGGCAGGATCAAGGCGACCCGAATCGAGGATCGCACCGAGCTCGTGGTCCACCGCATGTTCTGGTTCGCCTGGTTCACCTTCCACCCGGAAACCGTCGTGGTGGATACGGCCGAGGCGAAGTAGCGGCCAACAAAAAGGGCGCGCCGGAAGCGCGCCTCTTTCGAACCCCGGCACTGCCCGCCGGTCACGGAGGGGGCAGCTCGAAGTGCTCGTAATTCTTGGCGATGAAGGCCTTCCACTTGTCGGGCACCTCTTCCTGGGGCACGATCGCCTCGACCGGACAGGCGGAAACGCACAGCCCGCAGTCGATGCACTCCTCCGGGTGGATGAAGAGCATCTCCCAGTCCTCGCTCTTGCCGTAGATGCAGTCGACGGGGCAAACATCCACGCATGAGGTGTCCTTCACCCCGATGCAAGGTTCCATGATGATGTGGGTCATGGGCCGAAATCTCCTCTTGGCCGCGCGCAGTGGGTAGAAGGCCGTGGTCGGCAAGTATAGGCAAGCGGGGAATGGGGCTCAAGGAGCACCGCGACGGAGCTTACAGCCGCCGGACGTCGAAGGCCTTCGCTCGCTCCGGCAGGCACCCCGCGGAAACCGTCTCGACCAGAACCTCGGCCGTCCAAGGCGCCAGCAGGACGCCGTTGCGGTAGTGGCCGGTCGCGACGATCACCCGCGGCAGGTCGGCGAGGGGGCCGAGCAACGGAAGCTGGTCGGGAGTGCCGGGGCGCAGGCCGGCCCAGACGGTGCCGATCGGCTTCGCCCCGAGGGCGGGGAAGGTCGCGCGGGTCCAATCGAGCAGGGAGCCCAGGCCAGAGACCGAGGTCCGGGTGTCGAATCCCGCCTCGGGCTCGACGGTGGCGCCGACCAGCAGGCTGCCGGCGCCGCGCCGGACGGAGTAGGCAGAGGGTCGGCGCACGATGCCGTCCCATCGCCAGGAGACCTCCTCGATCCGCAGCATCTGGCCGCGAACTGGGCGAACGGGCAGGGCCGGCAAGCCCGGCACGCCGCCGCTCTCGGCGCCCGCCGCCAGCACCAGCCGGTCGCCGTCGGCCTGGCGACCGTCCCGGGCGATGGCTCGCACCGCCGCGGGCCCGTGCTCGACCCGCACAACCTCGAAACCGGCCAGGATTCGCACCCCCGCGAGGGTCGCCGCCCGCGCCAGCGCCGCCACGGCAGCGACGTTGTCGACCCGACGCTCGCCGGGCAGGTGCAGTACGCGTCGGATTCCCGGTGCCAGGTCCGACACCCGGGCGCGGGCGTCTTCCGGCGCCAGCGCTTCGACCGCTTCGCCGAGCTCCGCCGCCTGGCGCTCTACCGCGTCGAGCCCAATCTCGTCGGCCTCGTCCAGAGCGACCAGCAGGGCGCCGTCCGTGCCCATCTCGATGGCCAGGCGGCTTTCAGCCTCGAGCGCCTCGCGCCAGGCGGGCCAGCCGTCCCGCGCGGCGCGGGCGATGGGCCCCAAGGGGCCCGGCGCCTCTCCCAGAGGGGCCAGCATGCCCGCCGCCGCGGCGGATGCGCCAGCACCGGACACCGTCTTCTCGAGGAGGGTCACGGAGTGGCCCGCCTGGGCCAAAGCGCGGGCCGAGGCGAGGCCCACGAGGCCACCGCCGAGCACGAGGACGTCCGCCGCAATCGTCATGGTGGCGGCGTTTTACCACAAGGTCCCTGAGCTATACTGCGACTTCGCCGCGATGCGGCATCAAACCTCCCATCAAACCCCCATGGGCTCCAACCTCCTCGACCGGCTCGCCTCCCGCCGCTTGATCGTTGTCACCGGCAAGGGCGGTGTCGGCAAGAGCACGATTTCCGCCGTGCTGGCGACAGCCCTCGCGGCCCGCGGGCGGCGGGCGCTGGCGGTGGAGGTGGACCCGCGAGAGAACCTCCACCAGCTCTTCGGCGTGGCGCCCTCGGGCGGGGAGATCGTGCCGGCCGGGCGCGGGCGCTCGGTGCTCCATCTCAAGCCGCGGGCGGTGATCGATCGGGTGGTGGAGGAGCGGGTGCGGCTCGGTCCCCTGATCCGCCGGGTCCAGGCTTCGCCGGTCTACCAGCACTTCGCGGACGCGGCGCCCGGGCTCGAGTCCCTGGCGGTGCTCGAGTTCGGGCGGCGTCTGGCGGGCGAGGCGGGGCACGACGTGGTGGTGCTCGACGCTCCGGCCTCGGGACACGGACTGTCGCTGCTGGTGGCCCCGCTGGTGACCGCCGAGGCGGTCGGGGCGGGAGGGCCGGCCGGGCGACTGGCGGCGGAGCTCTCGGAGTTCGTGAGGGACCGCGAGCGCCTCGGCGTTCTGGTCGTCACCCAACCCGAGGAAATGCCGGTGACCGAGGCTCTCGAGCTGCGCGCCGAGCTCGTCGCGCGAGTCGGACGGGAGCCCGACGGTGTCGTGGTCAACGGGCTCTATCCCCCGTGGCGGGAAGCGGAGGCCGGCGAGCTGCCGGCCGAGATCGCGGCTCTGTGGCACGAGCGGGACGCATTGCGAATCCGCGAGACCGCTCGTCTCGCCTCCGGCTGGCCGACTCCGCCCGTCGAGCTACCCCTGCTCGCCCTCGGCCGGGGGCCCGCTCTCGTCTCGGCGTTGGTCGAGCTCTGGGAGGCGACGCCGTGAGCCTGTTTCCGACCACGGGGCCCGGCCTCCTGGTGGTCGTCGGCGGCGGTGGCGTGGGCAAGACCACGCTGGCGGCGGCCCTCGGCGCCAACTCGGCGCGGGCCGGGCGGTCGACCCTGGTGGTCACTTTCGATCCGTCCCACCGGCTGAAGGATGCCCTCGGCGTGGGCCGGGGAGCCGCCGAGCGCGAGGTCACCGTGGCCTTCGACGCACCCGGCCGGCTCGCCGCGAGCCTGCTCGACGGGGGCGCCACGTTCGACCGGCTGGTCGAACGCTACGCCCCGGACGCGGCCGCCCGGGACCGCATCCTCGGCAATCGTTTCTACCGCCACCTCGCGGGCTCGCTCTCGGGCGTGCTCGAGTACATGGCCGTGGAGCGCCTGTTCGAGCTGCGGGTTGCGGGCGAGTACGACCAGATCATTCTGGACACGCCGCCCACCCGCGCCGCCCTCGATTTCCTGGGAGCGCCGGAGCGGATCGTCGGCTTCCTCGACAGCGGGGCGCTCAAGATCGCCCAGAAGGACTGGTTCCGGGAGGATGGCCGGTTCCGTCCGGCGGCCGGCTGGGGTCTCCTCGGTCGTGGCGTCGAGGGGGTGCTCGACCGCGTGGTCGGGCTCGAATTCCTGCGCGACATGGTCGAATTCTTCCAGGCCTTCGGTCCGCTCTACGGAGGCTTCCGTGAGCGGGCCAAGGAGGTCGAGGCCCTACTGGTCTCACCCGAAACAACCTTCGCCCTGGTCGCCGGCCCCGGCGCCGAGCGGGTGCCGGACGCGCTGTTCTTCGCCCGGAAGCTGGTCGAGCGGGGCCATCGCCTGGGGCCCGTGGTGGTCAACCGCGTCCATCCCCGCCTGCTTGCGGGAAGCGCAGGAGTTGGTGCTGCGAGCCGGCTCTTCCGCTGGCGGGGTGAAGAAGACGCCCGCGGTCTCGAGCTTCTCGCGAGCCTCCTTGGCGACCGCCATCCCCTCGTCGCCCTGCCCCTGTCGACCCACGAGCCCACCGATCTGCCGAGCCTCGAAGCCCTGGGTGCGGAGCTGCTGGCGCGGCTGGCGAAGTGAGCGAGTAGGGGATTCTTCGATGCTGCCCGAGGTCTCTCCCCTGCCGCGATGCGACGTTTCAACTTCCTTGCCGCATCGCGGTATGATCGAAGCCGTACCGGAGCGCCCGGTGGAAGGAGACCCGCTGGCATGGTTCGGCTGATCAAGCGCTACGAGAGCCGCAAGCTTTACGACACCGAGGAGAGCCGCTACGTCTCCCTCGAGGACATCGCGGCCTGGGTGCGCGAGGGCCAGGAGGTTCGGGTGGTCGACAACTCGACCGCGGCCGACGTGACCTCCCAGACACTGACCCAGGTCATTCTCGAGGAGGGCCGGAGCGGCTCCCGCGAGCTGCCCAGCGATCTCCTTCACGATCTCGTGCGGATCGGGGAGCGCAAGCTCGCCGCGGGGGTCGAGCAGGTCCAGGCCAAGGTCGGTCGTTTCGTCGAGGCCTCCATCGACCGCCTCGGCCCGGTGCGCCGCGCCCGGGAGGAAATGGGCCTGCTCAAGGAGCGCCTCGAGCAACTCGAGGCGTCCCTGGAGGGCCTCGACACCCCGGTCCCCGGGCGCGGCGCGAGCCGCCCCACCCGCACCCGGAAACCCGCCGCGCGGGGCGAATCGAAACCCTGAAGGGCCGCCATCGGCCATCTCTCGACGCGGAGAAAGAGGTCATCCATGTCCAAGAAGAACGGCAAGAAGTCGTCCGCCAAGGACTTCCAAGAAGAGCTCAAGGACGTCGCCCAAAAAGTCTGGCTGGCCGGTCTCGGCGCCCTTTCGACCGCCGAGGAGGAGGGCAGCAAGTTGTTCAAGAAGCTGGTCGCCCGCGGCCAGGAGTTCGAGGAGAAGAACCGGCCCTGGGTGGAAGAGACCGCCAAACGCGCCCGGGTGCGCTTCGAGGAAGCCGCGGAGACCGCCAAGACCAAGTTCGAGTCGGCCTTCGAGGACGCCGGCGAGGCGGTCGATGCCAAGGTCGGCTCGACCCTCGAGCGCCTCGGCGTGCCCAGCCGTGATGAAATCCACCGCCTCACCCAGCGGGTCGAAGAGCTGAACGCCAAGCTCGAGGCCCTCGGCGGCAAGGCCCCCAAGGCCGCCAAGCCCGCGACGCCCCGGAAGCCCGCGGTCAGAAAGCCGGCGGCCAAGAAGACTGCCGACGCCTGAGCGCCATCGACTCCATGAGCGAAACGCGGAATGGAGCCCCCGGGGGGGCTCGACCCAAGCTCGGACTCGCCCTCGCGGGCGGTGGACCCGAGGGAGCGATCTACGAAATCGGAGCCCTGCGCGCCCTCGAAGAGGCGATCGTGGGCTTCGACTTCAACCGAGCGGACATCTACGTCGGTGTTTCGGCGGGCGCCTTCCTGGGCGCTTGCCTGGCCAATGGGCTCGACACCGCGCAGCTGTGCCGGGCGATCATTTCTCATGAGCCCGGCGAACATCCCTTCGTGCCCGAGACCTTCCTCTCGCCCGCCCTCGGGGCCTGGGCGCGGAGCGGCCTCAAGCTGCCGCGGCTGGTTGCCGAAGCCTTCGCTTCATACCTCCGCCATCCCTTTCGAAACGGCCTGCCGGCTTCGTTCCTAAGGCTCTCTCGAGCCCTGCCCGTGGGCTTCTTCGACAACGAGCCCATCCGGGCCTACCTCGAAAACATCTGGACCCGTCCTGGGCGCACCGACGACTTTCGGGAGCTCGCCGCGAAGCTCATCGTAGTGGCGGCGGACCTCGATTCCGGCAGAGCGGTCCGGTTCGGGACCGGAGGCTTCGACCACGTGCCGGTATCGCGCGCGGTCCAGGCCTCGACGGCCTTGCCCGGCCTCTACCCTCCGGTCGAGATCGATGGTCGGTGCTACGTCGACGGCGTGCTCTTGAAGACCCTCCACGCCTCGGTGGCCCTCGACGAGGGCGTCGAGTTTCTGCTCTGCGTGAACCCCCTGGTCCCGGTGGACACGGTGCGGGCGGTGGAGGAGGGGGTCATGGAGCGCGGCGGCCATCTGATCGACCGGGGTCTGCCCACGGTGCTGTCCCAGACCTTCCGGACCTTGATCCACTCGCGCCTCGAGGCCGGAATGGCCGCCTACGAGAAGAAGTACGCCGGGCGGGACATTCTCCTGGTGGAGCCCCGGCGGGACGACTACCGGATGTTCTTCACCAACATCTTCAGCTTCGACGACCGGGTCGCTCTGACCCAGCACGCTTACCGGGAGACCCGGCGCGACCTGCGCGCGCGGGCCGACGAGCTCGACGTCGTGTTCGCCCGCCACGGCCTATGCCTCGACCGCGAGATCCTGGCCGACGACGAGCGCGACGTGTGGGCCCACGTGGGCCTGAAGCCGCGGGCTCACGGGCTCGACCTGACCCGCCGCCACGAGCCTTCGCGCCCGCGGACGACGACCCGCAGCTCGGTCACCGATCGGCTCGACGAAGTCCTCGACCGCCTCGAAGGTCGCCTGCAGACGCTCGGCGAATCCGCCTGACCTCAGCCGTGGACCAGGTCCACGGCGAGGCGCAGGGCGGGGCGCAACACGAAGACGGAGAGTCGCCAAGCCGCGATCAAGCCCAACAGCGCGATGGCGGGGTGGTTGAGAAGCTCCCGGTAGCGCACGGCCATGCGCTCGGGGAGCACCAGGGGCAGGGCGCCGCTGCCGTCCAGGGGCGGCAGGGGAATCAGGTTGAAGACGAACAGCAGCAGATTGAGGGCGAAGGCCACCGAGAACACCGTGGCCAGGGTGTCGGAGAGGCCGCCCGTGCCGACCACGATCGAGTCGTAGCGGAGCAGGCCGTAAGGATCCGGCAGGACGAAGACATGGGCGGCGAGGCCGAGACGCAGGACGAGGCCGCTGCCGATCAGCAGGAGCAGGTTGCCGGCCGGTCCGGCCAGGGCCATGAGCGCCGCCCGGCGCGGGAACCGGGCCGCCCAGTGAGGGTCGTAGGGCGCGCTCGCCCAGCCGATCAACCAGCCGTTCAGCGCAAAGGACAGCAGCGGCATGATCACCATGCCGAAGGGCTCGCGCTGGATGTGGGGCAGCGGGTTCAAGCTGACCTGACCGCCGTGGTAGGCGGTCGGATCGCCCAGCTTGAGCGCGGCCCAGGCGTGTCCGGCCTCGTGCAGGGTGGTCGAGAAGACGAAGACGACGAACCAGACGAGGCCGAGAGCCAGCTGCTGTTCCAAGAAGACCTCACTCCTCGTCGTGTTCGACCTTCTTGGCGTTGGCGATGATCTTCTCCTGGAGCACCCGCGGCACCTCTTCGTAGTGCGAGAACTCCATGTGGAAGCTGGCCCGGCCCTGGGTGATCGAACGCAGGGACTGGGCGTAGTTGAGCATTTCGGACATCGGCGCGATGGCCTTGATCACCTGCTGGCCGCCGCCCGCGGCCTCCATGCCCTGGGGCTGTCCGCGGCGCTGGGACAGGTCGCTCATGATGTCGCCCATAGTCTCCTCGGGCAGCGTGATCTCGACCTTCATCAGGGGTTCGAGGATCGTCGGCTTGGCCGTCTGCATGGCGTCCTTGAAAGCCAGGGATCCGGCGATCTTGAACGCCATTTCGGACGAATCCACGTCGTGGTACTGGCCGTCGAGCAGGCGGACCTTGAAGTCGACCACCGGGAAGCCCGCCAGGTAGCCGCGCCGGCGCGTCTCCTGGATGCCCTTTTCCACCGCCGGACGGTAGTTGTGGGGGATCGAGCCGCCGAAGATCTCGTCCGCGAACTCGAAGTCGCTGCCCCGGGGCATGGGCTCCATCTTGATCTTGCAATCCGCGAACTGGCCACGACCGCCGGTTTGCTTCTTGTGCCGGCCGTGGCCGTCGGCGGCGCGGGTGATGGTCTCGCGGTAAGGCACCTTGGGCGGATGGAGGATCACCTCGACGTTGAAGCGGTCCTTCAACCGGGCCACGGTGATCTCGCTGTGCAACTGGTCGCTGCCCGACAGCAGCAGCTCGTGGGTATCGGGGTCGCGACCGAGATGCAGGGTCAGGTCTTCCTCCATCAGCTTGTGGAGGGCCTCGCCGATCTTCTCCTCGTCGCCCTTGCTCTTGGGCTCGAGGGCGAACGACATGGCCGGTTCCGGCACTGGGATCCAGGCCAGCCGGACCGGGTGGGCCTTGTCGCACAGGGTGTCCCCCGACAGCGTGACCTTGAGCTTGGCCACGGCGCCGATGTCGCCGGCCATGAGCTCGGGGACACTGGTGGGTTGCTTGCCCTGGAGGTGGAGCAGCTGGCCGATCTTGCCGCTGTCCTCGAGGCGCGGATTCCACAGCGTCGAATCGGCCTTGAGCGTGCCGGTCACGACCCGGAAGATCGACACCTTGCCGGTGAACGGATCGCTGATCGTCTTGAACACCAGCGCCGCCGCGGGAGCCGCGGGGTCCGCTGCCAGGGAGCCGCCATCGGCCAGCGGGAACGCCCGGTCGGCCGGCGAGGGCAGCCAGTCGACGATCGCGTCAGCCAGGGCCGAGGCGCCAATGCCGTGGAGGTCCGCGCCCAGAGTCAGGGGAAAGATCAGGCGCTTGCGCACGGCCAGGCGGAGACCCTTGACGAGGTCCTCGGGCTGCAGATCGCCCTGCTCGAAGTAGGCCTCGAGCAGCTCGAGATTCGATTCCGCCACCGCCTCGACCAGCTTCCCGTGATGCTCCTCGACGGCGTCCGCTACCTCGGCCGGCACGGGCACTTCCTTGCCCTTGCCATTGCCGTCACGGTCGAACACGTAGGCTTTCCGGGTCACCAGGTCGACCACGCCCTTGAAGCCCGCCTCGGAGCCGATCGGCACTTGAATGGGCAGCACGGCGCGACCGTAGTGCTCTTGGAGATTGGCCAGGGTGCGCTCGAAGTCGGCTCGCTCGCGGTCCATCTTGGTCAGGTGGACGAGCAAGGGCAAATCGATCTCTTCGGCCGCGTGCCAGACCTTGTCGGTGTTGACCTCGACGCCGGAAACGCCATTGACCGTGAGGATGACCGCGTCCGCCGCACGCAGACCGGCGCGGGTCTCGGTGAAGAAAATGCCGTAGCCGGGGCAATCCAGCAGGTTGATCTTGTGGCCGCGCCAGCTCCCGTGGGCGACGGCCAACCCGATCGAGATCCGCCGTTCGGTCTCCTGGTGGTCGAAGTCGGTGATGGTGTTGCCATCGTCCACCTTCAACTGCCTAGGAGTGGCACCGCTCGCGTAGAGCAGGGCCGAGACGGTGGTCGTCTTGCCGGTGTCGCTGTGGCCAGCGACGGCGACGTTGCGGATCTCGTGCGGGCCGGACACCTGCATAAGGAGAACCTCCCGGAAGGGGTTAACAAAGGGCGCCTGAATATAGCAGAGGGCAAGGACGGAGGAGCGCAAGGCCGATCACGGTAGCGCCGGATTCTCTTCCGGGTCACCTCTGGGCAGGGTCACGCTACAATTCACCCATGACGCACCAAGCCAACGACTTGCTGGTCAAGGCCCTGGACCTCCCCAACCGCGAACGCGCCGAGATCGCCAGCCGGTTGATCGAGAGTCTGGACGAATCGCCAGCCACGGAATCTGAGGATCTCTGGCTCGCGGAGATCGACCGCCGCTGCGCCGCGATCGATCGCGGGGAGGAGCAAACCACGGATTGGGAGGTCGTCCGGGCCCGGATCCAAGCCGAGATGTTCGGGCGGTGAAGCCGCTTCGGGTCTCCGACGAGGCGCAGCGCGAGATTCGGTCGGCGATCGCCTGGTATGAAAACGAGCGCTCCGGACTCGGTGGACAGTTCTGGGAGGAGCTTCAGACGGCCTTTCGCCGGTTCCGTGAACGACCTCAGATCGGCCGTCCTGTCCCTCGCTCTCGCGCCCAACCCCGTCCCCGCCGATGGCCTCTCCGCCGCTTCCCATTCTTCGTGATCTACCGCGAGTTCGCCGATGACTTCGAAGTCGTCGCTGTGGCTCACCAGAGCCGGCGACCGAGTTACTGGATTGGCCGGCTCACTCCGTAGGGGCGGCCCTTCACAACTTCCGCCACCACCGCCGCCCCATCGCCCACCCCCACCAACGCAGGTAGCTCGGGAGCCACTTCCACAGGCGGAAGCGGCTCTGGCCGGCCGAGCGGTCGGTCCAGGTGGCGGGGACTTCTTCGATACGCCAGCCGCCGAAGTGGGCTTTGACCGACAGCTCGAGGGCGAGGCAGAAGCCCTCGGAGCTCTCGATCGGCGTCGCGGCGAGGAAGTCCTTGCGGTAAGCCTTGAAGCTGTTGGTGGGGTCGTGGATGGGCAGACCCGCGAGGTGGTGCAGGGAGAGCCCTGCCGCGCGGCTCAACTGGCGCTTGAGCCAGGGGCCGCTGTCCTGGCGACCACCGGGAATGTAGCGGCTGGCGGTTACCAGCGCGGCCCCGGTTTCGGCGCGGGCGATCATCTCGGGCAGAGCCCGATAGTCGTCCGACAGGTCCGCCATGGTGACCACCACCACCGGTGCCCGGGCGGCTCGCATCCCGGCCTCGATGGCCCAGCGCACGCCGCGGCCGAGCTCGTTCTTGACCGTGCGCAGATTCTCCGGCTGGTCGGTCGCGGGCACCGCGGCGAGGGCGGGCAAGGTATCGTCGTCGTCGAAGTCGAAGACCACGAGAGTCTCGTAGCCCGGCGGGCAGGCGGCGCGAAGGGCGCGGCAGAGCTCCGCCGCGTGGGCGCCCTCGTTCCAGACCGGAATCACCAGCGAGTACCGCGGCGCACTCAAAGCTTCGTTCCCCAGGTCACGAGAAACGTCCCGAAGCGGCGGCCCAGTCCGACGGCCTCCCACAGCCGGTCGAGCGGGTTGTACAGGGGAAGCAGAGCGCGCAGAACGGGTGGCGAGACGTGGCGGTAGGGGATCCCGGATTGACCGCGTTGGCCGATCCGGTGGAAGCCGGCGGAGGAGAAGGAAGAGAGGAGCTGGGTGGGAGCAAGAGGGCGCTCGGCGGGAGAGACGCCGGCGGTGCGATAGAGCGGGCTTGTCGGGTGGCGGAAGAGGGCCATGGCGGGGTGGTTGAGGTTGGGGTCGAAGGCGAACACCCGGCCGCCGGGACGGAGCACCCGGTGAGCCTCCGCGAGAGCCGGAGCCATCGCAGGGAGATGGTGGAGCACGGAGGAGAAAGCGACGAGGTCGAAGGTCTCGGTGCCGAAGGGGAGCTCGAAGGCATCGGCTTGCACGACGGAGAGCCCAGCCGCGCGGGTGAGGCCGCCCAAGGAGAGATCGAGCCCAAGGTAATCGCAGTCCGAAGGGTAAACCGCGCGCGAGGAACCACTGCCGCAGCCTACGTCGAGCAGCCGGGCACCCGGCGCCAGGGAAATCGCGGCGGCGAAACGGCGCGCCAGGGTGCGCCAGCCGGCGGCGGTGAAGGGATCGAACTCGCCCTCCTCGCGGGCGTGCCGGTCGAAGTGGGCGCGATCCGACACAGCTCTCAGATCCGGCCGAGCTCGAGCTCCCGGCGCACCCATGGGATGACTTCGTCGAGCACCGAGTCGAGCGGCGTGTCGGCCACGAAGCCCAGCAGCCGCCGGGCCTTCGTGGTGTCCGGAATGCGGCGCTGGACGTCGTGGGGGAAGGGCGCGTCGGAGACGAACCGGAACGCGTGAGCGGGGACGTGGACCTTGCGCCAGATCAGCTCGGCCAGCTCGATTACCGTGGTCGCCACCGGGGTCGAGAGGTTGAAGTCTTCGTTCTCCGCTCCGGGGGCGAACATCGCGAGGGCGATGCCCCGGGCCAGGTCGCCGCCGTAGGTGTAGCAGCGGACCTGTTCGCCCGAGCCGAGCAGGTGCAGCGGGTCCTGTCCCTTGAGCACCTTCTGGACCAGATCCGGCACCACGTGACTCATGGCCAGCCGCACGTTTCCGGAGGCGATCTCGTGGTCGCCGAGAGCCCGCCGTTCGCCGACGCCGACGCAGTTGAAGGGCCGGCAGATCGTCGACGGCAAGCCATACTGCTCGCGGGCACCCCGGGCGAAGTATTCGCACGCGAGCTTCTGAAAGCCATAGGTCGAGGCCGGCGGCGGGCACTCGTGAACGTGGGCCTCGGGGGTGGGAAACACCGTGGCTTTCTCGAACACCATGCTCGACGACAGCACCGTGACCTTGACCAACCGGCCCGCCCGGAACGCCGCCAGGGCCGCGTCGAAAGCCGCCGCCGTGATCCGCTCGTTCTCCGCCAGCAGGTCGTAAGCGTACTCGTGGAAGTAGGAGATGCCGCCGATGCGCGCCGCCCCCGCCACGAAGTGGTCGCAGCCGCCGAGGAGGTCGGTCAGAAGGGCCACGTCCCGCGCGTCGCCGCGCACGAACCGGTAGCCCGGGTGGTCGTGGAAGCTGTGCTGGATCTCGCCGTACTTCGAGAAATTGTCCAGCCCCACGACCTCGTGGCCGAGGTCGAGCAGGTGCTGGACGAGATAGCCGCCGATGAATCCGGCGGCCCCGGTGACCAGAATCTTCACGTCGTCTCCCGGGCGTGCAGGTGGTTCCAGACGTCGATCACGACCACTCCGGGTCGCACGGGCAGCTCCCGGTAGACGCCGTGGGGGGCGGCCAGGAACAGCACATCGGCCTCCGCGAGCACCCGCTCGAGCGGGTGGAGGGCCGGGTCCGGCACGTGGGGGTCGGTGCAGAGCACGATCTTCGCCTCCAAGGCCAGCAGTTTCTTCAGTTTGTAGGACAACGAGTCGCGCGGGTCGTCGCTGTCGGCCTTGAAGGCCATGCCGAGGATTCCGGCCACGGCACCGGCGAGGTCGATCCGCTGCCGGGCCAGCTCCACGAGGTGCGCCGGCAGGCCCTCGTTGACCAGCATGGCCGAGTGCCCCAGGTGGAAGCCGCTGCCGGCGAAGGCCACCAGCTGCATCGTGTCCTTCATCAGGCAGGGCCCGGCGGCGAGGCCCGGCCCGGGCATGCCGGCCATGCGCGGATAGTGGTGCCGGCAGCCGTGGAGAATACGTTCGAAGTCGAGCCCGGCCGAGGTCGCCAGGGTGTAAAACTGGTTCACGGTGGCGAACTGCAAGTACCGCCAGGCATTGGTCATGAGCTTGCACAGCTCGGCCTCGTCGGGGGGCATCTCGACCAGCTCCGGGGCGAAGCGCCCGAACAGCTCGGAGACCGCCGCCAGGGTCTCGGGATCGAACGCCGAGACCAGTTGGGGCAGCGAACGGAACTCCTCGAGGCTCCGACCCTGGGCCACCCGCTCGGGGCAACAGGCCACCCCGATCGCGAGGCCCCAGGCTTCGAGGGTCGCCCGCGTGCGGCGGCTGGTGCCCGGGTAGAGGGTCGAGCGCAGCACCAGGATCTGCCCGTCGCGCAGCCACGGGCGGATTTCGGCCAAGGTGCGGTCCACTGCCGCGAAACTCGGGTTCAGGTGCTCGTCGAGGGGCGTGCCGACGACCAGCACCAGGAAGCGGCATTGCGCCAGGGGCTCGGGGGTCGAGCTCAGGGTGAGCCGGCCGTTCGCCAGGGCGGTCTCGAGCATCGCTGGCGCCCCGGCCTCGAGAAACGGCATCTCCCCCCGGCGCAGTCGCTCGACCTTGCCTTGGTCGATGTCGTAGACCACCGTCTTCAGGCCCACTTCGGCGAACAGCAGTGCCAGCGGCAGGCCCACGTGGCCGGCTCCACCGACCACGGCGACGTCGTGCTCGAAGAGCGGGTTGGAAGCAGGAGCCATGGCCAGGCGCATCGTCTCACAGCGGGAGGCGCGCGGGTGCCGGCAGCTCCACCACGCGTCCGAGCTTCTCGTCCCAGAGCAGAACCAAGGTCGAGGGCTGGGCCGCCCACTCCTCGAGCTGCGCTCGGGTGGTCGCTCGCGAGCCATTGGCGAACAGCTTCTGCCCCGCCGGGGCGGGTCGGGTAAACCACAGGCGCAAGCGCTCGCGCTCGAACGTGCCGGGGGTTGCGAGCTCCAGCCGGGCGTGGGTTCCGTTGAGGAAGGCGAAAGCCGGCACCCCCTCGCCGCCCATTCGCGCCGGCAGGTCGGCCACGTGGACGGTGGCGCCGCGGCGGATCGCCGCGACCAGGCGCCCGTTGAGCTCGCGGGCCGCCGCCGTGGCCCGCTCGTGAACGCGGTCGGCGCGGCCGAGGTCGGTCGCCGCGCCCAGGCCGAGGACCGCTGCAACGAGCCCCCCGGCGAGGGCCGCGAGGCGAACCGGCAAGCCCCGGGCGATGAGCCAGGCGCCGCCGCGCACCAAGAAAGTCGCCGCGAGGAGCGCGGCGGGCAAGGCGAGCAGGTACAAGTGGCGCGAGACGATGCGGGTGGCGAGCGAAAGCACCACGAAGTGTAGGGCCAGCCAGGCCAAAGCGAAACGAGTGACGGGAGTGCCGCGCCGGGCCGCCGCGACGCCCACGACCGCGAAGCCGAGCAGCCACACGAGCGCCACCGTCAGGCGGTCGAACCCCAGCCCATGGCCCATCCAGCGTTCGACCTCGGTGCCCGAGCCGCGCTGGGTGAAGACCGCCAGCAAAGCCCGCGCGCCAAGCTCCAGGCGCTGCTCGACCTCCGCTGCCCCGTGAAACGGCGATGCTACTTGACCACCGCCCAGCAGGGCCGGCGCCTTGACGAGAACGATCGCCAGCGCCACCGCGCCGGCGGCCAGGAACCAGGGGCGGAGGGAAAGCAAGGTGGCGGGGGCAGGCAGCGGGCGTGCCGAGTCGCCCTCGGCCTCCCTACCGGCCGATCTCGAACGCAAAATGACCAGCCCGAGACCTACACCGACCACGCTCACCATCGGCTCGTAGGTGAAGAACGCCAGCGCCGAGAACACGGCGAAGCGGACCGGGCGCTGGTCGAGCACGGCGAAGAGGGCCAGCAGGTAGAGCACTACGCCGAGGCTCTGAAAGGTGCCGACGACCGGCCAGTAGACGATCTGGAAGAAGCTCGCGTTGGTCAGCCAGAGCAGCGCAGCCACGAGGCCGATCCGGCCGTCGCCGGTGAGGCGTCGAACCCAGCGCTGGAACACCACCGCGACGGCGAGCACGCCCCCGAGGTTGAGCAGTTGGTAGGGCCACTCGACGAGGCCGAACAGGTGCCACTGGACCAGGGTGAGCAGGTTGGTGACAGGGATCGTGTGGTAGCGGTAGCTGTGGCCGAGGGCCTCGCCCAGGGGGCGGCTCGCCGCGAGCAGCATCGACCAGCTGTCGGACAACAGGCCGACGTCCGCGGCGCGAACGTGGACTACGGCGAGCCAGATGGCGAGAATCGCCGGGGCGAGCCACGGACGGGTGAGTAACGAGCGGAACGAGGTGACCATGGATCGGGGCCAATATAGCAGCGCCCCCCGGTGCTGTTAGGATTCGACCGATGTTGAGGCTCACCGGACAGGTCGGCGACGTGATCCAGGTGTTCCCCCTGGTCGGCAAAACCGTCCGAATCGGTCGGGCCGTCGAAAACGAGATTCGGCTCGACGACCCCTCGGTATCCCGCCACCACGCCCTGTGCGAGCAGCGCGGGGAGACCTGGTGGGTCAAGGACCTGGGTTCGACCAATGGCCTGCGGATCAACGGCGAGGCGAAGAACGAGGCGCCGCTCCAGCCCGGCGACGCGCTCAAGGTCGGCACCTTCGATCTGACCGTCGAAGCGATCCTGGCGGTCAGCCCGCAACTGACGGCGCCGACTCCGATCGTCACCCTCGAGCCCGGCCGGACGGGTGACCCGGCCTCGGTCTCGCTGAAGGTGCCGAACGCCACCATCGTCCGCTCCCTCAAAGACTTCTCGGCCTCCTACGGCCTTTCGGGTGAACCCGCCCCGGAGCCCCCGGTACGCGACGGCGAAACCGAAGCTGGTTACGGCAACCGAGTCTTCGGTTACCTGACCAAGCTCGCGCGCCTGCTGATCAGCGCCGAATCCGTGCCTCAGGTGCTTGAGCGGGTGATGTCCCTGGCCTTCGAGGCCCTGCCCGTCGAACGCGGGTTCATCCTGTTTCGGGACGATCACGGGCAGATCGCCTGCGAGCTGGCGCGGCTCGGCGACCGCATGGAGCACCGGCCCACGACCGGCGTGCCGGTCTCGAAGACGATCCTCGAGGCGGTGATCCAGGACCGCGTGGCGCTCCTCTCCTACGACGCTCTGGCCGACGGGCGACTCAACACCGGCGACTCGATCCGCCTCCACGGCATCCGCGCCGCCATGAGCGCACCCCTGTGGAGCGGCGAGAAGATCATCGGGGTCATGCAGGTGGACAGCTCGATCCAGGTCGGCGCCTTCGGCGAGCGCGACCTCGACTTCCTGACCGCGCTGTCGAACTACGCCGCGGTGGCGGTCGAGCGACTGCGCTACGCCGAGCGGGTGGAGGCGGAAAAGCGCATCCGGAGCCGCTTCGAGCGTTATCACTCGCCGGCGGTGATCGACGAAATGCTGGCCGCCACCGGCGGCGGCTTCGGCGTCCGCTCCCTGCGCTCTACCGAGGTCACCGTGCTGTTCGCGGACATCGTGGGCTTCACGGCATTCTCCGAGCGAGCATCCCCCGAGGACGTTGCGCGCCTGCTCGAGGGCTATTTCAGCCAGACCGTGGACGCCATCTTCGCCAACGGCGGCACCCTCGACAAGTTCATCGGCGACGCCGTGATGGCTTTTTTCGGTGCACCCAAGTCCCAGCCCGATCACGCCCGGCGCGGCGTGGAGGCGGCCATCGCCATGCGCGAGGGCGTCCTGCGCTGGGCGGCGGAGCGCGAGGCCCAGAGCCTGCCGCGGCTGCAAGTGCGGATCGCGGTCAACAGCGGCCCCGTGGTGGTCGGCGACGTGGGCACCGACCGCCGCGTCGACTACACCGTCCTCGGCAACACGGTCAACGTCGCCTCCCGCCTCGAAAGCTCCGTCGCCAAGCCCGGTGACATCGTGATCGGCCCCGGTACCTACGCCGCGGTCAAGGATCTTTTTGAGCTCGAGAGCGCCGGCGAGTCCCAGTTGAAGGGCCTGCAGCAAAGGATCGAAGCGTACCGGGTGCTGGGCCGGCTGGCTTCATGACCCCCTTCCTCTTCGTCACCGGCAATCCCCACAAACTGACCGAGGCTCGCCGCGTGCTGGGGCCGGACGTCGAGGCGGCGGCGCTCGACCTGCCGGAAATCCAGTCTCTCGACCTCCGGGAGGTGCTCGAGGCCAAGGCCGAAGAGGCTCGACACCGGCTCGGTGGAGCGGCGGTGGTGGTCGAGGATGTGAGCCTTGAGACGACCGCGTGGGGCGGCTTTCCCGGGCCGTTCATCAAATGGATGCTCGAGCGCATGGGGGCCGAGTCCCTGGCCCGGGCGGCCCGCGCCGCGGATCGAGATGCCGGCCGGCCCGAGGCCGAGTGGGGAGCCACGGTGGTGCGTTCCGGATTGCTGTACCGGGACGGCGAACGTCGCGTCTTCGCCGAGGGCGTCGTTCCGGGGCGTCTCGTAGCTCCGCCGCGAGGGAGCCATGGCTTCGGCTTCGACCCAGTCTTCGAACCCGCGGGCGGCAGCCGCACCTTCGCCGAGCTCGAGCCGGCCGAAAAGGACTTGCTGGGCCACCGCGGCAAGGCCTGGCGGGCCTTGGCGGCGGCGCTCGGTCGTTAGGCTCTTCTCGTCTCCCCGCGCACCAACTCCGCCACCTCTGCCGGCGCTTCTTCGTGGGGCAGCGCCCCCAACCCGGCCAGCAGCACGTGTCGGACGGCTCCGCCGGCCGCTTCCGCGAAGGCGTCGCGCTCGTCGTCGGTGGGGCCGGCTGCCCCTTCCTCGGACCACACCGCCAAAGTCGGGACCGACAGTGTCGCCAGGGCCTCCTCGACATTGGTGGCGAGGCCGTTGCCCAGGAAGGCGGCGGCGGCGAAGCGGGCGTTCTCCTGGTGCGCGGTGACGTAGCCGTGATCCACCGTGGAGCCGACCAGCCGGTCGTTCTCGGGCGAGTACAGCTTGGCGGCGAAGAACCGCAGGGACGGCCGCGACACCAACAGGTTGAACAGGGCCTCGCCCAGAAACGGCGTTCGGACCAGCGTCTCGACCGCCATGCCACCCCATCCTTGGCCCCCCGCCTGGGTGACCAAGCCGGTCGGGTTGATCACCGTCAGGGACGCGAACAGCTCCGGCGCGTCGGCGGCGAGGACCAGGGCGTGGGCAGCGGACAGGGACGCCGCCACCACGTGGGCGGGACCTGCCACCACCTCGGTCAGGAAATCCCGCAGCAGCTCGATGTAGAGCTCCGCGTCGTAATCTGCCTCGGGCCGCTCCGAGGCGCCGAAGCCGAGCAGGTCGTAAGCCAGCACGCGGTGATCGGTGGCCAGTTCGCTGAACACACCTCGCCACTCCCAGGCCGAAGCCGCGGCGTGGATCGAGTGGACCAGCACCACCGGCGGCGCGTCGGCGGGACCGGATTGGTAGTAGACGACACCCTGCTCGTGCCATTCGAACGTCCGTGGCCGGGCGCGCAGCGAGCGCACCACGGGCGGCGTGTCTTTGCCCAGGCTGCGCGCGACGGCGAGCGCTGCGACGGCGCCGCCGACGACCCCCGCGGTCACCACCCAGGGCGTCCAGCGGCGCCCGCGTCGGGGTGGCGGGGGCGCCGCTCCGGACATCTCGAGGTAGGGGCGGCCGCCCGGGTCGCCGCAGGACCGGAGGGGACGGTACTTGGGGTGCTTCACGTAGGTCATGGCTCGTTTTTCAGGGGTTCTCGACAAACGGGAGAATCATAGCGTGCGGCGGCGGGCCACCAGGTCCCGAAAATGGCGGGCGACCCAGCGCTCGGCCAGCTCGAAGTGGGCGAACTCGCGCTCCCGGCGCCGAAACTCGGGCGTGTGGACGCGCCGGCGACCGTTCTGGACGACCGCTCCGAGGTCGGCGTGAAGCAGCTCGTGATGAACGACAGCGGCCACGACTTCGCGCGGCACGCTCGGGTGGTCGAGCACCGGGTGGATGCGAATCCGCCGGTCGGCATCGTTCCAGGTGCCGAGGTGGAGACTGGCGCCGCGGGTGCGCCGTCGCCGAGCCGGGCCGGGCGCGCCGCCCCGGCTCCAGCCGATCGCCACCTCGAGCCGGCCGTCGAAGTAGTCGCGGTTGATTTCGTCGCGGAGGGTGGCCAGGTCGTGCACCTCGCCTTGGGAGCGCAACCCGGTTCGGGGCCCTCGGCGCGGCGCCGGAGCTTCCGGCGGACGCGCTGTGGTGGCCACGTGGGCGCGGACCAGAGCCCCCGCGCGGGCACGGGCGGCGGGGGCGAGCCGCACGGAGGCAAGCAGGGCGGCGGCACCCAAGGTTTCGGCGTCGGCGGTCACGAAGGACCAGTGCAGCCGGAGGGTGATGCGCCCCGCGGAGTCGCGCCGGCTGGACAGGAGCGAGGTGCGGTTGTCGGTCAGGATCAAGCGGGCGAGCCGGCCACCGAGCAGGTCGTCGAGGCGGGCCGCGAGGGCGTTCCGAGCTTCGTCGCCGGGCTCGACCCGGGGCGGAGCCCGGGTCGGTGCCGGCGGCTCCAGGGCCAAAGCAAGCTGCCGCGGGTCCGGTCGGCGGCGGAAGAGATCGAGGAGGCGGCGCACCGCCGCGGAATTATAGGGGAGGGAGTGAAGTCGCCCTCCTCCTCCCCTCACTTCCGTCGATTCGCCTGCAGCACCTTCTTGCGCAGCCGGAACGCCTTGGGCGTCACTTCCACCAGCTCGTCGTTGGCGATGAACTCCAGGGCCTGCTCGAGGGACAGCCGGCGGGGGGGGACCAGGCGGACGGTGTCGTCGGAGCCGGAAGCGCGCATGTTGGTGAGCTTCTTCTCGCGGCAGATGTTGACGTCCAGATCCGCCGCGCGGTTGTGCTCGCCGACGATCATTCCCTCGTAGACCTCCTCCGCGGGGCCCACCAGCAGCTCGCCCCGAGGCTGAAGGTTCTCGATGGCGTAGCCCGTGGTCTTGCCGCGGCGGTCGGCGATCAGCACGCCGGTGGGACGGTGCTCGATGTCCCCCTGCCAGGGCTCCCAGCCGTCGAACAGGTGGTTCATGATGCCGGTGCCCTTGGTGTCGGTCAGGAAGTCGGTCCGAAAGCCGATCAACCCGCGGGATGGAATGCGGAACTCGAGGCGCACCCGCCCGGAACCATGGTTGATCATCTTGGTCATGCGCCCGCGGCGCAAGCCGGCCTTCTGGGTGACCGCGCCGACGAACTCCTCGGGCACGTCGATCATCAACATCTCCATCGGCTCGGACAGACGCCCGTCGATCGTCCGGGTGACCACCTCGGGCTTGCCCACGCCGAGCTCGTAGCCCTCGCGGCGCATCATCTCGATCAGGATGGCCAGCTGGAGCTCGCCGCGGCCGTAGACCTTGAAGGCGTCCGGGCCGTCGGTGGGCTCGACCTTGATCGAGACGTTGGTGAGGATCTCCTTCTCGAGCCGCTCGCGTAGCTTGCGCGAGGTCACATGGGTGCCCTCGAGGCCCGAGAACGGCGAGTCGTTGATGGCGAACACCATCGAAATCGTGGGCTCGTCGACGTGGATGCGGGGCAGCGGCTGAGTGTTCTCGGGGTCCGCCAGGGTGTCGCCGATCGTGACCTCGGCGATGCCCGCCACGGCGATGATGTCGCCCGGTCCCGCCTCCTGGATGTCCACCCGCTTGAGGCCCGAAAAGCCGTAGAGGGTGGTCACCTTGGCCTTCTTGACGCTGCCGTCTTCCTGGGTGACCACGATCTCCTGGCCGCGCACGATGCGCCCGTTGAACACCCGGCCGATGGCCAGGCGCCCCACGTAGTCGTCGTAGTCGAGGGTGGTGACGAGCGCCTGGAGCGGCATCTCCGGGTCGTACTTCGGCGCCGGAACGGTCTTCAAAATCTCTTCGAAGAGCGGCACCAGCGGGCCGTCCTCGCCGTCCGCCGTCAACCGGCACAGGCCCTTCTTGGCGTTGGTGTAGAGCACGGGGAAATCGAGCTGGTGCTCGTCGGCGTCCAGGTCGATGAACAGGTCGTAGACCTCGTTGAGCACCTCAGCGGGCCGCGCGTCGGGCCGGTCGATCTTGTTCACCACCACGATCGGCGGCAGCCCGGCCTCGAGGGCCTTGCGCAGCACGAAGCGGGTCTGGGGCAACGGTCCTTCGGAGGCGTCCACCAGGAGCATCACGCCGTCGACCATCTTGAGAGTCCGCTCGACCTCGCCGCCGAAGTCCGCGTGGCCGGGCGTGTCGACGATGTTGACCAGCTTGTCGCCGAACCGGATGGCCGTGTTCTTGGCCATGATCGTGATGCCCTTTTCGCGCTCGAGATCGATCGAGTCCATGGCCCGCTCGACCACGTGCTCGTGCTCGCGGAAAATGCCGCTCTGCCAGAGAAGAGCGTCGACCAACGTCGTCTTGCCGTGGTCGACGTGGGCGATGATGGCGATATTCCGGACGTCGTCGCGCGTAGCGGTACTCATCTATTCCTCAATTCGATCGGGGGTCGATCAGGGGCTCGAAGGGAGATCCGGGCGGATTGCCCGCGTGGGAGCGCGGAGGGTAGCACAGTTCCGGCTTAGCCCCGCCCCTCCGCCGACTGCGTGCCCTCCACCTTCTCCCGCAACGCGCGAATCTCGTCTGCGGCAGCCGGCCTCCAGAGGCCTCGTTCGCGGCGCTTCTCGGTCGTGCCGGCGGGGTAGCGGACGGAGGTCACGAGCTTGCCCGCGGGGCTGAAGACGTGGGCGCGGCCGCGCTCGCCGAGGACCACGAAGGTCTTCTTGCGGACGTCGAAGAGTAGCGATTCGTCGCGGGCGCGGGCCAAGTCGGTGATCGCCATGCGGGTGGGGCGGTCGCCACCCTGGTGGCGCTCCTCGGCGTGGTGGGTGCGCCGATCACGGGCGCGGGTGCCCTTTTCGAGTCGGCGGGCCACGGCCGCCAGCAGACCTTCGATGCGACTCTCGGGAACTTCGTGCGACCCTCCCGCGGGCGCGAAGCCGGCGACGACGCTCTGGGCCCAGCGGGCGGAGGCGGACCAGGGCAGCTCGCCGGCGCGGTCGGCCAGCCGCTCGAGAGTCTCACCGCCCGGTGCGAGGGCGAGAACGCCGAGGCCGTAGCGCCGGCGGCCGCGAGAAGGTCGAGACGACACCACCTGGAAGGTCACGGCCAGGGGGTGGAGCAGTCCCTGGGCATCGGGCAGGCGGAACCAGCCAGCGGTCACCTGTCCGTGGAGCTGGAAGCCGGTCGCGTTGTCGCGGTAGGCCGGCAGCAGATCCTGGAGAAGCTCGGCGGGAGTGGCGATCACCGCCACCGTGGGGCCGGCGGCGGCGTAGAGGGCGTCGAGGCGTGGATCCCGGCTGGCCAGGAGCCACTGGCCGAAGTCCTGGAACCGGGGGAGGCCGGTGGGGCCGTAGCCGGTGAACGTCTCGCGCGGAGCGGCCAGCGCCGCGTGCTCGCAGTCCGCGGTACCGCAACGCAGGCAGAAGACGTGGCCCGGCCGAAGCACCGCATGGTGGCCAAGGAGGCCGTCGAGACCTCGGGTCAGGTCGTCCGACAGCTCCCTGGCCGCTGCCGCGAGGCGGGCGGGATCCCGTGCCAGCGAAAGGTGCAGGGGCAGGTCGAGGGACTCGCTACCGGCCGCGAGGTACCCGTGGGGATGCCGTTCCACCCGGCGGCGCAACTCCTCGGCGAGGAGCGCCAGGGCGTCCCGAACGCGCTGGCCGTCGTCATCCCCTCGTCCCGTTCCACCACCATCGCCCATGGTCCTGCTCCAGGGCGAGAATGTACCCGCGATTCAGCTCGTCGACAACGCGGGCTCTCCGGTCGGTACCCGCGGCTCGGCGGCCAGCTTCCGCATCCGCTCGGCCACGCGCTTTTCGAACCGGCGCCGGAACACCGCGGCCATGATCTTCAGCTTGAGCGTCTGCCAGAAGTACCGCTTGGGCGACAGGCCGCGACACTCTTCGGGCAGCATGACGAGACTGACGTGGACATCCGGCGCGCAGCCGATCGGCAGGCCCGCCTCCATGCAGGCTTCGTAGAGCCGGCGGAAGACCGGCACCAGGTCCTCGGTCTTGGGCGGCGGGTGATCCTCGAGATCGGTGCCCTGGAGCGGTCGGAAGACGCAGACCGTGGGAATCGCGCCCACCGAGGTGATCCAGTCGATGGCGGCGATCGAGGACTCCGGCGGCTCGAGACCCGCGATGATTTCGCCGTTCACCACCCAGGGCTCGTCCTTCGGTCCCTTGGCGCCGAGGGTGGCGCAGTAGCGGACCGCTTCGAGGTAGTGGTCGAGACCGTACTCGGTGTGCTTGCCCGGGCAGATCTCCTCGAACAGCGGGCGGTCGTAGATCTCGAAGCAGAAGGACACCCGGTTGACGCCGAGGGCGCGCAGGCCGTCGTAGCGCTTCAAGTCCCGGTGGGGCGGAGTCTGCACCCCGACCAGCAGGCCCATCTCCTTGATCCGCGCAATGTAGGGCTCGAGGATGTCGAGGTAGGTGTCGCCATCGTAGTGACCGGTGTTGAAATCCACGTAGGTGATGCCCGATTCCGCGCGCGCCGCCCGCACCACTTCGAGCACCTCCGCGATCGACTTCTCGTCGGCGTCGTCGACTCCGAGGTTCAAACCCACCGAGCAGAACTTGCAGTTCACCTTGGTGGGCTTTTGGGTCCAATACTCGCAGACCTTGGCCTGGTAGATCCCGAGGTAGGTGCCCTGGAGCGTGCCGATGCGGGTCATCGGTTTGCCGGTCGAGGTCGAGCGGTCGTACCAGGAAGGCCGCGGCGACAGCCGTACCTCGGTCAGGGGACGCTCGTCGTAGTGCAGCCGATACTGGCCGTTGCGGCGGTGCAAGGTGTAGGGCGACTCGGCCGTGAACGCCTCGGAGACCGGTACGTTGGTCCACAGCTCGCCGGGCAGGATCAGCTCGAGCCCGCTGCCCAGGCCCGCGCGGGTGCGCAGGATCTTGCGGCCGCCGTCTTCTTCGATGAAGCAGGAATCGTCGAGCCGGAGGCCCTTGCAGTAGAGATCGAGCTTGAGCAGTGCGGGATTGGTCGCCAGTTCGGCCACGCGCATGGTGTTCCTCCCTGGCTGGCCATTCGACGACGAGAGGCTGCCCCAGCGCGTCACCCGAGGGTGTGGGCAGCGCCACCCGTTGGGGTGGGGAGGCGGATTCCGCCTTGCCCTTCCGCGTCCCCCTGTGGAAGGCTTCCGCCCGAAGGAGACTCCTACCCATGAAGCTACGCGTCCCGAAGATCCTCGTCGTCGCCCTGCTTTCGGTGGCGGCGTTGCCCTCGTTCGCCGGGGTTCACTTCCAGTCGAAGTCGACCACCACGGCAGAGAAGCAGAAGCCGACGACGATGGTGGTGGAGGGCTGGGCGGATGGCCCGAAGGCCAAGGTCACGTTCCGGGAAGTCGGCCAGAACCCGATGATGAAGTCGGGCATGTACATGCTCACCCACAACGGCAGCCAGACGATGCTCCTGGTCAATCCCGAGGAGAAGACCTACATGGAGTTCGACCCCCTGGGCATGCTTCAGGGGGTTGGCCAGATGATGAACAGCATGGGAGGCTTGATGTCGATGGAGTTTTCGGACCCTAAGGTCGAGAAGCTCCTCGACGAGGACGGCGGCTCGATCCTCGGTCATTCAACCCGGCACGTTCGCCTCAAGACCACCTACAACATGTCCATGAAAGTGATCGGCATGAAGCGGCAGAGCCAGATCGAGACGATTCAGGACGTCTGGGTGGCCAGCGGCTGGACCGACCTCGGCCTCGGCGCGTGGTTCCGCAAGGCACCGCCCAAGACCGGCCATGCCGCCCTCGACAAGCTGGTCGCCGCCGAGTGGGGCCGGATCGACGGCATTCCCCTCAAGTCGATCACCGTGGCGACCACGAACGACGGCAAGCGCACCTCGGTGACCCGCACCGAGATGGAGGTCACGGCATTCGAGAACGCCTCCGTGCCCGAGTCGACCTTCGTTCTGCCAGCGGGCTACGAGCGGCAGGAAATGCCGATGATGCCTGGCGGAGCGCCGCCGCGCTGACGGCCGTTGCGGGTCGGACCGGGGCGGCTCGCGACCGCCTCGGTCCGTCTAGCCGCCGTGGCGCCAGCAGGTCACGGCGTGGTCGTCCACCATTCCGACGGCCTGCATGAAGGCGTAGAGGATGGTTGGGCCGACGAAGCGGAAGCCCTTCGCCAGAAGGGCCTTGGACATCGCTTTGGACTCCGCCGTCTCGGCCGGATAGTCCTTCATCTCGCGAAAGGCGTTCCGTCGCGGCACGCCGCCCACGAAGCCCCATAGAAAGCGGTCGAAGCTGCCCGGCTCGCCGAAGTGCTCGAGGAAGGCCCGGGCATTGCCGATCGTGGCCTCGACCTTGGCGCGATTGCGGATGATCCCCGGATCGGCCATCAGCCGCGCCACGTCCGCATCGTCGTAGCGGGCGATCCGTGCCACGTCGAAGCCGTCGAAGGCGCGCCGGTACCCTTCGCGCCGGCGGAGCACCGTCAGCCAGGACAACCCGGCCTGGGCGCCCTCGAGGGTGATCATCTCGAACAGGTGGCGCTCGTCGTGAACGGGCGTGCCCCATTCCTCATCGTGATAGGCGACGTAAAGCGGATCGGCCACATTCAACCAGGGGCAGCGGGGGCGGTCGTCGGGGAAGGTGGTCATGGGGCGGGATTCTGCCTCAGGGAACTTCGTGATTGACAGGCTGTGTGGCGCACAGTACTATGCGCGACATGGGTGATGAAGAGGCCTTCGGCAAACTGGAACTGGAGCTGCGGCGGGGGGTGGTGGTGTTGGCCACCCTCTCCCAACTGCGCGCCCCGCGCTACGGCTATGAGCTGCGGCAGGCCCTGGCAGAGAAGGGCATGGCGATCGAAGAGGGAACGCTCTACCCGTTGCTTCGCCGCCTGGAAGCACAGGGCTTGCTGGACAGCGAATGGCGGATCGAGGACGGGCCACCGCGGCGCTACTACTCCCTCAATGCGGACGGCCGAAAGCTGCTCGAGAAGCTCATCGAATCCTGGCAGGGCCTGAACGAAGCAATGGGCCGACTCTTGAAAGGAAACTGACGATGAACGCGAACGATGTGATCGAGGCCTACGTGACCGAGGTCGCCCTGCAGTTGCCCAAGAAGCAGCGCAACGACGTGGCTTTCGAGCTGCGCGCCCTGCTCGCCGAGGAGCTGCAAGGCAATGCCGAAGCCGCCGGGCGCGCCGCCGATGCCGCCATGGCGCTCGAGCTGGTGCAGACCTGGGGTCGACCCGAGGAGGTGGCCCTGCGCTATCGCCCGACCCTGACCATCATCGATCCCGCGGACGGGCACAACTTTCTGCGGGCGACGGTCATCGGCCTGGCGATCCTCTGGGGCCTGGGGCTCGTGATCGTTCTGCGGCGACCGATCGCTTCCGGCGGGGACGTTCTGACCGCCCTCGGCCAGTGGTGGGCCAGCATCGTGATCCCTTCCCTGTGGTGGCCGGGCATGCTGGTCGTGGGCTACGGAGTGGCCGCGTGGAGCCGCCGGCGATGGCCGCAAACCTCGGTGTGGAAGCCGCGTGCGGCCGATCGCCTGTACGGAGGTCGCCTCGCCATGGTGATGGCCCTCTTCGCCATCCTGTGCGGGATCTCCGTGCTGCTCGATCCCCGTCGGGTGTTGGAAGTCGTCTGGGGCGGCCGAGCGGCACCGGCGGCCTACCAGGCGTTGACCTACACCGAGACGTTCCTCGAGCGCCAGGCGCCTTGGGTTCTCGGGCTCCTCCTGCTCAACATCCCCCTGTTCCTCGTCGTCATCGTGATGGGGCGCGGGTCGAGCGTCCAGAGGCGCATCGAAACAGTGCTGAGCCTGGGCACCTGCGCCGTGCTCGGCTGGACCGTCCTCGACGGCCCGGTGTTCATGGCGGAGGCGAGCGATCGAACGGCCAAGTTCTTCCTGGTGCTCATCGTCGCGTTCACGCTGATCGGCATCGCCATTCAACTGCACCGGCGCGTCAGGCCGAGTCCGAACCCACGAATGCAGGCTTAATCCGTTGCGCCACAAATTCGATGACGTAACCCATCCGCGGCCTCAGAGGGCGGCCACAGGGGGCCGCCCCTACCCGTCGTTGAGTGAAACCTCGGTCCGTGGTACCTGCCGTAGGGGCAGGCCCCTGTGCCTGCCCTTCCCGGAGGTCGACCGCGTAGCGCCGACGGCCCACGACCGCTCGGCTTCGCTCACGGCGTAAACCGATACCCTGCGCCGCGCACGCTGTGTAGGTGGCGCGGGCGCCAGGAGCTCTCCTCGAAGGCTTTGCGGAGCGAGAGGATGACGTTGTCGACCACTCGCTCGTTGGGGTGATCGGGCAGCTCCCAGACGGCGGCGAGGAGCTCGCGGCGGCGGATCACCTGATTGGGGCGGGAAGCGAAGATCCGCATCACGGCGATCTCTTTCTGGGTCAGCTCGCGGACACCCTGGCGGGTGTGGGCCTGGTAGGAGCCGAAGTCGATCCAATGGTCGCCGAACACGAAGCGGCCTTCCGGGCTCGGCGGGGCGTCCGGGGTACCGTTCTTGGTCCAGCCCTGGCGCCGCAGAAGGGACGCCACCCGGGCCAGCAGTTCGTTCAAGTCGAAGGGCTTGACCACGTAGTCGTCAGCCCCCACGGACAACCCGTAGACCACGTCGTCGGACTGGTTGCGGGCGGTCACCAGCAGGATCGGGGTGAAGTCGCCTCCCTGGCGCAATCGCTGGCACACCTCGAAGCCGTCCATCTCGGGCAAGCGCACGTCGAGCAGGATCAGGTCGAACCGCTCCGCCCGGGCACGCTCGAGGCCGGTGCGTCCGTTCGCCTCCACCGTGGGCAGGTGCCCTTCCCGGCGCAGCACCGTGGCCAAGCCCTCGGCGATGGCTTCTTCGTCCTCGACGACCAGGATACGGGCCGGCGAACCGGGCGTCACGCCGGCACCTCCAAGGCGGGTAGCTCGACCACGAAGCGGGCACCTGGGCCTTCCTCGGCCGCCGCCGCCACCACCGAGCCCTTGAGCTCCCGGACGAGGCCCGAGACGATCGCGAGGCCGAGGCCGGTGCCTTTGCGCGGCGAGCTCTGGCCGTGGGCCGACACCTGATAGAACCGATCGAACACCTTGCGCAGCTCCTTCTTGGGAATACCCACTCCGTCGTCCTCGACTTCGATGCGCACCACCTTGCCGGCGTCGCGCACGTGGCAGCGTACCTCGCCGCCGGCCTGGGAGAAGCTGGCGGCATTGTCGATCAGGTTGTCGAGGATGCGGTGGAGGCTGCCCTCGCTGGTCAGCACCGCGGCGTGGGTGTCGAGGGTGGTCCGCAGGCGCAGGCCGTGGCTCGCGAGCCTGCCGCCGACCTCGTCGAAATAGGCGGGAAAGAAGCTGGCCAGCTCCACGGGCACGAGCGGCTTGCCACGGCGATGGGAGGCCAGGCGGCTCGATTCGAGCACGTCGTCGACGAGCGTCGAGAGCCGGTCCACCTGGGCCAGGATGTGCCCCACGGCGCGCTGGGCCGGCCCGGCGCCGATCTCGCCCTCGAGGGTCTGGGCGTGGAGCTTGATCGCCGCGAGGGGGGATTTCATCTCGTGGGTCATGTTGGCGAGGAAGTGCTCCTGCTTCATGGAGTACCGGCGCTCGGCGAAGTTGTTGGCCAGCAGCAGGGTCAGGCCCACGATCACCAGGAAGAAGACCAGGCAGCCGATGACCAGCACCAGGGCGGGTACGTTGGACACCGCCATCCCTGCCCGCGACCCGAGCTCGTCGATGCGGGCGCTCGAGCGCACCACGTTCACCACGAAGATGACTAGGAACGCGATGGCCCCAGCCAGGGACAAGGCATAGCTGAGCAGGATGGTGGTTCGGCGGCTGCGGCGGTTCACGGCAGGATTGTAAGGGAAGGGAGGAGGGGGGCCTTCTCTTCACCTCCGGAACAGAGCCTCCCGCTCCACCAGCCCCCGGGTCCCCTCGTCCGCTCCGGCTCGCGCTCTTCGGATCCGCTCGGCGGCGTCCGGCTCGGCCAGGAGGACGGCCACCTGGGCGCGCTTGAACAGGGCCATGGGGTAGCCCGGATGGTTCGCGGGCACCCGGTCGAGGCTGTCGCGAGCCTCGGCGAGCCGCTGGGCCGCGAGGTAGAGCACGCCCAGCTCCAGGTGATGCTCGAAGCGGTCCGGCGCTAGCTCCCGAGCCCGTTCGAGGGCGGCCAGGGCACCGCCGGTGTCGCCGCGGCCCATGGCTCCGAGCCCCCGGGCCACCAGGGCTTCCACATGGTCCGGGTCGAGCTCGAGCAGGCGACGGTACAGCTCCTCGGCTTCGTCACCGCGGCCCTGGTGGGCGCGGATTTCGGCCAACGCCGCGAGCGCGGGTACCCGGTCCGGCGTCGCCGCGAGCACCGCCGTGAGCTCTCGGGCAGCGTCGTCGAAGGCGCCGAACCGCTTGAGGTGGAGGCCCAGGTACTGGCGCAGGTCGAGGGAGTCGGGGTCGAGCCGTCGCGCTCGCTCGAAGGCCGCTCGGGCCGGCCCGTCGTGGCCCAGGGACGAGTGGGCGGCGGCCAGGCGCAGAGCCGAGGAGACGTTGCCCGGATCGGCGCGCAGAATCCGCTCGAAGGCCGGGATCGACTCGGCGAATCGCCCGGCCGAGAACAACCCCGAGGCGAGCGCAAGATCCGGAAAGAGCGCCGTCATGCGCCGCGGCACCGGGGCGTCCGGCCGCAACGTGGGCGGGCCGCTCGAGACCAGGTAGCCGAGGCTCGCCAGGCGGTCGAGCTCGGCAGGATCGGTGGTGGCCACGGGGGGCGCCGAAGGGCTCGGCGAGGAGCGCAGACCTCCGGAAGTTGGTTCTAGCACCGCAGCCGAGCCCTTCGGCGCCCCCCGTGGCCCACCCCCCGTGATCGGAACCGGGTACTCGCGGAGGGCCTGGCGGACTTCGCGGTCGAGGGGGGTCGTGGCGGCGAGATCGCGGGTTTCGCCCGGGTCCGCCTGGACGTCGTAGAGCTCGGTTTCGACCGTGCCGGTCTGGATTGCTTTGCGGGCTCGCCGCACGGCCATCACCTGAGGCTGCCAGCCGTAGTCGAGATAGGGCTTCATGGCTTCGCCGAGGACGAGGTCGGGCGGCGTGGCCAGCAGGCCCGGGGCCGCCTCGCCCCTGGCCCAGCCGAGCACGGTATCGAACACCGCGCGGGTGGAGACCGGCTGGTCGATGCGAAGGGGCGAGGCCGGTCCGGAGGCCGGCCGCTGCTCGGCGATCACCAACGGAACCCGGAGCGTCGCCTGGTATAGCAGGTTGCCGTGGAACTCCTCGCCGTGGTCCCCGCGGCCCTCGCCGTGATCTCCCACGACGAGAACTCTGGAGTCCGGGTACCGCGCCTCGAAGGCGGCGAGCAAACGGCCGAGCTCGTGGTCGAGATAGGCGATCTCGGCCCGGTACGGATCCTCTGGAAAACGGGCGAGGAAGCGCTTGGGAGGCCAGTAGGGCTCGTGGGGATCGAAATAGTGAACCCACAGGAACGCCGGCTCGCCCAAACCGGCGAGGACCTCGAGGGCTCGGTCGGTGGTCGCCGCCGCCTTGCGCTCGTTGCCCCCCGGGCCGAAGTCGTCGTCGTAGGTGGCGAAGCCGCGGGCCAGGCCGTAGCTCGAATCGAGGGGCGCACCGGAGACGACGGCGGCGGTGTGGAACCCGGCCCCGGCCAGGACGGCCGCGAGCAATCGCTGATCTGCTGGCACGCGCCGGCCGTTCTCGTGGATGCCGTGGCCGCCGGGGTACAACCCGGTCATCATCGAAGCGTGGGCCGGCAGCGTGAGCGGCACCGGGGTGTAGGCCTGGGCGAAGGAGACGCCGCGGGCGGCCAGGGCCGCGAGGTTCGGAGTGTCTTCCGCCGGCGCCTCCGGGGCCACGTGGTCGGCGCGGGTGGTATCCAGCGTGACGAGCAGGATCGCCGGCGGCGCGACCGGCGGTGGGGGAGCCGGGGCCGTGCCACCGCAGCCGGCGACGATCAGTACGAGGGGACCGAGCCGTTTCATGCGGCGATCTTGCCACGGGCTCGGCTCGCGAGGAGGCTCCGTCGGAAGCCCCTGTTACCATCCCGCCACTCACCCGGGAGGTCGACCATGGCTCACCCTCGCTGCCTCGTGCTCGTGCTGGCCCTGTTCTTGTTCCCCTCGGTTGCCGCCCGCGCCGCGGAGGACCCAAAGCCTGAAGTGGAGAAGGCGGCCCCGCTCGAGGACAAACTCTCGGTCACCCACCACCGGATGAAGCTCGGCGGAGCGGAGCTCGTCTACACGGCCACCGCCGGGCACTACGTGATGCGGGACGAGGCGGGCGCGGCGAAGGCGACGATGTTCTTCGTGGCCTATGCCAAGGATGGGGTGAAGGACCTCGCGACCCGTCCGGTCACCTTCAGCTTCAACGGCGGGCCGGGGGCGGCGGCGCTGTGGGTCCACCTGGGGGCCTTCGGTCCGAAAAAGGTGCGGCTGACCGACGAAGGCTGGCCGCTGCCGCCCCCCGGCGAGCTGATAGACAACGAGCTCACGCTCCTCGACGTGTCGGACCTGGTGTTCATCGATCCGGTCTCCACCGGCTACAGCCGGCCGGCCCCGGGGCAGGACCCGAAGCAGTTCCACGGTGTCCAGGAAGACATCGCGTCGGTGGCGGACTTCATCCGGCTGTGGACCACCCGCAACGGGCGCTGGGCCTCGCCGAAGTTCGTGGCCGGCGAGTCCTACGGCACGACCCGGGCGGCGGGGCTGGCCGAGCTCCTCCAGGAACGCCACGGCATGTACCTGAACGGCGTCGTCCTGATCTCGACCGTGCTCAACTGGGCGGACCAGGAGTTCAACCACGGCCACGACCTTCCCTACTTGATCCACCTGCCGAGCTACGCCGCCACCGCCTGGTATCACGGCAACCTGGTGCCGGAGCTCCAGGCCCGGAGCCTGCGCTCGGTGCTCGACGAAGTGGAGGGCTTCGTGTGGGGCGAATACGCCTCGGCGCTCCTGCTCGGCGACCGCCTCGAGCCCGCGCGGCGCCGGGCGGTGGCGGAGAAGGTCGCGCGCTACTCCGGCCTGTCGGTCGACTTCGTGGAGCGCAGCCACCTGCGGCTCGAGCTGTTCCGCTACCTGAAAGAGCTACGCCGTGACGAGGGCGAGACCGTGGGGCGACTCGACAGCCGGTTCACCGGTTGGGATCTGGACTCGGCGGGCGAATCGCCGGAGTACGACCCGAGCATGGCGGCGGTCTCGATCGGCTACGTGGCCCTGTTCAACGACTACGCGCGGCGGGAGCTCGGCTACGAGAGCGATCTGCCCTACCAACCGTTGGCCCGGGTCTGGCCCTGGAACTGGGGAGACGGGGCCTCGAACGCCTATCTCAACGTGGCGGAGAACCTGCGCGGAGCGATGACCCGCAATCCCCATCTGCGAGTGCTCTTCCAGAGCGGCTACTACGATTTCGCCACACCCTACTTCGACACCGTCTACAGCGTCGCCCATCTCGGCCTGCCCGAGGAGCTGCGCGACAACGTCGAGACGGCGTTCTACGAGGCGGGGCACATGATGTACATCCGCAAGGCCGATCACGCCAAGTTCAAGGCCGATATCGCCGGTTTCATCGCCCGCTCCTTGGGGCAGCCGTGACCGGCCCAGCGGGCCCGCTTCAGGCCGTGGCCCGGCGACTCGCGGGCACCTCGCCGCGGCCGATCCAGCGGTGGAAGTAGACGCTGACGATCTCCTCGAAGAGCGCTTCGCCGTCGAGGGTCGGATCGAGCGTGCCGCTCGCGGGATCGCGTTCCAGCAGGCCCTTGGCGCAGAGGGCTTCGAGGGCGGACCGATAGGGCTCGTCGGTCTCGATCTCGATCCCGAACTGGCGGCGGTAACGGTCCGGTGACAGGGGCATGTTGGCCTTGAAGTTGTACGCCAGGGCCACGGCCGCGGCCTCGCGACCGGCGATCCAGCGTCCATGGGAGAGCGGGAGCGTGTCCTGGGTCTCCATGTGCTGCAGATGGGCGGCGATGTCCGTTCCGTTGTGGGTCTGGAGAATCTCTGCGGAGCCGCCGGTCAACCAGCCGTAGGCCCCCGGCCCGAAGGCGATCATCGAATCCATCCGCTGCCACTTGTTCTTCGAGACCGCGGCGATCCCGGTGGGGTAGGTGCCGCGGCGGCTCCACCAGGCGGCAGGAGCGGGCCAGTAGTCGTTTTCGAGCAGCACCTGAACCGCTGCCCCGCGCATTCGATAGGTCTCCTCGAGACCCGGGAACAGGTGGCGTTGCTCCAGGCGTTCGCGCACCCGGGGCACGTTCCAGGCCGCCCGATTGGCGATCCCAAGGCCCCGCTTGACCCGGTCGGCGTTGCGGAGCCGATAGATGGTGACCTGGGGGACCTCGAGCTCGGCCAGGGTCGATAGGTCACGGGTCACGGTTTCCAAGGTCTGATGGGGCAGGCCATAGATGATGTCGACGTTGAACGGCCGCCCCGTGGCGAGCAGGCGCTTGAGAGCGCCGAGCGACATCTCCGCATCGTGTCCCCGCCCGGTGAAGCGGGTCACGCGGTCGTCGAGGGCCTGGACGCCGACACTGAAGCGGTTGAAGCCGAGACCGCGCGCGGTCGCCAGCTCGTCACCCTGGAAGTTGTCGGGATTTCCTTCGAGGGTGATCTCGCAGTCGCCGCTGAGCGAATAGCGCCTCCGGATGTGGTCCATGAGGCGACGGAGATGGTCTTCGCGCAGCAAAGAGGCCGTGCCGCCGCCGAAGTACACCGACTCGATCCGCGCCTGCTCGAGCCACGGGGCGTGCTCGAGGTAGAGCTCGGACTCGCGGATGAGGGCCGTGGTCCAGCGCGCCAGGGTCTCGTTCTTGTGCTCGTCGTCCCGCAGCCGGGACTTGACGTAGTTGCAGAAGTGGCAGACGTAGGAGCAGAGCGGGAGGTGGAAATACAGGTGGGCCGGCTTGCCGGCGCCATCGTGGCGGGCATAGCGGGCGAGGGCGGTGCCGGCATCGAGCGGCTCGCCGAAGGTCGAGACGACGTTGAAATCGTACTCGTCCCGCTCCATCCGGAGCTCCGGATGGAGCTGCAGCAACCGGCCCAAGTCCGGGCTCGGCGGAGGTGGGGACGCCCCCCACGGGCTCGAGGTCATTCCCCGTGCTCGGCTTTCCGCCAGCCGGTCGTGATGCGACGAAGGTTGACCCAGAAGGCCCGGTGATCGCCGCCGCCCTTGGCGTCGCCCAGCTGCAGACGCACCCAGGGAAGCTTGGTCGCCCGGACGTAGAACCAGGCCTTGCCGTTCGCCGGCTCCGCATCGCGGCCGGTATGGAGATCGACGAAGCGGAGACGATCGCCGACTTCCAGAGACTGGGGCAGGCCGGGGGGCAGGTAGGACTGACTCATGACTCGCGTTCCTTTCTCGAGCGTCGCCCATGAACAGCGCCCCCCACGCGGCCGGAAGCGGGCGTGGTGGGTCAGGAAGGAGAATGAGAAGGCGAGCGGAATTATGCGTGCCCAAGTTCGCGATGTCAACGAAGAACGCGGGGACGGCGGCAGGGGTCCGCCTTCGAGGGGTCCACGGGCTTCCGGAACGGTCGGGGCAGGTCCGTCAGCTAAGTATTGACGAACTACCGGCAGGGGCGTATGGTGAACGAATGTTCTTCTAGTACGAACATCTTCGAGGAACCCAAGGGGGCCGTCGTGCCTCAAGTGTCTTCGCGCTCCAAGGCCGCCGCCCTCGCCGTCCCCCTCGTCGGCGTCGCGATGTTCACCCTCGGACCCCCTACCTTTCAGACTCCGGCAGCTTCCGTTCTTCTGGGCCAGGTCGAGTACCTGAGCGCTCGAGCCGAAGGCCCCCTCGCCGAAGTCCTCGCCGCTCCCGGCCGACTCACCATCCTCTACTGGCCCGCCCTCGGAGAATGCGCGCCGGTCGAAGGCGGCTTGATCGGAGTCCTTGAAGCCTTCCGGGAACGCTTCGACGACACCCGCGTCGTCAGCGTGATCCCCGAGGGCTGGCCGGAAGCCTCGCGCTACGGCCAACCCTTGCCCGGGCGAGTCGTGGCCCTGTCCAAGGCCGACTACGAATCCCAAACCGCCTCGGGCCCCCTGCCACGGGTCGAGGTGTGGAATGCCGAACACGGTCTATTGCTGTACCGCGCGCTGTCCCGGGTCGGAGCAGAAGTCGGCTATTTGACCACCGAGCTCGAACGCGCGCGTGCCCTCACCAAGCCCGAGCCCACCGCGGCGCGGGCGGCACTTTGACAAGGAGAAGAACGATGAACAAGGCGATTCTCAAGGTTGGCGGCCTCCTGCTCGTGGCGGCGGTGGTTCTCTTGATGGCCGGCACGGCGCATAAGGCTGAAGCAGGAGTGGGGTGCGGGCAGATGGGGACCTGGCTGGACTGGCAAGAAGTCTGTACCAGCGTTCAGCGAAACTGCCTCGTCGTGTGCGCATACTGACGCGTTGTTTATGAGCCTCGACCGACTCCCTTGTCGCTTCTATCGCTTCCTGCCGTTCGGCTTGGTGGCGATGCTCGCCGCCCCGGCCCTCGCCGCGCCTTCTGCCTGTCGGCGGGTGCCCGGGGCGCACCTCGGATGGACCCATTCAGGCGCCTTTCTGGGCGACCGCCTGGTGCTGGCGGACTCCACGTTTGGGGGCCTACAGATCCTCTCAAGCGATTCGGGTTCCTGGTCGCAGTTCAGCAACCCAGGTCAAGGACCACTGGAGTTCGAAAAAGTCCTCCTCGTCGGCGGTGGGACCGAGCTCGTCGTCTCAAAGGTCGAAAGTCTGGTGGTGCTGGCTTCGGACTTGAGACCGACTCGCAGCTTCGACTTCTCGAAAATCGGCGGGGAAGGGCGGCCCGGCTACTTCATTCAGGGCGTCTGGAATGGTGAAGAGGGCCTGGGCTACCTGGATGTATCGGCGGGTGGCCAGGGCCTCGAGACCGGAGTAGCGCGGGTCGAGACGAGTGGCGACCCTACCTACCAGTTCATCCGGTTGATCACTCGCTCCTCTCCGGAGTTTTCCTACTACACGTCATTTCCGAGTTTCGCCGCGAAACTGGGCGACCGGCTCTTCTGGCTGACCATGGCGACTCCGGCCCACGTGCTCGAGGCAAGTAGGGAGGGCGGCCGAAAGCTCGACGTGGTACCCGCCGAGTGGCGAGTAGTGCCCGTGATCCCCGCGGGTGGTCCCGGGTCCACTGTCCTGGACTACGCCCGCCGCGAGCGCCAATCCTTCCTCGCCGGCCTCTTCGGCCAGGGCAAGGAGCTGTTCATCCTTCACCGGTCGGCGCTGTCGGCTGGGCGGGTGCGGTGGCAGCTGGCCGCGGTGGACCCGGACCACCCGGAGCGCACTCGCCGCTTGACCCTGCCGACCCAGTCGCCCTGGATCACTCTCGTTCCGGGTCCCACGGTGTGGGCTCTGCTCGAGCAGGGGCCGGTCGATGGCCAGCTGCCGTCCCACCAGACGACGACCTCGGTGCTCCTCCTTCCGTCGGCTTGGTTTTCCGCTCCCGTTTCTCCGCTCACCCGCGAGCTGAAAAAGGACCTCTGCCCATGACACACCCTGCCGCGCTTTCCCTGCTCGCTCTTGCGCTCGTGGCCGCTCCCTCCGGGGCGGCCACTTTCCGGGTGGAGGGGCCCGCAGGGGATGCGGTGGCGGGGGCGCGGGTGGCGGTCTATGGGCCGCCCCTGGCGCAGACCTTGACCGGTCGTTCGGCGGCGGGGCCCAAGGAGTTCGAAAGCGGGACGGATGGGCAAGTCCAAGGCGAGCTGCCGGTACTGACGCCACGGCTCGTGTTCGTCGACCATCCGGACTTCGCCCCGCTCGCCCTCGCCGGCCCGAACCTCGGGGCGGTGCGCCTCGCGCCCGGCGAGCGGCTCACCGGCCGGGCCCGCCCGGCGCGCGGTGAGACGATCTCGGGCCGGGCTTGCGCACGCTGGCGGGTGGCGGTCGAAGACTGGGGCCGGCAGATTCCCGTGGAACGCTGCAGGCCGCTCGCGGCCGATGGCCGGTTCGAGCTGCTGGGAATCGGAACCGAACGGGTGAGCGTCGAGATCAGCGCCGCGGCCCACCTTCCGGCGCGCCTCACCTGGCAGCGGGGAGAAGCACCCCTCGACGTGAAGCTCGAGCCCGGGGTGCTGGTGCGCGGCCGGGTGGTCGATCCCGTCGGCCAGGGCGTCGGCGGGGTGGAGGTGGCGGCGAAGCAGGCGGCGCCCGTGACCACCGAGCCCGATGGCCGGTTCACTCTCGCGGTGCCGGCCCTGCCTTGGGAGCTGGCCTTCTCCGGGCCCGGCCTGCGCGCCCGGCGGGCCACCGCGGCGGTGGACCCGGCTCGTCCCGAACCGGAGTTCCGGCTCGAGTGGGGGCAGGAGATCAAGGGTGGCCTGGTGCTCGACGACGGCGAACGCCCCGTCCGTCCCTTGTTGATCGCCGAGCGGTTCGTGCCGCCGGGCGGCTGGAACACGGACCGGATGCCGCTGACTCTCGACGAAGCGGGCGGCTATCGAGTGCAGCTGGATCGACCCGGCCGGTACCGCCTGCGTCTTAAGGCCGACGGCTATCGTGAACAGACTCTCTCGGAGACCGAGATCGTGGCCGGCTCGATGCTCGACCTTGGTCTCGTGGCCCTGCGCCGAGGCGCGGGCTTCCGGTGCCGGATCGTCGACGAGGAAAGCGGGGAGCCGGTGGCCGGGGCGGAGATCCGCCTGCTCGCCCAGGGCAGCGCCGTGATCGAGCAAATTCGGCGCCGGGCGTCCTGGTCGACGGTGAGCCGCGAGGACGGTGCCTCCTTGGTTTGGGGTCTCGAACCGGGCCGCTACGAAGTCCGCGTGCGGCGGGACGGCTACGCCCCGAGCACCGCCGAGGTCGAAGTCGAGGCCGACCGCCTGGCCGAAGGCGACGACATCTCCCTCGGTCCCGGCATCGAGCTCGTGGGCGAAGTGCGAACCCGAGCGGGGCTCCCCGTTGCCGGGGCGCGGGTCCAGCTGTTCGATCCGGCCGGGCTCGGCCTCGTGCCCGTCGCCGAGGTCACGGCCGATGAGGCCGGTGCCTACCGCCGCCTCGTGGTGGCCGCAGGCAGCTACCGGGTCAAGGTCCAGGGGCCGCGCCAAAGTGCCACCCAGACGATCGAGGTGGAGGCCGGCGAAGAGCTCCGGCGCATCGATCTCACCCTGCCCGGGGTGCGGCTCGACCTGCTGCTCCGCGACGGCGGCGAGCCGGTACCCGCCGGCACCTTCTTGAGTCTCACCGCCGGGCTCGACCCCGGGCTGCGCCTGGGCAAGGTGATCATCCAAGGCGTCGACGAGCTGACGGGCCAGCAGGAGCGAATGGGCATTCCCGAGCCGCCGCGCACCGCACGGGTCGGAGATCAAGGCGAAGTCACCATCGACGACGTGCCCGTGGGGCCGACCCTGCTCGAGGTCGTGCCGTTGGACGGCGGTCCGCCGGTCGTCCGGCAGCTCGCGATTCCCGATGTCGGCCGCCATCGCGCCGAGATCGAGCTCGCAAGCCCGGGACTCTCTGGCCGGATCACGACCGCGGGCAGAAGCGAGCCGCCGCGGGCGCGGGCGCGGGTCTTCGAAGCGCGTGGGCTCGAGGTGGCCGGCGCGGACACGGCAGAGGACGGCACCTTCGTCGTCGCCGGCCTCGAGCCGGGGCGCTACACCCTGTCCGTCGAGGCCGAGGGGTTCGCGCCCGCGGTCCTGGCCGATTTGGACGTACCGCCCGAAGGCCGCGTCGTCGAGGTCGAGCTCGAGCCCGCCGATCTTGGGGCGATCGAAGTTCGGCTCGGCCGGGTCGATGGCGGCGCCCTGGTGAGCGCGTCGATCGTGCTCCTGGGGGCGGCGGGCGAAGTGGTCCGGGCGCTGTGGACCGACGCGGAGGGCCATCTCCGGCTCGAGGGCTTGCCGCCCGGCGAATACGACCTGGTTTGGACCGACGCCGTGGTCGGCAGCGGCGCCGCCTCGGGCTTGAAGGTCGAGGCGGGCGAGACGTTGGCGATCGAACGCAGCCTCGGCGCGGGCGGCGATCTCCTGCTGACCTGCCCGCCGGAACGCTGCGGCGGACGAACGATCGAGGACTTGTGGCTGACGACGCGCGACGGGGTCGAGCTGTCCGCCTTCCTCGGCGGAGCGGTCACCCAGCGCCAGGTCGGCGTCGACGGCACCCTCACGCTCGGCCGTTTGAGCGCCGGAACCTACCGGGTGGCGGGGCGCGCGGGGGCCGTCCGGTGGTTCGAAGAGGTGGTCGTGGACGGCGGTCGAGGACTCCGGGTATCGTCGCTTCCACCACCGCCTCCGGCCCGGCCCGCCTCGCCCTGAAGGCCCCGGCTTTTCGGTTGACACCCCCCGCCGCCGTCCCTATACTCCCAGGTCCCGAGTTCTCAAAGATTTACGCAGAACTCGCGCCTTTGCGTCGCGAAGGCCCCCACAGGCCATCGAGCCTGATCCTAAGTTCAGGAGGACTTTCTACCAGTATGCATTCCAGCGAAGAGCATCCGGAGCCGCCGGTCTCGGTCGCGATGTCGGGGCCTGTCGTGCCGTTGCGCACGGAGGCGGACGACGAGGACCTGGATCCGGCCGCTTACCAAAAGCTCGTCGACTTGTACGACGAGAGCATGCGCAACCTGTCGGAGGGCGAGATCGTCTCCGGCCGGGTGATCGGCGTCACCGACAGCGTGGTGATCGTCGACGTCGGCTACAAATCGGAGGGTCTCGTCGCCCGGGAGGAGTTCACCGACCGTGACGGCAAGTTGACCGTCAAGGTGGGCGACGAGGTCGACGTCCTCTTGGAGAAGACGGAGGATCTCGAGGGCCACGTGCTCCTCTCCCGGTCGAAGGCCGAGCGCATGCGGCGCTGGAACGAGATCGAGAAAGCCTTCCGTGACGACGCGGTCATTCGTGGCCGGGTGGTCGACCGGATCAAGGGCGGCCTGACCGTGGACATCGGTCTACGGGCCTTCCTGCCGGGTTCGCTGGTCGACATCAAGCCGATCAAGAACCTCGAGTCCCTGCGCAACGAGGAGCTCGAGTTCAAGGTCATCAGCCTCGACCGCAAGCGCAACAACGTGGTGCTGTCCCGCAAGGCCGTGCTCGAGAAGGAGTTCGAGCGGCGGAAGGCGGAGACCATCGTGAAGCTGCGCGAAGGCGCCCTGCTGCCCGGTACGGTCAAGAACATCACCGACTACGGCGTGTTCATCGACCTCGGTGGCATCGACGGTCTCCTCCACATCACCGACATCTCCTGGGGGCGCGTCAGCCACCCGTCGGAGCACTTCTCGGTGGGCGACGAGGTCGAGGTGGTGATCCTGAAGTTCGACCCCGAGACCGAGCGGGTCTCCCTGGGCTACAAGCAGAAGTCCGAGGACCCTTGGACCGTGGTCGACAAGCGCTACCCGATCGGCTCGCGGGTCCAGGGTCGGGTGGTCTCCACCGTCGACTATGGCGCCTTCGTGGAGATCGAGGTGGGTGTCGAAGGCCTCGTCCACGTCAGCGAGATGTCGTGGACCAAGAAGGTCGTCAACCCCTCCAAGATGGTCAACGTCGGCGACGAGGTCGAAGCCATCGTCTCCGAGCTCGATCTCGAGCAGCGCCGCATCAGCCTGTCGCTGCGCCAGACCGAGCGCAACCCGTGGGAGGAGCTGGTCGACAGCCATCCGGTGGGCTCGATCATCGAGGGCAAGGTGCGCAACCTGACCGACTTCGGTGCCTTCGTCGAGATCACCGAGGGCATCGACGGCCTGATCCACGTCTCGGACATGAGCTGGACCAAGCGGGTCAAGCACCCCAGCGAGGTGCTCAAGAAGGGCACCACGGTGCGGGCGCGGATCATCTCGATCGACCCCGACAATCAGCGCGTGTCGCTCTCGATCAAGGAGTTCATGCCCAACGAGTGGGACGACTTCATCGAGCACTACCACGTCGGCGACGAAATCGTCGGCCGGGTCGAGAACGTGACCGACTTCGGGTTGTTCGTGGACATCTACCGCGGTCTCGAGGGCTTGGCCCACATCAGCGAGATCGACGTCGCCCCGGGTGGCCGGCTCGAGGAGATGTTCCACGTCAACGACTGGGTGCGGGCACGGATCCTGCGCATCGAGGATGCCGAGCATCGGGTCGGTCTGACCATGCGCGGGATTCTGCAGCCGACCGTGGAAGAGATCGCCGAGTACGAGGCCCACGTGGCCGCTGCCCACGCCGCTTACCACGCCGAGCTCGAGGGCGGGTACCTGGCGGATGGCGAAGCGGTCGCAGCCGTGGCCGAGGGCGGAGTCACCGAGGAAGAGCCGGACGCGCCAGCGGCGGTCGATCCGGCCACCGCGACCGAAGAGCAGTGAGACTTTCTCCGAGCCGGGTGGGGTGGTCCCGCCCGGTTCCGATCCGCAGGGGGTTTTGCGGTGCCGATCCAGAACGACGGAATGACGAAGGCGGAGCTGGTCGACGAAGTGGCCCGCTCGACGCAACTGACCAAGAAGCACGCGGAGATCATCGTCAACACGGTCTTCGACTCGATCGTCGATTCGTTGCGATCCGGCGAGAAGATCGAGCTGAGGGGTTTCGGCAGTTTCCGCCTGCGCCACCGCGGTGCGCGGGTGGGGCGCAACCCGAAGACGGGAGACAAGGTCGAGGTGCCGGCCAAGCGGATTCCCTATTTCAAACCGGGCAAGGAGCTCCGGGAGCTTCTCAACCAGGGTTGACTCCGGGCTTCGGTGGCGCGCCGCCGGAGCTCGGTGAGGGAGGATCGTAGCCAGTGGCCGAAGTGAAATCGAAAGAGGCGGCAGCTCCGCCCCACCCACCGCGTGGGAACCCCTACGTGGCGGGTTTCCTCGCGTGGCTCGTTCCCGGGCTCGGACATTTCTATCTAGGTCGGCGCGGCCGGGGGGTGCTCTTTGGAGTCCTCGTGCTGGCCGCGGTGGGCATGGCGGTGACCCTCGAGGGTCGCTTCTTCCACTTCATCAAAGGCGAGCCCTTGTCCTACGCCAAGACCGCCACCGTCTTCGGCACCGGCATTCCCTACTTCGTGCTGAGGGCCCGCGGTTACGAGGGCAACACCATCGCGCCGGGCTTCGAGTACGGTGCGGCCTTCCTGCTCTCGGCGGGGCTCATGAATCTCCTCCTGGTGCTGGACGCCTGGGACATCTCGCGGGGAGAGAAGCGGTGAGCCACTTCTTCCTGATGGTGGTCTACGCCCTGATCGTGTCGCTGTTCTTCTCGGTGTTGTGGCGGCGCGAGCGGCCCGACCAGGTGCGGCTCTTCTTGAAGCTCTTCCTGGGGATGGTCGGTGGCGGCCTGGTGGTCGCCTGGCTGATGTACCCCTTCCCCTCGGGACCGCCGGCGCCGATCCCTTGACCATGGCCCGGGACCTTCCCGCAGAGCCGTCCCCGGAACTTCTCGTCGTCGCCGGAGAGGCTTCCGGAGACCTCCACGCCGCGCGCCTGCTCGCCGCCTTGAAGGCCCGCGTACCGGGGCTCTCGGCCTTCGGCCTGGGGGCCGGGGAGCTCGCGGCGGTGGGCTTCGACGCCGTCGCGGACCCCGCCGAGATCTCCGTCGTCGGCCTGGCCGAAGTGCTCAAGGTGTGGCCGCGGGCAAAGGAGATCTTTGCCCAGTTGCTGGCCGAGACCGATCGCCGCCGGCCTCCGGTGGCCGTGCTGGTGGACTTCCCGGAGTTCAATCTGCGCCTCGCTCCCGAGCTCGCTCGCCGGGGAGTCCGCGTGGTCTACTACATCAGCCCCCAGGTCTGGGCCTGGCGCCGTGGCCGGGTCAAGACCATCGCGCGATCCGTCGACACCATGCTCGTGCTGTTCCCCTTCGAAGTGGACTTCTACCGGCGCCACGGCGTTTCGGCGATCCACGTCGGCCATCCGCTGGTCGACGAGGTGCCCGTGCTGCCTCAGGCCTGGGATCTGGGGCCGCCGGCGCCGGGCGAAGTCTACCGGCTGGTGCTCCTGCCCGGCTCGCGACGCAGCGAGGTGGCGCGGCTGCTGCCGGCCATGATCGGGGCCGTGGAGCACCTGGCCCGGCGTCTGCCGGTGACGGTGAAGCTCCTGCGCGCGCCCACCATCGACCGGGCCTCCCTCGAGGACCTGGCCGGCGCCGCCGCGGTGCCGATCGAGATCGTCGACGGCGGGAGGCCCGAGGAACGGTTCCCGCTCCTCGCCGATGCCCATCTGGCCCTCTGCGCCTCGGGCACGGCCACCCTCGAGACGGGTCTCGTGGGCACCCCCATGCTGGTGCTCTACCGGGTCGGCTGGGTCACCGGGCTCATGGCGCGCCTGCTCGTCCGGCTGCCGCACTTCAGCCTGGTCAACCTGGTGCTCGAGCGCGCAGCGGTGCCCGAGCTGTTCCAGGGCGCCGCCAGCCCTGCTCGGGTGGCCGAGGCCGCCCAGGCGCTCCTCGCGGACCCGGAGCGGCTCGCCACCATGCGCCGGGACCTGGCCGAGCTGCGGGGCCGCTTGGGCACGGGCGGCGCCAGTGAACGGGCCGCCGCGGTGGTCGCCGCGCGGCTCGGCGAATGTGGGGCCAGCGGGGCGCCCGCGTGAAGCTCTCGACCTTTCTCGCCCGCCACCTGCGGCCCTATGCCGCCTGGGCGTCCCTGGCCTTCGCGGCGATCGTGGTCTTCGCCCTCTCGACGGCGATCCTGGCGAGCCTGGTGGAGCCGATTTTCTCGGAAGTGCTGCTTTCGGACGAGAAGCCCCAAGGTCTCGGCATGCTCGGGGCCGCCCCCGAGGACAAGCCGGGGGATGGCCGCGAGATCCCCGAGGGGCTGCGGGCGCTCGACCTGCGCCGCCACTTCAAGGGCTTCTACGGTGGGCTCAAGGAGCGCTTCGGGATCGATTCGGACCGGGTGGTCTATTTCGTGCCGTTGCTGCTCGTGATCGTCTTCTTCCTGCGCAGCGGCTCGGACTTCGTGTCGGGCTACGCCTTCCAGCGGGTCGGGTTGGGGGTGACGGCGGACATCCGCAACGAGCTCTACCGGCGCATCCTCGATCAGTCGAGCCGGTTCTACGCCGCCCACCCCTCGGGCGAGCTGGTGTCGCGGGTGGTCAACGACGTGGCTCTGATGCAGAACGCGGTGGCCAACCGGTTGCTCGACCTGTTTCAGCAAACTGCGACGCTGCTGGTGCTGATTGCGGTGTTGCTCTCGACCCACTTCCAGCTGGCCCTGATCTGCCTGGTGGCGGCGCCGCTTCTGGTGATTCCCATCGTCCGCTTCGGCAAGGGCATGAGGAAGACGTCCCATCGCAGTCAGGAGCGCATGGCGGACCTGGCGGCGCTGATGAACGAGGGCGTACGCGGCCACCGCGTGGTCAAGGCCTTCGGCATGGAGGGCTTCGAGTACGAGCGCTTCCGGGAGGCCACGCGCCGTCACCTCAAGGTCAATCTCCGCGCTCAGACCCTGGCCAACCTGTCGTCACCGGTCATCGAGTCCCTGGCCGTCCTGGGCGGAGCCGGCTTTCTGATCTACGCCGGTCGGGCGGTGCGTGCCGAGACCCTGACCGCGGGGGTGCTGGCGGCGTTCCTGATCCAGCTGCTGATGCTCTACGATCCGATCCGCAAGCTCAACAAGGTCAATCTGGTGCTCCAGGAAGCCCTGGCCGGCGCCCAACGGGTGATCAGCCTGCTCGAGATCCCCGTGGATGTGGTCGAACGTCCCGGCGCCCGCGAGCTGGCGGCGGTGCGCGAGGGCGTCCGCTTCCGCGACGTCTCCTTCCGCTACGACGACCAGCGGCCGGTGCTCCACGCAGTGAACCTGGCGGTCGCGGTGGGGGAGATGGTGGCCATCGTGGGCCCGTCGGGAGCCGGCAAGTCGACCCTGGTCAACCTGCTGCCGCGGTTCTTCGACGCCGACGGCGGTAGCGTCGAGATCGATGGCGTCGAGGTGCGGGACCTGACGATTCGGAACCTGCGCGAGCAGATCGGCCTGGTGACTCAGGACACGACCCTCTTCAACGACACCGTCCGCGCCAACATCGCCTACGGTCGGGCCGAGCTGCCCCTCGAGCGGGTCCAGGCCGCGGCCGTGGCGGCCTTCGCCGACGAGTTCATTCGCGACCTGCCCCAGGGCTACGACACGGTGATCGGCGAGGGCGGCCTGCGGCTCTCCGGCGGCCAGCGCCAGCGGCTCGCCATTGCCCGCGCGATCCTCAAGAACGCTCCGATCCTGATCCTCGACGAGGCCACCTCCCAGCTCGACAGCGAGTCCGAGGAGCTGGTCCAGAAGGCCCTCTACAACCTGATGCAGGGGCGGACGACGCTGGTCATCGCCCATCGCCTGGCCACGGTCGTTCGGGCGGACCGGATCGTGGTCATGGAGGCCGGACGGCTCGTCGAAGAGGGCACCCACGCCGAGCTGCTGACCCGGGGCGGGCTTTACAAGCGGCTCTACGACTTGCAGTTCCGGGGGTGATGGCGTGGCCGAGGAGCCAGTGTCGGTAGGCGAGCCGGAGATCCGCTTTCGGGAGCGGGCCCTCGGCTTCCTGGCGGCGACGGCCATTCGCACCATTTACACCTCGGTGCGCATCCGCCATCACGGGGATCAGTGGCTGCGCGAGCGCGAGCGGCGTCGAGAGCGCACCATTTACGCCTTCTGGCATCGTCACCTGTTTTTGATGCCCTACTGCTACCGCGGTGACCGCATCCACATGCTGTCGTCCCACCACCGCGACGCCGAGATCATCGTCCAGGCCATGCGCACCTTCGGCATCTCCGCCATCCGCGGCTCCTCGACCCGGGGCGGGGCGGCGGGCTTGAAGGGCCTGCTGCGTGAGGCCGCGGCGGGCTCGGACATGGCCTTCACGCCGGACGGCCCCAAGGGCCCGCCGGGCGAGGTCAAGCTCGGGGTGATCCAGGCCGCGGCCCTCGGCGGGCTGCCGATCCAGCCGATCGCCATCGGCGCCACCCGCCGCTGGATCCTGCGGAGGACCTGGGACCAGTTCGAGGTGCCGAAGCCGTTTTCTCGGGTCGAGTTCGTCTACGGCGAGCCGCTCCACGTGGAGCGCCGCGGCGAGCTCGAGGCGATGGCCGGGGAGCTGGCCTGGCGGCTCGACGCGGCGGCGGCGGAGGCGGAACGGTTGGCGGGACGGGAAGCGACGGGAGGAGACGAGGCATGAGAAGCATGACGGGATTCGGCTCTGCCGCGGCGGAGAACTCGCGCCATCGGATCACGGTGACCCTGCGCAGTGTCAATCACCGCTTTCTGGACCTGGCGCTCCGCCTCAAGGAGGAGCACCGTGGGGCCGACGGCGCCGTGCGCGACCGCCTCGCGGTCGAGCTCCACCGCGGCCGGGTGGAGGTCGGGGTCGACGTGGTGGCCCGCGCGGCGGCCGGCCCGGTGACCCTCGACACCGCCGCCCTGACGGCCCTGGTGGAGACCTTTCGCGAGCTCGAGAGCCGGGGCCTCGTGTCCGGAGGCCTGACCGCCGGCGACGTGCTACGCCTGCCCCAGGTGTTGCGGCTCGATGCCGGTGCCGCTTGGGAGCCGGAGGACGAGGAAACGCTCATCGTCGCGCTGGACGAGGCCCTGACGCAGCTGGTGGCTTCGCGGACCAGCGAGGGCGCCCGCCTGCTCCCGGTACTGCGAGAGAAGCTCGACGGACTGGCGAGGGTCGAGGCCGCCCTGCGGGCCGCCGTGGGTCCGGCCCGGGAGGCCATCGCCGCGGCCTTGGCCGAGCGGGTCCAGAAGCTCCTCGGCGAGCGCTCCCTGGACCCCGACCGCCTGGCTCAAGAGGTGGCGATCCTCGCCGACAAGAGCGACGTCACCGAGGAGCTCGACCGCCTCGCCGCCCACCTCGAGCACTTCCGGGCCTTGATCGACGATCAAGGCCCGGTCGGCAAGCGCCTGGACTTCCTCACCCAGGAGGTCTTCCGCGAGCTCAACACCGTGGGCTCGAAGTGCCGCAGCGCCGAGATGACCCCCAAAGTGCTCGACGGCAAGGTGCTGGCCGAGCAGCTGAGGGAGCAGGTGCAGAACGTGGAGTGAAGATCCCGACCGTAAGGCCCTCGGCGCGAAATGTCGCCGAAGGAGTGACTGCGGCCGCTGCTGAAAGATCCTTGACTCTCTCGGTGCATCGGCCGCTTCCCAGAGGCTGTCTCAAAACTGACCCTCCCCCGCGCACCCCGGCCGGGACAAGCCCGGCCGCTACCCTCAATGACTGATTCTCGTGGGGTAGCGGCCGGCCCTGTGCCGGCCGGGGCGGTGGGCGGGTGCTTCAGTGCACGAAAGCCGTCGCGAGCGCGGATCTCGAGTCGCAGCCGTTGTCGATCAAGTCGCAAAGGTCCTGGGCGCGCCGCTCGAGGTCGTCGAAGGTGTTGGTGACCCCGCAGATGTCGGTCACCGGGCCGCTGCCGGTCAGGAAGGCCGAGAGGGTCGACTGGACGCCCGGTGAGCGCGGACGGATGTGGTAGAAGGGCGTCGCCGTGTCCGACCCGTGGCACCCGCTGCAGGTGGCGAGGGAGAACAGGAAGCGCGCGTTCAGGTCGGTGATGCTGGTGCAGGCCACCGGACCGTCCCACCCGAGATCCAGGCTGTGGGGCGAGGCGCCGCCGAGAAACGGCGTACCCAGCCAGGTCGCTGGAACCGTGTGGGTGCCGGCCAGGATATTCGGGGTGTCGGCGTTCACGTAGTTGGCGAGGAGCTTGGTCTGGTGGTGGTCGCGGTCCGGCGTTTGGGCCACGGTCTCCTGGGCGAGGGGCACCAGGGCCGCCGTCGAGGCCGGATCGAGACGGAACTCGCGCAGCTCCCAGGGGAAGTCAAGGGTGAAGTCGTCGGTCCGCACCTGGTTGATAGAGCTGCCGTTGGGCCGCGCCGGCGAGGTGCCGATGGTGGCGAAGCGATCGGTGAGCGTTTGAAGGGCGGCGTTGAAGTCGTCGCCGAAGGGGATCGAGCCGAGGTCGTGCCAGGTCTTGCCCCACTCCCGGGTGCGCTCGCAATCCGCGGAATCGATGCCGAACTCGAAGATGACCGTGAATTCGGGGGCGCCGGCGGGGAAGTTCAGATCGATCACGCCGAACACGAAGCGGCTTTCGCCGGCGGTGCCGGGCTGGCCGTAGCCCGGCGGGGCGTTGCGCAGATCCACCCGGTTGACGATGGCGAGCAACCGGAAGGGGGCCAGCTCCATGTTCAGCGTCTCGCTGCCGGAGGCGTTCTGCCAGGGCTGGATCACGAAGTTGTCGATGAACGGCCGGGCCGGGATCACGTCGCCGTTGACGGTCTGGACGGCCTGCCACTCGGCCAGCCAGTCGCGCACGAAGGTGTTGAGCACGGCCGGGTTGGTGGTGCCGGCGACGCTCTCGACCAGCGCCTTGAAGGTCCAGGCGCCGCGGGTGGCGGGCAAGACGGTGGGAGGCGAGGAGCAGGGGCCCCAGGTGGTGCGCCAGCAGTCCTCGACCACCGATAGATCGGTGATCATGAGCTCCTTGGTCTTGTCGACCGGGCAGCTGGCGGCGAGCGTGGGGAACGCCGAGGCGTTGCGCAGCAAAGTCGGAGACGGCTGCGGCGAGGGCTTCGGCTTGGCGGGTGGGCCGGCGAACAGCGGCGCGGCGCAGAGGGTGCACAGAACGAGGGCAAGAGTCGCGATCCCGGTGAGCCTGGCGGGGCACTTCGGGCATGGGAACATGGGAGCTCCTTTCGTGGTCGTCAGCGCGGCCCGTTTTCCGCGCATGCGTTTGAACCCTTGTCCACTTTCGTGCAGGTCATTGGAGAATGCGGGACAGCGAGCGAAGGGTGGGTGCTATCCTGCCGCCCGACCATGACCACGCCGCTCTTTCTCGCCCGCGGCTTGACCAAGACCTACCGGCTCGGCGAAGCCCGGATTCCCGCCCTCCGCGGGGTGGATCTGGCGATCGCGCCGGGCTCCCTGGTGGCGCTCGCGGGTCCCTCGGGCAGCGGCAAGAGCACGCTACTGAACCTGCTCGGGCTGCTCGACGAGCCGGATGCCGGCACCCTGCTGTTCTCCGGACGGGAGGTGCAGGCGCTGCCGGAACGTGAGAAGACCCTGCTGCGGCGGCGTCATCTCGGTTTCGTGTTCCAGAGTTTTCACCTGCTGCCGGTCCTGTCGGCGCGGGAGAACGTCGAGTACCCCCTGGCCATCGCGGGAGTTGGCCGGCGTGAGCGCCGGACGCGGGCAACCGAGGCGCTCTCGGCCGTGGGGCTAGGGGATCGCCTGGACCATCCGCCGGACCGGCTATCGGGCGGCGAGCGCCAGCGAGTGGCCATCGCCCGCGCCATCGTTCACGGCCCGGCGGCCATCCTGGCCGACGAGCCCACGGGCAATCTCGACTCGCAGACGACGAAGTCGATCGTCGACCTGCTGTTCGCCCTCAACCGGGACCGGGCCACGACGCTGATCTTCGCCACCCACGATCCCGAGCTGTTCGCCCGTGCGCCCCGGCGGCTTCGGCTGGCGGACGGGCGCATCGTGGCGGACGAGGATGCCGGGGGAGGAGGCTGATGGCGACCGCGGCCGGCCTCGCGCTGCGCAATCTCGCCCGCAACCGGCGGCGCACGGCGATCTCGCTGTCGATCGTGGCGGCGGGCACGGTGGGGCTGCTCCTGACCGCCGGGTTCATCCGGTTTTCCTTCGCGGGTCTCGAAGACGCCCTGATCCACGGCGGTCTCGGGCACCTGGAGGTGGTGTCGAAGGCCGCGGCGGATGAACGCACCGCGACCCTCGAGCGTTCGCTGGCCCACGGCCTGGTGGACTGGCCGGCGATCCAGGCCGAGGTGGAGAATTTGCCCGGGGTCGCCGCCGCGAGCCCCAACGTTCACCTGATGGGCATGGCGGCGAAGCCGGACGGGGCCACGGTCTCGTTCATCGGCCTCGGGGTGGACCCGGTGCGCGAACGGCGTATGGGCTTCGAGACCAAGATGAAGCGGGGCGAGGATCTGTCGGCCGAGGAGCCGGCGGCGGGAGAGGATCGGGTGCTGGTGGCCCTGGGGTTGGCGGAATCCCTCGGAGTAGAACCCGGGGATGTGGTGACGCTCTTGGCCATGACCTCGGATCAAACCCTCAATGCCCTCGACGTGCGGGTCGCAGGGATCGTCACGACCGGCATCCAGGATCTCGATACGCGCTACCTGAAGCTGCACTTTCGTTCGGCCCAGCGCCTGCTCGCGACCGAGCGGGTGAACGACTTGATCGTGGGTCTCCAGTCGAACGATGGGCTGGACGAGGCCCGGTTGAGGCTCGAAGCGCGCTTCGCGAACCGCACGGAGCCGCTGGCGGTGGTGCCCTGGCGCGAGCGGGCACCGTTCTATGATCAGGTGCGGAATCTCTACAGCGGAATCTTCTGGTTCCTGGGCTCGGTGATCTTCGTGCTGGTGGTGCTCGCCACCTCGAACACCCTGGTGATGACGGTGATGGAGCGGGTGCGCGAGATCGGCACCCTGCGGGCCATCGGCACCTCCCGCGGTCAGGTGGCGCGGATGATCTTCAGCGAAGCGCTGTGGCTCGGAGTGCTGGGAGCCCTGGTTGGCGATGCCTTGGGGCTCGTGGCGATCGCGGCGATCAACGGCCTGGGGCTCCAGATGCCGCCGCCCCCGGGCGCCGTCAACCCAATCGACCTCCAACTCGCGGTGGTGCCCGAGGCCCTCGTGGGCTCGGTGGTCCTGATGACGGGCGTTCTGGCCCTGGCGGCGGTGTTTCCGGTGTGGAAGGCGGTGCGGTTGAAAGTGGTGGAGGCGTTGGCCCATGTGTGAGGCGTTGGCCCATGGGTAACGGCGGGCAGCGGTGGAGCGGGGAGGCCCCCCGCGGTGCGGCGGGAGCGTCGGGTCTGCGGTGCTCGAACCCACTTCCGGAGGTCAGCGCTCCTCGCCCCGACGTTCCCGCCGCGCCTCCCGCCCCGATGCCCCGAAGGTCGCCAGCGTCCCGAGTCGCGGCCGGCCTCCGTGCCGGCCGATTCTTCGCGGGCGCCCTGCTCTTCGCGGCCACGATCGCCTTCGCTGCGCCGCCGGATTTGCTCTCCCGCACCGACGTCTTCGCCGCGGCGCCGCCTTCGTTCCAAGCGCGCATCGCGGTCACGGACCCCACCGGCAAGCGGGCGGCGGTGTCGCTCGAGGTCTACCGCTCGGGGGAGGACCTCGCTCTGCTGCGCCTGCTCGATCCCAAGGAGAAGGGCAAATTCTTCCTTCGTCGCGGGCGGGATCTTTATTTCCTCGCCCCCGGCAGCGCTCGGCCCTTGAAGCTCGACCCGGGCCACCGGCTGGCGGGGGCGGTTTCCTTCGACGAGATCCTCGGGCTGCGCTTGACCCGCGACTATGAGGTCGAGCGGGCCGACGAGCCGCAGCCCGGCGGGGCGGTAACCTTCCATCTGACGGCCACCTCGCCGGCCGCGCCCTATCCGAAAGTCCGCTGGGCGGTGGACCCGAAGCGAGCGCTGCCGCTTCGTGCCGACCTGGCCTTCGCCGACGGTCGCGCGGCCCGGGTGGTGGAGTTCGTCGCCTGGCGCGACGAGAAGAAGCTCGTGCCCCGGAAGCTGCGGGTGGTCGACATTCTTCGCGGCGGGGCCGTGGAGGTCGAATTCCAGACCTTCGACGCCCGGCCCCTACCCGCGGGGCTGTTTACCCTCGAAGACGGTGCGGAGCGGGCGAAGCTGCCCTAGGGCCACGACCTTCAGGACCGCCGCTGGCGACCCGTCCAGCTCGCGAGCTCCGGCCAGCGCCGGATTGCGGCCACCGCCAGATAGGTGAATGCGAAGGCGCCGGGCACCGCGAGCGAAATCGCCCACCACGGCGCTCGGCCGGCCAGGGCCCACCAGAGCACCCCGGCGACCCCGGCCGCCCCGGCGGCCAACACGAGCATCCGGCCGAACGCGGCGGCGGGCAGGGTCAGGGCGGGCAGACTCCCGCGCAACCGTCGGCGCAGCCGGAACAGCTCCCACCAGGCGCCGACCGCGGACCCCAGGGCCAATCCCAGGGGACCCAGGTGCGGCCCGCCGGGCTCGAAGGCCAAGCGGTCCAAAGCGATCATGGCGGGCACCGACAGGGCCGCCGCCAGCAGAACCCGCTCGGTGGCCGCTCGGGCCGGCGTGGCGGTGTCCCCGAGGGCGAAGAACACGTTCTGGAGCAGGCGCGAGACGTTGGTGGCCAGAAGGCCGAGGGCGTACCCCGCGAGCACCACGGCCACCACCCGCACGGCGCTCGGCCCGAACTTCCCGGTTTCGAACAGCAGGCTGACGATCGGCACGCCGAAGGCCAGATAGCCGACCACCGTGGGGACGGTCAGGAAGGCGATCTGGCGCAATCCCCGGTCGATGCGAGACAGAGCCGGAGCCGCTCCCCGGGACAGCTCGGGCAGCTCCGAGGCCGCCACCGAGAGGGCGAAGAGCGAAACCGGCAGCAGGTAGAGCGTCTGCGCGTAGCCGATCACTCCCACGGCTCCGGGGACCAGGAGCGCCGCCACCCAGGTGTCGAGCCAGCTGGCCAGCTGGACCACTCCCCGGCCCGAAACTGCCGGTCCTAGGGCCTTGAGCGTTGCGCCGACGCCCTCCGCTCGGGTCGAGAGAGTCGGCCGCAGTCCTCCGAGCACCCGGAGCACCGCGGGAAGCTGGATCAGGAACTGGAGCAGCCCGCCCGCGAGCGCTCCCCACAGGGCCAGCTCGAGCGCCCGCGTCAGGCCGTCCGGCGTACCCCAGCGCGCCCACGCGAATCCGGCCAGGATGGCCCCGTTCCAGGCCACCGGAGCGACGTAGGGGAGGAAGAACCGGCGGTGGCTGTTGAGGATGCCGAGCGCCCAGGCGGACAGCACCAGCAGCCCGGTCATGGGGAAGGTCAGCCGGAGCGCCGCGGCGGACAGCGCCGCGCGGTCCACCTCCTGGCCCCGATCGGCCAGGAAGCCCGAGGCGAGGATCGCCACCAGCGGCTCCGCGAAGGCTAGGCCCGCGAGCGCCAGTCCGCCGGCGAGGGCGAGCAGGAGCCCGAACACCGCGCCGGCGAGGCGACGCGCCTCCGCCGTCCGGCCCTGGTCGAGGAGCCGGGTGTAGACGGGGATGAACGACGACGAAAGGGTCCCTTCCCCGAGGAGATTTTGGAGCGCGTTGGGTGCCCGCAGGGCGAAGCGGAACACGTCGGCGTGGGGGCCCACCCCGAGCATCGCCGCCACCGCCCGCTCGCGCAGAAGGCCCAGCACCCGGCTGGCCAGGATGCCCACGGCCACGGAGCTCGAGCGATTGGGAGGCGGCGCCGGGGCGGTGTCCGCGGCGGTCGGTGCGGGCGGGGGCATGGGCGCCCGATCCTATCGCCTCAGTGGAGCCAGCCGCCCGGCGGCACCGAGGGCTCCGACGGAAGCGCTCGCTCCCGCTCCTCCTCGGCCCATCGCGCCTCGATCTGGCGGGTCCGTGTTCGGCGGCGCAGCACTGCCAGGAGGAACAGAGCGGTCAGCAGGGCCCAGGTGACGGTGGAGCTCGACACGGCCAGGAACAGCCGGCGCAGCGTGGTGGCGCCGCTCCGCCACGCGGCCTCGGACTCGGCCAGGGAAGCCCCCGTCGCCCGCGCCCAGGCCTGCTCGAAGGTGCGCCCGGGCCGGGCGGAAAGCACCCGCGCCACCAGGTCCTCGCCATACTCGGCCCGCGCCCACTCGAGGAACTCGAAGGACACCGCGTAGGCGCGGCCCGCCTCCTCGCCGGAGCGCCCGAATGCCGCGGACAGCTCGTCGAGCCGGGGCAGCGAACCGCCGAGCAGCACGCCGTTCAAGGCGAACCGATCCCGCCACTCCCAGGCCCGGCCGGCGCGGGTGGCCACCGCCTCGTCGAACCACCGCGGCCAGTGGATGCCCGGCAGGGCGTCGGCCAGGACCACGTGGGCGAGCTCGTGGGTGAGCACCTCTTCGAGGCTCGAGAACGGGTATCGGCCGGCGAGGGACTCGCGCAGCACCACCAGCCGCGCCGCCGGCAGGGCGAAGCCGGAGGCCCACGCCGGGGCCACCGCGTCGAGCCGCGCCAGGTCCGGGTCCGCCCCCGCGTCGGCCGGCAGAACCACCACCCGCACCGGTCCCGCGAGCCCCGACCCCAGAGCCCGCTCGAGCCCCGGCAGGCTGAAACGCGTGATTTCCGCGAGATTCTCCAGGCGCGCGGCATCCCGGCCCTCGTAGAAGTGCCCGCCCCGCTCGAGCTGATGCCAAGGCCCGGTCACGGCCTGGGCGGGTGCCGCGACGAGGAAGAGGAGCAGGAGGAAGATTCTCATGGTGTGAGGAAAAGGACCTAAAGGACTGCAAGGACTGCAAAGACCAAGGACGGTGTCGTCTCGGGCTCGCGAGGGCGGGGGAGTCCTTGCAGTCCTTTAGGTCCTTCTCCCCTTCCCCCTTCACTCGGCCAGCAAGTCGAAGCCCTGGCCACCGACCCACACCACCAGCTTCTGAAACTTGATGTCCTCCGGCCTTTCCCCCTGGCTTTGGAACTCCACGCGGCCGGTGCCGTTGGGGCCGGTCAGGGGGATGGTCATGCTGGTGAACTGACCGGCCGGGGTGACCTGGACCTGGAACTGCTCGGGTAAACCGCCCTCGATCGGAGTGCCGAGGGCTTCGATCACTCGCGGATCGGCCTGGACGCGGCCGAGGGCGACCTGGTAGCCGACGTTCTCCTGGACCTTCTGGGTCACCCGATCCCGGATCGAAGGCCAGGTCTGCCACAGGGCGACTCCGGCGCCGACGACCAGGAACAGCAGACAGCCGCAGCCACCCGCGATCCACTTCCACACCGTCGAGCTCGACTTCTGACTCATGGGAGCCTCCTTCCCCTCGGGCGGTCACTCGGCTTTGATCTCGGTCCAGTAGAGGTCGAGCTGGGTCGTGAGGTCGCCGAGGTCCTCCAGGAACTCGCAGCGGTTGATCACGTCGTCCGGCGGATAGATCGCCGGGTCGTTCAGGATCTTCGGGTCGATGAACGGCTTGGCGGCGAGGTTGGCCGAGGCGTAGTGGGTGCCGTTGACGATCCGCGCGTTGATCTCGGGCTCCATGATGAAGCTCAGGAACTGGTAGGCCGACACCTCGTTGCGAGAGCCGGCCGTGAGGCACACACTGTCGAGCCAGATGGTGCCGCCCTCCTTGGGCATGGTGTAGCCGAGAGTGTCTGGCGCGGCGGCCACCATCTCGGCGATCTGGCCATTGTAGCCGTGGGCCAGGTCCACGTCCCCGGCCGCGAGGATGTTGGCGAAGTCACCGCTGTTGTAGGTCTTGACCAGGGCTTTCTGGGCCTTGAGCTTGGCGGCAGCCTGGGCGAGCACCGCCGGGTCCCGTTCGTTGAGGGACTTTCCCATGGACTTGAGCGCCACCGCGAAAGCCTCGCGCATGTCGTCGAGCATGAGGATCCGGCCCTTGTGGGCGGGGTCGAAGACCAGGCTCCAGCTGTCCACCGGCCCCGGGATCTTGATCTTGTTCCAGCCCAGACCCGTAGTCCCCCACACGTAGGGCACCGAGTGGCGGTTCGCGGGGTCGAACTTCTGGTCGAGCAGCCGCGGGTCGTAGTGCCGGGCGAGCAACGGCAGCCGGCCATGGTCGAGGGGCTGGATCAGTTTCTCCTCGGTGAGCGCCTTGACCATGTAGTCCGAGGGGAACACCAGGTCGTAGTCGGCGACGCCGGATTGGAGCTTTTCTAGGAGCGCCTCGTTCGAGTCGTAGAGGTCGACGTTGACCTTGATGCCGGTCCGTTTCGTGAACTCGTCGATGACCTCCTGGGGCAGGTACTCGGACCAGATGTAGAGGTTCAACTTGCCGGTGGCGGCGGGCGCTGCCGCCGTGGCGTCCGGCTTCGGCGCGGGGCCAGAGCAGGCGGTGACGAAGGACACGAGGACGAGCGAGGCGAGGGACCGGCCGAGGTTCATGGCGTCTCTCCCGAGGAGTCGGTGGGCTGCTGCTGGAGCCGTTGGGCGAGGACGATCAACACGACCGTCAAGGCCAGCAGCAGGGTCGAAACGGCGTTGACCTCCGGGGTCACGCCGACCTTGAGCATGGAGTAGATCTGGATCGGCAACGTCGTGGCCCCGACGCCGGCCACGAAGGACGTCACCACGTAGTCGTCGATCGAGAGGGTGAAGACCAAGAGCGCCCCCGCGATCACCCCGGGCAGGATCAGAGGCAGGGTCACCCGGGTGAAGACCTCGACCGGGCTCGCGCCGAGATCGAGCGCCGCCTCCTCGAGCGTGCGGTCGAAACCCGACAGTCGCGCGCGCACCACGATCGCCACGTAGGAGGTCGAGAACACGATGTGGCCGAGGATCACGGTGCCGAGAGACAGTCGCCAGCCGACGACCCCGAAGAAGGTCACCAGGGCGGCACCGATGACGATCTCCGGAATGATGATCGGCAGATAGAGCAGTACCTGGGTGAAGCCCTTGCCGCGGAATCGCCAGCGCCCGAGGGCGAGGGCCACCAGGGTCCCCACCACGGTGGCCACCACGGTCGTCACGGTGGCGGTGATCAGGCTGTTTCCGACCGCCGCCTGGATCTGTTCGTTGGCCAGGAGCTTCTCGTACCAGTCCAGCGTGAAGCCTTGCCACACGGCGGTCTGCTTGCCGCGGTTGAAGGAGAACACCACCAGGACCAGGATGGGCGCCCAGAGGAACAGGAACACCAGGACGGAGTGGGCCGCGAGGAGGAACCGCTCCCACGAGAACCTCCCGCGGGCGCTCACAGCAGCACCTCCTTGCCGCTCTTCTTGGCGTGGAAGGCGTAGAGGAGCAGCAGGATCAGGACGACGGCCGTCAGCTCGAAGGCGATGGCCGAGCCAAAGGGCTTGTTGCGGGCCACCGAGAACTGGTTTTGAATGAGGTTGCCGACCAGCACGCTCTTGGCGCCGCCGAGCAGGTCCGAGACCACGAACTGGCCGAGAGACGGGATGAACACCAGCACCACCCCGGCCAAAATGCCCGGCATCGTCATCGGCACCGTGACCCGAAAGAAGCTCGACACCGGCGAGGCTCCGAGATCCTGGGCCGCTTCGATCATCGACAGATCGAGCTTCTCGAGGGAGGCGTAGAGCGGCAGGATCATGAACGGCAGCTCGCCGTAGACGAGGCCCAGGAGCACCGCCGGCTCGTGGTAGAGGAGCTCGAGGGGCGCCGAGATCAGCCCCAGGGAGGCGAGCACGGTGTTGATCAGTCCTTCGGTGCGCAGGATCAGCATCCAGGCATAGGTGCGGATCAGGAAGCTGGTCCAGAACGGCACCACCACCAGGCCCAGCAGCAGGTTCTTGTGCCGCGCCGGGGCCAGCACCGCGATCCAATAGGCCACCGGGTAGGAGACCAGCAGGCAGGCCACCGTGGTGACCACGGCCATCCACAACGAACGCCAGTAGATCTTCAGGTAGAGCGGGTCGAGACTGCGAGCGTAGTTGCCGAGGAACGCCCCCGACGCGACGTGGTCGGAGAGGCTATCGATCGGCTTCAGGCCGCCGTAGGTTCCCCGCTCGGCGAAGCTGATCACGAAGATCAACACCAGGGGCACCAGGAACAAACCGCCCAGCACCAGCCAGGTGGGCAACGAGAGCAGGTACGGCGCCCGGCCCCCGCGGGGCTCGTTCGCCTCCGTCATTCGGCCGCCTCCGGTACCTCGCCGAGCACCACCGTGTGGCGCGGGCTCCAGCAGAGGAAGGCCCGGTGGCCGACTTCGAATTTGGCGTCCTCCGAGAAGGGCCGCTCGTTCTGCTCGTAGACCACGTAGCTGGCACCGCCGTCGTCCTTGACCGTCCACACCGTGGCGACGCCCTGGTAGACCCGGTCCTCGACCGTCACCGGGATCGAGGGCACACCGTGGCCCGAGAGGTCCCGGGTGCGCAGGTCGAGCTTCTCGGGCCGGACCACGAAGCGCACCGCGTCGTCGGGATCGAAGCGCTGGCCGTTCTGGGGCACGCGGAAGGTACCGCCGAGGCCCGCCAAGGAGAGGAAGCCGTCGGCGATGGCGCGGACGGTGGCGGTGAAGAAGTTCGAAGCACCCATGAAGCGGGCCACGAACTCGCTCGTGGGGTGCTCGAAGACCTGGGCCGAGACGTCGAGCTGCTCGACTTTGCCGGCGTTCATCACCGCGATCCGGTCGCTCATGGTGAGCGCCTCCTCCTGATCGTGGGTGACGAAAATGAAGGTGATGCCGAGCCGCCGCTGGAGGCTCTTCAGCTCGACCTGGACTTCCTTGCGCAGCTTCTGGTCGAGCGCGCCCAGGGGCTCGTCGAGCAGCAGCACCTCGGGTTTGACCGCGAGGGCGCGGGCCAGGGCCACGCGCTGGCGCTGGCCGCCCGAGAGCTGGTGCGGGTAGCGCTGCTCGAAGCCGGCCAGGCGGACCAGCTCGAGGGACTCGGCGATGCGCCCGTTCCAGGCCGACTTGGGGAGATCCGAGTAGCGCAGCCCGAAGGCGATGTTGTCGGCGACGTCGAGGTGGGGAAACAGGGCGTAGTGCTGGAAGACCATGTTCACGGGCCGCCGGTAGGGCGGGACCCGGGTCATGTCCCGGCCGTTGATGCGGATGGTGCCTGCGCTCGCGAGCTCGAAGCCCCCGATCATGCGCAGCAGTGTCGTCTTGCCGCAGCCCGAGGGACCGAGCAGCGAGAAGAACTCGCCGCGACGGATCGCCAGCGAGACGTCGTCGACCGCGGTCATGGCCCCGAAACGCTTCGTGACGCGATCGATCTCGACGCTCGGCGTGGTCACCTCTCTCGAGCCCTCCCCGGTCAGCCTGGAAAACGGGACCGACCGGTTTCTAGCACAAGGGGGGCAGGGGGGCAATCGAAGCTCGGAAGCCTGGGGCGACGCCCCAGGCTGGGAGTCGGTCGGGCCTTCGGCCCTCGGGTATGTTGGCGGCCACACGGGACATGGTCGAGTGACGAGGACGGGTGATCAGCGAGGGGAGGGGGCATTCCTCAAGGGCCGAAGGCCCGGTTCATTTCCAGCCTGGGGCGTCGCCCCAGGTCGACTTCGGCCCTCGGGAGCGTCCGAGCATCGATCCAAGCCGCGGTGCTACGCTTGCGCGCCTACCGCTCTGCTCGGAGGAATGACCGATGCCGAGACCCGCCCCGAAACCCCTGTCGCTCCTGGTCTTTTCGTTGCTGCTCGCCGTGGGCACCGCCCGCGCCTCCGATTGGCCGGAGTTCCGAGGTGCACTGCGGGACGGCCGGTCGACCGAGACCGGGCTGCTCAAGTCATGGCCCGCGGCCGGCCCCAAAGTGCTGTGGCGGGTGCCCATCGGTTCCGCCTTCTCCGCCGTGGTAGTGGCCGACGGTCGGGTCATCACGCTCGACTCGGCCGGCGAGGACGAGTTCGCCGTGGCCCTCGATCCGGCCACAGGCAAGGAGCTGTGGCGCCGCCGCATCGGCCCGATCTTCCGCGAAGAGTGGGGCGATGGGCCGCGCTCGGCGCCGCTGGTGGCGGAGGGAACGGTCTACGCCGTCGGTGCCCGCGGCACCCTCCACGCGCTGGCCGCCGCCGACGGCATGCCGCGCTGGCAGGTGGACTTTCCGACTCGCTTCGGCAGCGAGCTGCCCACCTGGGGATTCGCCATGACGCCGATCGTGGTCGGCGACCTCCTGATCACCGAGGTCGCCGGCAAGGACGTCTCGATCGCCGCCTTCGACAAGACCTCCGGCGAGCTGCGCTGGACCACCCACAAGGACGGCACAGCCTACTCGTCACCCCTCCGAATCACGGCCGGGGGCGTCGACCACCTGGTGTTCATGACCGCCGGGCACGTGCTGGGGGTGGCCTTCGACGGCAAAGTGCTGTGGCAGGTGCCGTTCGCGCCGGAGATCGGAATCAAGCCCGCGATCCCTCTGTTCGTGGCGCCCGACCTGCTGATCTTCTCGGCTTCATACGACGTGGGCGCCTTGGCCCTACGCTTGAAGGCCGCTGGACCGGGCGCGTTGACGGCGGAGCAAGCCTGGCGCAACCGGGCGATGCGGAACCACTTCAATGCCTCGGTGCTGGTGGGCGAGAAGATCTACGGCTTCGACAACTCGGCCTTGAAGTGCCTCGACGCCGCCACCGGCGAGGCCTGCTGGGTGCAACGGGGCGGCAACTTCGGCAAGGGCTCGCTGATCTACGCCGATGGCCATCTGGTGTTGCTCTCGGAGCTCGGCAAGCTGCTGCTGGTGGAGTCGACGCCCGAGGCCTACCGGGAGAAGGGAGCCGTGCAGCTGCTCGCGGAAGGTCGCAGCTGGACCTCGCCGACGCTGGCCCACGGCCGGTTGTACATCCGCAACCGGAACGAGCTGATCTGCCTGGACTGGCGGGGGTGAGACCATGATGCACGCGGCCATGACCGTCCTGCTGCCCGCGCTCGTCGCCCTCGGGGCACCCGACCCGCCGTCCCAGGCATTGCCACTGCCCAGCCTCGAAGCGGTCCTGAGCCGCTACGAGGCCGCCGTGGGGGATGCGAAGACGCGCGCCGCGCTCACCGCGTGGCGCGCCACGGGTACGACCGATCTGTCCGGCGACGTGGGACCCCTGATCATCACCCGCCAGCGGCCCGACCTCGTGCGCATCGAAGTGACCCTCGACGGCCGGCGCGTCGTGCTCGCCCACGACGGCAACACGGTATGGCAGGAAGGCGCGGGGGACGGTCCGCCCCAGGCCGTCCCGCTCGAGCCCGAGGCGGCGGCCCGGTTCCTCGAGGAATGGGCGGATTTCGACGGTCCCCTGATCGACCCCAAGGGCAAGGGCCTCACGGTCACCGTGGGCGGCTGGGACGAGGTCGACGGCGCGCGCGCCCTGCGCCTCGAGGTGACCTTCCCGAGCGGGCGGCGCCACACCTGGTTCCTGGACGCCCAGAGTTACCGCCCCCTCCAACGCATCATCCCGAATCGCCACCCGCGTCGCGGCGAAGTGCCGCGGGTGTGGTTCTTCATCGACTTCGAGAAGGTGGCCGGCGTACTGGTGCCCAAAGAGCTCGAGCGCGAGGACAGCCAGATGGTCCGCGGCTACCGCCTCCGGACCTTCGAGGCCAATCCGACGCTCGATCCGGCGATCTTCCGGCTGCCTCAAGGCGTGCGACCGGAGACGATTCCGTAGCCGAATCTCACCTAGGGACGGTGATAGCTTCTCGCGATGATCGCTCGGAATTCGCGCCTCCTCGCTCGCGGGGCCGTCCTCGGCCTGGCGTTCGCCGCCTGTGCGGGAGCCTTGCCCCCGTCCTCACTGCCTTCGACCGCCGTGGCCGAGCGGCCCATGATCCGGCCCCGGGCGCTCAAACCCGGGGACACCATCGCGTTCGTGGCCCCCGCCGGCCCGCTCGAGCGCGAACGGATGCTGCTGGCCCGGGATCGCCTGGTGGCGCGGGGCTACCAGGTGACCCTGCGCGACGACCTCTTCGCCCAGGAGGGATACCTGGCCGGTTCGGACGACCGCCGCGCGGAGGAGCTGATGGCGGCGTTCCTGGACCCGGAAGTGGACGCCATCTTCCCCGGCACGGGCGGCTACGGCACCATGCGGATTCTCGATCGCCTCGACTACGAGGCGATCCGCGCCCATCCAAAGGTCGTCGTCGGCTTCAGCGACCTGACCGCCCTCCACGCCGCCCTGAACCGCCGGGCCGGCCTGATCAGCTTCCACAGTCCGAACCCGATGTGGGGCCTCGGCAGCGAGGACAACCTGACGCCGTTCTCCGAGCGCTGGTTCTTCCGCGCCCTCGAGGGTCCGGTGGAAGAGCCCTACACGATCGAGATCCCGAGACCGCTCGAGATCGCCGATGTGCGCGAGTTGCCCCCGGAGGTCGCGATCGCCGAGATGCCCCAGCCCGTGGCCCTCGGCCACGGCAAGGCCCGCGGGCGAATCGTGGGGGGCAACCTCTCGCTGCTCTCGGCCCTCGAGGGGACGCCCTATGCGATCGACACCCGGGATGCGATCCTCCTGATCGAGGACACCCGGGAGGCGCCCTACCGGGTCGACCGCATGCTGCGCCAGTTGCAGCTGGCGGGCAAACTCGCGCCTCTGCGCGGGGCGATCCTCGGACAGTTCACCCGCAACTACGACCGCGAGGACGAGACCCGCGGCGCCGATCCGCGGTACTCGGTGGACGGCGTGCTCCGCCAGTACTTCGAGCACGCGGGCATTCCGGTGTTGATGAACTACCCCGTGGGGCACTTCCCGCACAACGCCACCTTCCCGCTCGGCGGCGAGGTTGAGGTGGACGCGGATGCGGGGGTGGTGCGGGTGTTCTGAACCGTTGAGGGCTTGACGTGGGGCTCGCGCGCCACCAAAATGGTTCCACTTCGGTTGGAGGTGGCCATGCCCACGACCCTCACACTCAAGAACATCCCCGACGCCGTCTATGAGCGCCTGAAGCTCTCGGCCGAGACCCATCGCCGCAGCATGAACAGCGAGGCCATCGTGTGCCTCGAAACGGTCCTGCTGCCGCATCGGATTTCGCCCGAGGACCGGCTGACCCGTGTTCGCGCTCTACGGGCTGCACTGCCGTCGGGAGGATTCCAGGCGGAGGACATCGACCGCTTCAAGCGCGAAGGTCGGCCGTGATCGTCGTCGATTCGAACATCCTGGCCTATTTCTACTTGCCCGGCGAAAACACCGCGGAAGCCCAGGCCCTGTTCGAACGAGATCCGGACTGGATCGCACCCGTCCTGTGGCGAAGCGAGTTCCGAAACATCCTGGCCGGCTATCTGCGGCGAGGGTCGCTGTCCTTCGAAGCGGCGGCACGACTTCAGTCAGAGGCCGAAGACCAGATGGCCGGCGCCGAGTTCACGGTCGATTCGCTCTCCGTGTTGGGCTTGGTCCGCGACAGCCCCTGCACGGCCTACGACTGCGAATTCGTCGCCCTGGCGAAGGAGCTCGACACGCGCTTGGTGACCATGGATCGCAAGCTGCTGCAAGCGTTTCCGGAGTGCGCGGTGGCGCTCGGCGGGGACTGAGTCGCCCAGAACCTCATCTCCTGGGACCGCCGAGCTCCAGCTCGGCGTCTTCGATGTCGGCGAGAGTAGGACGCCGAGCTGGAGCTCGGCGGTCCCAGGGGGGGAAGCTCAGAGTGGGTTGCGGGCGCTGCTCCACGGCCAATCTTCTGGTCGGTCCACCAGTCCTGCAGCAACGGGGTTGTGCTCGATGTACCGAACGCTGGCGTCGAAATGGGCCGGGTCGCGAATGAACCGGTCCCAATACTCGCGACTCCAAATTCGCCCCCTCGAACCACTGAGAAGATTCAGCTTCCGACCCGTAAAGCTCTTCCAGGACTGGACCACGCTGCCCAGGGCGTACCCTTCATATTCACGAATGAGGACGTGAACATGGTTCGGCATGACGACCCAGGCAATCAAGTCGTACCGTTCGCCGTCGAACTCCCGCCAGGCCTCGATCACGCAAGTCGCAGCTTCTGGCCTGCGCAGCAGACAGGAGCCAAGGCCGGAGTCCATGAGCGCTTCGAGGCGGGCTCGTTTCTCGAGCGTCCGACGATGCGTCGGCAGGCAGCGGAGCTCTAAGCGAAGACCGTCGAGAACCGCCTGGGGAAGGCTGTCTGCCAAGCGATAGGTGATGCCCTGGAGAAGCCCCGGATGGTCAGCGTGGGGCAAGTAGCCGCGATCGTAAAAGCCGAGGTTCACGGCGTAAGTCTAAGAGAAACCGCCCCTGGGACCGCCGAGCTCCAGCTCGGCTCCCGTCCCACCAGCCCCGCCGCGAGGGATTGAAATCCCTCGCTACAAGAAGACGTCCCTGCCGGGACGAAGAGCCCACCGCCCACCCCGGCCGCCACGGGGGGCGGCCGCTGCCCGTGAATCATGGGTTCGCCGGGGCAGCGGCCGGGCTCGTCCCGGCCGGGGCGGGCGCGGAAATGACGCCGAGCTGGAGCTCGGCGGTCCCAGGGGCGGGCCTTACCCCACCACCTCCAACCGATCGAAGTTCCGATACCCGATCGACAACACCGTCCCTCGTTGCGCGCGTTGGCCGGTGAATTCGGCACGTCGCTTGGGGTCGATCTCGAAGGGCTGCTTGCGGCCGGCGTGGACCCGCACGCTGGCGGTCGGAGGGAGCACCACCAGGCTGTCGAGGAGCTCCGGGTTCTTGCCGTCGAGCAGGCGCTTCTTGGGAATGTTGATGATCTTGTTGCCCTTGCCGCGGGGCATCTGGGGCAGGTCCTTGATCGGGAACACCAGAACGTAGCCGTGGGTGGTGACGGCCATGAGGAGGCTCTCCTCGACGTTTGGCACCAGCTGCGGCCGGAGCACCCGCGCGCCGTCGGGGATGGTCACGACCACTTTGCCCGCCCGCTGGCGGCTGTGGAGATCCCCGAGTTGGGCGAGGAAGCCGTAGCCGTGGCTGGTGGCGAGCAGCACCAGCTCCTCGGGCTCGCCGAGCAGGACCGAGAGGAACTGAGCCCCCGAGGGCGGCTGCAGGGACGACGAGAGCGGCTCACCGTGGCTGCGGGCCGAGGGAAGCGTGTGGGCCGTGAGCGAATAGCTCCGGCCGGTCGAGTCGAGGAACACCGCCTGCTGGCTGCTCTTGCCGCGCGCAGCGTCGAGGAAGGCGTCGCCGGCCTTGTAGGTCAGCGACGTGGGGTCGAGGTCGTGGCCCTTGCCGGCGCGCACCCAGCCCTTTTCGGACAGCACCACGGTGATCGGCTCGGTGGCGACGAGGTCCGCCTCGACGAAGGCCGCCGCCGCCTGGCCCGGGTCGAGCTCGACCAGCGGCGAGCGCCGCTCGTCCCCGAAGGTCTCGGCGTCGGCCAGCAGCTCCTTCTTGACCTGACCGCGCAGCTTCTTCTCGGACGACAGCAGATCCTCGAGGCCTTGGCGCTCGGCCAGCAGTTTGTCCTGCTCGCCGCGGATCCTCCACTCTTCGAGCTTGGCCAGGTGGCGCAACTTCAGCTCGAGGATCGCCTCGGCCTGGCGATCGGTGAGCTCGAAGCGGGCCATGAGCACCGGCTTCGGCTCGTCGTTCTGGCGAATGATCCGGATCACCTCGTCGATGTTCAGGAAAGCGACGAGATAGCCCTCGAGCACGTGGAGCCGGTCCAGCACCTTCTCGAGCCGGTGCTCGAGGCGGCGCCGGACGGTGAGAATCCGGTAGGCCAGCCACTCGGCCAGGAGCGTCTTCAGGGTGTAGAGGCGCGGCCGGCCATCGAGGCCCACGGCGTTCATGTTGACCCGGAAGGTCTTCTCGAGGTCGGTGGTGGCGAACAGGTGGGACATCAGCCGTTCGACGTCGACCCGGTTCGAGCGCAGCTCGATCACCAGCCGGGTCGGGTGCTGGTGGTCGCTCTCGTCGCGCAGGTCTTCGACCCAGGGCAGCTTCTTGGCCTGCATCTGGGCGGCGATCTGCTCGAGAATGCGATTGCCGGACACCTGGTAGGGCAGGGCGTGGATCACCACGTTCTGACCTTCGCGCAGGTAGCGCGCACGCTGGCGCACGGAGCCGTTGCCGGTTTCGTAGATCTGCCGCAACTCGTTGCGGGAGCTGACGATCTCGGCCGGCGTGGGGAAATCCGGCGCGGGTACGAAGACGGTGAGCTCGGCGTCCGTGACGTCCGGGTGGTCGAGCAGATGGACGGTGGCGGCCACCAGCTCCCCGACGTTGTGGGGCGGAATGTCCGTCGCCATGCCCACCGCGATGCCCGCGGCGCCGTTCAGGAGCACGTGGGGAAGCCGCGCGGGCAGGAGTTTGGGCTCGTCCAAGGTGCCGTCGAAGTTGGGCACCCAGTCCGTTGCCCCGGCGTCGAGCTCGGACAGCAGGACCGCCGCGAAGGGCGTCAGCCGCGCCTCGGTGTAGCGCATGGCGGCGAAACTCTTGGGATCGTCCGGCGAGCCCCAGTTGCCCTGGCCGTCGACCAACGGGTACCGGAAGCTGAAGGACTGGGCCATCAGCACCATCGCCTCGTAGCACGCCGAATCGCCGTGGGGGTGGTACTTGCCGAGCACGTCGCCGACGGTGCGGGCCGACTTCTTGAACTTGGCCGCCGCCGACAAACCCAGCTCCGACATGGCGTAGATGATCCGCCGCTGCACCGGCTTCAACCCGTCCGCCACCGACGGCAGGGCGCGGTCGAGCACCACGTACATCGAGTAGTCGAGGTAGGCCTTCTCGGTGAAGCGGGCGATCGGAATCCGTTCGAGCTCGGGCGCGAAGCTGGGCGGGGGGGAGGTCGAAGTGGCCATCGGGCGCGGATGTTAGCGGAACGGGGCCCTTTGCTACACTCGGCGGACCATGGCCGTGCTCGAAAAGTACCTGGGCGCCGATTCGGACCTAGGTGTCCACCCCGAGTTCCGTGGCCCCGTGCGGGCGGCGGACTTCGAGACCTGGGAGCTGGACGAAGAAAACCCCATGGAGCTGCTCGGGGGATGGGTGGTGCCAATGAGCCCTGGAACCTACCGCACGGGTCAAGTTCTGCCGGATCTCTACCGCGTCTTGTTTCCCCTCATTCAAGAGCGGGGGTGGAGCGTGACCACGGATGCCCGGCACGAGCTGCCAAGCCCGCCGGAGTCCGTGTTCTACCCAGATCTGGCACTTCATCGCGCCGCGGACGTGCCACTCCGATTCGGCACGGAGACCGTCACGCGGGTGCCGGACCTCGTGATCGAAATTCTGAGCAAAGCGACCGTAGAGCGCGACTCTGCCCCTCGCGGCGCCAAGTACCGCGCCTACGAGCTCTCCGGCGTCCAGGAGTACTACTACGCCTGGTCCGACGGCCGGGAAGCGAGTGGCTTCCGGCTCGTTGACGGCCTCTACGTCCCGATCCCCGCCGATTCCGATGGCTTCTTCCCGAGCCCGCTCCTCGGCGCCCGCCTGCGGCTGGTGCCGGCCGAGCTGCGAAACGCCTGACTCCTCCTTCACACCTCGGCCAGATTCCCCTTCTCGGTCAGCCACTGGCGCCGTTCGCCCGAGCGCTTCTTGGCCAGCAGGAGGTCGAGCATGGCGTTCGGCGGGGCACCGGTTTCGTCGTCGAGGGTGAGGCAGACCAGGCGCCGCGTGTCGCGGTCCATGGTGGTTTCGCGCAGCTGACTCGGATTCATCTCGCCCAGGCCCTTGAAGCGCTGGACGTTGATCTTCCCGCGGACGCCCTCGCTCTCGAGCCGCTCGAGGATCTGGCCTCGCTCCTGGTCGTCGAGGGCGTAGAACACCTGCTTGCCGACATCGATTCGGAACAGCGGCGGCATGGCCACGTGAACCCGGCATTCCTGAACCAGGGCGGGGAAGTGGCGGACGAAGAGGGCACAAAGCAGGCTCGCGATGTGAGCGCCGTCCGAGTCGGCGTCGGCCAGAATGCAGACCTTGCCGTAGCGCAGGCCGGTCAGGTCCGGTGAGCCCGGGTCGACTCCCACGGCCACGGCGATGTCGTGGACCTCCTGGGAGCCGAGCACCTCCGCCGAGTCCACCTCCCAGGTGTTGAGGATCTTGCCGCGCAGGGGCAGGATCGCCTGGTACTCGCGGTCCCGGGCCTGCTTGGCGGAGCCGCCGGCGGAATCGCCCTCGACCAGGAACAGCTCGGTCTCGCCGAGCTCCTTGCTTGAGCAGTCGGCGAGCTTCCCCGGTAGCGCCGGGCCACTCGTGATGCGTTTGCGCAGCACCTGGCGGTCGGCCTTGAGCCGCGCCTGGGCGCTCTCGATGGCTAGCCGGGCGATCTCGTTGGCCTCTTCCGTGTGCTGGTTGAGCCACAGCGACAGCGCGTCCTTGACCGCGCCGGCCACGAAGCTCGCGGCATCGCGATTCGACAACCGCTCCTTGGTCTGGCCGGCGAACTGAGGGTCCTTGATCCGCAGCGATTGCACGAAGGCGCAACGGCCCCAGACGTCCTCGGGGGTGATCCGCACCCCCCGGGGCAGCAGGTCCCGGAACTCGCAGAATTCCCGGATGGCGTCGGTCAGGCCGGTCCGGAAGCCGTTCACGTGGGTGCCGCCCTGGGGCGTCGGGATCAGGTTGACGTAGCTCTCCTGCACCGGTTCGCCGGCCTCGGGCAGCCACACCACGGCCCAGTCGAGCTCGCGCTCGTCGCCCTTGACCTGGCCCACCATGGGGGGCGTGGGCACGGTCACGGCGCCCTGGAGCTCGTCGCGCAGGTAGTCCGGCAGCCCGTCCAGGTAGCGCCACTCCTGGTCGTCCTCGGGGTGCCCCTCGTGAACGAAGACGAGCGACAGTCCGCTGCACAGGACTGCCTTGGCCTTGAGCGCGTGCTTCAGGCGCGGCACGCTGACCTTGGGGGAGTCGAAGAAGATCGGGTCGGGCCAGAAGCGGACCCGCGTGCCGGTGTTGCGCTGGCCGACGGTGCCGATCTCGTGCAGCTCCTCGGTCTTGTTGCCGTCGGCGAAGGCCATGGCCCAGGACTTTCCACCCCGCTTCACCGTGACTTCCAAGCGCGTCGACAGGGCATTCACCACCGACACACCCACGCCGTGAAGCCCGCCCGAGTAGCGGTAGCTCTTGTTCGAGAACTTGGCTCCCGAGTGCAGGCGGGTCAGGATGACCTCGACCCCGGACACTCCCTCCTCGGGATGGAGGTCCACCGGCATGCCGCGCCCGTCGTCCTCCACCGACGCCGAGCCGTCGCCGTGCAGCGTCACCGCGATGCGCGAGGCGAAGCCGGCCACGGCCTCGTCCACGGAATTGTCGACCACCTCTTGGACCAGATGGTTCGGCCGCTCGGTCTGGGTGTACATGCCGGGGCGTTTGCGCACCGGCTCGAGCCCGCGAAGCACTTCGAGGGCAGAGGCGTCGTAGATCGGTGTCGTCATCGGGTCGGGGCGCGGTCGGCGAGGTTCGTAATCCAGTTCGAGAGGTGGGGATGATACCCAATAGTGCAGCCCGTCCGCTTCGATGAACATTCGAGCCTCCGTGGGGTCCTTGCTTTTAGACCGATTCGAGGAGTTGACAATGCTCACCACGCCCGTCGCCGTCGCCCCTGCCGCCGATTTCGAGCTCTTTCGACAGCGTGTCCGCTTCGACCCCGTGGCCACCACTCGGCTGATCGCCGAGCGATTCCGGGAGGACAGCACTTTGGATGCACCCCGTGACCCGCAAGTCTGGAGCTCGCTCGTCGAGCACGGAGACTCGAACACCCTCGCCCGCGCCGTCCTCGCCCGCCTCCAACCGTTCCAGTTCCAGATCCTCGACCTCGATTCCGTCCGCCGCTTCGATGCCCTCGACGCCCTCGAACGCCACGCCTGGGCGCTGGTGTCGGAGGGGCGCGCGCAGGAGCTGCCGCCCGAAGGCTTCCCGGCGCTCTTGGCCGAGCGGATCTTCGAGCCGGTGGGCAAGCTGGCCGAAGCCGCCGCTCTCTACGCGTTGGGGCACGACGACCGCGACGTCTCGGGCCAGGCCCTCGACCGCCTGACGCGCGCGGTGTTGCGTTACCGCCTGGCGCGCTGCCTGGGTCGCCTGGCCCTGGCGGAGCCGATTTGGCGCGAGACCGCGATCTCGATCATGGAGACCGCCTGCCACGCCTGCGAACCGGCCCTGCCCGCCCGCCTCGGAGCGGACCCCACCGGCCTGCGTCTCCGCCTCCACGGCTATCAGTGGCTAGGATCCCGGTGGGCCGCGGACGGCCGCCGTACCCAAGCCCGAACGGCGTTCGAGCGCGCCGTTCGCGCCGCCCTCGAGCTCGGCGAGGCGGATCTCGCCATCGCCCTCGAGGCTTTCAGTCGCTATTCCCTGGGTCCGTCGAACGATGTGTCGAACGATGCAAGGCCACCTGCCACTCCGCCGTCCCCCAGTCGCCGGCGGTCGACCGGAGCATCGCCGAAGCGCTGACGTGGCCGGTTGTCCAGGCTTTCAGGAACTCGTCGAGGGGTGAAGTGGGGACCCTCGTCCGCAGTGCGGACGGGGGCTCCGGGGCCAGCAGGGCCGGCAGCTCCAACCAGTCGAAGCTCGCGGGGGACTCGGAGGCGAAGGCCTTGAGGACCGCCCGGCCGCGGTCGAACCCCGCCGGCAGCTCGGCCGCGACGCGCAATTCGGGTGTCGCCTGGCCGGGCTCGAGGCTGGCCCACATCCCGCGCGGCCACAGCTGCTCGACGCTCCAGTCCGCGCCGAGCGACAGCAGGGTCACATAGAGCACGCGGTCGCTGCGGTTGACCGCCCGCAGCGCCAGGGGCCGGCCGGTCTCCAAGGTCGCCGGCTCGAGGGCCACGGCACCGTCGACTTCGATCGAAACAGCCTCGCGCAGCTCCGTGGCCGAGCTCCGGTTGCGCAGGCCGAGTACCGCCTCGAAGCGGGCCACGTGAGCCAGGCGGCGGGCCAGTTCCCGCGGCGCCGCAGGATCGTCCGCCTCGAGAGCCGGGCCAAGGTCGAGTGCCTCGCCGAGGACGGTGGTGACCTCGAGACGGCCCTCGGCGTTCCCCTCGACCCGGAAGTCCGCATCCTCGCTCTCCTCCGCTAGCCGGACGAAGCGCTCTTCGTCGGGCCGCGGGTGAGCGAGAGCGGCGGCAAAGCCCGGCACGGTCGCGGCATCGCCGATCAGGCGCACCCGTCGCAGCAGCCGCCAGGGGGCCGGGGAGAGCAAGCCCACCAGGTCTCCCGGCGCGATCGAGGGGTTTCCGGCGCCGCCGAGGACGCGGAGGACGCTGCTGTGGTCGTCGACCTCGATCGCCTCGAGGGCCATCGGGCTCGGTCCGACCGGAGGGTAGCGAAAGAGCGCACCGCTCGCGAGGCCATGAAGTGCCCCCGCGGCCACCCGAAGGGTCCCGTCCCCTCGGGCCTCGAGGACCGCCACGCCCGGCACCCTGCCGGTCGAGATGCGGCCCAGGAACGGTCGGTCGAGCGCGCCCTCGGCCTGGGGGATCTGGCGCGAGCCGGCCGTCAGCAGGTCGGCCCGGGTGCGGGCCAGGAGCTGGCGGTAGCTGGCGGAGCCCGGCCCCGACCGGCGCAGACCCGAGAGCAGCGCCGCCGTGAACAGGCCGCCCACGCGCCCGTCCTCGAGGGGCGCCTCAAGGGCCAGTTCGTGGGCCGCACAAGCGGCCAGGAAGGTGTGGCGGGGCGAGCCGGAGAGCCAGCTGCCGAACCAGTCGGACCGGCCGATGCCGCGTCGTTCCGCGAAGGCCTTGAGCTCCGCCGGCGCAGCGACCGACGACGGAGCTTGCGGCAGGGGGGCGGGCAGGGTGCCCGCGCCGCGAGCGCGGACCCGGGATTCGCCGCGCAGAGCGCCGCCTGCGAAGCACGCGTCGAGGACCACCACGGAGTCGATCCCGCGGGTCGCCAGCTCGGCGAGCAGGTAGGCGAGCTCGAGGTCGTGGAGCAGGCGCCCCTCGGGCCGGTTGGCATCGCAGGGGACGAGGCACTCGTCGAAGCCCGTCCGGTTCGGTAAGAAGCTCGGCACCCGGACGCCGTGTCCGGAGTAGTAGAAGAAGAAGAGGTCGTCCGGCGCCGCCCGCGCACCGAGGGCGCGCAGCGTGGCGACCAGCTGGCGGTAGCCGGGGCGATCCTCGAGGGGCTCCCGCGGCTCGCGCGACAGGCCTCGGGAGGCCGTCAACAGGCGCAGATCCTCGGCCGGCAGTCCGAGGTCGTTGACCAGGTATTCGTGGACTTTGCGAGCGTCGCGAACGGCGCCGTCGAGGTCCTCGAAACTGCTCTCCGGGCCGATTTCGTAGCGGTCGATTCCGACCAGGAGGCCGAGGACCCGGGGCAGGCTCATGGCGACCGCCGGACCGCCAGGCGGACCGCCGGGTCCCCCACCAGGACGTAGGACCGGGCGTCGCGGGCCGCGATCCACAGAATGCCCAACCAGCGCGGGTCCACTTCGGGCTGCTCGAGAGCCTCGGTCAACTCGAAGAGGATGTCGCCGTAGCGAGCGCCGAAGCCGTGGAGGGCGTCGCCCACCGTGCGGCCCTGGAGGAGCCCTCGCAGGGCCTCGAGATACACCTCGCGGCCGCCGGCGAGGCGGTAGGAATAGGGCCACGCCAGGTCCACGTGGCCGATGAAGGCGAGCGCGCCGCCCGCGGGGTGGGCGAGCAGGCGCCGCGAGAGGGCGGAGACGAAGGCCCGTGGTGCCATCGGAGCGGCCAGCTCGCGGCCGAGGGCCTGGGCAAAGCCCTCGGCGGCGGGGGTGCCGGCGGTGCAGCAACCGAAGGCGAAGACGATCGCTCCCGCCACGTCGAGCTCGTCCCCCACGTCGCGAGCGGCGAAGAAATGATCGTCGCCCATGCCGGTCCCGGGCCAGTCGGCGCACACCAAGGCTCCCTGTTGGTCGACTTGGCGCTCGTCGTCGGCCGGAAACGCGAGCCCGTGGCTGGCTGTGAAGAGGAGCGCGGGAGTCTCGGTCCCGCCCAGGAGCCGTCGCAGTCTAGCCTTGGTGGCCGCGGGGCCGATCTCCCGGCGGACCCGCCAGCCCGGCTCCACGGCCAGGCTCGCACCGAGCGGAGCCAAGAGCTCGTCGGCCGAGAGCTCGGTGGCGCGATCACCCTCGAAGCGGGGTCCAAGAAAGGCCAGAGAGCGGTCTCGGAGCTGGTGGCCGCTCTCGGCGGCGACCACGGACCGGGCATACCGTTCGTAATCGTCCACAGTGTCGAAGGCGAGGCGACCGACGGCGCGCGCCTGGTCGAACAGGTATTGGTTTTCCCAAGGTAGGGTCTCGGGATCGCCCACGAGCAGCAGATAGTCGGGGTCGTCGACCTCGGTGCGCGGGCGCCCGATGGGTTTCAGGGAGACGCTGCGCCGAGGCTTGTCGGCCGGCGCCAGCTCGAATTCACCGACCCGGTCGCCAAAGCCCTTCCGGCGCCAGGCCAGCAGCGGTTCGAGCGCCGGACGAAGCTCAAGCGTCCCGGGCGCGTAGACCACCCCCCAGCGCTCATAGCCCTCTGCCCGGCTGCGAGACTTCGCCCCGGAACCGAAGTCCATCCGCGCCCGCCCGGCGAGCAAAGCCCGGCCGACCTCGGAAGGCTCCACCGCGGGACGAATGGGCTCGCCCAGCACACCATCGAGCCCATTCCAAACCAGCCGGTCATCGAAGTCATCCCGCTCAGCCATCAACCCTAAGCAACCTTCGGCCGCCGCTGAGAGCTCCGCGGAGCCTTCGCCGGCTTGGCCTTCTTAGGACCCGCCGGCCGAACGGGAGCCGCGACCGGCTCCTGCGCCACGGCGGCGGGGGGGTCGGGGGGCAGAGGCTTGGGATCGGTACCAGGCGAAGGGTTGCCCGGTGACGGCGGGTTAGTGGTGGGCAAAAGGGCCTCCACATGAGCCATTTCGATTCGAGGTTCACGAGTCATCATGTAATCTCCCTGGCCAATTGCGCGCGGTGTCTCTTCCAACTCAGATACACCCGGGAATCGACCTCTAGAAGGTATACCCGGCCACAGTGACTTTGGTTAGAACCGGATCGAGGGGTCGCCGATCAGCTGGTAGCTTGCCCAAGACGCCTGTGAATGGCGACTCGATTGCTTTCTGACCGCGAGTTGGGCCTTCCGGAGGGCAGTCGAAGCACGGTCGCCATTCCTTGAGTAGTTGTAGAAAGCGCTCATTAGCTCCCCAGTTGCTTCGCCATCGACGGGCCAAAGAGATGCTACAACCGCGTTTGAGCCTGCTGCCAGGAAGGCGCGGGGAAGCCCATAAAGACCCTCTCCACCAACATCACCGACTCCAGACTCGCAAGCTGCTAATACTACTAGCTTGGAGGCAATCTCAAGTGCCTCGATCTCGAAGGCGTAGATGCGCTCGGTCGCGAGGCTGGAGAAACCTGCTGTGCCAAATTCAAGAGCGGCCGTGTCGGGCCAGATTTCATCGGAAGTTCCGTGCGTGGCGAAATGTAGGATGCACTGCGTATTGAATTCTCCGGAAAACAGCGAATCCCTGCGAGCGATCACCTCTCGTGCCTCGGGATCAAGACGACGAACCGCTTGAAGGTCGAGGGAGGTACGAATTGATGGATCAATTGCGCGTAGGACTGTGGTTCCAGAACAGAGACTTGGCCGCCTGCGAGACAATGCGAGAGCCGTCAGGGAAGGCACGACGGAAACTTCATACTGATCGATCATCATCCCGCTCCCTGTTGGCGCGGGAAGCGCGTTAAACGGTATCCTGTGAAGGGCTCCATCGAGGCTAAGAATCAGGCGGCGCGCGGTGAGCGAAGTCTGGAAAGGTGCGAGAATCAAGTCTGACAGCTTCTGTGTTGCGTTGTTAGCCTTTTCGACACCTCCCGGCCCCCTTGATTTCTCGAGAGCTTCGATGGCGGTTGTTGCAGCTTCTTCGATGACTGATCGTTGCGGCAACGGCCATACTTTCAGGGTCTCTCGTGTCAGAAGCCAGGCATAGGAGCGATTCTGCCCAAGTTGAAAGCTCAAGAAGACGTCATCGGCTTCTAGCTGATCTCTCAAGCCAAAAATGGAGGTGTGAGGTGCTTGGATACCTGGAGCGGCGGTGTTGAGGAGAGACTCAGTGAGGATTGCCTCAAGGATAAGTTCGCCCCGCTGTTGCTCTAGGCGGGCTACCTCGCTTCGCCAACCGATCGGGAGTCGCCTTGTGAAGTCAGAGATCAGGGCGTCAATTCTCCTCAGCCCGAGGCGAACTGCTGGCGTGTTCAGACGAGTTCGGCTATTACTATTGCTCGCGAGTCGGGCTGTGAGGAAAGGGGCCCGCGAAGCCTCTCCTATCAAGAAGGCCTTTTCGATCAAGCCGTTTTCGGGAGCGTGAGCGTCAGCTTCAATCAGTAACTCAGTTGCAAACTCCACATAGTTTGCCTTGGTTGACCAGTAGGATACGCCAAGGCTGTGAGCTCGGCTGCTTACTCTCTGGTCGGAGAGTTGGCGGAGTGCGGAATCAAGGGATCGGAGAGAGTCTTCCCACTTTCCCTCAGCCCGGGCGATTTCTGCAGCGACACGAAAGAGAAAGGCCTGTTCGTCAGGTGTGCGCTTCCCAGGTTCAAGGCCTGCGCTTTGGAGCCAGACCGCTGCCTTGGTAGTGTCGCCACATCTGAGTTCCGCAAGCGCAAGAAGGCCGAGGTCAATTGCCCTCCTTCCTCCGCTGCTCATGGCTGCGGAGGAGCGAAGATGAGGGATTGATTCTCTGGGGCGCCGAGCTTCGATCAGCGCTCGGCCCAGGTAAGAGCGCAGCTCGGCCTGAAGGAGGGTGGTGACCTGAAGCTCGAGAGCAGGCTGAAGGATACTGATTGCGGACTCTGGGTACCCGGATAGGATAGCCGCCATTGACAGCGCAACCGCCGCTTGGACCTCTTGCTCTGGCGTCTGAGCTATTTTTGAGAGTGCGGTCGCCGCCCTGCGGGCTTCATCGATCCGTCCAAGACGCCTCATGGCGTAGCTCAGTGCAGCCAGCGCTTCGGGCAGGTCTCTAGCATTTCCTGAGGCGCGAATAGTCCGCACTGCTTGGTTGGCGAAGATAGCCGCAAATTCAAGGTGGCCGATTCGCGCCGCGAGCTTGGCTAAGTCACGCGCGTAACTCACTGAATAATCGGAATTCACTGCCGGGAAATGCAGGGCAGCCTCAACGAAGTATCGCTCGGTTGCGGTGTAGCGTCGCTCGTCTTCGAGGGCGCGTCCAATAACAACAGCGGCCTCGAGGATGAACAGGGACTCCTCGAAAGCGAGGAGAGTCGGCCAAGCACGCCGAAAATACCGAACGGACTCGCTGGGTCGGTTGGTGTCATAAAGGAGCCGTGCGAGATGACGGATTGCCACGGCGGTCCAGCGGGGCTCGCTGAGATGTTCCCAAGTCCGAACGGCCTCGCGATAATTGACTTCGGCGAGCCACCGTAGCGGGCGAGGAGAGATCTCTTCGTATCGGATACCCTCGAAGAGAGTTCGGCAGGCTATCGTGCGTACAAGATCATAAGCTGAGGGAGGTCGCGGGCCATCGACAGAAGCGGAGTAGTTACCCGATCGATCACTCCAAGCGTAGACCTGCGCACGGACTACAGTTGTGACCTGAGTGATCCATGAAAGCGTCTCAGCCCCGTGAGTATCCGAATAGGAATTTGCATGGAATAGCAGCTTCCCCGTCGAGTCAAACAGCCGAATCCCGGCGTCGATGTCGTCGTTCTGCTCGACATCGATCCGGAGGTACTCGCCCTTTTTCATGGGGAAGTAGTAGTCGTGGCTTTCGCCGATGCCGAGGGTTCTTTCGTCGAGAGGGCGCAAGGGGGCGGGGCCGGGGGGCGCGGCTTGGGCGGCCCCGGGGGTGGCCAGGGTGAGGATCAGGGCGAGGGCCCGGAGGGCTTTAGGGACCGGTGCTCGACGCAAGAAGCTCGATTGGGTGGTGGGCGACGGGCCGTTGCTGGCCCGCCGCGTGGTCTTCGATCTCGAGTCGATAGTTGCCGGGGTCGACGCCCCAGAAGCTCGCCCAGAGGTCGTCATCGCGATACTCCGCGGAGGTGGTGGCCACGACGGCGTCGGTCATCGAGTCGAGCAGCCGGGCGCGGGGTTCCTCGATGGTGCCGAGGGTGCTGGCGTCGATGTGGAAGCGGACTTTGTGGGGCCAGCGGGGGAGGATCACGGTGGTCGGCTCGTCGATACCGCGCAGCGTGCTGGCGGGGACGATGAACTCCGTGGCCACGGGGGCCGTGATGAACAGGCCGCTCACGAAGCTGGCCGCCAGCCCGGCCGTGGCCGCCAGGACTTTCAGAGCGAGGCGCGTGCGCGGGGCGGGCTTGGTCACTGGAAAGGTGACGAGGGGGCTAGGGTCCGCCGTCGCCGGCTCGGCCGCGATGGCCGCGTGCAGCCGCGCGTGGTCCTCGGTCTGCCAGGTTGCGAGGGTTTCGAGCGGGAGGGTGTCGGGGCTCGGGGGAGTGAAGCGGCGCCAGTCCAGCAGGGTCTCGGCGAGGTCGGGATCGTGCGTGATCTGGTCCCGCAGCTCGTCCGCCTCGTCTTCTCCCAGCTCACCGGCAAAGTACTCCGCCGAGCGCTCGACTCGAGAGTCGAGCGTCGAGCCCTTGCCGGGCACGGGAGGGAACCGAGGAGCCGTGTTCATCGTCCGCAACGCGCCGGGCGCGCTCTTCAGATCATCGTCAAAGCTCTTTGAGTTGGCAAGGGGGCCACCCCCACCTGAAGAACCCACCGCCACCTGCCGGAACGCCCCAGGCCGCGAGATCTCTTCCTGAACCCGGCGCACGATGGCCTCTGTCAGCTCTTTGCGCTCCGCAGCTTCCCGCAGGATCGCCCAAGAAGCAAGCGTCTCTCTGGCAACGCCGAGGGCTTCGAAGGTCTTGCCTACGGAGACGGCCAGAGGGATAACTTCGTCAACGCGATTTCTCTGGAGCAGGAACACTGCCCAGTCTAGTGAGACCAGAGCAGCGTTGAGGAGCTGGAGGCGATCCAAGAAAATCTTTTGAGCGGCGCGAAGCGCAGCTTCTGCTTCCAGATAGGAGCCGAGACCGGCTGTTGTCAAAGCCAGGTTCCACAGGCGGAACGGTTCCCAATGAGGAAAGCGGGAATAGTCCTCGTGAAGCTCTAGTAGCTCATGAAGTGATTCCTCGAACCGACCCAGGCGAGCCAGGAAGAAGGCTCGACAGTGACGCAGGGGAAAGACCATTTCAGATGCGCTCGCGGGAAATAGTTGCTCAATCGCGTCATTAACTGTCTTGAGTGCGGCGCCGAAATCTCCTTTCTGCTCATGGACAGTGGCGCAAATCCACCTGCAATTTGAGGCTTGTCTCAAGTCGCCAAGGAACTCCCAAAGTACTACTGCCACTTGCGACGCCTTGAGTGAAGCGACGAATTCTCTTCGGTCGCGGCCGAGTGACCCTGCGAACCGCATGGCCTCCGCCCAGAAGAGAGCTGAGGTCAGTCCGTTTCTCTTGGCTGTCAAGCAAATCCGTTCGAAGGTCCTTTGGGACTGGACTAGATTGTCACGACAGCGCTCTGCATTCCCCTGGTAAAGCTCGGAACGAAGCTGTAGGGTCAGGAGCGACTGGCTGTTGCTCTTTCTTGGACTCGCCATAAGGAATGCGATCGCAGCCCAACCATCGGATTCATCGACCGCTTGTGGCAACGCCGCCTGCGCCTCCACCAGACACGCGCTCGCGACCGCTTCTTCCCCGAATTCTTCCGGCTCCCTCTTCACCAGCTCCAGTCGCTTCGCCGCGGTCAGCGGCTTCAGCCTCTCGATCGCCCTTCTTGCTCGTTCTTCTTCCTCCGCCCCATAACTCGGCGGCGGTGGTGGCGGGACCCTTCCCAGGTCCTCGACCGAAATCCCGATCAGGCGGGCGGCTTCTTCTCGGGCTTCTTGCTCCTCGGCGATCGACTGGCGCAGGCGTGCCTCATCCTCCTGTTGCCAGGCGGCTAGGGTCGCGGTCGGGACGAGATCGGGAGAGGGGGGGGAGAAGCGTTGCCAGTCGAGGAACTCGTTGGCGAGGTCGGGGTCGTGGGCGAGTCGGTCTTGGAGGTCTTCGACCTCCTCGGCGGGCAGCCGGCCGGCGAAGTAGGCGTCCGCCTTCGCGGTGAGCGGGGTGGGCGGCGGACCTTCTCCGGGGCGCCTGAGGATCCCCTGGGTCTGGCTCATCTTCTGTCCTCCAACACATCACATGACATCTACGAAATCTACGAAGCAACGGCGCGGCCGGCAAGAGCGATCGCGAGGGCCTTCTTGAGCTTCATCTTGGCCTGAAAGAGCTGCGACTTGACGGTCTCGATCGAGGTCTGCATCAGCGTCGCGACCTCGTGGTACCTGAAGCCTTCCAAGTGGAGGAGCAGGCATTCCTTCATGCGGGCCGGCAACTCCTCGATCGACGAGTGGAGCAGGTCCTGGCGCTCGCTCGCCATCAGCTCGTCCAGAGGGTCGGGTTCGTTGGAGGCGAGGCGCTCGGCCAGCTGCTCCTCCCGCTCCGACGGGTTCTCGATCGATACGAACGAGCCCCGCGGTCGGTTGCGCAGCGCCTTCCCATCCCGCAGATGGTTCAGGAAGAGGTTGCGCGTAACGGTGAAGATCCAGGGTCCCAGCGATGCCACGGTGCCTCCGTCGATCGTCTTCCAGTTCTTCCATACCCGAAGGAACACCGTTTGGGTGAGATCACGAGCTTCGTCGGCGCCAACCCCGCTGTGGAGGAAGAAGCCGAGCACCCGCGGGTAGAAGTTTTGGTAGACGACGTCGTAGTCCATCGGCACGTCCGTCGCGAGGGATGCCTCCGCCCCGGCAGGCACTTGCCGAGACTGGGGGACGATACGAGGTCGCGACGGCGGCGGTGATCCTAACCGATTCGATTCTGCCATCCTAGTTTCGAGTGTACCGCCGATCGCCTGATCCTGAGATCACGGGTTTGACGACTCCCGCGGCCAGGACTACACTAACCGTCAGTCAAAGAGGAGTCGAAACGACGGATCTGCCCAGCTTGCCGGGGCCTCGGGCCGCCCGCCGAGGCGCGTAGCGTCGCCCGGCGACGTAGCCTTCCTCCTACAGGCCAGCCGACGTAGTTCGAGATTTCACCGTGCCAACCCGTCGATCGAAGGCCGCGAAGAGCGCCTCGGAGGGCCGCTTCCAGGTCTCACGCCGACGGGCCAGAGTGGGAACGAACGTGATCGGCGCAGATTCTCGTCCCGGTTTTGGCCGGTCGACTCACGAAGTTAGCAAGTGGTCTCGTTTTCGGTGAGGTCGACCGGCAAAAGGGCCGGTTTGGCCGTTCGAGTGACCAAGGTGCTCCGGCATCGGGGCACGGATTCGTGGATGGAGCCATGGCCAAGAAGATCTATGTTGGAAATCTGCCGTTCAGGGCGACCGAGGACGAGGTTCGCGAGCTTTTCGAGGCTTACGGAACCGTGGAGTCCGTCAACTTGATCAGTGATCGCGAAACGGGACAGCCTCGGGGCTTCGGATTCGTCGAGATGAACGACGACGACGGAGCGTTGGCGGCGATCTCCGCGCTCGACCGAGCGGACTTTGGGGGCCGCAGCCTGCGGGTGAACGAGGCACGACCGCGGGAAGACCGCGGACCTCGTCCGCCGCGGGCGGCGGGCGCCAGCGGACGCTGGTGACCGAGCTCGTCTGACCAGGTCAAGGTTCCATCGGTCGCGGGTCGGCTCCGGCCGGCCCGTGGTCGTGCCTTCTCCCTGCGTCGGTTTCAGGCACTTCCTCATCGGGCACGGGTCCTTGTGTGCCTGCCGGAAGTCCTTCGTCCGCAAGGGACTTCGGGGGCTCGCGAAGACGAGTAGAATCGTCGCTCTCGATCGCATTCCCGCGGTGGGGGAACCGAGACGGAACGAGTCGCGACGATGTCCGCCAAGAGCGAGCGCCTGAAACGCCGGCTCCTCTCAGAGCTGGTGGTGGAAAACCTCGAGCTGATCGGGGCGGTCCCCCCGCGCCCGCGGCGCCGGCCGCGGCGAGCTCTCTCCGCGCTCAAGCTCGTCGCATTGATTTTCGTGCCGGCGGCGGTGTTCGCCTCGACCTGGGTCCTGCGGGCGCCGACGGTCGAAGGGACTGCCCTCGAACGGAGCTCTCGCGCCGACTTGGCACCGGCGGTGCCCCTCACGATCGAGCCGGCCGAGCCCGTGCCCGGCGAAGCCGTGGGCCTGACCCCGGCCTCGATCCCGCGGCCGATGCCGGCCGATGTCTTCCCCTTGGCCGTGCGGCGGGTGGTCATCGACGCCGGCCACGGCGGAGGGAATCTCGGCACCAAGACGCCGGGCGGGTTGCTCGAGAAGGACATTACCTTGGACATCGCCCTGCGCCTGCGCGAGGCCCTGTCGGCGGACCCGATCGAAGTCCTCCTGACCCGCGACGCGGACCGCTTCGTGAACCTCCAGGATCGGGCGGCCTGGGCCAACGAGCGCCGCGCCGACATTTTTCTGTCGATTCACGTCAACTGGCTCGAGGGAAGCCGCTCGAGCGGGGTCGAAACCTACTACCTGGGCACCGCGACGGACTCCTTCGTGACCGAGCTGGCGAGCCGCGAAAACCTCGACTCGGGGCACTCTCTGGCCGAGATGAGAACCCTGCTCGAAGGGATCTACGCCGACCTGCGCCACGACAAGTCCCGGGAGTTGGCCTCGGCGATCCACGGCTCGCTCTATGGCGCCCTGGCCCGGATCAACCCGGAGCTCGTCGACCGCGGCGTCAAGACGGCCCCGTTCATCGTGCTGGTGGACACCGACATGCCGGCGGTGCTCGCCGAGGTGGCGGCGATGTCCTCCGAGACCGAGGCCGCCATGTTGGCCCGGCCGCTGTACCGCCAGTTCATCGCCGAGGCCCTGGCCACCGGCATAAGGCGCTATGCCGCCCGGCCCGGCAGCATCGCCTCGCGCGTCTCTCTCGTTCGAAAGGAAGCCGATCGATGACCGACTCGAAGCGTGTGCTCTCCGTGGGGATCGACTTGGGAACCTCGCGCAGCTCGATCTCCACCTCCGCGGGCGAGCGCCACGTGGTGCACAGCTACGTCGGCTGGCCGGTGGACATGGTGGCCCGCAAGGTGCTCAAGAAGAGCGTTTTGGTGGGCGAGGAGGCCCTCAACAACCGCTCCATGCTCGACCTGCACCGGCCCCTCGAGGAAGGTCTGATCAAAGAGGGCGCGGCCAAGGACGAAGCCGCGGTGTCCGAGCTGCTCAAGCACTTGTTGTCGATCGCGGGCGCCGAGAAGGGCAAGACGGTGGACTCCGTGCGGGCGGTGGTCGGGGTGCCGGCCAAGGCCCTGCGGGTCAACAAGCAGAGCCTGCGCAAGGCCGTGGCGCCCCTCGTCGACAGCCTGATCATCGTCTCCGAGCCCTTCGCCGTGGCCTACGGCCTCGAGGCCCTGCTCCACGCCATGATCGTCGACATCGGCGCGGGCACGGCGGACTTCTGCATCATGCGCGGGCGCATTCCCGCCGACGAGGACCAGCGCACCCTGACTCTCGCGGGCGACTGGCTGGACGACCAGCTGGCGATCCAGATCCAGGAAATGCACCCGGACGCACGGTTCTCGGTCCACATGGTTCGCGAGTGGAAGGAGCGGTTCAGCTTCGTGGGCGAGCCGAAGGACCGCATCACGGTGGTGGCGCCGGTGGCGGGCAAGCCGACCTCGATCGACATCACCCAGCCCATGCGCACGGCCTGCGAGGCCTTGGTGGCGCCCCTGGTCGAGACTCTGGTCGATCTGCTGTCGCGCTGCGACCCGGATTTCCAGGACCAGGTGCGCAACAACATCGTCCTCTCGGGTGGCACCGCCTTGATCACCGGCCTCGGCGCCCGGGTCCAGAAAGAGCTTGCCGACCTGGGTGGCGGGCGTGTGCGGGTAGTCAAGGACCCGGTCTTCGTCGGCTCCGATGGCGGCCTGGCCATCGCCCTCGACGCCTCCGACCAGGAGTGGGAGCGCCTCGCCGTCTAGTCCGGCCGACCCGCTTACCGCTTTCGCGACAACACCAACCGGTAGGTCTGGCCGTCGACCAGGATGTCCGTCAGGGCCACCCGGTGATCGGGCAAATCGAGCACGATGTGCAGCTCGTTGGCGACGGGCCTCGGGTGGAAGCCGATGCGGATGCGTTGGAGCTCGGGAGTTCCGACGGTCAGGGCGGACTGCTGGAAGGGCAGGTCGACCCCGCGGACCTTGAGCAGCTCCCGCGGCTGGGGCGCGTCGAGCCGGGTGTGCAGAAGCCGCTCCGCGTGAGCCGAACCGTTGCCGCGGAGGATCACGACCGTGGCCTCTCCCTCCCGCTCCCACCGGATCGAGCGCAGGCGGTCGAGGGGACGCTCGACCGCCTGCGGCGCGGACTCCGGCACCAGCGCCGTCGCCGCGGCATCCGCCGGGGCCACCGGTGCGGGCGGGGTGGCGGCGGGCTCGGGCGCGGCGGCCGGGGGCGGCAAGGTCGAGGGTCGAACTCCGGCCGGCGGCACATCGAGGGTGCCCTCGTCGACGGCAGGAGCATCGGAGAGCATTTCCGCCACGATGGGCTCCAGGCGGGCGAAGCTGAAGCGGGCGCCGAACCCGAGGCCGGTGGCGGCGACCAGCACGGCCGCGGCCTTCCAGCCCCGGTGCGATCGCGGCTCACGGCCCTGGAGCGGCGCCATGGGGGCGGATGGCGGTGCGGCGGGTGCGGCGAGCTCCGGCGCTGGCCGCGGGCGCGCTTCCGGAGCCGGCGACGGGGCAGGGGCCGAGGCCGGCGGGGCCGGCTCGGGTGGCAGGAACACTTCGGAGAAGGGTGCCGAGGGTCGGCCGGCGCGGCCCGCGCCGCCAGCGTTGCGGTAGGTCCGCTCGACCAAGCCGACCACGGTGTCGTCCTGATCCGAGGCCACCGGCAGCGGCTCCACGGGCCGACCGATCTCGCCCGCGAACAGGCGCGCGATGCGGCAAGACGGATCGAGCTCGACCACCCGGAGGGTGGCCCGCGGTCCGGTGATCTCGACCAGCTCGGCGTAACCGAGGACCAGTGGGGTGCCGCTCTCGAGGCGCCAGTCGAGTGCGAGGCGGGTGCCCACGGGGCCACCCCCGAGCTCGGTGTGGGGCAGCGTCAAGCCGAGCGGTGTCAGCCGCGCGTCGTTGGCCGCGGCGTTGAACTCGTCGATTCCCGGGAAGCGCCGAACCGACGCGACCGGATCCTTGCCCTCTGGCGAACTCGTCATCACTGGCTCCTCGCCTCTGCGCTGCCCACCCGCTCCCGCTCTCCCCACCGTGCGAGAATGCCCCGGGCCGCCACGCGGGCGGTCGTTGGTCGGGGGGCGTCCGGTCATTGTATGAGGCTCTGGGGACTCACAGTGCGCAAGAGGTGGGGTGCCGTGGCAGGCCTGGCCCTTCTGGCCGTCTTGACCGCCACGCTCCGGCCCGAGGAACCGCCCGGCGGGACCAATCTCACCCCGCTCGATCACCACTGGCGGGCTCTGCGTGCCGCCTTTCGCGGCGGCCCGCGGCAGGGCGAGATCGTGCGCTACCTCGTCTATGACGTGGTCGGCAACGTCGTCCTGTTCGTCCCCGTGGGCATCGCCCTGGCGGGTCTCCTGCGGGCGCGTTCGACCCTGGCCCTGATCGTCTGGACCGTTAGCCTCGCGGCCCTGCTCTCGGTCTCGATCGAGCTCGTGCAGCGGTTCATCCCCGGCCGGGCCACGGACGTCGACGACGTGATTTTCAATACCCTGGGGGCGCTTCTCGGAGCGGTGGGGTTGCTCATCTACCGGCGGGGTCGAGTCCCGGCGTGAAGGGCTTCGGCCGGATGCCCCGGCTCGTCGTGCTGCTCGGCCTCACGAGCTTCCTCTCGGATGTCGCGAGCGAGATGATCTATCCGCTCCTGCCGCTGTTCCTGGCGACCACTCTGGGTGCCGGGACCGTGGCCCTCGGGCTGGTCGAGGGCACGGCGGAGTCGGTGGCGGCTTTCCTGAAGCTGGCCGCCGGCGTCGGGTCGGACCGCGGCGGTCGACGCAAACCCTGGGTGGTGCTTGGCTACGCCCTGGCCGGGTTCGCCCGGCCGCTCGTGGCCTTCGCCGGGTCGGCGGGGCAGGTGCTGGCGATTCGGGTCACCGATCGAGTCGGCAAGGGGCTGCGCACGGCTCCGCGGGACGCGCTGCTCGCGGCCGCGGTGGCGCCGGCCGAGCGCGGCCGGGCCTTCGGGTTCCATCGCGCGGCGGACCATGCTGGGGCGTTGGTGGGGCCCCTCGTGGCGGCGGCCCTGCTCGGCGCCTCGGGCTGGGCCCTCGAGAGCGTCTTTCTGGCCGCCGTGGTGCCCGGCCTCCTCGCGCCCCTCGTGGTCCTCGTCTGGATCCGCGAGCCGGCCGCGCCGCGACCCGAGGCGCCCGGTGGGAGCGCCCCCGGTGGCCGCTCGGGTCCGGGCGGTCCGCCGCCACGCGGCTTCCGGCCCTACCTCGCAGCCCTGGCGCTCTTCACTCTGGGCAATTCGACCGACGCCTTCCTGCTGCTGCGGGCGGTGGAGCTGGGCGTGCCCGCGTACGGGGTACCGCTCCTGTGGGCCTTCCACCACCTGGTCAAGTCGGCGCTGGGGACCTGGGGCGGGGCGTTGTCGGACCGCTACGAACGCCGCCGGGTGATCGCCGCGGGTTGGGGGCTCTACGGCCTGGTCTACCTGGGCTTTGCGGCTGCCACCGAGCTCTGGCACGTGTGGGGGCTGTTCGCCCTTTACGGCCTGCACTTCGCGCTGGTCGAGGGCGCCGAGAAGGCCCTGGTGGCGGACTTCGTACCCGCCGCGCGGCGCGGGGCCGCCTTCGGCTGGTTCCACGGCGTGGTCGGCGTCTGTGCGCTGCCGGCCTCGGTATTCTTCGGGCTGGTGTGGCAACGCTGGGGCCCGGGCGCGGCCTTCGGACTCGGTGCCGTCCTGGCCGCCATAGCCGTGGGCGTGCTGCTCGGCGCGGTGCGTTCTCCGGCGCAAGCGGCCGGCTAGCCGAAATGGGTGTCGTCGGGAGAGAATCTCCCCCGATCGAAGGAGCAAAACCATTGGGTCGGAAGATTGGTATCTACGTCGACGTCGAGAACGTGACCATGAACGGCGGGCGAGGCTTGCAGTACGACGTCCTGCGTCAGCTCGCCTGCCGGGGTGGGGGCGACCCCGTGCGCATGAACGCCTATGTGCGCTTCGACGAGTTGCGGGCCCGCAGCGGCGACCCCACCTACACCAAAGTCCTCGAGTTCCACTCGCGGCTGCGCGACAGCGGCTTCAAGGTCGTCGAGAAGCCGGTGCGCTGGTATCACGACGCCAGCGGCGAACGCTACGGCAAGGCCAACGCCGACCTCGACATGGCGGTCGACATGCTGCTCCAGTCCGAGCGGCTCGATCGGGTGATGCTGGTGTCCGGCGACGGTGACTTCGTGAAAGTCGTGGAGGCGCTCCAGAACCGGGGCCTGCGGATCGAAGTGCTGGCCTTTCAGAACATCTCCCAGGCACTGCAGAATCAGGCCGACCTGTTTCTTTCCGGTTACCTGGTGCCGAACCTGCTGCCGCCGCCCCCCGTACCCGACCCCAAGCGCTGGGGCGAGGAGGGCTCGCGGGTACGCGGCACCTGCCACTGGTTCGACCCGGACAAGGGCTACGGCTTCATGCGCTACCTGGCCGAGATCTCGGACCATCTGTGGACCCTCGATTCGCGCCACCCGGATTCGCCCTACCGCACCGCCTTCGTCCACGCCACCTCGTTGCCCTCGGGCGGCATCGAGAACCGCTTGCCCAACCGCGAGTTCGTCTTCGAGTTCACGCTGCGGGCGGGCGAGAAGGGCCTGGCGGCCCACGACCTGATCCTGGTCGCGGGGCAGAGCGGTCACTTCGGTCGCGAACCCGGCCCTCCGCGCGAGCCCCTGCCGGCTCCCCGAGATCCGGCGGCGGCCGCCGCCGTGCGGGAGGCTCCCGTCCGAGAGCCGGGAGCGCTCGCCCGCGAGCCCGCCGCCGCGCCCAAGGAGCCGGTCACTCCATGACTCCAGCGGAACGTGCCGGGCAATTGCGCCGCCGAATGCGCTCGCCGTTCTGGTTGCGCCTGTTCCTGCTCACCCGCCTGCCCCTCGCCGGTTTCGCCGGGCTGCGGGTGACCCGCCTCGACGGCGAAGGCTGTACGGTCTCCGTGCCCTACGGCTGGCGCAGTCAAAACCCCTTTCGTTCCATCTATTTCGCTGCCTTGGCCATGGCCGCCGAGATGTCCACCGGGGCGCTGTGCTGGCTGGCGACGGAGGAGTCCGGCGCGTCCGTGGCCATGCTGGTGGTGGGGCTCGAGGCGAGCTACGGCAAGAAGGCCGACGCCCGGACCACCTTCACCTGCGAGCAGGGTGCCGAGATCTCTCGCGCGGTGCGGGAGGCGGTCGCCACCGGCGAGCCGCGGACCGTGCGGGTGGAAACCGTGGGGCGCCTCCCTGATGGAGCCGAGGTGGCGCGTTTCCACTTCACCTGGTCGTTCAAGGTCCGCGCGCCGAGGCCCGCGGCGTGAGGCCCTTCGTCACCCACCGCCGCGTCGAGTTCGCCGACACGGACATGGCCGGGATCGTTCACTTCTCGCGGTTCTTCGTCTTCATGGAGACCGCCGAGCACGCGCTGCGCCGTCACCTGGGCCACGAGGTCCAGGGAGTCGATGGCGAGGGAGTGCCGATCGGTTGGCCGCGGGTGGCGGTGAGCTGTGACTATCGGAGCCCGGCTCGGTTTGGGGACGAGCTCGATCTCGAAGTCTGGGTGGTCGAGCTCGGCCGGAGCTCGGTCACCTTCGGCGTCCGGTTTCGGCGCGGCGATGTGGTCCTGGCCGAGGGCCGGATGACCTCGGTCTGCTGCCGGCTTGCCCCCGAGGTCCGCCCGGTGGCGATTCCGGCGGATCTCGCCGAGCGGCTGTCGGCCTACCGGCTCGAGGCGGCGTCCCACGGAGCCGCGCCGTGAGCGGCCCGGCCGTTCTGGTCGATGCTTCACCCTACGCCTTCCGCGCCTTCTTTTCTCTGCCGGACTCGATCCGCGACCCCGCCGGCCGCTCGGTCCACGCGGTCTATGGCTTCGCCAATTTCCTGCTCCAGCTGATCCGCGACGAGCGCCCCGGCCGCCTTGCCGTGGCCTTCGACGGCAGCCTGGTGACGAGCTTCCGCAACGAAATCTACCCGGCCTACAAGTCGACTCGCGAGACCCCGCCGGCGGATCTCGAGGAGCAGCTCGATCGGTGCCTGGAGCTGGCCGCCGCCTGCGGCGCCACCACCGCCATCGACGACCGCTTCGAAGCCGATGACCTGGTGGCCGCCTGGGTCGAGAAGGGAAGGGCCGACGACTGGGGGCCCGCGCTGGTGGTGAGCTCCGACAAGGATCTCGCCCAGTTGGTGGGGCCGTCGGTGCAGTTCCTCGACTTCGCCAAGGGTGAGCGCTACGGCGAAGCGGAGGTGCTCGAACGCTTCGGGGTCCGACCGGATCAGATCGCGGACCTCCTGGCCCTGGCTGGAGACCCCGTGGACGCCATCCCGGGCGTCGCGGGCATCGGGCGCAAGTCCGCGGCGTCCCTGCTCGCCGCCTTCGGCTCCCTCGACGAGCTCTACGCCCGGCTCGGCGAGGTGCCGACGACGGGCCTGCGCGGCGCCCGCGGTCTCCACGACAAGCTCGCCGCCGGCCACGACCTCGCGCGGCTCTCGCAGCGCCTGACCCGGGTGGCCCGCGAAGCCCCGGTACCGCCGGTACCCGAGTTCCGAGGCGCCGACCGGGCAACGGTGGACGAGCTCTTCGGTCGGCTGGGCTTTGGACGGATCCGCGAGCGGGTGGTGTACCGGTGAGCTGGGCGTTCGCGGTGGCAGGCGCCTTGGCGGCGGTGACCCTCGGAGTCTCGTTCGGAGCTCTCGGCTGGGCGCTGGCGGCTCGCCTGGTGTCCGCGGACGCTCGGCCCTCGGTACGCTTCAGCGCCGCCGCGGTGGTGGCGTTCTTCATCGCCACCGCGTTGTTCTGGTTGCTCGCGCTGTGTGGTGGGTTCCGGCTCGAGGTGGTGGTGCCGCTGGTCGGGGGCGTCGCCTGGCTCGCGGGTCGCCGGGGTGACCCCTGGGGCAGGCTGCGCAGCGATTGGAGCACGGCGGCGGCAGTCGGGCGCCACGTTGCTCGGACGCCGGTCGGCTGGGTCCTCTTTGCCGTGCTGTTGGTCGGCGGTGCCGAGCTGCTGCGCGGCCTGGTGGCGCCCCCGCTCGGTTGGGACGGACTCACCTACCACCTGCTGAAGGCCGGGCGCTTTGTTCAGGCCGGAGCACTGGTCACCGAACAGGCGCCGGACAGCTGGCGGTTCTACGAGTACTTCCCGATCGGCGGGGACGTGCTCTGGGCCTGGGTTCTGTTGCCCTTCCGCAGTGGTCTGCTGATCGTCGGGATGGGCGTGCTCCAGTGGCTCGCGGCGATGCTCGGCCTGTACGCGGCGGCCCGGGAGTTGGGAGCCGCGCCGCCGCTGGCGACCGGAGTAGCCACGTCGATCGGGGCGATGCCGGCGATGATCGTGTTCCTCTCGAGTGGCTACGTGGACAATGCCGCCCTCACGTTCTTCGCCCTCTCGTCGGTGTTCGTGATCCGGGTCCTCGGCGGAGCCGTCGGCGAAGCGCCGCTGGCGGCGGCGGCCCTGGGCTGCATGGCCGGAGTGCGGTTCACCACCCTGCCTCTGCTGGCCATCGGCGGGCTGCTCCTGGCGTGGGCGATCCTGCGCTCCGCGGCCCCCTGGCGGCGCTCGGCCTTGCTGCTGGCCACTTCGTTGGTAGCGCTGGTGGGCGCCCCGACCTACCTGCGGGCCTGGTGGGAGCGGGGCTCGCCCTTCCACCCGGTGCGCGTGGCGATTGCCGGCCAAGTGCTGTCGGCGGGCGATTCGGAGCTGGAACGCGTGGTTTCCTGGACCCTCGAGGACGGCCGCCGGGAACAGCCCGAACCTTCGATGTTCTGGAGCCGCTTGTTCTACGCCCCGCACGAGAACGGCTGGTACACGAACCCGGGACCGGGACTGGCCCCGCTGGCGCTGGTGGCGGCGTTCGGCGCCTGGGGGCTGGCGCGGCGGCGGCTGTGGGGCCCGTTGGGCTGGTTGGTGGCCGTGGTGGTGGTGACGTTTGGAGCGCTTGCGACCGAGGAAATGCTGGTGTACAGGGTGGCGACCTGGGCGAACACCGTCGGGCGTCTGCTCTTGCCGGGGATCGCGGCGCTGGCCTTGCTCGGGGCGGGCACGACAGGTCCGCGCCGGGGGAGCTGGGCGCTCGGTCTGGTGACCCTGGCCTCTGCCGCGGGTTGCATCTGGTCTCTACCGCGGGGATTTTCGTTCGCCGAGCTGGCTGGGTTGACCGCCCTCGGCGCAGGGTTGGCCGCCGCGCTTGCCGCTTTGGGGCTTCTTTGGCGGTGGCGAGGTCGGGGTCTTGCCGGCCGGTGGGCGTGGGGCGGCGCGGCCATCGTCGGGGTACTGCTGCTTGCCGCGGCCGATCAAGTGCGCGGCGCCCAGCGCTACCCGCTCTATGAGGACGCGGCGCAGATCGCCGGACCGATCTACCAATCCCACCCGCTCCGGTCCGATTTCATGGCGGCGTGGCCGATCTGGCAGGCGCTCGATGGGCCGCAGCCCCTGCGCCTGGCCGTGTTCACCGGCTGGGACGGACACGGTCAGAACAACTACCGGTTTCCACTCCTGGGCAGCCGGTTGCAGAACGAAGTGGTCTACGTGCCGATCACCCGCGACGGCTCGATCGTGAACGGGGTCGATCTCGAAGCCTCCCGTGGGCGACCGGACTTCGGCGCGTGGATCGAGCGCCTGCGGGCCGCGAGAATCGACGCGGTCGTCTCGCTGACCCCCGTCAACGGCCCCGAGACCGAGTGGATTCGTCGCTCGCCCGAGCTGTTCGAGCTGCTGGTGAAGGATGCCAACGGGCGCGCCGCCGCCTTTCGCTTCCACCCCGAGCGTTTGCCGCCAGGTGGGCTCCCCGTGCCTGCGCTCCCGAAGCCCGCGGGCTAACCTTCCAGCAACCCCAGCTTCCGGTACCCGCGGTTCCAGTACACCAGGGGCGGTGCGTCGGGCTCGGGGACGTGGGCGGCCTGGATTTCGCCGAAGTAGGTGGTGTTGTTGTCGGTGGCGTAGCGGCCGTGGATGGTGCAGTCCATCCAGGCCAGGGCGTCGGCGAGGACGGGGGCGCCGGTGACGGCGGTCTGCCAGGCGCCGACGGCGAAGCGATCCTCGTCCTTCAGCCAGGCGAAGCGGTTCGAAAGCTCGACCTGATCCTCGCGCAGGATGTTGACGGCGAAGACGGCGCCGGGTCGTTCGAGCAGCCGGTAGGCGTGGTGCCGGTGGTCGATGATCACCGCCACCAGCGGCGGCTCCGGCGACACCGAGGCGAAGGCGCTGACAGTGAGGCCGTGGACCTCGCCATCGGCTTTGACGGTGACGATGGTGACCCCGGCGGGGAAGTGGCGCAGGGTCTGGCGAAAGTCCTCGGTGGCAATGGGCATACGCGAAGTCTAGCAGTGGGTTGGAGCGGCGCAGGCCTCATTCCGCCACGATCTTGAGGCCCACCTCCGACGCTTCGTCGATCACCAGTCGAGCCCGACCCGACAGCCATTCGAGAAGCGCTTCGCCGGCGATCTCGCGGCGCCAGCCGGTCAGGATCGGGAGGTCCGCGGGGGGGCGCTGGCGGTCGCCCGCGAGCCACCAGCGAACCAGGCGGTCGACCTCGTCCCGCGCGGCCACGTAACGCGGCGCGATCCCCGCTTCCTTGGAGCGAGCGGAGACGATGCCGGAGAGCAGCACGCTCCACACCTCGGCCTTCGGCGGCAGACGCTCGAAGTGGGGTGGAGGCGGCGGAGGATCGGCCGCGCCCGCCTGAAGGGCCGCCAGCAGCTCGCGCCCGTGGCGCCGGCCGACACCCTCGCGCAGGCCGCGCTGGCTGGCCAAGGCTCGCTCGTCGGGCGGAATCTGGCGGGCGAGATCGAGCAAGGTGCGATCCTGCGCGATCCACGAGGGCGGCTTGTTTTCACCGAGCGCCAACCGTTCGCGCCAGGCCGCGGCGCCCCGCAGGGCACCGAGAGCCCGGCCTCGCAACTCGTTCCAGCCCTTGACCTTGCGGTAGGCCTCCTCGGGTGGGGGACGGGTGATGGCCGCGCGGGCGATCCGCTCGGTCTCCTCCCGCGCCCATTCGAACCGGCCGCGCTCCGCGAGGGACGCCGCCAGCCGGGGCCACAGGCGGTGCAGGAACCGCACGTCGTCGAGGGCGTAGGAGAGCTGGTGGGGAGAAAGTGGCCGGCGGCTCCAGTCGGTGAACTGGGCGCCTTTGTCGATGCGTACGCCGAGCAGCGCGTCGACCAGGCCGGCGTAGCCGATCTGGTCGCCGATGCCGAGAAACGCGGCCGCCACCTGGCTGTCGAGGACGCCGGCGGCCTCGATCCCGAAGCGGTGAGCCAGGAGCGCCAGATCCGCCTGGGCCGAGTGCAGGACGGTCGCGACCCGCGGGTCGCCGACCAGCGACACCACCGGCCCCACGTCCACGGCCAGCGGGTCGAGGGCCGCCACCCGCGGCTCCTCGGGATCCCCCCAGCCGACCTGGACCAGGCACAACTCCGGAATGTAGCGGGACTCGGAGACGAACTCGAGATCGAGGGCGAAAACGCCCGCGGCGCCGAGAGTGGCGGCGAGGCCGGCGACCTCGGCCGGGTCGGTCACCAGCGTGCGTTCACTCATGCTCGAAACCTACTCATGCTCGAGGTAGGTGTAACCCGACAGCCCCTCGTCGTAGGCCTTGAGTAGCTGTCGGGATTCCTCGAGGGTCATGGTTTTCCGGCGCAGGGCGCTCTCGACACTGCGTCGCATGCGGTCCACGAGGTCCCGGCGGGCGTAGGAGACGTACTGGAGCGCGTCGGCCACGGTATCGCCGGGCTCCACCTCGTCGATTTCGTAGTCGCCGTCTTCCCCCAAGGAGACGTTCACCGTGTTGGTGTCCCCGAAGAGGTTGTGGAGGTCGCCCAGGATTTCCTGGTAGGCGCCCACCAGGAAGATGCCGACGTAGTACTCGCTGCCGTCGTAGGGATGGAGCTCGAGGATCCGCTTGGGTGCCCAGCGGTCGATGAAGTGGTCGATCTTGCCGTCCGAATCGCAAGTGATGTCGGCCAGCACGCCGCGCTTCACGGGCTCCTCGTCGAGCCGGTGGATGGGCAGGATCGGGAACAGCTGGTCGATGGCCCAGGAATCCGGCGCGGACTGGAACACCGAGAAGTTCAAGAAGTAGGTGTCGGCCAGGTCCGTCGCCAGCCCCTCGAACTCCTCCGGCACCTCGGGCTCCCTGCGTACGTGGTCCCAGATCTTGCGGCACACGGCCAGAAAAACATCCTCGCCGAGGGCCCGATCGGCCAGCGACAGGCGGCCCAGGTTGAACAGGCTCCGGCAGTCGTCGCGGGCCGAAAGGGCGTCGTGGTAGACCTCGAGGAGGTTCTCCGCGTTGACCTCGCGGTAGGCGTCGAAGAGGTTCTGGAGGAGCGGGTCCGAGCCCGGAGGCTGGGCGCCGGGCACCGGCCCCACCGAGTACTCGACCACCCCGAGGGTATCGGCCACCAGCACCGCGTGGTGGGCCACCGTCGAGCGGCCGGATTCGGTGACCAGCGTCGGATGGGCGACCCCCTTGTTGTCGCAGACCTGCTGGACGCCGTAGACCACGTCGTTGACGTACTCCTGGAGGGTGTAGTTCATCGACGACACGATGTCGGTCTGGGTGCCGTTGTAGTCGACCCCGAGGCCGCCGCCGACGTCCAGGAAGCGCAGACCGTGGGCGCCCATTTCGCACAGGTTGACGTAGGTCCAGGCGGCTTCGCGGATGCCTTCCTTGATCGAGCGGATGTGGGAGATCTGGCTGCCCAGATGGAAGTGGACCAGCTCGAGAGTGTCGAGGAGGTTCGCGCGGCGCAGGTACTCGACGGCCTGCACCAGATCCGAGGACGACAGGCCGAACTTGGCCCGGTCACCGCCCGACTCCTCCCAGTGGCCGGCGCCCCGGGCCGACAGCCGAGCCCGCAGGCCGATGCGCGGCCGGATGCCGGTTTCGGCGGCGATGCGCTCGATCAGCGGCAGTTCGGAGAACTTCTCGACGACCAGGATCACGGTGCGGCCGAGCCGCGAGGTGAGCAGTGCCGTCTCGACGTACTCCTCGTCCTTGTAGCCGTTGCAGATGATCAGGCCGTCCGGGTCCTCGAGCATCGCCATGACGGCGAGCAGCTCGGGCTTCGAGCCCGCTTCGAGTCCAAAATGGTAGGGCCGCCCGTAGCGGGCGAGGCGCTCGACCAGGAAGCGATCCTGATTGACCTTGATGGGGTAGACGCCCCGGTAGGTGCCCTTGTAGCCGTATTCGCGGATGGCACCGCGGAAGGCCTCGTTGAGCTCGACGACCCGGGCCTCGAGGATCTCCGAGAAGCGGAACAGGAACGGCGGTGCGATCCCGCGCTTGCGGACCTCGTCGACCAGTTCCTTGAGGTCGATCGCCGCGGTACCGGTACCCCGGGGGTGGACCACCACGTGGCCCTGGGAGTTGATGGAGAAGAAGTCGTTGCCCCAGCCTTCCAGGTTGTACAGCTCCATCGAATCAGCAATCGTCCACCCGGCTTCGGCCTCCGCCGGGGGCGCCTCCAGGGTCGTAGTCCCGTGCTCCGCGTCCATCGTCGACAAGTCCCTCCTCGGCCCGGTCGATCTGGCTCGGGCGAGAGGGGACTCTAGCATCGGCGGCCTCGCCTTCGGATAATCTAACGGGGTGAGTCGAGCACCCTTTCCCGCCAGCGCTTCACCCCACGCCTCGAGGCCGCAGCTCGGCCCCGGCGTTCCCGACCGGGACGACGATCGCGACCGCGAGGGCGGCCTCGAGTTGCGCTCCCGGCCGCGCACGCGCAAGCCACGGCGATTCAAAGTCCTGCTTCACAACGACGACTTCACGACCATGGAGTTCGTCGTGGAAGTCTTGGTCCAACACTTCCATCAGACGCCCTCGGAGGCCACCCAGGTGATGTACGAAGTCCACCAGAAGGGGGTCGGCGTGGCCGGCGTGTTCACCTTCGAGATCGCCGAGACCAAGGTCGCGGCGGTGACCGCCGATGCTCGGGACCGCGGCATGCCCTTGAAAGTCACGGCGGAACCGGAATGAAGCTGACCCAGGAGCTCCAGCTGGCCCTCTCCGCGGCGCTCTACGAGGCCGCCCACCGGGGCCACGAGTACGCGAGTCTCGAGCACCTGCTCTACGCGCTCCTCCACGACAAGGGCACCCGCCGAGCCCTGGTCCGTTCGGGGGCCAACCTGCCGGCCTTGAAGCAGCGGCTGGAGGGGTTCCTGGGCGAGATGCCGCTGCTGCCGGAGGACGAGCGCGGCGATCCTTCCACCACGCTAGCCTTCCAGCGCGTCCTCGCCCGGGCCGCGGCCCAGCGCCAGGGGGCGGGCAAGGACGAGATCGGCGGTGCCGACGTGGTGGTCTCGATGTTCGCCGAGCTCGAGAGCTACGCCGTGTACTTCCTCGAGGAGCAGGGCGTAACGCGGCTCGAGCTGGTCTCGACCCTGTCCCACGGCGACGCCGACCTCGAAGCCGAGGAGACCCCACCCGGTGCGAGCCCCGCGCCCGACGAGGACGAAGACGACGAGTCCGAAGGTTCGGCGCGGGATCCTCTCGCCGCCTACACCATGGACCTGACCGCTTTGGCCCGCGCGGGCAAGCTCGATCCTCTCGTGGGGCGGGCGGTCGAGATCCAGCGCACCCTGCAGGTGCTGGTCCGGCGGCGCAAGAACAACCCGATCTTCGTGGGGGACTCGGGGGTCGGCAAGACCGCCATCGTCGAGGGTCTGGCCCTGGCCATCGCCGAGGGCAAGGTGCCGCCGCCGCTCGCCGACGTGGCCATCCACTCTCTGGATCTGGGAGCCCTGGTGGCCGGCACGCGCTACCGCGGCGACTTCGAGAAGCGGCTCAAGAGCGTGTTGAAGGCCCTCGAGGCGCGGCCCGGGGCAATCCTGTTCATCGACGAAATCCACACCCTGATCGGTGCCGGTGCGGCGGGCAGCGGCACCATGGACGGCTCCAATCTGCTCAAGCCAGCGCTAAGGAGCGGAGCCCTCCGGACGATCGGCGCCACCACCTGGGAGGAGTACCGCCAGGTCTTCGAGCGCGACAAGGCCCTCGCCCGGCGGTTTCAGAAGATCGAGGTGATCGAGCCCACGGTGGAGGACACGGTGCGCATCCTCGAGGGGCTCCGCGACCGGTATCAGACGCACCACCGCGTGGTCTTCTCGCGCTCCGCCCTGCGCGCCGCGGCCGAGCTCTCGGCTCGCTACCTGCGCGACCGGGCCTTGCCCGACAAGGCCATCGACGTGGTCGACGAAGCCGGCGCCGCCGCCCGGCTCGAGGGCCTCGGTCGAGTGGGGGTGCGGCAGATCGAGGCGGTCCTCTCGATCATGGCCCAAGTGCCGGTGCACCGGGTCAAGAATGACGACCGCGAGAAGCTGCGGACCCTCGACGACGAGATCCGCGCCAAGGTCTTCGGCCAGGACGCCGCCATCACCACGCTCGTCTCCGCGATCAAGGTCAGCCGCGCCGGGCTCGGCAACGCCGACCGGCCGGTGGGCTCGTTCCTGTTGACCGGCCCCACCGGGGTCGGCAAGACCGAGGTGGCCAAGCAGCTCGCGGTTTGCCTGGGCGTGGCGCTCCTGCGCTTCGACATGAGCGAGTACATGGAGCGCCACACCGTGTCCCGGCTGGTCGGCGCGCCCCCGGGCTACGTCGGTTTCGACCGCGGAGGTCTGCTCACCGAGGCGGTGGCCAAGAGCCCCCACTCGGTGCTGCTCCTCGATGAGATCGAGAAGGCCCATCCAGATGTCTTCAACCTGCTGCTCCAGGTCATGGACCACGGCACTCTGACCGACACCAACGGCAAGAAGTGCGACTTCCGCCAGACCATCCTGCTCATGACCTCGAACGTCGGTGCCCGCGAGCTGGCGGCGCGGCGCCCGGGCTTCGGTGCCGACGGCCCGGGCACCTCCGGCCGGGACGACGAGCCGGCGGTGGAGCGCATGTTCTCCCCCGAGTTCAGAAACCGCCTCGACGCTCGGATCGCCTTCCTGCCGCTGTCACCGGCGATCATGGGGTCGATCGTCGACAAGTTCGTGGGCGAGCTCGCCGAGCAGCTGCGTCGCAAGGGCGTCACGATCGAGCTGACCCCCGAAGCCCGCACTCTGCTGGCCGAAAAAGGTCACGACCCCGCCTTCGGCGCCCGCCCGCTCGGCCGGGTCCTCGACCAGACGGTCCGCCGGCCGCTGACCGACGAGCTGCTCTTCGGCCGCCTGGCCCAGGGCGGCCGGGTGGAGGTGACGGTGGAGGAGGGGGAGATCAAGCTGCGGGTAGGTAGTCACAGGACCTAAAGGACTGCAAGGACTGCAAGGACCACGGACAAGAGGGACGCCAGCGGCCTGCAACTGCTGGGGCGTCCCGTCCTTGCAGTCCTTGCAGTCCTTTAGGTCCTTTTCTTTCCCTCACTTCTTCCCCAGCCGCAACACCTTCTCCACCACCACCGGCAACCCTCCCACCGCTTCGCCCAGCTGCCAGGTTTCGTCGCCGTTTTCGGCCTTGGTGACGGTTACGTACTTCGCTTCGCGCAAGGTGACCTTGACCGGCAGGACGCCGCTTCCGGGGGCGGGGCGGCCGGTTTCGCTGGTCCAAAAGTTGTACAGCCGGAGCTCGGTGGTGGTGCCCGGCGGGAAGGCCTGGAGGTAGATCTGGTTGCGGTAGACCGGCAGCTCGTGGTCACCCAGCGACACCGTGAAAGCGAGGGCCGTGACGGGGCGATCGGAGCGGTTCGACACCTTGACCGTGAGCCGGCACAGAGTGTCCGCGGCCGGACTCTCGGGGGTCACCAGGACGGCCTCGAGGGCCAAGGGCGACGGGGGCGGCTCGGCGCCGGCGCCTGCGGTGGCGAGGAGCAGGGCCGACAGAAGAGTGGTTCCAAACATGATCGGGTGGGTAGGTTACCATTCGAGCCCATGAAAGACCGGATCGGCGCCGTGCTCCGCCCCGAGCAGGAGCGTTACCTCGAGCGCCTCCAGCCCCCGCGCGACGCTCTGCTGCGCGAAATGGAGGCCGCGGCCGCCGAGCATGGCGTACCCATCTCGGACCCGGAGGTCGGCCGGCTCTTGACGATCCTCGCGGTCGCCACCCGGCCGCGCCACGTTCTCGAGCTGGGCACCGCGATCGGCTACGGGGCGCTGGCCTTGGCGCGGGGGGCACCGGAGGCCCGCGTGACCACCGTCGACCGGGACCGGACGATGCTCGATCGAGCCCGCGGGTACCTCGAGCGCGGGGGTGTGGCCGATCGCGTCGACCTGCTGCTCGGCGAGGCGCGGGACGTCCTGCCCACGCTCTCCGGGCCCTTCGGTCTGGTTTACGTCGACTTCGCCAAGACCGAATACCGCCGAGCTCTCGATCTGGTCCTGCCGCGGATGGTCGTGGGCGGCACCCTGGTGTTCGACAACCTGCTGTGGAAGGGGCTCATCGGCGAGCCGCCCGAGGAGGACGATGAGGACACCCGGGCGATCCGAGCCTTCAACCCGTACCTCATGATCCATCCCCAACTCTCGGCCCAGATCCTGCCGCTCGGCGACGGCGTGGGGCTGGCGGTCAAGACGCGGCCCACCATCCAGGAAATGGGTGGGCCGTTCTAGCTCCGGTCCGACCCGGAACGGCCGCCAAGGCGCACTGGAAGAAGAGGATGTCCGGCCAAGGGAGCAAGCGAACGCGGCGCGGCGGCGGCCGCTCCTGGATGCCCTGGCTGGCGGCCCTCGGCGGCGTCGGGGCTCTCGGCTACCTGCGTCACCGGTACCAGAACAGTGCCACCTACCTGCCCGAGCGCTACCCGACCGGTCTGTGGAACCCGCGCCTGCGCGGCCTCGAAGCCGAGGACGTGTGGTTTCAGACGGTCGACCGCGTGCAGCTCCACGGCTGGTGGATTCCCCACTCGGAAGCCCGCGGCACCATCCTCTACTGCCACGGCCGCACCGGCAGTCTGGCCCACTATGTGCGGGTATTCCGCCGTCTCCACGCCCTCGAGATGTCGATCCTCGCCTTCGACTATCGGGGCTATGGCCGCAGCGCCGGCAAACCGGGCGAGAGCGGCCTGTGCGCCGACGCCCGGGCGGCCTACGACTATCTCCGCCGGGACCTTCGTCACGGCGGCCACGAGATCGTGCTGTTCGGTCATTCCCTGGGGGGCGCGGTGGCGATCGACTGCGCCCGCCATCGCCCGGTGGCGGGGCTGGTGGTGGAGTCGTCCTTCACCGACCTGCGAGACATGGCGCGCCGCAAGTCCGGGCGCTTTCCGGTGCACTGGATCGCCCGAAACGGGTTCCGGTCGGTCCGTAAGGTGGGCAAGATCGACTGCCCCAAGCTCTTCATCCACGGCACGGCGGATTCGACAGTACCTCTCGAGCTGGGATTGCGCCTCTACGAAGCCGCCGCCGAGCCCAAGGAACTGTTCCTGGTCGAGGGGGCGAGCCACCACGACACGCACCTGCTCGGCGGTGAGCAGTACTACCGCCGCCTGGTGGACTTCTTCGACTTCGCGCTCGACTTCTGACTCTTCGCCGGCGGCGCCTCGGGCAGCTCGGTGGGGCCGGAGAGCCAGGCGGCCAGGTGGGCCTTGGCCTCGTCGGAGGCCGCCGGATCCACCTCGAGGTTGAAGCGTTCGCCCGGGTCTTCCCCGAAGGTGACCGAGAGCTCCACCAGCCGTTCCCGGCGGGCCACCAGCAGGCGCGTCGTCTGGCCCGGCTGGAAGGCCTCGAGTCGGTCCTCGAGGCTCCGGGGCGGCACCCGGTAGCCATCGAGGGCGAGAATCTCGTCGCCCGCGGCCAGGCCGGCATGGGAGGCCGGAGTGTTCGTGGGGACCTTCTCGACCACCAGCCGGCCGTCCTCGTCGGTGGTCTCGGCGCCCAGCCACCCGGCCGGCGGCTCGTCCTCGTCCGGCGCTTCGAAGCGCAGGCCGTACCAGGCGAGGGCGGGGCCGAAGTCGAGATCCTCGGTGGTGTCCAGGGCGCGGGTGAGGAAGCCCGAGAGGTCGTTGTCGGCGACCTCCGAGACCAGCGCCCGGAACTCCTCGGCGCGGAAGCCGCGATCGCCCGAGAAGCGGGTCCAGGCGGCGCGCATGACGTCGTCGAGACTGCGCGCTCCGCCGGTCGCCCGACGGATCTCGACATCGAGCAGCAGTCCCACCATAGCGCCCTTGGTGTAGTAGCTCACCGTCGCGTTCTTGCTGTTTTCGTCCGGCCGGTAGAACTTGATCCACGCGTCGAAGGAGGCCTGGGTCAAGGGTTGGACGCGGCGTCCCGGAGTGGTCTCGAAGGTCTCGATCTCGTCCGACAACCGCTCGAGATACTCGTCTCGGGTCATCAGCCCGGCACGGTGGACCTGCAGCTCGTCGTAGTACGAGGTCAGCCCCTCGGCGATCCAGAGACTCTCGGTGTGGACCTCGCGCTCGTAGTCGAAGGGGCCCAGCTCGATGGGCCGTAGCCGCTTGACGTTCCAGGCGTGGAAATGCTCGTGGCTCGCCAGGGCGAGCCAGTCGAGATGACCCTCGCGGGTGCCCGAGTCCCAGCGGCTCGCCATCAGCACCGTCGAGTCCTTGTGCTCGAGCCCGCCGCCGGCTTCGACCAGGAGGTTCAGGAACAGATACCGCGAGTACGGAAAGGCGCCGCCGAAGAGGTTCCGGTGGGCGGCGGCGATTCGCCCCACCCCGGCCAGGGCCCGCTCGCCGTTCCAGAAGTCGTCGCCGCCCTCGTCCAAGACGGCGTGGCTCACCCCGTCGACCACCACTTCCCGCAGGGTGCCGTTGCCGGCGTAGATCGGCGAGTCCGCCAGCGTGTCGAAGTCGGCGGCCCGGAAAGCGTGGGGACCGAGCTCCGGTGCCGCGGGCAGGGCCGTGGCCACCTGCCGCCAGCCTGCCGGCAGCTCGAGGCGCACCGTGAAGTCGCCCGGTGCCGGCCCATCGGACCCGGCGGGCACCAGGAAGGTCGGGGCGCCGTTCAGCAGCGCGAAACTCGGGTCGACGAAGTTGTTGCGGACGGTCAGCTCGTGGGCGTAGAGCCGGTAGCGGATCGCCACCCGGCGGCCCGCCGGCGCCTCGATTCGCCAGCGGTTCTTGGCGGTCTTGACGACGGCCAAGGG